>Ga0210385_10000187_pt1 | contig 59907 bp, 52 predicted proteins | sample IncBWH26OmetaG_FD_160107 | JGI IMG/M metagenome (GOLD analysis project Ga0210385, IMG submission 160107) | Forest soil microbial communities from Barre Woods Harvard Forest LTER site, Petersham, Massachusetts, United States - Inc-BW-H-26-O ... | reverse complement strand
GATGTAAACCTCCGCCTTGAACTTCGTGTGCGGAGTAATCGATCCACCCTTGGCCAGCACCATGCCGCGCTCGACGTCTTCTTTCGCAATGCCGCGCAAAAGCAAGCCAGCATTGTCGCCCGCCATGCCTTCGTCCAGCTGCTTCTTGAACATTTCAACGCCGGTCACCACCGTCTTGCGCGTCTCGCGGAAGCCGACAATCTCCGCTTCTTCGCCGACTTTCACCTTGCCGCGCTCGATTCGGCCCGTCACTACCGTGCCGCGTCCCTGAATCGAAAAAATGTCTTCGATCGGCATCAGGAACGGCTTATCCAGTTCTCGCGCCGGCTGCGGCACGCTCTTGTCCACCGCCTCCATCAACGCGTCAACCTGCTTCTCCCACTTCTCTTCTCCGTTCAAAGCCCCCAGAGCCGACAGCCGAATCACCGGCACGTCGTCGCCCGGAAACTGATACGACTTCAGCAGTTCACGCACTTCGAGCTCAACCAGATCGAGCAGCTCCGGATCATCCACCGCATCGCACTTGTTCAGCGCCACAACGATGTAGGGCACACCAACCTGGCGCGCCAGCAGCACGTGTTCGCGCGTCTGCGGCATCGGACCGTCCGTCGCCGCCACGACCAGAATCGCGCCATCCATCTGCGCCGCGCCCGTGATCATGTTCTTGATGTAATCGGCGTGCCCCGGACAATCGACGTGCGCATAATGCCGGTTCGGTGTCTCATACTCCACGTGCGCGGTCGCGATCGTGATGCCGCGCGCCTTCTCTTCCGGAGCGTTATCGATCGAATCAAACGACCGAAACTGAATCTTCGGGTTGTGCTTCGACAATACTTTCGTGATCGCCGCCGTCAGCGTCGTCTTGCCATGGTCAATGTGACCAATCGTCCCCACATTGCAGTGCGGCTTTGTCCGTTCAAACTTTTCTTTCGCCATTTTGCTCTTTCCTCTGTAGCGCCGGCGTCTCGCCGGCTGGTTCGCAAATCAATGGTCGTCCTGAGATCCACTCAGTAGTACTGATACAGCTTGTGAAACTTGGCGCGCAGCGCCGGTTCAACCTCTTCGAGCTTCGAGAGATAAAACTCCCGAATCTGGGCCTGGTCCGAAACCGGGAGCGACTCATATAAAGAGCGAGCCGTTCCAGCTTTATCGCCGACCACCCGGTCAATCAGATCGGCAGCGAAAACCGCATCCAGCTTGCGGACTCGAATTCCGCGGTTTTCGAGTTCCTTCAAATACTCGGCAACGCGGGACGGCGCAAATGCCTTCTCCACCGCAACTTTCAGGTCGCCGAATTCGCGTTCTTTCTCGACCTTGATGACGCCTTGCTCGAAACCCACGGCTGCCGCTCCGTTCAAACTGCCAATTTCCGAATGCCACAATCTCTGGAGCGGGAGACGGGGATCGAACCCGCGACCAACAGCTTGGAAGGCTGTGACTCTACCACTGAGTTACTCCCGCCCTCAAAAGCAGCTGTCAGCTCTCAGCTGTCAGCTCAATTTCAGCGACTGAACGCAACCCTCATCGCTTTCCTTCTTGAACAAGCCCGTATTGCCCGGCTGCCGTAACCCTCTTACCAAAAGCGCGATACCACAAACGTAGACAGCACTCGCTACAACGAAACAGGCTCGGTTAAATGCCACGTTTTCATACAACCATGGGCCGTCTATACCGACGAAAAGTCCCACCCACATTGGCCAAAACGAGCTACCGCGCAATCCTTCTAACTTGCCTCGGAAGCGCCAAAACACGACCGTCAGCAATACGAGGTAGAGTGCAAGTACCGCCAAGCCGAGCCATTTCACGATAAGCCATGAGCCTGTCATAGCATGACCACAAATACCAAACTTATGGAGCCGATGATCAGGATTGAACTGATGACCTCTCCCTTACCAAGGGAGTGCTCTACCAACTGAGCTACATCGGCCTGCTTACCGCTCCTACTACAACTTCACTTTTACTCCGCCGGCTTGGCGTTCTCGCGATCTTCCTCGATCCGGGTCCGCCAGAAAAACATGGCGGCTCGAAAAGCGAAGAGCCCGAGAACCAGCAACGTGCCGCTACGCAGCTTCACGTTCCAATCGCCGATTCGAATCGGATCATCCGACAGCGTAGTCCAGGCTAAAATACCCAGCCCCGCATACGCGATCAGCGCCCATACGAACTTCTTCTTGATCGTCACCGCTTTGCCAGCTTTTGTTGCTTAACTTCTGGTACTTAACTTCTGCTATTAACGTCTGGTGCACAGGGGAGGATTCGAACCTCCGTACCTCCTGAGAGGGACAGATTTACAGTCTGTTGGCTTTAACCACTCACCCACCTGTGCAAATCCGAAAACCCGCCTGCGCGAAAGACAACCTTGACGCTGCACAGCATTTCTCAGCTCGGGAAACTGAATGCGAGAACTCCCGCCTGACAACCGCTCGCCGGAAATTACCTTTGAAGGAATGCTCTGGAATCTGCGCCGCTCGCGCGCGTTACCGCATAAACCTCTTCTGTTTCCGGAATCTTTTAGTTTCTGGAGCTGGCGAAGGGATTTGAACCCCCGACCCTCTGATTACAAATCAGATGCTCTACCGACTGAGCTACGCCAGCAGGTGGAAGCACGCCCTCTCAGGCACAATACTCCCTGATCCCTATCGTGAAGTCTCGGGACAATTATTTAAGTTATCACAAGGGGAAAACGGGCGCAACCGGAAGGGGCCGGCGGTTATTTCCTTACGGGCACGTGATTTGCGCCGATGCATTAATCATCGCTGTGGGCGATAGCGACCCGCTGCTGGCGGCGCTGGGGTCCGGCGGAGCCCACGCAATGAGCGGACTGGAATAGACTCCCACAAAATCGCACTGAAACGTGAAAGGCTGAGCCGTGAGGTCGTATTGTCCCGGCGGCGGAGCATAGGACCAAAACACGGGGAGTGGGCTCACCGTAACCGGCGGAGCGGAAAAGGTGCCCGTTGCGACGAATTCAATCTGACCTCCGTTGGCATTTTGACTAATGGTGATGGATTGAAGCTGCCGACTCGGGCTGGCGGTTCCGCAACTCAAAGTCAAAGATGCGGCGGAAAGGAGGAGGAACAGAGCCCAGAACTTGTTCATGGGGATCTCCTTCGAACGTCCGAAACTTAGCAGCAGAATAGGGACTAGTCAAGGCACTCTGCGATCGCCACACGGGAGGTCCAACGCTGCCAAAAGTCGAATGGCTAGCCGGTGCTATCATAAACACGCTCATATTCTGTCTGTTGTTCGCGATAGTTCACGACGGATGAGCAGAGTATCCTGAATTTTGATGCGCATTCGACGCCATCTCCTTATTCCTCTCGTTGTTTTGCTGCTTGGGGCTGCGGTCGCGCTGATCATAACGCTGCGCAAGCACGCTCCTCCCGAAGCTGCCCGCCTGCTTCCCGGTGCGGACGGGTTTTTCTACATCAACCTGAAATGGATACGCACATTCAACGCTACCAGCCAGCTACCGCCGGTTTCGCGCGAGCCTGAATATCAGAAGTTTGTTGAGGAGACGGGCTTTCAGTTCGAGCGCGACCTTGACCAGGCCGCATTTGCCATTCACTATCCGGAGAGTTGGGGCAACGGGACGGGCGGAACGGTTTCAGAGCCGCGCTTTTCCGAGGTATTCGTCGGCAAGATCGACTCCGGCCGGCTGACCGCATACCTCAAGAAATTATCAACTTCGGTTGAAGACTACCGTGGTTTTGACATCTATAACATTCCATTTGAAGGCCGCACGGTCCGGGTGGTCATTCTTTCTTACGACAGCGTAGCCGTGTCGAACCATCCGAACGCTGGAGTGATTCACGGAATCCTCGACCGTTCGCGCAAGTTAGCATCGCCGTTTGGCGGACCCTGGCTGCTGCGGAAGTTCTACCGGCAGGTTCCTCTGGCGAGTTTGTCGTTTGCGATTTTGCGCATCAAGCCAGAGATGAGTTCCTTCAGCGGATTGGGGGGCTGGAGTTTTCTGTTTCCAAAGCCGGCGGTCGCAGTGATTTCCGCGCGCTATTTGCGCGCTCTGCATCTGCGGGCGGAAGCATTTACCGACAGCGATGCCGACGCGCAAGCCATCACTGAAAAGACGGCAGCTTTTCTCAGCTTGTTTCATGCCGCCGAAGGCAGCGTCGGCGCGCACGGAACCGACCCGGATGTGAAAACGTTCTTCGACAGTCTGAAAGTGGAGCAGGCGGGAGATCGCGCGATCCTCACTGCGGTTGTGCCGCCGGGGTTCCTCCGCAAAGCTTTGACGGGAGCGGCTGAGTCCGCGCCGCCGGCCGCGACTGCCACGCCGCCCGAAGCGCCATCGTCCCGGAATCAGCCGCAGAAGCCGAAATCGCGATAACGACCAGCTCCGGGTTTCGTCCAATATTCAGCGTTTGGCCGCTACAATAGAACCGTATGTCGAGTTTGCCACTACCGCTCGCTGTATTCGTCGCAGGACTGATCTCATTCCTGTCGCCTTGCGTGCTCCCACTGGTGCCGGGGTACGTCTCCCTGATCTCCGGCGTTGGGGTCGAGCAACTGAAGATGAAAGAGGGCGAGCTGTTCCGCAAGGTGATGCTGAATTCCGCCGCGTTCATTATCGGCTTCAGTATCGTCTTCATTACGCTGGGCGCCATTTCAACCGAAGTCGGCCAGGTCCTCGCACAATATAAAACCCTGCTCGCACGCATTGCCGGAGTCGTGATTATCCTTTTCGGTCTACACCTGACCGGCCTTTTGCAGATCAAGGCCCTGCTGGCGGACACGCGGATGCATCAGCTCAAAGGCAGCTCTTCGGCCTGGGGCGCGTTTGTTATCGGATTCGCTTTTGCCTTCGGATGGACACCATGCGTCGGTCCGATTCTGGCGGTGGTGCTCGGATTTGCAGCGACTCAGGATACGGTCTGGAAGGGAATTTTTCTGCTGGCTATCTACTCGGCGGGATTGGCCGTGCCGTTTCTGGTGACGTCTCTTTTTATCGAGCGGTTTTTGAAGTTTTACAACCGCTTCAAGTTCCACATGCACGCGGTGGAAGTGGCGAGCGGAGGCTTGCTGATCGCGTTAGGGATTCTGCTGGTGATGGGCCGCTTTACGCTCATCTCAAGGTATTTTTCGTTCTTGAATCGCTTCGCGCTGTAGGGATGGGACAAGCTGCGTCTCTGCGGGCTGCGGTTTGGGCCAACAGCTTATAAGTGGTGGTGAAATTCGAGGTTCGCTGTGAAAAGAAATCCGTTAATTCTGTTTTTTGTTGCTGCGATTGTTGCGGTCATGCTGTCGGTGGGCGTTCGCATGTCACGGAACCACGGGAACCGACCTACGCCGGGCCAACTGATGGGCAATGTTGCGCCTGATTTCCAGTTGCCTACGCTGGATGGCAAACAGTTGCGGCTTTCCGACCTGCGCGGAAAGGCGGTCCTGCTGAACTTCTGGGCGACGTATTGCGAGCCATGCAAGGTCGAGATGCCATGGTTTGTCGAGTTACAACAACAATACGGACCACAGGGGTTTCAGATAGTCGGCGTCACCATGGACGACGCTAGCAAAGAAGATATCGCCAAATTCACGACGGCGATGGGCATCAATTATCCGATCGTCATCGGGCAAGATTCGGTTGGGGAGAGTTATGGCGGCGTCGGCGTGCTGCCGACCACGTTCTTTCTGGACCGCGACGGTAAGCTCATTGCCCGCGAGTTCGGCCTGCAGAGCCGCAGCGTGTTCGTGGACCACATAAAAAAGGCGTTGAGCCAAGGGCAGGCGGTTCAGGCCCGGAGATGACTCCGGAGGTGGCTCGGGTGGGGGCTTGCTTGGTGGCTTATTTGGTAACTACGAAGCGCACGGCAACTTGGAGTAGTCTGGGAGCGATGAAGATTTTTTTCGGTGTGCTTCTTTTGTTCGTGGGCTTGGCTTCGATTGGAGCTTTGGCGCAGGACGACGACCTTGGACCCAAAGGTCTGGCCGTGAAAGTTGTGGCCGCTCCGGTTGTGACCGTGGTGCAGGGCAAGCCAGGCACGGCGCCGCTCACGTTTCGCGTTGCCAGCGGATACCACATCAATTCCAACATGCCGAAATCGGAGTTCCTGATTCCGACCGTGCTCAAGGTAGAAGCCAATACCGACATGGTGATCGGCAAAATCACTTATCCCGAAGGCCAGGACATGAGCTTTGCCTTCGATCCCGACGAAAAACTTAACGTTTACACCGGAGATTTCAATGTTGATGTGCTGATACGTCCGCTGCACACGGCGCAATCCGGCAAGTATGTGATCCGCGGTACCCTCAAATACCAGGCCTGCGACAATAAAGCCTGTTATCCGCCGAAAACGTTGCCGGTCAGCTTTGATGTGAAGATTGCCAAGGCTCCACCAGTGCACCACGCGAACCCGGCGCAAAGCCCTGATGCGCATCAGTAGCGCGATTCACTTCTTGGCATCGAGTTCGTTCTTGAACACCTTGCCATCTTTCATGACGAACCCGACCTTCTCAAGAATTTTGACATTCGCCAACGGATCGCCGGAGACTGCGACCACATCCGCGTAAGCGCCCGGCGCAATCACTCCCAAACGCCCTTGCATATCGAGCAACTCAGCAGCTCGCGAGGTCGCACTCTGGATGGCCTGCATAGGCGTCATCCCGAATTCGACCATCCGTGGAAACTCCTGCGCGATTGGCTCGGTCCACGGAATGCCTCCCATGTCGGTACCGAACGCAATCTTCACGCCTGCCTTCAATGCCTTGCGGAATGACACTTCATGTTCGCTGGCGCGCTTGCGGTCGCGCTGACCTGCCGGAGTGTCCGCCGGCGCCCAGTCGCCGTAATAAACGCTTAACGTGGGGCAGAGCCACGTTCCTTGCCGAATCATCTGTGCGATCTGGGCATCGGTCAGCACCAGTCCGTGCTCGATCGAATCGCAGCCGCCGTCGAGCGCGCGTTGCATTCCTTCTCCGCCGTAAACGTGGCACGCTACTTTTTTTCCCCAGCCGTGGGTTTCGTCGACAATCGCGCGAAGCTCTTCGACGGTGAGCGTCGGCTGCGAGACAAGTTCGCCGTTCTTGCCCACCCATGAACGATGCGTCATGTAAACCTTGATCCAGTCAGCGCCATGGTCGAGTTGCTCGCGCGCGGCTTTGCGCGCTTCGACTGGCCCGTCGATGATCTGCACTCCCTTGGGCACTTCGATTTCCGGCGCATAACCTTCGAGCGGATACCCGCCGGTGGTTGAGATCGCGCGCGTCGAAACAAAGAGACGCGGGCCGGGGATGTATCCGCCTTCAATCGCCATTTTGATGCCAACATCTCCGTAGCCAGCGCCTTCGGTTTCCATGTCGCGCAGCGTGGTGAATCCCTGTTCGAGGGCGCGCCGCGCCGAAACGGTCGCTCGTGCCGCGCGAAATGCCAGTGGATATTTGAGCAGTTGAATGTCGTATCCGCCCTCGGCCGGGACTTCACCTTGTAGGAAGATGTGGGTGTGCGCGTCAATCAATCCGGGAAGAACGGTGGCCTGGGAAAGATCGATGAATGTGGCGCCGGCCGGGAGATTTGACGGAATCGCGACGCCCCCGTCGGCGACGTCGGTGATAGTGTTGCCGCGGATGGTGATGAGTATGTTGCGGCGCGGGGAGTTCGAGACACCATCAATCAGCACTCCGGCGCGAATTACGGTTACCGTCGGCACGGGTGCAGTCGTTTGGGCCCAAGCCGTGGGAGTCAGTCCCAGGGAAATGATTCCTGACAAACTCAGCAGAAGAATCCAACGCTTCACGCTCACCTCCGGAAAGGCTGGATTGTACTCCCAGGCAGATGGCGGAGGTAGAGTGGAAAATCGACCTTACATCGACGATCCGCCGTCTCTTACCCCGTTGTCTCTTACCCCATTGTCGTTTACCCCATTATGGTTCACCCCAGTCGCATTCACGGCATTGGGGCTCATCTGATAGCCCACGCCGCGGACGGTGTGAATCAAAGTTGGTGAAAAGCCATCGTCGACCTTGCGGCGCAGGTAATTGATGTACACATCCACCACATTCGTGGTGGAATCAAAGGTCAGGTTCCACACGTGTTCGATGATCATGGCGCGGGTCAACCGGCGTCCGGCATTGCGCATCAGGTATTCAAGGAGCGCAAATTCCTTGGTCGTCAGTTCGATGGGACGGCCAGCCCGGGCCACTTTGCGCTCTACGCGATCCAAGCAAAGATCGCGGACGGTGAGGACGGATTCCGACGGCAAGTGGCTGCGGCGCAACAGCGCCCGCGCTCGGGCCGACAGTTCGAGAAATGAAAACGGCTTAACCAGGTAATCGTCCGCTCCTGAATCGAGGCACTGCACGCGGTCTTCGATGCGGCTGCGCGAAGTGAGCATCATGACCGGCAAGTTCGCCTTGCGCTGCCGCAAACTTTTCAACACAGATAACCCGTCAACCCCCGGCAGATTCAGGTCGAGCACGACCAAGTCGTAATCGACCTCCATCGCCATGGAACGGCCCTGATTTCCTTCGCTGGCAACATCGACCGCGTGATATTCCGCTTCCAGTCCTTTGCGGAGAAAGCTGGAGAGCGCTACATCTTCCTGAACAATAAGAATTCTCATGAGCCTCGTCTTAGCTGGTGAACTCGGTTGGTATCTGAACTGATTCTCATTTTCGATGCGCACACGGAGGCGCACAAGATAACTCGACCGTACAAAGGGACGTAGATGCCGAAGCGGGCCAGCCTTGCTGGTCTGCCGCCATCGACGGTACTCTTGCGTGATGCGACCCCTCCGGTATTCCATCAATGTCACCTTGGACGGGTGCTGCGATCATCGGGCAATCATTCCGGACGAAGACATGCATCGTCATGCGGTCGAGAACCTCGACCGGGCTGATGCTCTCCTCTTTGGCAGAGTGACTTATGAAATGATGGAGGCAGCGTTCCGGCCGCCGCATACGGGCGCACGGTCTGACTGGATGGAACCCTTCGCCCGGGCGATCGACGCCGCAAAGAAGTACGTCGTGTCGAGCACCCTGGACCGGGTCGATTGGAATGCGGAGTTCGTGCGCGGGGATCTAGGGATGGCCGTTCAGCAGCTCAAGCGGGAGTCGGGCACGGGATTGCTCGTGGGAGGCGTGAAGCTCCCGCGGGCGTTAGCGGAGATGGGATTGATCGATGAGTACGAGTTGGTGGTGCATCCCAGGCTAACGGCCCGCGGGCCGACGTTATTCGCGGGCCTATCGAAGCATCTCGAGTTGAGGCTGGTGAGCCGACAGGAGTTCGGCTCGGGGGCGGTGGCGATGCGGTATGAGCCGAGAAGATAGCCGCTGGGCTGGTTACGAACGACCCGCCGCATCCGCAGCAAGGTTGTTTCGGCGACATGCCAACAGGAAGGCTTTGGCTTGTCCTGTGAATCTCACAGATTTTCTATGCGCCCAGAGCCGCGCGGATCGCCGCGACAATCGATTCCGCCAGGCGGTCCATTTGCTCTTGGGACTCCGCTTCGATCATCACGCGCGCCAGAGCCTCTGTGCCGGAGTAGCGCACGACTATGCGGCCATTGCCGTCGAGTTCGCGCTCTGCGGCCGCGATTGCCGACTGCACCGCAGGAATCTCGGCGAACGGAGTCTTGGCCCTGACCCGAACATTACGAATCGTCTGCGGAAACACCTTGAGATCGGCGATGAGATCGGCGAGAGGCTTGCCAGTTTCAGCTACGATTTCCATCACGCGGAGCGCGGTCAGCAGGCCGTCGCCGGTAGTAGCATCGCCGTCGCGAAACAGAATGTGTCCCGACTGTTCGCCGCCGAGCGTAGCTCCAACGCGTTGCATTTCTTCGAGAACATATTTGTCGCCGACGTTGGCGCGCAGCATGCGAATGCCGGAGCGCTTTAGCGCCAGTTCCAGGCCCATATTTGACATGGTTGTCGCTACCACGGTGTCGTTGGCGAGTGTGCCACGGCGTTGCATCGCGCGCGCCGCCAGCAGCAAAACGGCGTCTCCGTTGACGACCCGGCCTTCGGCGTCGCAGAAGAGCGCGCGGTCGGCATCGCCATCGAAGGTTATGCCCAAATCAAAACGTGCTTTGGATGCGCCGCTGGCGAGGTTCTCCGAAACATAATGCGCTACTGTCTCCGGATGCAGTGCGCCGCAATTGTCGTTGATGTTCTGTCCGTCGGGCGCGGAATGCAGGAAAGTAGTGTTGACCCGGACTGCGCGAAACAGGGCTGGAGCTTCCGCCGCCGCCGCTCCATTGGCGGTATCGACTACCACGCGCAAACGGCTTAAGTCTGAGGAGACGCTTTCAGCCAGCCAGCGAACGTAAGCTTGCCGCAAACTCTCGTCGCCGGGCAGGCTCGATGTCTCACTTGTGGAGCCGGATGTGGAATCAGCGGCCGGGGCCGCCGCCGAATCCTGCAGCAGGGCGAAGATTTCTTTTTCAATCGCCAGTTCGCGGGCGTCGGGCAACTTATAGCCATCGCGGGAAAAAATCTTGATTCCGTTGTCAGTCCAGGGATTGTGTGAGGCCGAAATCACGACTCCGGCGTCGAAACCCTGCGAGCGAGCGAGGAACGCAACGCCTGGGGTGGTGATCACGCCTGCGCTGCGGGTTGTTACTCCCACTGACGCAAGTCCTTGAAGAAACCGGTCCGCGATCCAGCGGCTGGAAATCCGCGTGTCCTGTCCAATCAAAACGCGCGGCTTGGCATTAACGCGCACGAGATCGTGTGCCAGCGCGCGGCCAATCCAATACACGCTGTCAGGAGTGAGGGGGAATTCGCCGGCGACACCGCGAATTCCATCGGTACCGAAAAGTTGTCTGGTTTGTGTCATGCGAAAGGCCGGAAGAAAACATTCCTATTTCTTGTCGTCTCCCGAACCATCCATGATAACCGTCACGCGAATCGAAGTGGGGTGAGCAACCTGGATCAGAGGATCGGTAACGTAGGCGTGGGTCATGAATGCGGCCCGTGTCATCACCCCGCTGGCATCCACGGGATCGGTGATGGCGGATTCTACGGCGTCAACCCGGCGGCGAGGCCCGGTTACCGTCACTGTCGGCGGATCGGCGAGGACCTGCGCTACGTGCAGGTTGCCAGCGAAAGTTCCGATCACGCGGGGTTGAACTGTGATCTTGCGGGTCACGCGCTGATCGAAGGAAAGCTGAAATTGATCGGGAATGATCTGTACCACTTCAAGGTCCTGCGGCACGTGCACGCGGTCCGTCAAATCGAAAGTCCTTTGCCCGGGGCGCACCGTGGTCAGATCCACCTGCGCATGAACATCCGCGATATCGAGGCGATGAATCAGCCGCTCCGGACCCCGTACTCGAACCCGGACCGTGGTGGAATCAGCCGAATCGATCTCCATATTGTCGGGAATTTTCTGGAACTCGATGGGAACATTGATCTCGACTTCGGCAACGGGATCGCGGGCCACGGCCAGCCAGAGTCCGATAGCGAGCAGAAGAGAAACCAGCTTGAGCAAAAAATTGTGAATGAAAATGCGTTCGATAAAGCTGCCCTGCGCGGAGGCCGGCATCGTCAGTCTTCCTTTCCCGAGCGCATGCCGGCGTCTGATCTGCGGGAGAGTTGCGAACTGGGCGGTTCCTCCTGGACGTAATCGTCCACGGTATTCGGCAGAGTGGGCGCGGGGGCGTAACGTTGCAGCAGATTGCTTAAGCGTTCGCGCAGGCGCTCCACGGTCAAATCGCGTTCGATTGTGCCCGCGACCGCCAGGCTGATGGTCCCCGTTTCTTCGGAAACGATGACGGCAACCGCGTCAGTTTCTTCGGTGATACCGATGGCGGCGCGATGGCGCGTTCCGAGCTGGATGGAAAGCACGGGGTTCATCGACAGTGGCAGGAAGCAAGCGGCGGCGGCGACACGGTCGCGCTGCACGATTACGGCTCCATCGTGTAACGGAGCGCTGGGACGAAAAATGGTGGCCAGCAGGTCATAGGACAGACGGGCGTCGAGTGCCACGCCGCTTTCGATGTAAGTGCGCAGTCCGATCTCGCGCTCGATTACGATCAGCGCTCCGGTCTGATTTTGGGAGAAAAGATTTGCCGCCAGAACAATATCGTCGTAAACGTCGGCGACGGAATTCGAGGAGCGCATCAACGAAATGCGGCTGCCAAGATTAGCCAGAGCGTGGCGGATTTCCGACTGGAAAACCACGATCAGCGCGAACACGATATAGGGCAGAAGCGTGCTGAGCAACCAGTTCAAGGTGCGCAATTCGCCCAGCCGGGCAAAATAAAAAGCCAGCGCCAAGGCGGCGACACCCACCAGCATCGGAGCGGCCCGGGTTCCGCGCACCAGCACCAGGAACTGGTAAATCAGGAACGCGACCAACAGAACATCGATGACCGAAATGACCGAGATGTGTGGCCAGGCCAGCGACGTCACTCTACCCTCACGCCGAAAGTTCTATTTGAAATTCATTCTAATGCAGCGCCGCTATCGCGAGCCGCCAGATTCGGTTTCGCCGGGCTCGGTCGCGGTCACGCGGGCACGAACTTGTCCGCGAGCGAGACGGGCGGAAATCTCTTCGCCGGTTTTCAATTGCGCAGCGTCTTTCACCAGCTGGTTGTTCGCGTCGAATACCAGGGCGTATCCGCGATTGAGAATCGCGACCGGCGAAAGCGCCTCGAGGCTGGCTCTCTGCCGATCAATGGTGCTGCGGCCGGCCAGCAGGCGTGCGCGCATGGTGGCGGTAAGGTTCGCGGTCTGAGCATCGAGTTGTTGCCGCACAGAAGCCAGACGCCGACGAGCGTCGTAGTGGCGTATGGCGGCAGACACGTTTTCACAGCGGCGATGGCAACGCTGCAAAAGTTGCCGCTGCGCCTTTTCCAGGCGAAAGCGCTGCTCATCCAGTTTCTGCTGCCGCCGGCGGATGCCATCCATCATGCGCGCGAAGGCTCCGTGTTGCGCATGCTGGTGCAAATCCTGACGCGCCATCAGCAGCCGGTAGCGGACGGCGCGTTCCAGTCGGCGATACAACTCTTCCGCCTGTGCTTCAATTTCCTGCCGTGAGCGAATGACCAACTCGGCGGCAGCCGAAGGCGTGGGCGCGCGCAGATCGGCGACGAAATCGATAATCGTGAAATCCGTCTCGTGACCAATGGCCGAGATGACGGGAATCTTCGATTCCGCGACCGCTCGCGCCAGGCCCTCATGATTGAAGCAGGCGAGGTCTTCGGCTGAGCCTCCGCCGCGCGCGATGATGATGACCTCGACCGCGCTGGCGCGTGCTTGACGAAGACGCGATTCCTGATTGAAATGCCGCAGTCCGGCCATCACCTCAGCCGGGGCCGCGTCTCCCTGCACCTGCGCAGGATAAATCAGCACGTTCGCCGAGTGGTGCCGCCGCTCGAGAATATTCAGAATGTCGCGCAGCGCTGCTCCCTGCGGAGAAGTGATGATGCCGATTCGTTGCGGCAACGGTGGGATCGGTTTTTTTCGCGATGTCTCAAATAAGCCTTCCGCTTGCAATCGCGCCTTTAATTGTTCGAACGCCAACTGCAACGCGCCAGCGCCTTGCGGCTCCATGAATTCGGCGGAGATTTGCAGTTCGCCGCGATCTTCATACACGGTGATGCGCCCGCGCACGGTGACGTGCAATCCGTTCTCGGGACGAAACCGCAGCAGCTTCGCCGAGGAGCGGAACATGACCACGCGAACCTGGGCTGCTTCTTCTTTCAGCGTGAAATACAAATGTCCGGAGTCGGGAATGCGGAGATTGGAAATTTCACCTTCAACCCAGCAGTCGGAATACTCGCGTTCAATGTGCGCTCGCACCGCCGAAACCAGCGCGCGCACCGTCCAGATGCGCCGCTCCGGAGGCCGAAAGTGGAAGCCGAGTTGGTCGGAAGTCGCCATGAAGCAGGTATGGATCTCAGTTTACCGCCTGGCGAGCCTCATTAAGCCCAGTCATCATTTAGAATTTGATGTTCGCCGGATTAGAACCCATGCTTACAGGCTCTGAAATTCGCCGCAAGTTTCTCGACTTCTTCATTCAGAAGGGGCACCGCGAGGTGCATTCGTCGTCGCTCGTCCCGGCGAATGATCCGACGCTGTTGTTTACTAACGCCGGAATGAATCAATTCAAGGACGTCTTTCTCGGCCTGGAGAAACGCGATTATGTGCGCGCCACGACCTCGCAGAAATGTGTTCGCGCGGGGGGCAAGCACAACGATCTGGAGAATGTCGGGTTCACCAACCGCCATCACACGTTTTTTGAGATGCTGGGAAATTTTTCGTTTGGTGATTACTTCAAAGATAAAGCCATCGCCTACGCGTGGGAGTTGATTACTTCGCCGGAGTGGTTTGGGATTGAAAAAGAGAAGCTGTACGTAACGATTTTCAAGGGCGAGAACGGAGTTCCGCGCGATGTTGAAGCCTACGACTTGTGGCTGCGGCATGTTCCGAAAGATCGCATCTACGAATTCGGCGCGAAAGACAATTTCTGGCAGATGGGAGACACCGGTCCCTGCGGCCCGTGCAGCGAGATTCACTATGACATGGGCGTGATCGCGAGCGAACACGGCCACACCGACTGCGCCTTCACCTGCGATTGCGGACGGTATGTAGAACTTTGGAATCTGGTGTTTATGCAGTTCGACAGAAAGGTGTTCTACGCATGTCCGGACCATCCGGGACGCATCGAAGAATATCCTTTCGAATGTGAACTGCCGTTTTCGCACGAGTCCGCGATACGAACCGCGGTTCGCAACGGCGAATTCAGACTCGATCCCCTACCAAAACCGTCGATCGACACCGGCATGGGCCTTGAGCGCATCGCCGCTGTTCTGCAAGGCGTGGTCTCGAACTATGACACCGATTTATTTACTCCCCTGATCAAGCGGGCCGCGGAGTTGACGGGAGTGCCGCTTAGGAAGCAACTCGGTGAGGAAACGCGTGCGAGTCGGGCTGCTTCGTTGCGTATCATCGCCGATCACGCACGTGCATCCACTTTCCTAATTAACGACGGTGTGCTGCCGTCGAACGAGGGTCGGGGGTATGTGCTGCGCAAGATACTCCGGCGTGGCATCCGGCATGGAAGATTGCTGGGGCAAGAGCAGCCATTTCTTTTTGAAATGGTGTATGCGGTTCGCAATTTGATGCTGGACGCCTATCCGGAGCTTGCCGAGTCTGCGGAGCGCATCGCCAAGGTTATTCGAGCGGAAGAAAGGCAGTTTGCGCGGGTGTTAGTACGGGCTCTCGAGGAGTTTGACCGTCTAATTACAGGCCCGGGGAGACATTCAGTCAGAGTGTTAGTTGATGAGATGGCAAAGAGGGCGCCAACGCACAGTGAAGCACTGAACTCGGCCCTAGAGAAGAGCGAGCGTACCGAAAGCATTGGGCCATTAGCTGAGGCAATTCACACTGCATTCCAGAGGCCGCAGTCGGATCAGTACGTTTCCCAAGTAAATAGCGCACGACAGGTCAAAGTCGGAATGGTGGGTGGTGCAGACGCATTCCGTCTGTACGATACCTTTGGGCTGCCCGTGGACTTCATGCAGGATCTGTGTCGCGATTTTGGCATCTATTTTGATCTCGATGGATTCGAGAAGAGTCTTGAGATGCAGCGGTCAATGGCGCGGATTTCCTGGAAAGGCGCAGCCAAGCAGACGGCGAATCCTGCTTACCAGCAGCTTCCGAAATCGGAATTTGAAGGGTATCGACAGACGCGCTCCAATAACTGCGAAGTCCTCGCCATTATTAAGGGCGGACAGGGCGTGCAGGAACTCAAGGCTGGCGAAAAAGGCGAGGCCATTCTTGATCACACTCCTTTTTATGCTGAATCGGGTGGGCAGGTGGGTGATCGCGGATGGTTCTACTCCGACGATCACAATACTGTCGTTGCTGATGTGACGGGATGCTACTACCCGGTACAGGGCGTGCGCGCGCATCAGGTGATTGCCAAGCAGGCGATTCGTGTTGGTCAGAAAGTCGACGCTGTGGTCGATACCGCGATTCGCGAATCGACCATGCGCAATCACACGGCCACGCATCTGCTGCAGGCGGGACTGCGGGAAGTTTTAGGGAAGCATGTGAAGCAAGCGGGATCGCTGGTGGCTCCCAATCATCTGCGCTTTGATTTCTCGCACTTCACCGGCGTCGCCGAAGAAGAGTTGCAAGATATCGAAGACCTCATCAACAAAGAAGTTCTGCGCAACCAGCGGGTCGAGGTCATCGAAAACGTTCCGATTGATGTGGCGGTCAACGAGTATCACGCGATGGCGCTGTTTGGCGAGAAATATGGCGACCGGGTGCGGGTGATCAAGATTGGAGATTTCTCGACGGAACTCTGCGGCGGTACGCACACGGCGCAGACGGGCGAGATCGGGCTGATCAAGATTCTGAAAGAAGGCAGCGTTTCGTCGGGCGTGCGGCGCATCGAGGCAGTGACGGGCGAAGGCTCGCTGCTGCATTTCCGCAAAGACCACGAACTGGAGGGCGTAGTCGCGGGCTTGACCAGTAAAGATGCGTCCGAATCTCCAGCGGAGGCGCTGAAGCAGGAACTGGAAAAGAAAGACGCCGAAATCAAGCGGCTGGGGCGCGAACTCGACCAGGCGCGCATGAAGTCGGCTTCATCGAGCACGGCGAACATCAGCGAAAAAGTAAAAGAAGTTAAGGGCGTTAAAGTGCTGACGCATCGTGTAGATAATCTGGAGCGGGCGCAGTTGCGCACGCTGGTCGATCAACTACGCGACAAGCTGGGGTCTGGCGTGGTGGTGCTGGGTTCGGCGTCGGATGGCAGCGTTTCGCTGATCGTCGGCGTCACCAAAGATTTGACCAGCCGCATTCAGGCAGGGAAAGTTATTGGCCCGGTGGCGCAGAAAGTTGGGGGCAAAGGCGGTGGGCGTCCTGATTTGGCGGAAGCGGGCGGCAAGGATGCGGCTGCACTGGATGCGGCGCTGGGCGAGGCTTACGGCGTGGTGGAATCTTTGTTGGGATAGCCCTTTTCAGCTTCTCCACTTCAGCGTCACCGGCCCGCTCATCGGATGGCGAAACTCGCCACCATTCTTCTTCATCTCCAGCATCGCGTTTTTCAAACCGAAATACCATTTTGCGGGACGGTCGGCATCGTCGATCAGCATGAGATGCGGGTTATGCTTCAAACCTTCGGATTGAAGTTCCATGGTGCGGCGGTCCTGCTCCACAAATTTTGCGAAGACGAATTTCAGCAATTGCGGACCAAAAGGTACCCAACGAAATAAATTCCACGCCGCGACTACGTCGATGCGGCAGCGGTAGCGCGTGATTGGAGTAACGGTGGTGAGGCTGGAGAACCAGTATTTTCCGGCGCGGATGGTTTCCGAGCGCAGGTTGGGCAAGACGAAATCAATCGTCGTGGTAATCGAATCCGCATCGGCATAGAGTCGCAGAAGTTTATACGGAGCGCTATTCGAACTCGGCGTATGCGCGCTCATGCGAAATCCGTAGGGGATGGGCTCGAAATTCTTTTGCTTTTCATGAATCGAATGCTGCGAACGCCACCACCAGGCCTGGTGGACGAAGGGGCCGTGTGCGGGATCCATGAGCCCGATGATGCCATGATCGACAGAGCAGGGAAGATCGGCGGTGAGGTAAGCGAGTTTGTAGTGCTCGCTGAATTTCGGAATCTCCGGCGCCGGTGTTGGCGCAGGTGCGGGTTTTGAAAATCCGGCGCCAGCCGGGCCGCGATCTGGAATATAGACCCAGATAAAATCGTCGAGCTCCTCGCACGGGTAGCTTCCGGCGTAGATGCGATCGATTTTCAAAGTTTGTTCGGGAACGAGCGAAGGAATCAGTTGGCACTGGCCGGAGTGAGCGTCGAATCTCCAGCCATGGTAGGAGCATTCGATTTGGCGGCCGTCGAATTGTCCGCAGGAAAGCGGCATGCCACGGTGCGGGCAGGCGTCGCGCAGGGCGAAGGCTTGGCCCTGCGAGTCGCGTCCGATGACCAGCGGCTGTTCCAGCAGCATGGCCTTCGTCAGTTGGCCGCGATCAAGTTGGTCGGCCGGAAGCGCGCGATACCAGTAGCCGAAGAGCATGAGCGCGTCGGGCGTCTGGGACTGAAGTGGAGATCTGTCGGGCATTGAATCGGGCATTGAACAGGTGAGAATAGCGTACAACGGAACGGTTTCAAAGTTTGATCCGGTACGCACGGCTGGCGACTCTAAGAGCGCGACTGAAACCTTATTTCAGCCGGCCCAGAATTTGCAGATAAGTGGAACGCGCCACTCCCGGCTGCTCAAGGTGGGTCAAGAAGAGCTTGCGGAGGGCGGCGGTCGTGAGTCGGCCTTCGAGGTAGGCGTCGTACAAATCGTTGCCGGTGAGATATCCAAGCTGCTCGGCCACGTATTCGTACTTTCTGCCGGCGAACGGGGGAGCGGCAGGGTGGAGCGCGGGAGCCGGTGTTTGCCGCGCCTGAATTAAGAAATCAAGCGCTTCAACCGCATCGGGAAATGGAAGCGAAGTTTGCTGCTCCAGATCTTCGCGAGTCACGTCGAATAATTCCGCGATGTCGCAATCGCGCAGCGCGGGCCGCGCCGGGTACAAGACCCGCGATCCGAAAAATGCCAGCGCGTGTTCGAGGACGGATATGAAGAACAGATCGTTCTTTTCGAGCGACTCGACGATCGGCACGGACTGGGTAGCGGCGTTCCGTTCGAAAGGCCTGCCGTTTGGAAGATTCGGCAATCCGCGACACGCCTGATGCAGAAAGCGAGTGGCGTCCTCGGCAGCGGAGGTCATACAAAACTGCGTGACATACACGGCGTTAATGGGCGCAAGATAGACGCTGCCACGCTCGCGGACCTGGCGCAGCAGAGAACTGCGCTGTTCGGCGGTGAACCCTTTGCGTGAAAGCAGGCGGCGAAGCAGGGCATCAGAGCTGCGCGTGTGGACTTCCGGCATCAGGTCGACCAGCAGCTTCGGCTGGGTGGTGTTGTGCGGCGAGTACTGGTTAATGCCAAGGAAGCGCACCATGCCGTTAATCAGGTTGTAGAGCGTTGGCCCGAGATCGGGTGCGCCGCGGTCATCTCGTCCCCAGCGATCAAGGCAGAGGCGGTAGTTCTCGTATTTTTCCAGCGGCGTGGCGTTGAAAACGCAAAGAACCTTGTCACGGATTTCAACCGCTTCGACATGGTCGCGGGCTTCTCCGGCAGCGAGCCAGTAGAGAGCGTCGACATTTTGCAGAACGGTGAGTACCGGTTCCGCCGGAAGCCTCTGCTGCAGCAAGGCGGGCAGATGCCGAGGCGCGAGGTGCGACTCGCCGAAGAGAACCAAAATGAGAGCGCCGGGATGGCAGCGCCGGAGCTCGGCGACTTTGTCGGCGGCGTGGCGGTCGCGCGCTCCAATCTTGCGCAGATCTTCGCGCGGCATGCAATCGAGCCCATAGATGTAGGAGACGTGCTCGCGCGCAGCGGAGAGCAGTTCGTAAAATGGAGCCCAGTCGTATCCCCAGTCAAGTTCGAAGCGGATGCGCTGGCGCAGCTCATCTTCGTCAATTTCGCCGAGGAACCATTCGTCGAGAATATGCTGGTCGCGAGAAAAAATAGTTTCCACCCCGAGCACGATGGGACGCTGATGGAATTCGTAATCGCGGAGCAGCGAAGCCAGATAGCGCTGCGAGTTAGGCAAGGCGTGGTAGTCGCCGACGAGAACGGTTCCCGCCAGGGCGATTTCGCGGCGGACGTCGCTGGCAGCGATCACTTTCTGATAAGAGCAGTATGCATCGCGAAAATCGCGCAGATATTTGCGTCCGCCAGCGTGATCGATGGCGCGAATCTCGCGCTCCACGCTGGCGATGGCGTGAAGCTGGGCGGCGCTGCGCCGCGAACGTAAGATGCCGGTGGTTGCCATTAATCCGTTGTTGGTCTCTGGTCGTTCGTCTTTCGCGATTTCGCTCTGGCTACGGAATCACAAAACTGCAAAATCAGAAATCACAAGTCATCAATATTCCCCGCCTTGACTTGCATTTCCCGCATCCCTATCCTCAGCATTCGAGGCAGTTGACCGAGCGTGCATCGAATGGCCGAGGCTTGGATGCGTTATGGATCGCCAATGTTGATCGGTAATTCTGATCTTTAATTTGACTGCCAATTCCGAATCGAAAACTTTGGAGCACTCACTTTGCCGCTGACGCCGGAAAACCTGACCATTGCCACCACCGGCGCAAGCGGATCCATATTTCTTAAACACTTTCTACTCGCCGTCGAACGCGATACTCGGGTGAAGACTGTAAACTTCATTGCTTCTGACAGCGCCTTGCGCGTCATGGCCGAGGAGCTCGGTGTCGAAGGCCGCTCCGACTTGCTACGTCAAATCATCGGCACGCCGTCGACAAAGATTCAGCAACAATCCAACAGTGATATCGGAGCGAACGTCGCTAGTGGGTCGTATCCTTCCGATGCCATGGTCGTCATACCTTGCAGCGTCGGAACGCTGGGCCGGATCGCCAACGGAACGGCATCCCGGCTCATTGAGCGCGCCGCCGATGTGACTCTCAAGGAGCGCCGGCCGCTGGTGCTCTGCATCCGCGAAACTCCACTGAACAAGATCCACATCCGCAACATGTCGCTGGCAGCCGACGCTGGCGCTACGATCTTTCCCCTGATTCCGACGTTCTATAACCACCCGCCGAGCGCCGAGGCCATGGCCCACGAATTCGGGAACCGCGTGCTTGCACATTTGGGACTCGCCCAACCGGATGCCTATCACTGGAAATTCCAGTAGAGATCCGGAAGTACCTAAAGATCTATGACTTGGGGGAAAGTCGAGCCTGCCTTGCAGGTGCATATTCAGCATTCTTTCGGCTCTTTTAGTCTAGGGAACCGGAAGGCACGAAGGTAGGTATCAGCCGTGCATGTACACGAGTGCGGCGTCGCTGGGGTTACGGCCGCCTAGGCGAAATTCTGCCGGTTGGGCCGGTTTTTCCCGGTAATGCTGCCCAATGTTTGATACCACGCCACCACCCAGGGAACCAGCAGGGAAAATGCGAGGCGGGCGGCAAGCTTTTGCGGCGAGCTTTTCGGGAAATGGCTCCAATCCAATCGAAAGGCAAAATAGATCTCCAGTGCTAGCACGCACAGTAGAGGAATGGGCGAATAGAACAGCGCAAGAATGGCGAGGATTTCGGCGAGGCAGCGTGCGATGTTACGGAACAGGCGGGCTGAGCGTCCACCCAGAACGCCGTCGGTGACGGAGTAGCTCACCATCTGCCGTAGCGCCGAGCGAAAAGTCTGTCGCGGGTGATAAGCGGCTTTGGCTCGCTCCGCAAATGCAGGCGTCACCAACGCGCGCACCTTGGCATCGAATGCCGTGTCTTCTCCGAGAAAGACGTCTTCCGGAAATCCGCCGACGCGGTCCCAGAGTGCTTTGCGAAAAGCCATCGACCGCGCGGTGCAAGACTTGGTCGCCGCGTCGGGATTCAACTTGACTCCGAAAAACGGCGCTGAAGCAACGTCCCATATTGTGGCGCCGGCGGGATCGAGATACGAGCCGCCGACGGAATATTCGGAGCCGCTGAGAATCGGAGCGGTAAGGTTCGCGAGCCACTCCGGATGATAAGTGCATCCCGCGTCGGCGCATGCAACCACGTCAGACGATGCCGCTCGAATCCCCACATTGCGTCCGCGAGCGATGGGACCGGCTGAATGGCGCAGGCTGCAGCTTTCATCGCGGATCGGTATAAGGGTGGGATATTTTGCGCGGACGGATTCCAGTCGCTCCCAGGTGCCGTCGGTCGAACCGCCGTCGACGACAATGACTTCGGCAGGAGCGAGAGTCTGCCGCATCAGGCTGTCAACCAGAGCGTCGATGTCATCGCGCTCGTTGAGCACGGTGCACGCCACGGTTACGGACGGCATGGTGGCCGGTGTTCCAGGAGAACTGGTTTCATTCGTCAACAGTTTACCCGTGGAAGGCAGATCTCAGTCGGCAGCTCGCAGTTGCCGGTAACATCTTGTTAGCTGGGAACTGGCAACTGGGAACGGCATATTGACTTCCCCGGCACGCCGACTCTGACACGCCACCTCGGTGCCGTTGACTCCGGCTCGCCTTTTTTTGTACTCTGCGTTTACACCGGAAAGGAGGTGGTCGGATGACAAGTTCAGATGGTAGTTGTAGCAATTCCAGACCAGGTGAGGTGGCTGAGTCTTAGGGCGGTTGCTCTAAGCGGAGTTCTCGAGGAACCTTTGGTCGGGCGAATCGGGAACATCTCTCGCAAACAATCCGTGAGTATGGGCTGATTGCGTAAATCTGATCCGCCAGGCACAAGCTGTGCCCGGCACCGGAAACGAGCGAGGGGCCACGAGAGTGACCACCTCAGTCAATCCCAAACAGTCCACCGGGCGGCCCGCAAGTTGAAAAGCTTGCGGGCTGTTCTCTTTTCTGGAATCGTTGCAAAGTCCGAAAATTCGAGTTTTCGGGCACCTGATGGTTGAAGTCCCGTCCGCCTCACGCGCATTGACTTGCTCCGCATACCCCACGTAAGATTCGCGCCGACGATTCCCGCCGATTTTGGAGGTACCTGTGAAGTTTTTTACTCTTGCCGCCGTCCTCATGCTGCTGCTCTCTGCTGCCGCCTCCGACTCGCCTGATACGCGCGAAATTACCGATCCGAAAATGATCGTATCGACCTCGGCGGATGCAGCATTCCCCATTCCCGTGGACGATTTGTTTTTCACGCGTTCGACCAGCGGAGCAGCCTGGTCGCCCGACGGCAAGCAGGTTGTGTTCACTACGAACCTCACCGGACGCAACAATCTCTGGAAAGTCAGCGCCGAAGGCGGGTGGCCGATCCAATTGAGCCAGTCAGATGATCGTCAGTCGGGCGCGACCTGGTCTCCCGACGGAAAGTGGATCGTCTTTCAGTCGGATCGCGCGGGTGGCGAACTCTACGATCTCTATGCAGTACCGAGTGCTGGTGGCGAGGTCGTCAACCTGACCAACACGCCTGAGGTTTCTGAAACCGGCGCTACCTGGTCGCGCGACGGCAAGTGGCTTGCCATTGAGTACAAACCGAAAACGGCTTCGGTGGTGGATATCGCGATTGTCGACTGGAATTCTCATGCGGTTCGAAATCTTACCCAGGAGAAGAGTCCGGATCGTGTGTGGGGTGGCGTTCTCTGGTCGGCCGATGGCAAGTTCATTTATGCGACTCGCGGCAATGTTGGGGATACCGATTCCGATGTGTATCGCATCGCAATTGCCAACGGTGAGCAGGAGAATTTAACCAAGCACGAGGGCGACCACCGCACGGCCGTATCGGCACTCTCGCCCGACGGCCGCCGGTTGCTCGTCACATCAGATAAGCCGGGCGGCTTTCCGAACGTTGCCGAGATCGACATTGCAACCAAGAAACTCACCTGGGTGACCGATTTGAAATGGGAGGCCGAGTCAGCGAATTACTCGCCGGACGGCAAACAGTTCACCTACGTTGTGAACGAAGACGGGCGCATCGATGACTACCTCGCTGACAGCGCGACGCTGAAAGGAACGAAGCTCAACCTTCCTCCGGGATTGAACAGCTACACGGGAAATCCGACAACGTTCTCGCCTGATGGCAAGAGCCTGCTCGTGGTTCACACGAGTTCGACACAGCCGGTCGACATTTGGGTTTACGACATCGCGCGCCGCGAGTCGCGCCAACTTTCGTTCTCGGCCATTGCCAGCCTGACCACAGCGAAGATTCCGCCATCGCAGTTGGTGCACTATCGCAGCGGCGACGGAAAGATCATCAGCGCGTTCGTCTGGGTGCCGTTCAATCTGAAGCGCGATGGATCGAATCCGGCGATTGTGTTGCCGCACGGTGGTCCCACTGGGCAGACTACCGATTATTTCAATCGCACGGTGGTCGCGCTGGTCACTCGGGGATACGTCTGCATCGCTCCGAACGTCCGCGGCTCGACTGGCTACGGCATGGATTTTCAGAAAGCAAACTTTCAGGATCTGGGCGGCGGCGATTTGCAGGATGAAATTTATGGCGTGAAATTTCTGGAAGCTACGGGCTATGTCGATTCAAAGAAGATAGGCATCACGGGCGGATCGTACGGTGGCTATATGACGCTGATGGCGATCGGGAAAACTCCTGATGTTTGGGCGGCCGCAGTAGAACAATACGGAATCATTAGCTGGCTGACCATGTTCCAGCACGAAGATCCGCTACTGCAGCAATACGAAAAGACGCTGCTCGGCGATCCGGAAAAAGACCGCGCCATATACGAAGCCGATTCGCCACTCGCTTTCATCAAGAACGCGAAAGCGCCGCTGCTGGTTCTTCAGGGCGATAACGATATCCGGGTGCCGAAAGAAGAAGCTGAGCAGATTGTCAAAATTCTTCAGGGTGGAGGAAAAACCGTGGACGTTCATTACTATCCGAACGAAGGCCACGGTTTTGCCAAGCGCGAAAATCAAATCGACGCCATCCGGAGAACGATTGATTGGTTCGATCGCTATCTGAAGGGCGCCAAGTGAGAGGATGGAGTGAGAGATCCTCAGCCTGCTGCCGAAAGGCCTTCGCCATCTTTTCAATACTGCATTCAGCGGCGCTCTAGTAGCGCCCTTGGTTGGTCCACAGACGGACTTTCTCTTCGACGGAGAAAGCTTCTGCTGGGTTCTCGGCGAATTTTGATTCCAACTGGATGACGTGGGTTTCCAGCGGCACGGAGACGAGCGAGCGCGTGCGAAGGAACCCCTGCACAAATCGCGCCGAGTAGCGTTCCAATCCCAGGACTTCAAACTGCACCGCATGAACCAAAGCGTGAAACAAAGTGCCGGCCGTGATTTCACCGTGAAAAACCAGGACGTCTTCAAATGTCACAGACGGCATGTGCGTCAGATCGGGCAGGTTCTTGATTCCAAGCGCTTGCGCCTCAGCGTAGAACGGAGGGTTCGGAACGCTCTGGCCTTTCAAACTAACAGTCCTGACCTGTCCCAGTAACGACGCCGAAAAGAAAGGTTCTATAGCTTGCTTATGTTCCCGCTGCAGCGGATCTCCTTGCGGGCGGAACACCTCGCGCTGTGCGCGCAAGAAATCGGCCATGCGAGAAATTGCACCCTCTACTTTCGCTTCGCTGAGCAATGACGTACCCGGCTTTTCAATCGCATCGGGATCCGGCGCTTGCCGGGCAATGCTGTTGTAGTACTCATACAAAGCTCGAGCTGAAGAGAGGGCCTTGCGCAAGACATCGCGTTGCGCATGGCGGGCAATGTCCTCCACCGAATAACGCAGGCGGAGGCGATCGGTTGCGCACTGGGCGCTGAGCATTTCCAACTGGGCGTGATGCAACTCTGCGTTCATTTGTACAATGGCGGCACGGTCGCCGACTTCATCCGACGAAAACATCTGGAATTAAGACTCCTGTAAATTGAGATCCCACCACCAGGAAGGGCACGATTGTCGTAAGAACTTGGCAAAAGGTTAACATCGTTACTTTAACAATGTCAAATGTAAAATACGGAATGATATTTCGCGGGGATTAATTATAATAAATGTCTTATAATCATATATATACACGCATACTCGACATGGAGAAATACCTCGCGACTAACGATGGCGTAGAAATGTTAGTTGCACACTGTAATCTTATTGAAGTAATATCGGAACCCGCATGCCGCCGATCGCGGACAAATATCTCGAAGAACGGATTCTCAAGGCAGCGCAGCGTCTGTGGCGGACGCGTGGCGAAAAAGGCTTGACTCTCCGAGCGGTAGCACGAGAGGCCGCCACCACCACGCCAACTCTTTACAAACGATTTCGCAGTAAGGAATCGCTGCGCGTGGCACTGGCCTATCGAGTGCGCGAGGAGTTGACTACGGACCTGCTCTCGTCGCCTACGATTGAGCAAGCCCATCGCCGATACCTGGCCTATGTCGAAGCGCATCCCCGCGAATACGATCTGCTCCGCGTCTCCTGGGGACATTTTTTCTCGACCCCGCGGCCGGTGCGCGGCTGGCTCATCGCACAGCTCGCGCTTCGTTTTGGCGGTCGGCCCGAGGATTATGCTTCGGTATACGACGGCATCTTCCTGCTCTGCCACGGCACTTCGACCTTGATGATCGCCGCACCCGACGAAGCCGTGCGAGTTGCCACGCGAGAAATCTGTATCAAGGTCTGTGACAAGCTGCTGGAAAATGCAGGGCTGTTTCGTTCCGGTGAATGAAACGCGGTCGGTCTGCGCGTCTTCTCCTCCTCTATCGTTATATCCAGCAAACCTTTCTCCGCATCTAAATTGACGGCGCGTATAGAATCGCGCCAAGGCGCGCGGCAAAGACCGGGTGCCTGGGAGGCGTTTATGAACGCACTGCGGTCTCAACTGGCCTTGATAACTTTGCTCTTTTCGGCAATGGGCAGCCACGCTGCTTTCGCGCAAGAGACTCCGAACGAGAACGGCACTCCGGTGCGAATGATTGTGACCGTTGAGCCACGTAAGGGATCAGAGGCGCCGACGGTGAATCGTGAGGACGTGATGGTCTTCGAAGGAAAGGAACGCGATCAAGTTACGGAATGGGTCCCGGCCCAAGGGAACCATGCCGGTCTGGAATTTTTCGTCATGATCGATGACGGCGCTAGTTTTGCCCTCAATACGCAGCTGGAAGACATAAAGAATTTCATCTCGACACTTCCGCCCAACGCCAAGGTGGGTGTCGCGTACATGCAAAATGGCACTGCCAGAGTCGAGCAGGAGCCAACCACCGATCACGCTCTTGCGGCGAAGGCCGTGCGGCTGCCGCTGGGTTATTTCGCGGCAGGGTCCAGTCCGTATTTCTCGCTCAGCGATCTGGTAAAGCGCTGGCAGGCAAATGGTGACCGGCGCGAAGTCCTCATGGTCACCAGCGGCGTCGACCCATATTACGGATCTGGCGATACCCAGGATCCTTATCTTGAAGCCGCAATCGAAGATTCGCAGCGCGCCGGTATTGTCGTCTCGGCGATCTATGCGCCGGGCGGCGGCCACTTCGGCCACAGTTACTGGCTGAACTACTGGGGACAAATCTACCTCGCCAAGCTGACCGAAGAAACTGGAGGCGAAGGATACTACATCGGTTTCGCGGGGCCGGCTCCGAACTTTTCTCCTTACTTGAAGGATGCGGCGGAGCGCCTGAATCATCAGTACTGGCTGACTTTCGTGGCGAAGCCTCGCAAGAAGGCGGGCATGCAATCGGTGAAGGTGACAACCGAATTGCATAATGTTGACTTGGTGGCGGCGCGCGAAGTTTATGTTCCCGAGCCGTAATGAGTCTCCTTGACTTGGCATGCGTTGACTTGGGCGTGCCTTGATTCGACGTGCATTGACTTGGCACGCATTGCCTCCTAATATGGTCGCTCGCAGGGCGAACCTTTCCGGGTGATTGGCCAAACAATTTCGCATTACCGCATCATCGAGAAACTCGGTGGCGGCGGCATGGGGGTGGTGTACAAGGCGGAAGACACGCGTCTTGACCGCTTCGTCGCGCTGAAGTTCCTTCCCGAGGATGTCGCTCAGGACCGCGCCGCGCTAGAGCGCTTTCGCCGCGAGGCCCGCTCCGCTTCCGCGCTCAATCATCCGAACATCTGCACCATCTACGATATCGGCGAGCAGGATGGCCAGGCGTTCATCGTCATGGAGTACCTTGACGGTTCGACGCTGAAACATGTCATCAACAATCATCCTGTGGAACTCGACACGTTGCTCTCCCTGGGCATTGAAATTGCCGACGCTCTTGATGCGGCGCACACCCAGGGCATTGTGCATCGCGACATTAAGCCGGCAAATATTTTTGTGACTAAACGCGAGCACGCCAAGGTACTCGATTTCGGATTGGCGAAAGTAACTCAGCCATCACGCTCGCTGTCTTCAGGAGCGGCTTCGGGCGCAACCGTGGATGCGACGCTCGCGACCGCAGTCGAAGAGCACCTTACCAGCCCCGGCTCGACCATCGGCACCGTGGCCTACATGTCTCCCGAGCAAGCCAAGGGCAAGGAACTCGATGCTCGCACCGACCTGTTTTCTTTCGGCGCCGTACTCTACGAGATGGCCACCGGCCTGTTGCCTTTTCGCGGAGAGACTTCGGCCCTGATTTTTCAGGCCATTCTCGATCGCGCGCCAACGCCACCGGTGCGAATGAATCCCGACCTGCCGCCGAAGCTCGAAGACATTATCAGCAAGGCATTGGAAAAAGACCGCAACCTGCGTTATCAGCACGCCGCCGACATCCGCGCCGATTTGCAACGCCTGAAGCGTGACACCGAAAGTGGGCGTGCTGCTGCCGTCAGTTCCGGTCAGATGGCCGCGCTGCAAGACTCGGGATCGAGGCCGGCATTGCAGACGCCGCGTCCGCAGAATTTGCCGCAGTCAGGCTCGCAGCCAGTGGTGCCGCCGGTCTCGGCGCCTTCAAGTACCGCTGCGGCCGCCGATTCGTGGGGAGCAGGGCTGCCCGCTTCGGCTACCTCTCCTCCCGCGACAAAAAGATCCTGGAAGGCCCCCGCCGTCGTCGCCGCATTGATCGTCCTTGCGCTGATCACGGTTGCGCTCGTCGGCGGGGGTTTATTCCTGCGCTCTCGCCACACGAACGCGCTCACGGAAAAAGATACTGTCGTTCTCGCAGATTTCGTCAACACCACCGGTGATGCCGTCTTTGACGGAACACTCAAGCAAGCATTAGCCGTCCAACTCGAGCAGTCGCCTTTCCTTAAGATCCTGCCTGAGTCGCGCATGCGCGAAGCCTTGCGATTTATGGGACGCCAGCCCGACGAGCGCATCACCGCCGATGTGGCCCGTGAAATCGCCCTGCGCGAAGGCTCCAAAGCCGTGCTGGCTGGCTCCATCGCCGGTCTGGGCAGTTCCTACGTAATTACGATCTCAGCCATCAATGCTCAAACCGGAGACTCGCTGGCTCGCGAGCAGGTTGAAGCTGCCAGCAAAGAGCAGGTGCTTAAGGCGCTCGACGGAGGAGCATCTTCATTGCGGGCCAAGCTCGGCGAGTCGCTCGGCTCCGTTCAACAGTTTGCCAAGCCGCTGGAACAGGCGACCACTTCGTCGCTCGAAGCGTTGCAGGCTTTCAGCCTCGGCCAGGCCGAACATACGAGATTGCACGACCTTCAGGCAATTCCCCATCTCAAGCGCGCCGTCGAACTCGACCCGAATTTCGCCATGGCCTATGCGACGCTCGGCGTTGCCTACGGCAACAGCGGGGCCAAGAACCCCGGCCGTGAAGCGATGCAGAAAGCGTTCGATCTGCGCGAGCGGACCAGCGAGCGCGAGAAGCTTTATATTTCCGCCCACCACTATGAGGCTGCCGGACAAATCGACAAAGCCATCGATATTTACCTGCAATGGAAGCAAGCCTACCCTCGCGATAACGTGCCATGCGATAACCTGGCGCTCGCTTACGATGCGACCGGGCAGCAGGATAAAGCTCTGGCCAATGCACTCGAGGCGATGCAGATCGATGCCAAAGACGTCTACGCGTACCAGAACGTAGCTGGAGCCTATATGTCCCTGGGGCGCTATGACGAATCACGGGCGATTCTGGAGCAATCGGTAGCGCAGCACGCGGAATCTTTTTCGACGATATTGATCGGCTATGAATTGGCGTTCATACGCGGCGACCAGGCGGAGATGCAGCGATTGCGCGACAAGATTGCCGGGACGGGCGATGAGCCCTACCTCTTAGAGTTTGCCTGCAACGTCAAGTATTTTCAGGGGCAAGTGCGCGCGGGTCGTGACTTGTGTAACCAGATGGTGCAGAAGTCAGAGGCCGAGTTGAAAGACTTCTCCGCCAGCGTGCGGGCCTACGAAGGTGCGATTGAAGGCGAGTTCGGAAATGCGGAAGAGGCCCGGCGCCAGGCCGAGCAGGCTCTGGCTATGACCGACAACAACGATATCAACGCCTTGGCAGCTCTGGCTCTGGCGCGAACCGGAGACGCCGCACGCGCCGATAAAATGATCACCGTTCTGGCCAAGCAATATCCCGATGACACGACGTTCAATAACGGATTGGTCGCGGTTGTGCGTGCCGCCATTGACCTGCAAGAAAAACAGCCGGCGCGCGCCGTTGCCGCGCTGGAACCAGCCCGAACTGTCGAGTTTGGAGGAGGCCCGACAGCTCCCGTCGAATTCTGGCCTCTCTACCTGCGCGGCGAGGCATATTTGGACCAGCGCGATGGAACCGAGGCGCTGGCCGAATTCCAGAAAATCATCGACCACCGCGGGCACGCTCCGACGAGCCCGCTTTATAGCCTGGCTCGGCTCGGAAGCTCGCGCGCCTACGCGCTCCAGGGCGACACCATCAAGGCCAAGAGCGCTTATCAGGATTTCATCGCCGCCTGGAAAGACGCCGACCCCGATGTTCCCATCCTGAAACAAGCCAAGGCGGAATACGCAAAGTTGCAGTAGCGGGGGTGGGGCCGCTCCTGATCGCGAAACGAAGGCCGGGATCCTCAACCGCCGTTGGCCAACACTTTTTCATCACAAAAAAGCTGTACCGCCATCACAGACACCCGCCGCGAATCGATGCGACAATGCCTCCAGATCGGTGCAGGCCCGATGTGTGCCCACATTGGCAGTCGTCGATAATGGCTTGTGGCGATAACTGATTGAAGAATAAAGACTTTAGCCTAAACCCTTATTTTTCAAAGACTCGAGCTAAAAATTGTCGCTAAACCAATGATTCCAATAGACTGGGGGGAGGGGGGGTGGAGTGGCTTAACAGTAAACATCAGAGTAAACATCGCCAGAGTAGGCATTGCCAGGTTCGCTACCCTTCAATCTATTCCTGTTCAGCCGGAGCGAAATAGACGAGGACTTCGAGTTCTTCCTCGATGTCGTAAAAACGATGCTCCAGTTCAGCCTCGACGAAAATGACAGAACCGGGGCGGACTTCGGCCTGGAGCTCGGAGCGGTTGGCGGAGTCGCCAGTTACAATCTGCATCCGAGCGCGTCCTCGGACGACGTAATACATTTCGTCCTCGCGATGCGGCTTCTGAGAATCGACGCCTCCAGCCGGCAGAACATAGACGCCCGCGCTCATCGCCGGGATGCGAAGAAATTCAAAGTAACGTTTGCCCAGCTTGTCCCGCTGCCGCGACAGGTCGTCGATGTGGAAAAACTGAGGCATGGAACTTAAGACCTGAGACCGGTAGGTTTATCCCAGCGCGCCGTGAAAAAGGATTTCCGTGAATTGTTCCACGAGCGCTTCTGGCGTCAGCGATCCGTCAGGTTTGTACCACTGGTAAATCCAGTTGATCATGCCGAGCAAGGCGAGCGCTGCCGCCCGCGGTGTGACTATCCGAGTTTCGGGCAAAGCCGAGTTCCGCTTGCGATGGACATCGGCGACGAGGTTCTCGACGAAGTGCAGGTAATCTTTCTTGCGGGCATTGATCTTGCGCCGGAAGGCCAGCGGCAAGGGATGGTTCTCGTGAAGCATGACGGTGATCTCGCGGTCTTTGGGACTGAGCACGACCTGAATATGCAAACGGATTAGGGTTCGCAACCGCTCTTCAGCTCCTTCAAGGCCAGTTCCGCCAACGCGACGCGCCACGTTGATCACGCGTTCCTCGGTGATATCCATGGCGTGCGACATGATGTGAAACAGGATCTCGTCTTTCGACTGGAAGTGATGATAAAGACCGCCCTTGGAAAGCTTGAGGGCCGCGGCAACATCGTTCATCGAGGTCGCATCGTATCCGCGCTGCTGAAACAGGCGTGCCGCGGTGCGCAGGATTTCCTGGCGCGGATCGTGCCGCGGTTCTTGGCGAGATTCGAGCCCGGCTTCGCGAAGCATCACCAAAGATGTTATCGCGGAATTGGGTTTTCGCTCCACTTCGGCTCAAGGGCGATATGAGGAACGCGATTCGAAACGAGCGAGTTGTTACCCGTCGGTGCGCCAGCGGAATCGCATCACAGCAATCGCTCCGAACAGAAGCGTGAATAAGAGCAAGACGGCAATGGGTGCGATCGCAGCGGAAAATCCTAATCCGCGCCAGGTCATGGCGTCCAAGCCGTCCATCGCCCAGCGCGTGGGGACGACGACGGTGAGTCGTTGGAGCCATTTAGGGAAGACGAAAGTTGGCACCCACGAGCCGCCAAGCATCACCAAAACGAGCGTCGCCATGACGGAGTATCCGCGGGTAGCTTCGACGGTTTCGCCGAGAGCGGAGATCATCAGGCCAAAAGCGGCGGTCATCAGCGAGAAGGCCGCGCACACCAGCACAAATCCAGGAAAGCTGCCGAGAATGCGCACGCCGAAAACAACCCGCGCAAAAATGAAGAGCACGGCGAGAATAAATCCAGCGGTCAAGGAGGCGCTGACCGTTCTGCTTCCCAGCAGCATGGTGCGAGAGAGCGGCGCGGCGCGCAGTCGTTGCCAGAGTCCAGTGCGGCGCAGCATCAGTAACGCGATGCCAACATCGAGTCCCATGAAGAGGATGAATTGGATTCCCATCCCTCCGAACGAGTGCGCATAGCCGTTGTAGGCAACATTGCCGCCCGAAGTGATGGCTTCGTCGCGCGTCTCGAAAGGCATGGTGAGACCGCCGGATAAGGTTCCTTGGCGAGTTCCTGCCTGGCGTTCGTTTAATTCCTTCGCGCCACTCAGCACATCGCGCAATGCTTTCTTATCTTCCGGCGAAAGGTCAGAACTGTTCTCCACTCGCGAGAGAGATTCGTCGAGCATCTGGCGGCCGCTGCTGCCGTTGAACATTTCCTTGCTCACACTTTCCATTACCGCACCGCTCAGAATGCCTTTGACCAAACCGAGTTCCATAGAGTGCGACGGATCGTAGAGCAGGGACAGATCAGGTTTATTCGCGCCGGTAAATAATGCGCGTCCAGCATCCCGCCCGAAGTCCTTGGGAACCACAATCGCGGCAGTCGCCTTGCCTTTGCGCACGGCCTCGCGCGCCGCATCGAGAGTGGATGGTTTGACATTCAGCATTCGATCGCCGGCGAGTTGCGCCATCAGGTCACGGGAGATGTCGCTGCCATCCTGATCGATCATCAACACGGCAACCTTACTTGTTTCCGCGTCTCCTCGTTGGCCTCCAAAGAGATAGCCGAAGAACGACGCCAGCACGATGGGAACGAGGATTCCCACGACCACGCTTCTGCGGTCGCTGAAGAACAGTTTCAGGTCTTTTCGAACCAGTGCCAGGAATGGGACCATCAGGCGTCTCGAAGGCTCCTTCCGGTGAGGGTGAGAAACACAGTCTCGAGGTCGGGCTGCTCGCTCGAAACGTGGTGGTAGGAATGCCCGTTGTCGGATAACCAGCGAAGCACGCCGGGAGCGGCGCCGGCGAGATCATGAACTCCGACACGGAGAGTGCTCGCTGCCAGCTCAGCGGACTTGACCTGCACAAGCGCCAGCATCGGTTTCAGGTCAAATCCGCTGACGCGGTCAAGTTCAATGGCAAGCACGTTGGTCACCGGTAAGAGCTTGTGCAAGCCCTGCAAGGTGTCATCGGCAATCACTTTTCCATGATCGATAATCACGATTCGATCGCATAGGCGCTCCGCCTCTTCCATGTAGTGCGTTGTGTAGATGAGCGTCTTGCCGCGCTTCTTAAGGGCCTCAAGATTATCGAAGATGGCGTTACGACTTTGCGGATCGACCCCGACGGTTGGCTCATCGAGCAGAAGAATCTGGGGATCGTGAAGCAGAGCAGCGGCGAGATTCAGACGGCGTTTCATTCCACCGCTAAATGTTGTTACTTTGTCGGCGGCGCGGTCGGAGAGCTCCACCAGTTGCAGGGCGCTGTCGATGGCTTGCTTGGCCTTTGCACCGGAAAGCGAGTAAAGCGCAGCGAAAAAAGTCAGATTATCGCGCGCCGAGAGCTGGTCGTAGAGCGCCATATCCTGCGGCACAAGGCCAATCTTGAGCTTGACGGGATCCGTATCGCTTTTGACCTGCCGGCCCTCGATCAGAACTTCGCCGGAATCCGGGCTCAGCAATCCGGCAATAATAGAAACGGTGGTGGTCTTGCCGGCGCCGTTCGGTCCGAGCAAGCCGATCGTGGCTCCGGAATCGGCGCGAAAGCTAACGCCATCGACGGCCACCAGTTTTCCATAGTTCTTGGTAAGGCCGTTGACTTCAAGCATGGATCAGCAGTGTATCACCGTAGGATTCGGGCTGATTTCCGGCTTGCAAATGATGGCGAGAGGAATTCCTTGCTCGGTCAACTGCATGTTCTTGAGACTCGGCGTCCGCTGACTGGCAGATTACTGGCGGACGGGAAATTTACTTTTCGTTTTTTGTCTTGTGTCAATTCCTTTTGTATCAATCGGTGTGACGCGGGGAATGGTTTTGGTAATGATCTCGGGAGCGGAATCCTCTCCTGTTCCTAACCGCAGAACCGGCCGTTGAATTGCCTCGGGCGAAATGCGCAGAACTCTGGATGGCAGAGCGTGAACGGCGAAGGTTCGGGCCTCAAAACGAACTTGCTGCAGGCCGTCTTTGTTCGTGTTAGCGCGACTCGGAATGTCTTGGCGATGGCGTAGTCGTTCAATGCGCGACTGCGCACGTTCGACAACGCGAACCAGTTCAGCGCCGAATTCCGGCGTGCGGTTTTTCCTCAAGCGCTGCTTGGTTTTGTCTGCGTTGAACCACGTCGGGTTTCGATCCCGTTCTTGTGGCGGTTCCTGTCGAAACACCTCGCAAAGATGTGCCGCGACGGCAAGTTCCGGTGGGGTGATGTTTGCTCTCATGCTTCTCGCCGGAACGTGATTCTGATGCTTTCGAAAGTAACGAGCGAAGGGGACTTCTTCGATGCGGCCATGAACACCGGCCTCTTCGACTGCCTCGAGTGCCGCGGACTGAGCCTGTGTGAGATCAGCCTCAACGCCGCCTTTGGGGAAAGTCCAGCGCCCACTTCGCGTCTGTACCAGCAGGAATTCGACGTCGCCTTTGCGGATGCGGTAACAAACGGCGGCGACCTCCCGGCGTTTTTCGGGTTGCCGTGACGGTCGCGTTGATTTTTCGGTGGAACCGACTCCCATGCCAACAGAGTGCGCGATGCAGTCCGTTTCTGGCTAGAGCAAAGTTGGTTCGCAGGTTTGCGCCTGCCGGAACCCCTCTACATACTTGTGCCATCGGCGATGCCTAGCGAAAGTAGGCTTACTTTGGCAGTGGAGAACGATCCCTTGGATAATCTGTATTGTTTGCGGTGCAGCCGGGAGTTGGAGGCGGGACAAAAATCGGTGGCGGTATATCTGTTCGCGCAGACGGTAGGAGTGAGGCCGCGCCAGAAATCCGCGGCACAGCGTATTTGTTTCTGCCCGCAATGTTCGGTTTCGCTGGCGATGGGGCCGGCACCAGAGGGTGCACTCAATATTGCCGCCTGGCAGATGATCCGCGACATTGTCGGGTCAGACCCGGCACTGACTGAAGCGGCATGGGAAAGTCTGCACGGGATCGAAGAGGGTTTGCTTCCAGCGACAGGAACTGATGGAGCGCGTCCGGCGCGGGCTGGAGCGTACTTCGAGTTCTAAGATTCCCCAAATCCTGTTTCTATTCTACTGTGACTGACTTGGCGAGATTGCGCGGCTGATCGACATCGCAACCGCGGCGCACAGCGATGTGATAAGCCAGCAACTGCAGGGGGACAATCTCCAGAATTGCCGATAATTCTTCGGGTGCCGGCGGGACGAAGAGGACGTGATCGGCTTCTTCCGCAATTTCATTGTCGCCTTCCGTGGCCAGCGCAATCACGATTCCCGATCGCGCTTTCACTTCCTTGAGATTGGACATTGTCTTCTCGTAACGGACCATCGATTGCGCGCTATTAAGATCGCGCGTGGCGATGATGACCACGGGAAGATTTTCGTCAATCAGCGCGTTGGGGCCGTGCTTCATCTCGCCTGCCGGATAGCCTTCGGCGTGAATGTAGGAAATTTCCTTGAGCTTGAGCGCGCCTTCGAGAGCGATGGGGTAGTGGATGCCGCGGCCGAGGAAAAGAAAATCCTGCGCACGAACGTAGGTCTTTGCCAGCTCTTCGCAAGTTCCGTCATGAGTGAGAATCTGCTCTAGCTTGCCGGGGATGTGAGTCAGTTGTTGCACGGCAGCCTTCGCCTGTTCAGCGGTCATTGCGCCGCGTACCTGCGCCAGATATAACGCGAACAAATAAAGAGCGGTGAGTTGTCCGGTGAAAGCCTTGGTCGAAGCGACGCCGATTTCCGGGCCGGCATGCGTATAAACCGTTCCCGCAGCTTCGCGCGTGATCATGGAGCCGACGACATTGCAGATGGCGAGGGTTTTCGATCGCTTGGCTTTGGCTTCGCGTTGGGCGGCGATGGTGTCGGCGGTTTCACCCGATTGCGAAATCAGCATGGTCATCGTATCCGGTCCGAGAATCGGGTCGCGATAGCGCCACTCGCTGGCATAGTCGACTTCGACGGGAACGCGGGCGAGAGTTTCGATCATGTACTTGCCGGCGAGTCCAGCATGCCAACTGGTGCCGCAGGCGGCGATATTAATTTTCTTCAGCGCTTTGAATTCAGCCTCGGTGACCTGCATTTCATCGAGGAAAATGGCGCCTGAATCCTGCGATACGCGGCCGAGCGTGGTGTCGCGGACGGTGCGGGGCTGCTCATAAATTTCCTTGAGCATGAAGTGCTTGAAGCCACCCTTTTCCGCCATGATGGGGTCCCAGGTAATGCGCTGGGCTTTGCGCTCCAGGGGATGGCCATCGAAATCGGTGACGCGCACTCCATCTTGCGTGAGTATGGCAATATCGCCATCCGCGAGAAAGAAAAGATCGCGGGTGTGATCTAGTAATGCAGGCACATCGCTGGCGACAAAATATTCGTCCTTGCCCAGGCCGATCACGACCGGCGGGCCATTGCGCGCGGCGACAATCTTGTTCGGTTCATCGACCGAGACGACCACCAGCGCGAAGACGCCGGTCAGTTCTTTGACTGCCTTGCGTACGGCTTCCTCGAGAAGCGGTTTGTGGCCATTTCCGGTCTGAAAATAATGTTTCTCGACCAGGTGGGCGATGATTTCGGTATCGGTTTCGGTGGTGAATTTGTGCCCTTCGGCAATCAGCTTCTTCTTGAGCGAAAGATAATTCTCGACGATGCCGTTGTGCACGACGACAATTTTGCCGGTGCAATCGCGATGCGGATGCGCATTTTCTTCGGTCGGGCGGCCGTGCGTGGCCCAGCGCGTGTGTCCAATGCCGTAGGTGCCGTCAAGCGGCTTGAGGCGGATGACTTCTTCCAGATTGCGCAGCTTGCCTTCGGCTCGACGGATCTGCAGGCCCGTGCCGTTTCCGGCCACCGCGATCCCGGCTGAGTCGTAGCCGCGATACTCCAGCTTTCTCAAACCCTCGATGATGACGGGGACGACTTCTTTTTTGCCCACATACCCAACAATGCCGCACATTGGATAACTTGCTCCTTGACGAATCTATCGGTGGGGAGTTACCGGCGGTTACTCTTCGAGGGAGAAACGAAACTCTTCTATCACCGGGTTGGTCAGAACTTCACGTGCCATTCGTTCTACTTCGACTTGTGCCTCTTCTTTTGAGATGCCGCCGTTGAGAGTAATTTCGAAATACTTTCCCTGGCGCACGTCATGCAAGCTCTTATAACCGATTTTCGTGAGAGCGCCATAGATGGTTTTGCCCTGCGGATCGAGCACGCTCTTTTTCAGCGACACGTAAACGTAAGCTTTCATCTACTCCGCTTCCCGTTGAGATTATACGTCAGGCGGCGGCCGGCCGGACTGCGGTTTTCGTTATAGGAGGTATCCACGCGGACCATTCACTTTCGTGCGGCGGGGTCCGTAACTTCTTTAAAAGATGCCAGTTGGCTGTCGAGTTCGGCGATGGCCTGCTCCAGCATCTGACGGTGTCGGGGGTTGCCGGCGGCGTGAAGTTGTTGGCTGAGGCGTTCCCGGGAAAGGCGCAGTCCCTCGCGTTTGCGGTTCCGCTGCTGCTCGTCGGGAGGACGTGGTGCCCGGACGAGCTTCCGCTGCTCCGCCATCTCTTCCTGTTGCTGTTCGATGGACTTACTCTCCCAACCGCGCGCCATTGAGGAATCTTACGTCAAGTTCGTTGGAGCTGGCGATCTTGAGAATTTCAACCTTAACGGATTTCGCCTAGGGTCTTCACCCGATTCCACGCCGATCCGGCGTGTGAAAGTTTTTATGTGTTAGTTGTTGTGTAAAGTTGTGTAAGTTTGCCTTTTCGGGCCCATCTGGCCGCAACACTTCGTCGCAACGATGGATCGTTCGCCGATTCCTATCTCAGGATTGCGGGAGGTGCCAAGAAAAAAACTTGATTGTGATCCAGGGACGGAGTATGAATGTCTCGTCCTGAAGCGCACATATATCAGGATGAACGTCGCGGAACCTGAGGGGGCTCTCCGACCGGAGAGAATGAGATTGGTCTCCAAGTAAGAGGCCAACACCTGCGACGTAGGTTATGAGTCCCCGCAGCTCGGCAAGCTGCGCCGACCCTCCATTCTGCTCAAGAGAACTTGATCGTCGGGAACGCTGACCCGCTCGTGCGGGAGGTGTCTGAATGTCCGAAAACCCGGTTGGATCCGTAGGATCTGCGCCTCGAGAACCTGATCGCTATCGTGTGCTGCTTGAGGTCAGCGATTTGGTGGCGGCATCTCAGAACTTGCCCGACGCATTCGAACAACTCGCCCCTTTGGTGATGGATTTAACCGGCGGGGAGTTGCTGAATCTTTCTCTGCACGACCCGCACCAGGATCACATGCTGACGCGATACTGGAAAAAAAATGAGGGAAGCGGAGAATTCGAATCCTTTCCCGTGGACCAAGCGGCGACGGGGTGGGTTTGGAAACATCAGAAGCCAATTACCATTTCAGACATCAAGCTCGAACGGCGCTTTGCCGGTTGTATCCCTGCCTTGCTCAATCTCGGGGTTCGGTTTTACACGGTCCTCCCGCTGAGTACGGCGTCAGCCCACCTTGGGGCCGTGGGTCTCGGTAAGAGCGTGCCCAATGAGACACTGACTGGCGCCGACACGGAACTGCTCTCGCACATCGCGCGGATCGGGGCTCTGGCGCTGGAAAAAGAGAATGCCCTCCGCGCATCCGAGGAGCAAAGGAATTTGCTCGAAATCAGCCGTCAAATGAGTTCCAACCTGGAACTGGAAAAGCTCTTGCCGGCCATTCTTGCTGGCGTCCGAAGTATCCGTCGCTATGAGCGCGCCGTTTTGTCTCTGCTGGATGAGAGTGGGAAGAATGTGCATTTGTATGGGGAAGCTCTGGAATGGGAATCTCTGGTTAACCACGGAGCTTCGATTCCGGTCGAGGAAGCGCTGTCGGGACGGGCGATTGTGACGCGCAAGCTTGCGGTGTATACAGCGGAGGAGTTGCGCGAAATGAAAACGCCGCTGGCAAAGGCCATGTATGCACTTGGAGTCCAGTCATTATGCAGTGTGCCGCTCATTGCCAACGACCAGGTTTGGGGAGCACTGAATATAGGCACGATGCTGGAGAATGGCATCGGTCCGCAGGAGACCGAATTCCTGCAGCAAGTGGCCGCGCAGATCGCTGCCGCCCTGCGTAATGCGCACGCCTATCAGGAGATCGCGCAGCTGAAGGACCGCCTGGACCAGGAAAAACGCTTCCTGGAGGCCGAAGTTCGAAGTGCAGTAGTGTCCGGCGAAATTGTCGGAACCAGCCCGGCTCTGAAACACGTGTTGGATCTGGCTGCCATCGTTGCCGACACGAGTTCCACTGTGCTACTCACCGGTGAAACCGGCACCGGCAAGGAGCGCATCGCGCATTTGATCCACGGCATGAGCCGACGGAGGGAGCGAAACTTCATCAAGCTGAACTGTGCCGCTATCCCCACCGGGCTCCTAGAAAGCGAGCTCTTCGGCCACGAGAAGGGCGCCTTTACCGGCGCTGTAAGCCAGAAGTTTGGGCGGCTGGAATTGGCCGACAAAAGCACGTTACTGCTCGACGAGATCGGAGAGATTCCTCTGGAATTGCAGCCCAAGCTGTTGCGGGTATTGCAGGACCAGGAGTTCGAACGTCTGGGCGGAACGAAGACAATCCGAGTGGATGTTCGTCTGATCGCTGCCACCAATCGCGATCTGCTGCACGCAGTGGAACAAAAAGAATTTCGCAGCGACTTGTTCTACCGGGTCAATGTGTTTCCCGTGCATCTGCCGCCATTACGCGACCGGCGGGAGGACATTCCCGATCTGATCCGCCGTTTTGTCGAGAAGAGCGCAGTGCGGCTGCGCAAGCGGATCGACGTGATTCCCGATGATGCGATCGACGCCATGATGAACTGGAGATGGCCGGGCAACATTCGCGAGCTGGAGAACTTTATCGAGCGCTCGGTGATCCTGTCGGAAGGCAACCGGCTTAACGCCCCGCTTGGCGAGTTACGCGAAAGCTCCCGCCAGCCAGCCTCGGAGTCTGACATTACGCTGCGCGACAAAGAGCGTGAGCATATCATCGGCATCTTGCGGCAGACCCGGGGCACCCTGTCGGGTCCGCAAGGGGCTGCGGCGCGGCTCGGGCTCAAGCGAACCACCCTGCAATATAAAATGCAGCGGCTGGGGATCTCACGTGCGGACTTTGTCTGACTCAGGCCGCTGAAATCGATCGACCCTCGGCTCAGTGACCGGGGAGCGATTTAGTTCACGACCTACCCTTTGCGATTCAGCTGTACCTGCTTTTCATCCCAAGAAACGCTGAGCTTGCTGTCGGTCTGCCCAACTATCGGCAGTGGGGTCAAATGCGCGGCACTTGGTTCCATGAGCTACCCGGGCAATCCTTAATAAGCGGTGAATTTGCAGAGAGTTAGTCCCGGTCGAATGCGTGGCATGGGGCGTGCAAGATGTCGAGCGAAAGTTGGTGCCATTCCCGCTTCCCCCGGGCGGAGGACTTCACCAGTCAGCCTGCCAAACGGAGAGTGTGGGATGGGTGTGCCCCGGCGGTTTGCGATTCCCAGCGACTGTACCAGTTGCACGCTGCGGCGAACGTGTGATTTCTGCAATTTGCCCGAGCCGCTCCTGAGCGAGTTCAGCGCGATGGGGCATTTGACCCTCTACCCTGCGAATGCAACTTTGCTCTTGGAAGGGCAAATGACGCGAGGTATTTATATTGTCTGCAGTGGACGGTGCAAGCTTTCCGTCGAGGCCCGGGATGGCAAGACCATCATTCTGAAAATTGCCGGAAATCGCCATGTCATGGGACTAAGCTCAGTGGTCGCGGGCGTTCCTTCTCCGATTACGGTGACGACCATTGAGATGTGCCAGATCAAGTTCGTCGAACGCGACAGCTTTCTGCGTCTGATCGAGAGCGACGCCCCAACCGCACTGGCATGCGCCACACTGCTGGCGCGCGAGGTCGCAACTTCTTTCGACGACGTGCACGATCTCTTGCTGGCCCGCAGTTCAACCGAGAAACTCGCCCGCCTTCTGCTTTCCTGGGTCTCCGACGAGCCCCGTAATCGCGAACTTCGCGTGATCACGGAATTCACGCATGAAGAAATTGCGCAAATGATCGGATCTTCGCGGGAGACGGTGACCCGGTTGCTGGGCGATCTGAGGCGCAAAGATCTGATTCGACAGGAAGGTGCAATCCTGATCATTCCCGATCGGATTGCACTGCAAGCGATCGCGGCTTGAAAAAGATCCCTCCCCTGGGCGGGCCAGGCAATCTACGCGTCCGCCCCTTTTTTATTTCGAAATCGAAAATTAAAGTCGGGCTGGTGGCGAGCGGGATCAGCGATGAGACTCCGGATTAGGCAATTACCAATTTTCTTTTTCTTTACCTGCGTGTGTGCAGGCTTTACAGGTTAAACAGTTCCCGTAAACGCCGGGTCTGAGCACGGCTTACTGGAACCTCGGTTTGTTTCTTGTCATCCATGCGCAACTGGTAGGAGCTCTTGAACCAGGGCACGACTTCGCGGATGTGATTGATATTGACCAGAAACGAACGGTGGGCGCGCCAAAAAAAATTGGGATCGAGACTGTCGAAGAGCTCTTCCAGCGTCCGGCAGTTCGACTGGCCTTCCATGCCCGCGTGGCCACTGGTGGCTACGGTGATGACTCCGTCTTCAATGGTGGCGTAACAGATGTCTTTTGGATCGGTGAGGAACAATCTGCCGGCCGCCTTGATCAGGATCTTGGCATTTTGCGGCTTCTGGGATTCCAGCATGCGGACAAGCGTCTCGAATTTTTCCTCTGGGCCGGCGCCTGCTTCGATCTTGATGCGAGCGCGTTCGATAGATTGTGATACGCGTTTTTTATCGAATGGCTTGAGAATGTAATCGACCGCATTCACCTCAAACGCCTTCACCGCGTATTGATCGAACGCGGTGGCAAAAACAATTTTGGGAAGAGGAACCTTGCGGTCGAGCAGTTTCTTGATGACCCCGAAACCGTCCAGTCCGGGCATTTGCACATCAAGAAACACGAGGTCGGGATTGTGCTCGCGGATGAGGCTGATGGCTTCAAGTCCGTTCTTTCCCTGCGCGACCACATTCACATCATCGGCGTTTTTCAGCAGATAGGCGAGTTCGTCGCGCGCCAGTTGTTCGTCGTCGACGATGACTGCGGAGAGTGGCATAGAATTCCGGACGGAGTGGGTGACGCCGACTTTAGCGGCTGCGATTGCCATGTTCCTATCTATAAAAATAGCTGCAGAGAAGTATCGCTACAGCTGTATGCAAGTATAGCTACAGGGTGGGCGCCTCGCCAGTCGACCTTCGACGAGGCGGATTTTCAATGGGCCGGGCATGGTCATTCTGAGTGCGAAGCTTGCGGCACGGTAAACTACTCCTCGTGAACATTCTCTACGGAATCAACACGGTGACGGAAGCGCTCAAGGCGCGGGGGCGAAACTTCGAGTGGATTGGCGTCGCCAAGGAACGGAAAGATATCCGGCTGCGGCGGGTGATCGACGAGTGCCGCAAGATTGGAGTTCCGGTGCGAGTTTTATCGCGCGAGGAACTCGACGAGATTGCGGGTACGGCTGCGCATCAGGGGCTTGTGGCCGCGACATCGGCAAAACAGTACAGCGATCTCGACGATCTGGTGGCGTCGCGGCGCGCCGAGCACTCTCTAATTGTAGTGCTCGATGGCATCGAAGATCCGCACAACCTGGGAGCGATTTTGCGCACGGCGGACGCTGCGGGAGCGGATGGGGTCGTGATTCCCGAACGCCGCTCCGCTGCGGTGACCGCCGCGGTCGCCAAGGTTTCGGCGGGAGCGAGCGAGCATCTTCCCGTGGCAAAGGTAACGAACATTTCGCGCGCACTTGAGGATCTTAAAGAAAAAGACCTTTGGGTTGTTGGCTTGGACGAGCGCGGCGAGCAAACTTACGACGCGATCGACTACAAAATGCACTGTGCCATCGTGATGGGCGCAGAAGGCAAAGGAGTGCACGACCTAGTGCGCAAGCACTGCGATTTCCTGGTGTCGATTCCGATGCTCGGGAAAGTGCCTTCGCTGAATGTATCGGTTGCGGCGGGCGTAGTTCTGTACGAAGTCGTGCGACAGAGACGCTTGGGCGCATCGAAGCAATCATGAAGCGGAAAACCTTGAAGTTCTGTTGTGTCCTTTGTGTCGTGTGCGGTTTGAGCTCTCTGTCGCGCGCGCTGGACCGCGAGGTTTTTAGCATCACCAAGTACGATTTAGAAGTGCGTCTGGATCCTGCGCAGCAGAGGCTTGGCGCTCGCGGGACCATCACTTTGCGAAATGACTCCAGCCAACCGCAGAAGCTTGCGGCGCTGCAGATCTCATCTACCTTGAGTTGGCGTGCGATCCGCGTGAACGGCAAGGTCGTGCAATATGTTTCCCAACCCTATACGTCAGACATCGACCACACGGGCGAGCTTTCCGAGGCTATCGTGACATTGCCCGTCGAGATCCAGCCGAAAGGTTCTGTAGAGATTGAAGTGGGCTACGAGGGCGTAATTCCGTTGGATACCACAAGGCTGACGCAGATCGGCGTCCCGGAGGACGTTGCCAAACACTCGAGTTGGGACCAGATTGGTCCATCGTTCACGGCAGTGCGGGGCGCGGGATATGTGGCGTGGTATCCGATCATGACCGAGGCGGCCGATTTTTCAGAGGGGAACAGTCTGTTTGAAGTTGCCGATCGATGGAAGGCGCGAGAAGCGGGGAGCGAGTTCAAAGCTCGGATCGCTCTGGCAAGCGAAGGCGATGAAGCGGCTCCAACCTTGCTGTGCAGCGAGTCCGCTGGCAGTTCTACCGGATACGGACAACCATCGTCTGTGTTTGCGTTGTGCGATTTCAGCCGGCTCGGCACGGTCGCTCCGACCTTCGCGGTCGCCAGATATATCGTGTCGACGAAACCTCCGCTCAGCGTCTTCAGTTTTGCGGGGCACGAGGCAGGAGCGGCCACTTATTCCAATGCGCTCGAACCCGCGATGAAGTTTGTGGGCGAGTGGTTTGGACCGCCGACTGCGCCGATTGCGATTGCCGATTTCGCCGATCCGAATTCGGCTCCGTTCGAGAGCGGCACTTTGCTGATGGCGTCGATGGCGGCGGAGGATTCGAAACTCGCCGGGATCAATGTTATCCACGAACTGGTTCATTCCGCCGTGCCGTCGACGAGGCCGTGGGTTTATGAGGGACTGGCGCACTTTGCCGAGGCGTTGTATCGACAGCAGCAAGGTGGACGCCAGGCCGCACTCGATTTGCTGGGACTGCACCGGTCGGCTTTCTTGGATTCGGAGAAAGAAGTCTTGACGGCAAAGGCAAAGAATGCCGGGCAACCACTCGGCTCCACTTTTGATGAAACCTACTATCGCAGCAAAGCGGCGTATGTGTGGTGGATGCTGCGCGACATGGTTGGCGACGAAGCGCTCAAGCAAGCGATTCGCAAGTATCGTGCCGCCGAAGACACGGACCCAAAATATATGGAGCGGCTGATCGAAGCTGCAGCCAAGCGCGATCTCGGTTGGTTTTTCGAGGACTGGGTATATCAGGATCGGGGGCTGCCGGATTTCCGCGTGCAGGCGGTCCACCCGTGGACGACGGAAAAAGGCGTGCAGTTTGTCACGGTAACGCTGGAGAACCTCGGCAATGCAGGCGCGGAAGTTCCCTTCACAGTTGAGTGCGCAAGCGGCGAAATTACCCACAAAATTGAAGTGCGCGCCAAGAGCTCGGCTACCAGAAGAGTCGAATTACCGGGCGTCCCGATCGAGGTCGTGGTTAACGATGGCAGTGTTCCGGAAAGCGATCTAACCAATAATGTGTTCAAAGTTCCGGCGCCATAGCCTGATAGGAATCGTCGCGCCCGTTGGTCCTGCCACACTACTCTATCGAAAATACCGCATAAACCGTGGCGTCGCTCTTCACCTGCTGTGGGAACAAGGTTAGTTTTGGCTGTTTGTCTACAACTGGAGACAGTGCCGCAGTCTCGGTGTTGAGGGTCATGTTTCCCCACATTTTTGCTATCGGAGCGCGATTGCTGGCATAGACCAATTCTCCTAGCTTCGTCCCTAGCCCCTTTGCCATTTGGTCGGCGATGGCCCTGGCTTTTGCTAATGCGGCGCCGCCTGCCTTAGCTTGTAATGCCACGGGGTCGGTGACATTCCAATCCACGTCATCCACTTCGTTCGCTCCAGCGTCGACTACGAGATCGACAACTGCCTGTGCCTCAGAGGCGGAAACGGTTACGTGCCAAGACTGGTCTGCTGTAAACTGACGTTCCTTTTTCATCTCGGCGGTCCACTTTTCGTCAAATTCCGTCCGGGCAAGTCGCAGTTTCTCGGTTTCAATGTTCCCTTTGGGAACCTTGGCGTCCAAGAGTGCCTTCGTAATCTTCCCGGCCGCTCGGACGTTTTCCTGAAAGGCTGCGTCCTGAGTGAGTCCAAAATTGTGATATCCGATTTCAAGCCCAGCTACTTCGGCGTCAGCTGTCGTGGACGCCTCAGCCGTTACAGCGATCGTCTTATTTTGACGATTTACCTGAATATCCTGCGCAAAAAGCAATCCGGTGCTGGCGACTACAAACAGTAGATTCTTCAAAAAAACCTCCGAAAATTACGTGGACTTTGTACTACAGAGTGTGCGCGCAGGAAAGAGCGATTTTTACCGTACCGAACTGGAGGAGAACATTGCTAATGCTGCCAATTTTCGTTCTGCCGCACCCGAGTCGATCGCCTTTGCAGCTATAGGAATGGCGTCGCGAAGATGGTCGGCGCGTCCGGCGGCAACGAGGGCGGCCGCAGCATTGAGCAGAACGACATCGCGGCGGGCTGACTGTTTGCCTTGCAGGATTTCCTGAATCAGCTTTGCGTTTAACGGCGCATCTCCGCCAGAAATGGCATCGAGCGCGGCGCGCTGCAATCCGAAGTCTTCAGGCGTGACTTCGTACGTTTTCACACTGCCTTCGCGCACTTCGCCGATTCTTGTCGAACCGCTGATGGTGATCTCGTCGAGTCCGTCGCTGCCATGGACGACCAAAGCGCGATGCAGGCCGAGCATGCTGAGCGCTTCCGCGAGTTTTTCGACGAGATCGGCGGAGTAGACGCCGACAACCTGGCAGGTGGCGTGCGCGGGATTGGTCAGCGGACCGAGCAGATTGAAAACCGTGCGCAAACGCAAGTCCCGGCGCGCGGTTTGCACATATTTCATCGCCGAATGCATGGCGGGTGCGAAAAGGAACGCGATGCCAACCGCTTCCAGGCACGCAGAGATCTGCGTGGGAGGCAAGTTGATGTTGACCCCCAGGGCTTCCATCACGTCGGCGGAGCCGCATTTTGAAGTCACGCTGCGATTGCCGTGTTTGGCGACGCGAACGCCCGCGCCAGCGACAACGAAAGCCGTGGCTGTGGAGATGTTAAAGGTTCCGCTGGCGTCGCCGCCGGTGCCGCAGGTATCGACGAGTGCGTCGCGTCCGGTTCCGCTGGCGTCGAGAACTTTGTCAGCGTGCAAGGCGAACGGCGCGGCAGCGTCGCGGATGGCCTCAGCAAACCCGACGATTTCTTCGACGGTCTCGCCCTTCATGTGCAACGCAACCAGCAGCGCGGCAATCTGCGCATCGGTGCATTGGCCGGTGAGGACCTCGGTCATCACGGCACGCGCTTCTTCGCGCGTAAGCGACTGCCGGTGATTAGCGATGCGATGGAGAGCGTCTAGGATCACGGAAACTGGATCATTGAAGCAGAATTGAAAAAGTGCGAAGCCGAAAATTCTAAGACTGGAAAAACAACCCCCGGAGGGCGTCAATCCTCACGGGGGTCTCAGATTTCCTGACAAGAACTACTTTTTGACGATATGCCTTGGCGAGGCCCTTCTCAGGATGCCAAGCAACTTCTCCGCCGATGCTGGGGGCGGCACTTTACCGAGGCGCACGATTTCCTTGGCGCTGATATCTCTGCCGTAAAGGGTCTTGTTGGCGCCGTCGTCGGAGCGCAGCGTCGAACCCTCCAAAGAAACTCCCGCAAACACTCCTTTCGATCTGGACCACGACAGGATTTGCGCGTTCAAGACGATGTCAGTGGCTGCTGCGGCGTCGCGTCCCACGGGGCCGGCCGCGATGGCTGCGTCCGCTCCCAGCTTTACCTTGCTCGTCAATACCGACCTTGCTCCCGACTCATTCATTACCAGGAGCACGAAGTCGGTGCCCTGAACGCCGATCTGGAAACCAATGCTCGCGCCTTCGAGTGCGAACATGGCCGGCGCGCTCCACGGACCCGTAAAAGTCGATCCTTTACGGCATGTGATCAGTCCGCGGCCGTAGCTGGCGCCGACGCCAAATGCCGCCTTTTTCACCGACGGAAAAATGACGACGCAATCCGCCCTGTTGAGGAGATCCCTCGGAATCCCGTCGGGCATGCCGAAGATCTCCCTCAGCACGTCTGTAGACGCAGTAATACGATCATCGATCTTCTCTTCGTCAGCGGCGAATGCGGGCATAGCGCAGGCCACCATGAGGATTACCAGCAATAGTTTGTTTTTCATAAACGCTCCTTAAGTTAACGATGTTTAAAATCAACGGATTTAAGACGCTTGTGGTGTTTCTAAAGATGTTCCCGGAGATCAAGAATAAAGAGACCAAGCAACGATAGATAGACGAATACTTCAACGACAAATAATGGATCGACGGCGGACAGCTTTTACTTTTTTTCCGCAGGCGATGGAGCTACATCCTGCGGGAAACTTTTTAGCACAACCTGGAGCGAGCGGAAAGAAGTTTTCTTCGTTTCGTCGATTGTATTCTCGACCAGACTACCCCTGAGCACATAATACGCTTCGTCGGGCCGGTTTTTGCCGTCGCCGCGTTCGATCGTTCCATGGAAATCGAAGGAAATGCCTTTTACGATCTCCGTGGCAAACGATAGTTGATTGCCATCGAGCTTGCTGGACTTGAAAAATTGCTCGACAAAACCGCTGTCATCGCTCTGCGGATCGCTATAACGCGAAACCAGGCCAATGACGTGTCCATTGTCTTCGACAGTGAGCTGCACAAACTCGCCATCGCGTAAGAAACTATACATCCCGGAGTAGTTTGTTGCCGCAGTTACGGAATTCGGTTGCGATGGATTCGGCGGATCGGGCTTCGTCTGGGCGGCGCCATGCATCCAACCTAAGAGCACGAAAAAGACAGGCAGCACAGCGCAGACATGCGTTTTAAGGATCGGCACGTTCACCTCGGGCTAAACCATCCGGAGCAGCCAGTATAGCGGCCACGGTGATGAGGTTGCCAAGTCAAGAACCGGCCCGGCAAGCGCCCAGGGTCAGTTATAATCTTGTAGCGAGAATCTAGTATCGAGCAGCCATTCGAGGCGAACCGCAAAAACGCCTCGGATCCCGCCTTCCGGGGACACCTCGTGCGTAGTTGGCTAAGAAGGCAATTTGGAGCGGAATGAAGTCCCCCGGGGAAAAAGGTCGAAATTCTTAATGGAACGGGATCGCGCGAATCGGGAATTTCCCGAGGCACAGACGGACTTGAATATACCGCCGGCGGGTGACGACGGCCAGTTCGAGATGTGGCACGACGTCTTCGTGGAGCAGGAACTTCCCTGGAGGCGATTCCTGCAATCGGTACTACTGCATACCACGGCGGCCGTTCTCATCTGGGCGGCGTCGTTGTCCTGGCTCAAGCAGCAGAAAATACTAAATTCAGTGTTTGACCGGTCATCGTTGGTCACTTATACACCGCAAGAATATTTGCCACGGCTCGATACGGGGGCGACCGAGGCGCCGAAGACCAAGGGAGACCCGGCCTACGCGAAGCAGCCGATCCTATCGGTGCCGAGGGAAGCGGACAACCGCTCGCAAACCATTGTTACGCCTCCAGACCTGAAACTGAATCGGGATGTTCCTTTACCCAATATTGTAGCGACGGGTGCGGTCGCGCCGGAGGTTCCGCTGGAGGCGACGCGAGCATCTTCGAGCCGTGTGATTGCGCCGGAGACGGCAATCGTGGCCCCGGCGCCTGAAGTTCAGTTTGCGCGGGAGCGGGTGGTGCAATCGGCGATGAAGACAGACGTGATCGCACCGCCTCCGGATTTGCAATCCACCAAGGGACACGTTGGACCGATCAATATTGCGTCGAGTGAAGTGGTAGCGCCAGCTCCGCAGCTAACGATCGAGGAACAACACACGCTAACCTCCCGAAGCAAGGGGCTGCCCGGCGGCGGCGCACAGCCGGTAGGGCCACCTCCGAGTATGGCGGGAGCCAGTGCGGGGGGTGGGCGGCTGGTTGCGCTAGGTATCCATCCTGTCGTACCAACCGGGCCGGTAGCGGTTCCGGCGGGAAATCGCCGGGGGACGTTTGCAGCGAATCCGCAGGGGAAACCGGGAGGTTCGGGAGTTCCAGATTCGGCGGGATCGAAGTCAGATTCGAAAAGCTTCAGCGCTCGCAATGGCAGTGCGGGATCTCTTCCGTCCGGCCTGCACGTGGGCGCCGAGGACGCTGGCGGTTCTGGACGTTCGTCATCGGCAGGAGGGACTCGGGTGGCGTCGGCGCTCCCCGACGACAAAATTACGGACGAGGACCGCAAGGTCTTTGGTGGCAAGCGTGTCTATGGCAGGACGCTGAACATGCCGAACCTGAATTCTTCGACCGGAAGCTGGGTGATGAAGTTTGCCGAACTCGACGGTGGGAAAAAAGATGGAGAGCTGCTGGAGCCGGTTGCGATGCAGAAATCGGATCCGGGCTATCCGCTGGAGTTGATTCGCAGTAACGTCCACGGCATGGTGACGCTCTATGCGGTAATTCATTCCGATGGACGGGTGGGCGAAATTCGCGTCCTTAACAGTCCAGACGACCGTCTGGATTCCTATGCCGCCAAAGCTCTAGCTCGCTGGAAGTTCTTGCCTGCGGAAAGAGCGGGGAAGCCGGTCTCGCTCGAAGCGGTAGTAGAGATTCCCTTCCGGGTGCGGCAAAACTTCTGAGTGGCTTGGCTGAGTAAGCGCTAAAAGTTTCGTTGAGCGCTGCTACTCTTTAGTCTTTGAGCTAGTGGTCGAGCCAGCCGTCGCGGATTTTTCTCCGGGCAGAGCGGCGTAGACCGCGGGATTTGCGCAGACTTCGTAATAGCATCGGTCGGTCCATCGCACGATGGAGAGGTCGCGGACATCGACCTGGGCGACGCGGTTTTTGCGAATGGCAATCCTGCGGAAGACGCCATTAGTGATGGGGACGGTGCCGAGGAAAAATTCGCACTGCTCGTCCACCCATGGCCCGTTAAAACCATGCCCCGTAAAACCACTTTCTGCAGACCCAGTTCGGCCGGGTTTAACCTGCCAGGACACAAGTGAGATTTCCTGCTGGAGCTTGCGGAATGCAGATTCGCTCAGGCATATTCCGCCGACATTGTAGTTGAGGAGCATGTCTTCCGTACTTAATTCAGTGCTCCCATCCGCGCCGTCTCCGCCACCGATGAGCACAGAATAGACCTGGAACACTCCGGCATCGGGCGCGATTTTCTTGCGGATTCGCTTGCTGCAAGAAGAGAGGCGGTCGCTGGCGTTGATGGCGTCGGAAATCATGATGCGATGCTCGCCATCCATTAAGTAGAGCGGAGGTGAATCCTGGTAGGCGATGCCCAAGCCGACTTCCATCGGAGGCAGGCCGGAGCGCTGCAGAAGTTCGTTGTACTCGCGCAGCAAGTTGACGATTTCCCAAGCCAGAACGCAGGTACGGCCGACGCTGAGATTGGCTTCGCCTTCGCGCTCAAGCAGCGCGACGATGATGGCATCACCTTCGAGAAAGACTTTGGTGGCGCCATATTTCGCCAACAGCTTGTTGACCGGATCGTAGAAATTAAGGCTGAAGTAAGAAGCCGCGTTCATTCCTTTCTCCATCAGGGAACGGGTGAGACGCGATGAATCGCGCACATCCGCCTTCAAGATGGCATGATGAATCACTCGGTCTTCGGCGGGCTTCTGATCTTGCGGAGGCAGGAACTCGTAGAGCATGCCGTTGAGCGCGGAAAGCTCGCGGACCTTCCCGTCGCTGACCAGGTTGATACTGTCAAAGCCAGCGCTGAGGGCTTCCAGTCCCTGCATGTCGCGGTTGTAGCAAAGCAAGTCGAAGAGAAGACGGGCGGCAAAGCGGCCGCGCTCTGCCCCGCGGCAGGAGGCAACGCGTCCGACTGCGGCAAAAAGTCGGTCGGCACTGATGCGACTCTCAGCCAGTATTTTTTCGACGCGCGCGGCTTCCTCGCGAAAGATGAGCGCATTCTTAATCTGCTGCGGGTTGACCCGCGGAGCATACTCGGCGAGCAAGGGTACGGTCTCGTAGGAGGCAACCACGTGCGAGAGCACGCCTTCGCGGTGTAACATGCGGGTCCAGATGTCGAGCCTGTCTTTCCGGTTGCGGTCCTCTTGTGTCAGGTCTTCACCGCTGCCGGTTCCGACCAGAGTGGCGGCATTTTCAGGAGCGCTGAGCGCTTGCTCCAAATGGTCATCGCTGATCGTCTCGGCGTATCCAAGTTCGCGCAGGAAGTTTAGTGCGAAACGTCGGAGAGGCGGGAAGCGGTCGGGGTCCTTATCGAAGTTGCCGAACATGTAATAGTTCTCGGCGCAAAGATAATCGTCGCGGCCGTCTTCGGTAAGAATCAAGGGATTGAGAAACAGGCGGTAAACATCGACGGGAAATTCGCCAAGCAAGGAACGCCGGGTGCGGGCCAGGGTCTCTTTCTCGATCTCGCCAATCAGGCGAAATACTTCGTATCCAGCGCGGCGAAGGATGATCTTCTTGCGTACGCGGAACGACGAGACTAGCTCCTGTGTCTGCATCATTTTCACTTGCCGAACGCCTTCGAGCGACTTCGACTTCACGTGGCACTGCTCGAGAATGCGGGCAAACTGCACGTTGAGTTCGGTGCGTAGAAATTTGAAGACGGCGAGGCGGCCGAGAATATCGACCGATGGATTGTTCTCCGACTTGGCGCGATTCAGGATGGCGAGATGAATCGATACCAGCAGCGCTTTCAAGTCGGTGGGGCCGGGCTTGCTCAGTTTGGTCGCGCCGTGCGCGGAAATGAACTTGCTGTGGGCCGCGACCGGAATGTCCATTTCGAAAAGCGATTCCACCTCTCCGAAACGGCAGATGTAACGTGCGAGATGAAAACTCAAGTCGGCAGTGACGCGCGAACTGAGAAAGACGTCGTAGCGCAGATTGTCCACGCCCAGCTGCAAATTGCTGAGCGCGAGGGCGATAGCACGGTATTGAAGATCGGGCAGGGTGGGTGGTTCAGAACTGCGCAACCGAAAGACTGGGAGCTTGGGCATCGCCTGGGATCTCTCGCTTAATCTGCTCGCAAATCGCTGAAACTGCGATACTAAGCAGCAGGCTAGCACGCTGGCGGGACAGACCCAAAGTTACGCAAGTTTCGGAGAGTGTCTGGGGGCGCTCAGGTTCGATTTCTCCCGCGACCGCGGGGATCAATTTTTGGAGCCTCAACCCGGCCGGACATCGCGGACATCGTCTCCTGGTAAAAACAAACGTCGCGTCGCCGTTTGATTGGCATCTGCCAGACGCCGATTTAGCGTTTCCACGTCTGCTCTCACCCAGCCCACGCTGGAGATCTGGATTTCACCGTCCGGTTCGATGAGGAACAAAGAGGGCACGTTAGTGAGCCCGTAGGCGTTTGAAACCGCATAGCCGGCGGGATCATCGAGGAGCGTGGGAAAAGTCACGCCATACTCCTTCAAAAAGGCGGTGGTCTTGCTTTTGTCATCCTGAGAAATGCCTACAATCGAGACTTTCTGGCTACCGTAGGCCTTGTGGAGGCGCTCAAGATAGGGAAACGTGTACTGGCAAACCGGGCAGGAGACCTTGAAGAAGGCGGCGAGTACGGGTCCCTGCAGAAGACCGGTTTGCAATGAAAACGTACTGTCATCCAGCGCAGGCAAAGAAAAGTCCGGCGCTTTGGTTCCTTCGCGCAATGCGGTCATATCTTTCGGACCTCCAAACAGGCGGTTAAGCCAGGTCATGGGAATTTCTCTTCAACCATTAGATGATACCGCCCGCCCGGAGAATCTTGCGTGTCAAGCCCGTGATGGGGAGCTGCGTGACGCGATCAATCGCGATCCACTTACCTCTAGCCGTGGATAGAGCCTTGACTAATGGAGTATCCCGCAGAACATGAACCGTGTAGTCGGTGACCGTGATGGAGTGGCGAAATGTGCGCCAATGCGCGGGCGCTGATTGCGGAGGTTCGGACGACGTCGGCAGTTCCCACATGCCCGCCATAAGCGAAGTGCGCTTGGGGCGTTGTACCAGACGGATCTCATCGCGGCTCCGGCCAACTCCATGTCTTTGCTCGAGCGCGCACCAGATATGCTTCTTCCGCTGGGGTGTGGACGTCCGCGTCCGTGGAACTTCTCCTCGCGTGGCGCACCATTGCCGGACCGGACATTCCGGGCAGCGCGGCGCTCGCGGTGTACAAATAGTTGCGCCAAGTTCCATCATCGCCTGGTTGAAGTCCCCAGGGCGCAAATCGTCGAGAAGCGCCTGAGCATGTTGCCAGGATTGCGCCGCACTCAGGTCGACGCCACCCAGAATTCTCTGCAACACGCGCGCGACATTGCCATCGACGACGGCGACCGGTTCGGCAAAGGCGATGCTGGCAATGGCCGCAGCCGTGTAGCGTCCGATGCCGGGGAGTGCGAGTAGCGAGTCGAAAGTCCGCGGGAAGCAAGCGTCGTGGCGCTCGACGATCTGCCGCGCGCATTGATGCATGCGCCGCGCTCGCCGGTAGTAGCCAAGTCCGCTCCAGGCGGCCAGTACGTCATCTTCGCGCGCTGCGGCGAGCGCTTCGATATCGGGAAACCGTGCCAGGAAAATCTTGTAATGTTCAAGCACGGCGACGACACGCGTCTGTTGCAGCATGATTTCGCTGAGCCAGATCGCGTAAGGATCGTGAGTGCGCCGCCAGGGAAGGTCGCGACGACTGCGGTCGTACCAATGGAGCAGGGCCCGACGAAAACGGCTGAGACCCTTGCCGAGAACTCCATGAGTAACATGGGATGAGGGTGTAATCTCGCGGGAAATGGCTCGCCGAGCTTTTCCCGGGATTGGGGTCTGCGCGCGCATTTACGGTTGGCTGACGCTGTGCGCTATCTCGACCCACCCAGACTTTTGCTGTTGCCAGACCGTCATCATGTGTTGCGGTGCCGAGGGGAGCGGCTGCGAGCCGCTGGGTATCGAGGCGGTGCCGTTCAGAGTGATGGTGTAGGTCACCACGATGGTATTTCCGTTTAACTCGGTTTTCAGGTCGCCGATCGAAGCCTCTTTTAATTGCCAGGTACGGTATTGTGCCAGTGCGGTCTCGCGATCAAGAGCTCCTGCCGGAGTTATGCCCGCGTAATTCGAAGCCAGAGCGCGCTCGATCTCGACCCAGTTTGCCGCCTTTATCTGCTTCCAGAAGACGCGTTCCAGACCTTCGCCTCCGGTTGCTTCGGAGAAGGCACGCGCGGGACGATCGCCGTTGAAGGTGCATGCCGCGCACGATAGCAAAGCGAGCAGCAGTACGAAAGGCAAGGCGAGCTTCGACGCGAAACTTCGCGCCCAGATTATGAAACCCGCTGGAGAGGAGATGGCCACCCTCGGAGACATGGCGTGATTGTACCGTGGCGAGGCCCACTCTGGGATGGGTTCATAGACGTGGGCACCTGGCAAGATATATATCCGCCCCGCGCCGGCGAATGTCGCCTGACGCGGGGCCGGCCGAGCTTGGGCTAGTGGGGCGGAGCAAAGGTAAGTGCGATCTGCTCTCCAGGTGAATTTTCTTGTTTTGACATTTCAAGCTCGAGGGGCGGTTTGGTAAGTTCCCTTCCGATCTCGTTCCCCGCTTCCCATATCTGAGACAGGAAATAGCGATCGTTGTATCGGTTGAAGATCAGTTTGGTTGAGGCAGGTATTTCTCTGGATTCCACGGAGATGGTCCCGATGCCAGTCAGGACTTCTCCCCTCTGGTCTCGCAGGATGGTGGTGTTTTGAAACAGTGGTTTCAGGCTGTATTCCCCAGCTAAGAACCGCTGCTGTCCAATGTTGAAGTTAAACGGGATTCTCACTCTGATGCTCTGGCTCTCGTATTGGGCATGGCCCACATTGACGGCCAGTAGTACGAACAACGCCAGCATCGTTTTGTACAGAATGCAACCTCGTCCTTTCATTGTTCCACCTCGCGCGGGAGTCTTGATCGACCTCCGCACCTTGGGCGTTATCGGCACTCCCGTGCAGAACTTTAGGGACGTCTTTGTCGGGCACAAAAGTGTTTGGCCACTGAAAAGAAACAACTTGAGCTTATGGTCAGCGAGGCATCCCAGCATCGATAGGAAGTATCTGGGGCGGAATAGGCCGTTTGACCGCTGCGGATGTGCGCACCATAATGATGAAGCCTGGTATGTGTGTGAGTTGGGGACGTTAATCCTAACCGGCAGGATGTGTATGACAGAATTCGACCGCAAGGTGGAAGAAGCTTCGGCTCGTTTCAATCGGTCGGTGGCGAATATCGCCGAGACTCTGGAAAAAGAGACTGCCGAACTGGTGACTTATCTGAACGACGAGGTTGTTCCCGCGGTGCGAACGCATTCGTCGAAGGCGCTGCGGATCGCAGCGGGAAAAATCTCCAAGTTCGCGGATTTCTTGGAAACAGAGCACAAGAGTTCTTGAGGCAGTCCGTTTCAATGTACGTTTACGGGAACGCAAGGCGGTCGTGGCTCTCCTCGCGGTGGTCGTATTTTCTCTCGCTCGTTCTGGTGCTGAGCAGCGTGTTTTTGGCTGGGTGCGGACGGCATAAGAGTGAGCAAGCGCAGGTCCCGCCGGCACCGACCATTCCTGAACAAGAACCGGCTCCGAGTCATCAGCCGGCAGAGGCGCCAAGTGAAAACGAGAAGGTCGAAGTTCCGCTTGGCACGAAACCGATCTTTGAAGAGGTCGGAATGGCGAGTTGGTATGGCGCTCCGTATCACAACCGCCGCGGTTCTAACGGCGAGATCTACAACATGCACGCGATGACAGCGGCGCACCTCACTTTGCCGCTGGGCTCGGTCGTGCGCATTACCAATTTGAAGACGGGACATTCCGCATTGGTGCGAATCACGGATCGCGGGCCGTTTGTTCCGGGACGGATTGTCGATCTCTCGCTGGCGGCGGCGAAGGCGCTGGATGTCTATCTTCCCGGCACTGCGAAAGTCCGATTGGAAGTCTTGCAGGCGCCAGCGCCGCTCGATACAGGTGGACGCTGGGCGGTCCAGATCGGCTCTTTCGCCGGGAAAGAATCTGCGGTCGAATTGGCGGATCACTTGCAGAGGCGTTATCAGGAAGCCAAAGTTTTGAAGTTTGTGAGTCCAGCAGGAGGGTGGTGGGTGCGAGTGCGGGTTCCGGACGACGACCGGCAACGCGCGACCGCTCTGGCTCATGAGACTGAGACTGCGGAAGGAGCAGTATTTCTGGTGCGGCTCGATTGAAAAATATCTTATCGTTAATTTTTGTCTTAGATCTTTATTTTCACACAACTCCTCGGCGAAACATGGTCAGGTCGAGTGGTATGCTTGCTGCCAGATAGAGGAAATCTGCCTGAGGTATTACTTGCCGGATGATGGTGATCCCAGGCGAGAGGAGATTTAGGCATGGCGGATTGTCTATTCTGCCGTATCATTCGCGGCGAAGTGCCATCCAAGAAAGTTTACGAAGACGAGCACACATTTGCCTTCGAAGATCTGAACCCGCAAGGCCCGACGCACGTACTGATCATCCCCAAGAGACACATTACAGGATTGAAAGAAGCTTCGGCCGAGGACGCGGAGTTGGTGGGACGTTGTCACCTGACTGCGGCGCACATCGCGCGTCAGCGCTCGATTGAAGACGGCTATCGAACGGTGTTGAACGTCGGTCCGCGCTCGGGCCAATCGGTTTTTCATCTGCACGTGCATCTGATCGGTGGGCGCTTGCTGCAATGGCCTCCTGGCTGAGTTGGCTTTCGTCGCGGGTCGCAAACTCTGGCATACAATCTTGAGATGGCAAACCTGACATTGGTTTACGGTCTGCGTCTGCTGCCTTCCGATGAACTCACGGAAGTCAGCGGAGCCACGATTAAGCTGAAGAATGGGCGTGAGGCGCAGGTCGCGATGCACACTCTTGAAGGCAGCAAGGACGAGATCGAAAAGCAGCTCAAGACGAGTCTCGCGGCCTTTTTCGACATCTATCCTGAGATATGACGTTGAACCGGACGTCCATCGGGACGTTGATCGGGAAAACGGGATGCGAATGACAGGATGCGACTGATCTCCCTTGAGCTCGAAAGCAGGCTGCGCGATAAGAAGCTCTGGCCACAGAGCTGGGTTGCGTGGGCGGCGTTGTATGCCTTGACACTGGACCTGCTTCTGTTCGCGGTGCAGTGGCTGACGCGCCGCGCGAGTCCGTCGACATCGGAGAGCCTGCAAGGCTGGGTCATCTTTCTCAGCGCGCTGACGATTGTGTTGCTCGCGATTGCCGCGTTCCGCTGGGTGCGAACGCAGTTGCTGTGGCGGCTGCGGAACCGGCTGATCGTCACCTATGTCTTTATCGGCGTGATTCCGATCGTTCTGCTGGTGATGATTTCACTGATCTCGCTGTATCTCTTCGCGGGACAGTTTGCCAGCTTTGTCGTGACTTCTGATATCACGACAAGCCTGCGCAGCATGGAGGCCGCGAACCGGGCTATCGCTCATCATCTGGCGACGCAGCTTTCCGGCGGCGCAAAGCTGGATGCGGAGATTCTTGGCCGCGTGAGGCCGCATCGTCCGGAGTGGTCGCGACGGCAGGTTTGTGCGAGGTACGGGAACCAATCGCAGGGATTCTGCTCGGGGCCTGAAGGCGCGATCGCGTTTACTTTTCCTCCATTTATCGTGGGAGACTTCCGCGACATTGTCAGCGACCATGGCTCGCTGTATCTCCGTACGGAAACGAGTACCGCGACGGCGACCGATGCGAAAGATTCTTCCTTGCGGGTGATTTCGAGCGAGCCGCTGGACAGGGAACTGGTGGAGAAGATCGCCGGCGATTTGGGGCAGATCGTGGTGTATGGAACGGAAAATCCTGCTCCTGATGCGCCGGCAAAATCCCTCGGAACATCCTTTCGAACGCTGGGCGGTGAAAAGGGCGAACAGACTTTTTCTGCGGGAGCGATTCCACCAGCGAGCGGGGTGTTCGATCACGAAGTGCGATTCCCGATTCCTCTGCAGGTGGTGGATTGGACGACGGGCGAACGCAGTCGCGCGGGAGCGCTTGCGGAAGTCGAGACTCGACCTTCGGTTCTGTACGCGAGATTGTTTGCGGCGCTGGGAGATTACGCGCGCGGCGTGGAATATATTTTGCTGCTGATTGCGATTGTATTCGCGATCATCTGGGTGCTGGCGATTTTGATCGGCACCAAACTGACGCGGACGATTACTTCGGCGGTTGACCAGCTCTACGAAGCTACCAAACACATTAATCGCGCCGACTTCAGCCATCGCATCACGGTGCAGTCGAGCGATCAACTGGCGACGCTGGCGAACTCCTTCAACTCGATGACGACGTCGATCGAGAATTTGATCCAAGAGCAGAAGGAAAAGCAAAGACTGGAAGGGGAACTCGCGATTGCGCAGGAAGTGCAGGCGCAACTTTATCCGAAGTTGATCACGCAACTGGAAAGCCTTGAAGTGCATGGGTTCTGCCTTCCCGCTCGGACCGTGAGCGGAGACTATTACGATTTTGTTGCCTTGAATTCCGATCGAATGATGCTGGCGGTTGGCGACATCAGCGGCAAAGGAATTTCGGCGGCGCTGCTGATGGCGACGATTTATGCGGCGGTGCGAGCGTACAGCATCGAGGATGTTCCGGTGCTGCGCGAAGTGGGATCGCGAGAACTAACCTCGAGAGAGCTAAGCTCGAGAGAACCAGCGGTGGTTGGAGTGAGCGGGAGTTCGGGGTTGATGCTGGCGTCGGAGTCGCGGGGCGCGGATACGTCTCCGGCAACGCTGCTCGCGCTTTTGAACCATCAGCTTTATGAAGGGACTCCGGCGGCGAAGTATGCGACTTTGTTTTTGGGAATTTATGACGGAGCGTCGCGGCGGCTTACCTATGCGAATGGCGGCCATCTACAACCGATTCTGATTTCCGATGACGGGTCGTCGCAATTGCTGGACTGCGGCGGAACGGTGGTTGGTCTGTTCGACAATGTCAGTTATCCGGAAGCGACGGTGCAGTTCCGGGCAGGCGACATTCTGGTTGCCTACAGCGACGGCGTGACCGAACCGGAAAATGATTATGGCGAGTTTGGCGAGGAACGGCTGATCCAACTGGTGCGGGCGAATCGCCACTTACCGCTGGAGCGCATCACGGAAATTGTTACTACGGCGGTCGCTGACTGGATCGGCGAGGCCGAACAACCGGATGATGTCACGCTGGTGCTGGCGCGAGCGCGATAGGCGCGGTTGCGTTTGTCTCTGAGATGGTCGATTGTCAGACCGGGTTTGTACGTCCCCCCCTCCCCCCCCGCCCACCACACGTCATCAAAATACTAACA
>Ga0210385_10000186_pt1 | contig 60638 bp, 36 predicted proteins | sample IncBWH26OmetaG_FD_160107 | JGI IMG/M metagenome (GOLD analysis project Ga0210385, IMG submission 160107) | Forest soil microbial communities from Barre Woods Harvard Forest LTER site, Petersham, Massachusetts, United States - Inc-BW-H-26-O ... | reverse complement strand
CAGGGCGGCGGCGGTGGCCAGGGCGGCGGCGGTGGTCAAGGCGGCGGCCAAGGTGGACGGCCGTAGTTTGCCTCGTTTCGCGGCATTCTTCCCGCGTTTTGCCGTTGAGTGATCAAAAACGATCGACCTCGTTAAGCTTCGCGGGGTCGACACATGGATGGAATGGGAACTGGCCTTCGCCGTGGATGCGGCGAGGGCCTCTTTCTTTTGGGGTGAAAGTCGAGGGTCTTATCAGTGCTTTGGGCCGGCCATTTTCTGTCGCAGGCGAGTCTCTGCGTCGTCGCTCCAGTAGCGGCAGTTGAGGCGAACGAAGACAGAAGAATAGGGGATGGTCATCGTCGTCTTGAGCACTAGGACGTGGAAGGCCTGTCCCGCCTCGTTGACGTTGGCGATCAGCTTGTCGTGGGCCAGGGAGTGGGTTGGAAACTCGCGCAGGATCGCGGCCAAGTCATCGCGATAAGCCGAGACGCCCGGTGCGTCCTGATCGGAAATGTAGGGAAGTTCGGCATCGAGGAAGACGTCGGGGCGGACATGGGGAGCGCGGTTGACTGCGCTGAGGACGAAGTGAAGAACCTCAGTCTGTGAGGCGCCGGTGTCGATGGTTTCAATCCCGGGGGCAACCTGGAGAGGGTAAGCGGAGTCGACGATCAGAATCCAATTCCGATGGCCGAAAAGCGGGAGACTGCTCTCAACGCGGGCGCGCCAGTCGAGGCCGGAAGATGGTTCGGCGGCGTTCAGGAAACCAGGGGCATAGACAAGGGAAAGGGCGAAACAGAGGAGTCGCAGTGCTGTAATTCGAAACAATCGGGGCCTCCATCGGGCGAGAATCGTCGTTCTAAGAATGCAGGTGGAAATTCGATTTGATTCGAGCAGAAAGTGTACGCTGAACCAAAGAAATCCACAGCTTGACCGAGAGGACATTGATGGATGCAGTTTCACAATTGCTTCTGCATGTTGTGCTTATAGGAAGGCTGCAACTTTGGTAATATGAGGCGACTTACGAGGGTCTAAGCTAAAGCAACGAAAGGGGTATTGAGCCAAAGTCTATTTTGGTTGAGGCTCATTCTTACCTGAGGATCAAGACGCTGGGCGTGGGCGGTGCAACGTACACCACGGCGGGACAAGCCGGAGGGAAAACACCGCATGCTGCCAGGGTTCAAGTGAGGTTTGAACGTTGCCTTACTTGAACTTCTGCCGGCAGGACCCCTTTTCCTGGGGAGGATATGGGGTTCTGCCCGGCAGTGAGTGAATGACAAAAGGATACGCCCGCACTCGTGAAAAGGTGCGGGCGTTTTCTTGCCTCTCAGTTATTTCGGTTACTTCGCAGTGTGTTGTTTGTGAAGCCGTCCCGCCAAGGGCTTCCGAGGCTCGTGCCGAATGGTGGACTCGTTGGCGGGTGTCGTTCCCTGCACGTCGTTGTTGAAGTTGGCTCCGGATGGAATCAGGTAGTCTTCGACTTTTTGTCCGGCTGCCGCTTCGGTTGCAATGGCGATTCGATTGGCATCGATGCCCTTTTCTGTGACGAGATAGTCCCTCGCATTCGCGGCGCGTTGTGCCGCAACGTCTTCCACCTTGGCGTGTTTGTGCGTGGCAGCGAACTTCGCCTGTCTCGCGGTCTTGGCCTTTTCCTTGTCATCGGATGCGCCGACCAGAACCGCCTTGGCGTCGGACTGTTGCTGCAGGCCTAAGGCAACCTGGTCGAGGCATGCCTTGCCTTCGTTGCTGACGCGCGTTGGGCGAGACCTGTCTTCAGAAAATGAAAGGCTGCAGAGAGCTTGCACGTGGGGCACGGGTGGCGGCGGGGGCGCCACAATGCTGATGCTGGTGGTCGCTGTTGCCGTGTGGTTTTTATCGTCGCTCACTCTGCAGGTAATTTCGGCTGTGCCCGTGGGCGCTCCCGTGGAGTTGAACGTCGCCGAAGTGCCGGAGCCGTTCATGGCCCCTGACGCCGCAGCATAGCTGTAGGTCAGTGGGCGATTTTGCGGGCTGATGCCGGTCGCGGTGACTTTGGCCGTGTCGCCGGGCTTGATGGTGGATGGCACGGCCGTGCAACTTATCGTAGGCGGCTCAAATTCTTTGATGGTGAAACTGGTGGAGCATTCGGCGGATTCGCCGGGCTTGAGCCCTTCCTTGCCCTTTCTGCCTTCTTTGACATTGCTTGTTGCGGTGTAACTGCCCGGATCAAGTGAAGCTGTGGCGAAGGTGCTGGTGGACGCATTGCCGGTGGCGCCGGTTCCCGACCAGCTGTAGAGGACATTATTTTTCTTGTCTGTGCTGACGGAGCCGGCCGATGCGGCAACCGTGACAGGATCGCCCGCGAACACCGCGGGCGGAGTCGCGTGACAAGTCAGGGTGATAGGCGGTTGCTTTTTGCATCCCATCGGCAACAGAGCCAGGGATGCAGCGGCAAGGATAAAGGAAATAGATTTCAATCTGTGAGCATTCATGCATTCCTCCGCAAATAGATACCACCAGCTGAAGGAAGCGGCCTGAGGCAACATCCCGCATTCCGTTCAACGGGAGTTTTCGTTCTGAAGACGTTGCGGCGGAATTGTAGCGCTGTCTGGCAGGCCCGGAATGAGATTGCGATCACAGGTGAGTGAGGGGAGGGTGATCACGATTGGAAACACGAGATAAGCGCGAAATTCGGTGCGGGATTTGTCTGCGCTGAAAGAAAATACGGGCACTTGTGCGTCCAATGAAAAAGGTAGCCATTCCGTGTTTAATTGGGCCACGGCTCGGCACGTCCATGTTTCGCTTTTGGAGGACGCATGTATTCCCTCGTCAAGGAACTTCGCTTTGCACTGCGATCGCTGCGCAAAACTCCCGGCTTCTCGCTGACAGTGATGCTGACTTTGGCTTTGGGAATTGGCGCCACCACGGCGATCTTTTCACTTGTAGAAGGCATTCTGCTGCGACCCCTGCCGTTTCACGATCCAGACAGGCTGGTTCTGCTCGGCGATCATCTGGGCAAACAGACAGGGCTTGGCGTGACGGCGCGGGAGATTGCCACGTACGCGCGAGCCACGAGCGCCTTTGCGTCGTTGGGAGGATTCAGCGGCTCGAGCTACGAACTCTCCGGAGGCGCGACGCCGGAAGAGGTGCAAGGGGCTCGATTGAACGCAAGCGTGTTTGCGACGCTGGGCGTGGATCCGATGGTTGGCCGCGTGTTTACAAAGCAGGAAGAAGATGAGCGCAAGCCTGTGGCCGTGATCAGCTATGCGCTGTGGATGAATCGGTATCACAGCAATCCGCAGATTGTGGGCACTCCGCTGGAACTCGATCGCAAGGTGTACACGATTCTCGGCGTGATGCCGCGCAGTTTCGAATTCCCATTGCAGGACGGGCGTCTCGACCAGGCAGCTGTCTGGGTGCCGCTGAGCCTGACGCCGGAAGAGGTTTCCGAGGCGACGGCCGGATTCTGGGGCTATCGGATTGTAGCGAGGATCCGGGATGGGGTGACAAAAGAACAGGCCGCGCAGGATGCCGATCGCGTAGCGCAGCAAGTGATGCGCGAGTTTCCGCCGACGATGTCGGCGATTCGGATTCGCGGCGATGTGAGGACGTTGCGCGACGATGCAGTGGCGGGTGCAGGTCCGATGCTGCGCGCGCTTTTTATCGCGGTGAGCGTGGTTCTGCTGATTGCCTGTGCCAATGTCGCGGGTCTGCTGCTGGTGCGGTCGATTCGGCGCCGGCGCGAGTACGCGTTGAGGTTGGCGTTGGGCGCCCGTTCGAGCGCAATTCTGCGGGAATCGGTGTTGGAAGGGCTTCTGCTGAGTGTTGCTGGAGGTCTGCTGGGCTTGGGGTTTGCGGCGGTGGCGATCCGCCTGGCGCTGCGCCTGCTGCCCGATTCGATGCCGCGCGTGAATTCGATCGCAATGGACAGCGGGGTAGCGGCGTTCGCGCTGCTGCTTTCCCTCGCGACGGGTGCGCTGTGCAGTCTGGCGCCGGCATTCGCGGCGTTGCGGACGAATTTGACGGAAAGCATCAAGGAAGGCGCGGGCACCGGGACAGAAGCGCGGAGTCATGGCTGGCTACGCTCGGCTTTGGTAGTTGCAGAAATTGCCGTGGCTCTGGTGCTGCTCACGGTTTGCGGAGCATTTTTGCGCAGTTATCAGAAAATGCTTTCGGTCGACCCGGGATTTCGACCCGATCATGTGCTGGTGGCGCGCTATCGATTGCTTCTGAACGAGTATCCGACCGAAGATTCTGCGATCGCCTTTAATCAGTCGGTGCTGGACAAGCTGGCGAACAAGCCCGGCATTACAGCAGTGGGCATCTCGGACTCAGTGCCAGCTTCGGACTTTACGGCCCAGTCTGCCTACACAATTGAAGGCCAGCCGACGGAGGGATGGAAGCTGAAATTTGCGGCGTTTGAGATTGTGCAGGGCGACTATTTTCAATCAATGGGCATTTCACTGGTGGAGGGGCGAGTCTTCACCAGGGACGACCGAGCGAATGCGCCACTCGTGATCATGGTGAACGAGACGATGGCGAAAGACTGCTGGCCGGGCCAGAATGCCATTGGCAAGCGAATGCACGTTGGAAACCCGAAGAAGGGATACCCGTGGGCAACGGTCGTGGGTGTTGTGGCTGACACGAAGACAGGCGCGCGCGATGAACCCAGCCTCGACCAGTGGTATGCGTCTGTGGAGCAGCCCGCAATCCTCAACGGCTCATCGTACGACGGGAGACTCGCGACGCCGGCGGGCGGATTTATCAGCCTGCGCTCGGTATTGCCGCCGGAACAGATGATTCAGACGCTGCGGACGACGGTGGCCGAAGTTGATCCTCTGCTTGCGTTGCAAGATGTGCATACGATGACCGATGTGATGTCGGGTGTCGAAGCGCCACGCCGCTTCAACACAGACCTGATCACGGCATTTGCGGCAGCCGCTCTGCTGCTCGCACTGACGGGAATCTATGCGGTGATGGCGTTTTCCGTGTCCCTGCGCACGCAGGAGATTGCGATCCGCATGGCGTTGGGCGCCCAGCGGTCGGGTATTGCCCGGTTGGTGCTGGCATCGAGCGTGAAGCTAGCCCTGCTTGGTTGCGCGCTGGGCGTCGTTGGCTCAGCGGCGTTGTCGCGAGTGGTGCGGTCGTTCCTGTTCGAAGTCAGCCCGACCGATCCATGGGTCTACACGTCGAGTGTGGTGGTGATGCTCGCCTTGGCATTGGCGGCGGCCGCGATTCCCGCGCGACGAGCCGCATCCGCCGATCCAGTGAAGGCTTTGCGGTCGGCGTAATGCCCGGGAGGCGAACAAAGGAAAACCGGCTGGCTACTTCTTCTTGATCAGCTTGCCGATCTCGGGCGGCCCCACCAGGTTGCCATCGCTGTCGACGGTCAGCTCCATGGTCTGTGCTGTGCAGGTGAGGGAAACTTTGCTGCCGCTTTCCGTGTAGGTGCAGTCGGTACCGATGGGGCCGGACGCAAAGGTAGCTTTGCCTCCCGAGGCAAACGATATGGAGATTGGGTCGGAGACGTAGGTATTGCCTTTGACCTTGCTGCCGCACCCGGCGAGAGCCAGACAGGCGAGCGCGATGGCGGCGCACGCAGACAGATTTCGGAGAAATGCTTTCATTCTTGCCTCCATTGCCTGGAATGCGGCAGCAGCGACCGACAAATTGGCTGCGTGCCAAAATCCGGCTTTCAAAAAAATGCCATGATTTCCGGGGGAAAAGCGTATCTGGCACTCTACGTGGATGGAGCGTGGTAGGCAAGCGCGAATTTCAACGATGCATGCGCTGCGAATTCCACCTGTTCCACATGGGGTGAAGCGCCAGGAGCCGTATGCTCATCTAGACAGCCCTGCCGCGATTGGTTTGCCCGGAACATAAAACAGCAGGCGGGTGCTTTCGCCGTTTTGGTTCATCAGAGGGAAGGTGCAGTGTGATTACACCGGTTTTGAAACCGACCATCGCCCGCAATGAGACTTTTGCGGGTGTCACGTATCACATCGAAGGCGACCTGGTTCCGGTTCTTCGACTGGAACTGGACAACATTCCTGTCTACTTCGAACACTACATTCTTCTCTGGAAAGATCTGGGCGTACAGATTGGCGTTCGGCCCTTGACCGGCGGCTTCAAGCGCATGCTCGCCGGGATGCCATTTTTCCTCACAGAAGTGAGGGGCCCGGGACAGATATGCTTCAGCCGCGATGGGGCGGGACAGATTTTTGGAATTCATTTAGCCAGAGGTGAGCGGATCGAAATGCGCGAGCATCAGTTTCTTGCCGCCACGGGAAACGTCGACTACGGATTCATGCGCGTGAAGGGCGTTTCGAACATGCTGCTGGGCGGGACCGGCTTTTTCGTCGACCACTTTACGGCGCAATCCGGCGATGGAATCGTGTGGGTGCATGGGTACGGCAATGTATTTGAGGTCAACCTTGGCCCTGGAGAGCAAATTGATATTGAACCGGGCGGATGGATTTACAAGGATTCCTCGGTGAAGATGGAAACTCAGTTTCAGAAGTTCTCAACGGGATTGTTTGCTAGCGCGGCCAGCATCGTTTGGAACCGGTTCACCGGCCCGGGGCGTGTTGGAATCCAATCGATGTATGTCCACATGCCGACATCAGAATAGCCACGCCTTCAGCGAGCGGGGCGGCTCTCGTTGCCGCGCTCCGCTTTTCATCTGACCAGTTTCCGAGAGTGATTCTTCGTGTCCGATTTTGCCCAGAGCGTGAAGCAGCAAGCCGACATCGTGAAGGTGATCGAGGGATATATTCGTCTGCGCAAATCGGGTGCGCAGAATTATTCGGGGCTGTGTCCTTTTCACAAGGAAAAGTCGCCGTCGTTCAGCGTGCATGCAGTGCGGCAGTTCTATCACTGCTTCGGGTGCGGCGTTTCGGGCGATGTATTTTCGTTCGTGGGCAAGATCGAGAACGTCGGGTTTCCCGAGGCTGTTCGAATTGTTGCCGGAAAGTGCGGAATTCCGCTGCCCAAGCGGGAATTCTCGTCGCCGGAGGAAGCAGCAGGCGCGAGGCGGCGAGGCAAGTTGCTCGATCTGCACGAAGCGGCGGCGGCGTGGTTCGAAGAGCATCTGAAGGGACCGGAAGGCGCGGTTGCACGCGAGTACCTGGCCGATCGGGGACTGGACGCGGGGGGAATCAAGGAATTCAGAATTGGGTATGCGCCGGACAGCTTTAACGCATTGCGCGATCGCCTGAAAGGAATGGCAGATGAGGAAGCGCTGCGGGCGAGCGGACTCTTCAGTTCGAAAGAGCAGGGCGATGGGTCCCAAGGTCCGCTCTACGACAGGTTCCGCAAGCGCGTCATGTTCCCCATCTGTAACGAGAGTGGGCGGGTGATTGCTTTCACGGCGCGGACGCTGGAGACGGGCGATAAGGCGGGAGCGAAGTACATCAATTCGCCGGAGACGCCGCTATATTCGAAGAGCCTGGTGCTGTTCAACCTGGACAAGGCGAAGTCGGCGATGCGGCAAATGGAATTTGCCCTGCTTGTCGAAGGGCAGATGGACTGCATCAGCGTGTATTTGCGCGGGATCAAGAACGTGATTGCGACCAGCGGAACGGCATTCACCGAACAGCAGGTGGCGATCCTGAAGCGGCACACGCAAAACGTGGCGGTGAATTTCGATCCGGATACGGCTGGAGCCAACGCGGCGGAGAAATCGATTGCGCTGCTGACCGAAGAGGGCTTCGCGATCAAGATTGTGACGCTGGATGGAGGACTGGATCCGGACCGTTATATCCGCGAACGCGGCGTGGAAGCGTACGTTGCAGCGGTTCGGTCGGCCCGACGCCAGTCGGACTATCTGATTGAGCGCGCGCGGCAGATGTTTCCGGGTGCGGCGGCGGAACAAAAGGTGAAGGCGATGAACTACCTGCTGCCGCATATTCGGCGGATTCCGGAGAGGCTGACGCGTGACCAGTTTGCCGCCGATGCCGCCCAGAAGCTGGGGATAGACTCGGCGGTGCTGCGGGAAGAGCTGCGGCAGGCAGCGCTGAAGCGGCGGGATCACATTGAGATCCGGGCAACGAGCCTGACCGAGGTGGAGCGGGTGCTGCTTCGGGCGCTGGCCATCACCGATCCGGAATTTGAGGAATCCCGCCGGGTTGCAGCCGATAGTGTGACGCGGCAACCCCATTTTTTTGAAGGACTTCCGACATTTCGCACTCTATGCCTGTTGGCGGAAAGAGGGGCGCGAGATCCGATGGAGGTCGTGGAGGACCCTGCGCAACGTGCGCTGCTGGCGGAGGCATTGCTGGGTGAAACGGAGCCGCCCTCGGACACGACCGTGATTGGGGCTGTGGTGAGCCGGCAGAAGCGCATATTCGAGAACGAGATTCGCGAAGTGCGGGCGCGCATTGGCGAGGCGGAGCGGCGAGGCGATTTTGCCGAGCTTGCGTTGTTGACGCAGCGCAAACTCGAGCTGGACAGAGCTTTACGGCAGTTGCATGGCCCTTAGGATAGGGGACTTTTGCGTTGAGCAGGTTGGGTAGGAGGGCTGACAGGGTAGACGGGCTGACTTTTGCGCCGTTTTAGTCAATTTTTGCGTCTAATTCAATGGGCAGAGGGCAGGGATGCAGTGAGGGACCGCGAGCCAAGAGCCGGACGGCGTTGGCGAGGAAGAAATCAAGCGCAGTTTTCGTACCCTTTTGCCTGATCGATTGTGGTAATCTATTGATCTCTGTGAGGATGCGCGCCCCTTTAGCCCCACATATGAGCTGCGGCTCGCGGGCGACCAGGCGAAACCTGAAGCGCAAGCATCCGATTCCGAGACACGAGTTAAGGACCGCTACTTTTATTGCGGGTGGCCGCAGGTGCGCTCAAACATGCGCTGACTTCGAACGCGAAGTCATATTTGGCGCGTGCAAACGAGCGCCGCACCGTTGCGCGACGCGGTGAAAAAACAGCAGATCGCGCTGGAGAGCAGGGGCACATTGGCAGCTAACGAGAAGTTTGAAGACGACATCCAGAATCTCATCGAAACGGGCAAGGACAAGGGCTACCTGACCTACGGCGATGTGAATGATGTGATGCCGGAGGACATGAGCACTTCGCCCGACGATATGGACGATTTGCTGACAACCATTGGGAGCCAGGGCATCGACTTGCTGGAAGGGCCGAAGTTTGGCGCCGACAAAGAGTTTGAACTGGAAGAGGGCGAGGATGTTGAGCTCGACCTGACTCCCGGAACTCTTGAAAAGACCAACGATCCCGTTCGCATGTATCTGCGCGAAATGGGCACAGTTCCGCTGTTGACGCGCGAAGGTGAAGTAGAAATCGCCAAGCGTATCGAGCGCGGGCAGATGCGCGTTTTGAAGGCGATTTCGCGGTCGCCCATTGTGATTCGCGAAATTGTGGCGCTGGGCGAGGACCTGAAGCGCGGCGTGCGCAACGTGAAAGAAGTGGTGGTCTTCGACGAGGAAGAGCTCACCGAAGACGTAGTGCAGGCGCGTGTAAGGGCCACGGTTGGCCGCATTGAAGCCCTGGTGAAACACCAGAAGAAAATTGCCGCGCTCGAAGAGAAGCAGGCCGCAGCCAACAGCAAGACAAGCCAGCGCGAACAGCGCCGGACGCGCTGGGGCATTGCACGCGAGAAAGTTTACGTCTCGCGCATTGTGCGCGAACTGAAGTACACGGGCCTGGAGCGCAAGCGGCTGCTCGACAAGGTGAACAAGACCGTCGACACCATGCGCACGCTGGAGCGGCAGATTCGCTCGCTCGATCAGAAGTACGAGGCCAGCAAGAGCGAGGAGCTGAAAAAGGAATATCGGCGTCAGCAGAAGAACTGCAAGGTTGACCTCGAGAAGATCGAAGGCGACGCTGGCGTGTCCATCGTGGAGTTGAAGCGCACGCAGCGCGAGATGATCCAGGGTGACATGGACGCCGAACAGGCGAAGCGGGAGCTGATTGAAGCAAACCTTCGACTGGTGGTGTCGATTGCGAAGAAGTATACGAACCGCGGGCTTCAGTTCCTCGACTTGATTCAGGAAGGCAACATCGGCCTGATGAAGGCAGTGGACAAGTTTGAATATCGTCGCGGCTACAAGTTCTCAACATATGCAACCTGGTGGATTCGGCAGGCGATTACCCGCGCCATTGCCGACCAGGCGCGCACGATCCGCATTCCGGTGCACATGATCGAGACGATCAACAAACTGATCCGCACGAGCCGGCAGCTGGTGCAGGAACTCGGTCGCGAGCCTTCCAGCGAAGAGATTGCGCGGCGGATGGATATTCCTGTGGCCAAGGTGCGCAAGGTGTTGAAGATCGCGCAGGAGCCGATTTCTTTGGAGACGCCGATTGGCGAAGAGGAAGATTCGCACCTGGGCGACTTTATCGAAGACCGGCAGGCCGTTTCGCCGAGCGAAGCCGTCATTAGCGTGAACCTGAAGGAATACACGTCGCAGGTTCTGCGCACGTTGACGCCCCGCGAAGAACGTGTGATCAAGATGCGGTTTGGTCTCGAGGATGGTTCTGAGCACACTCTGGAAGAAGTAGGACAGAGTTTCCAGGTGACGCGCGAACGCATCCGCCAGATCGAAGCCAAGGCGCTGCGCAAGCTGCGCCATCCAAGTCGCAGCCGCAAGCTGAAGGCCTTCGTGGATGGCGTGAAAGAGATGTAGCACCTTCGGCGGGTGAGCGCGCTTCGCGCCCCATCGCTTTTGGATCCGCAAATGAGCCGCAGCCTACGGGTTGCGGCTTTTGTTTTTGGGCGATGCTGTGTGTCCTCGACGCTATGATGGACGTGGATTGGGGCCGCCGCGATGGAGATTCTGGCTAGAGAAGTGTCGCTGCAGGAGATTGCCGGATTGCGCGATCAGTATCGCGCCGAGATGAACTGCCAGGTCGTGCATGACTCGCTCCATGTGCGCGAAGGATGGACCAAGGAGTTTCTACTCGAAGGAAACGGCGAAACCGCCGGATACGGCTCCATTGCCGTTGCAGGGCCCTGGAAGGGAACGCGGACGGTGTTCGAGTTCTATGTGCTTCCGGAATTCGGAGCGCATGCCTTCGATTGCTTCGACTGTTTTGTCGAGGCGAGCCAAGCGACAGCGATGGAGATTCAGAGCAACCAGGAGATTCTGCTGGTAATGTTGCACACGTACGCGCATGACATCAAGAGTGAGAGGATCGTGTTCGAGGAAGGCCTGACGACGGCACATCCAGCAAACGGCGCAGTTCTGAAAGAAAATGCCACGAGTGAATGGATCCTTGAAGTCGACGGCGTGCCGGCAGGATCGGGCGGAATTCTCTATCACTACAATCGGCCTTACGGCGATGTCTATATGGAGATCGCGGAGCCTTATCGCAGGAGGGGCTATGGCAGCTTTCTGGTGCAGGAGTTGAAGAAAATCTGCCGGGAACGCGCCGGCATCCCCGCTGCGCGCTGCAGTACAGAGAACATTGCCTCGAGAAAAACGCTGCAGAGGGCCGGCTTTGTGCCCTACGCGCATATCCTGCTCGGGACACTTCCCAGCAAATAAGTTGCCGGATGCATTGGGAGGCAGGTAGCGCCGCAACATCGTTCTTGCGCGCGCTGCCGAAGCTCTGCTAAAACGTTTTTGCTCGAAGGTTATCTCTTTTTTGGCGCTGAAAGGAAGTCCGCACGATGAAACGCATGACCCGCCGCCAGTTTGGACAAGGAGCGGCCGCGATGGCAGCCGCAGCCTCTGCCGGATCGCTTCTGCCAAAGTTTGCCTGGGGTGAGCCAGATCCCCGGCCTCTCGCCTTTCCTAAGGGCTTTTTGTGGGGCAGTGCGACGGCCGCATACCAGGTAGAGGGAGGCGCGAAGGACGATGGGCGTGGGCCATCCGTCTGGGACACATTCAGCCATACGCCGGGCAAGACCTATCACGGCGAGACAGGCGATGTCGCCGACGATTCCTATCACCTCTACAAAGAGGACATTCAGCTGATGAAGGCGCTGGGCGTCCAGACCTATCGCATGTCGATCTCGTGGTCGCGCGTGATCCCGGATGGCGCTGGACAGCCCAATCCAAAGGGACTGGACTACTACAACCGCGTGATTGATGAATTGCTCGCCAACAGCATTACGCCCTACGTCACGCTGTTTCACTGGGATCTGCCGCAAGCGCTGGATGATGGCTGGCAAAATCGCGCGACGGCTCTGTCGTTTGGCGATTATGCAGCCTATGTGAGTAAGAAACTCGGCGATCGCGTGCACCATTGGATGACCACCAACGAGTTCGTGTGCTTCACCGATCTGGGGCACAAGTCGGGCCAGTTCGCGCCGGGATTGAAGCTGCCCGACGCCGCCTGCAATCAGATTCGGCACCATGGAGTGCTGGCGCATGGGCTGGGAGTTCAGGCGGTTCGCGCGAATACCCCGGGCGGCACGCAGGTGGGATTGGCTGAGAACGCTGTCGTGTTTGTACCGGTGATTGAAACGCCGGAGCATATTGATGCGGCGCGCAAGGCGACTCGTCTCGGCAATGCGCCCTTCCTGACAGCAGTGATGGAGGGACGCTATCCGGCGGAGTATCTGCAACACGAAGGCGCCAACGCGCCCAAGGTGCAGCCCGGCGACATGAAGATCATCGGAAGCGAAGTGGATTTTGTGGGGCTGAACATCTACGTGCCCCTCTATGCACGTGCCGATGGATCCCCTCAAGGATTTGCGGTAGAGCCGATGCCGAGTTCGTATCCACGGATGTATTCGCCGTGGCTGGCATTGGGGCCGGAGTGCATGTACTGGGGTGTGCGCAATGTATGCGACTTGTGGCGCCCTAAAGGAATTTACATCACAGAGAATGGGACGTCGAGCGATGATGTGTTGACACCGGATGGGCGCGTAGAAGACGTGGATCGCATCATGTATCTGCGCAACCACCTCACTCACCTGCACCGCGCGCTGAAAGAGGACTATCCGGTAAAGGGCTACTTCTTATGGAGCCTGCTGGACAACTTCGAGTGGGCCGACGGGTTCAGCAAGCGATTTGGTCTGCACTACGTGGATTTCAAGACGCTGAAACGCACGCCGAAGATGAGCGCGGAGTGGTACAAGGACGTGATCGCGAAGAACGAAGTATTGTAGGCCGTACCGGCCGGCGATGCGGACCATGAATGGCCCTACTTGGCACGATCGAACAAGCACACCGAGCCTATTCGCCACTGTGAAGCCGACCGGCCGCTAGACGGGCGCGCTTTCCATTTGTGCAATTTCTTCAGCGGTGAGAGACAGGCCCACAGCGGCGATATTTTCTTCGAGATGCGCCACCTTCGACGTTCCAGGAATGGGGAGCATGACCGGGGAACGCTGCAGAATCCACGCCAGCGAGACCTGCGCGGGCGTAGCGTCGTGGGCGGCGGCGATACGGTGGAGGGTTTCGGTGGACGGCGAGTCCGGCTTGAGCATTTTGCCTCCAGCCATTGGGTACCAGGGCAGGAAGGCGATGCCTTGCTTTTCACACCAGGCAAGGGACTCCTCGTTGCGCCGATCACTGAGCGAGTAACGATTCTGCACAGAAACAATCGGGACAATTTTCCGCGCTTCTTCGATCTGTGCGGGGGTGACCTCACTCAGGCCGATGTGACGAATCTTGCCCTGTTCCTGCATCTGCTTCAATGCGCCGAGTGATTCTTCAAGCGGAGTGCGTGGGTCGATGCGATGGAGTTGGTACAGTTCGATGCGTTCGAGTTTGAGCCGGCGCAAGCTCATCTCGACACATTGAATGAGGTAGCCGGCGCGGCCAACGTATTCGGTTTTGGCTGGTCCCTGGCGGGTAATTCCGCCTTTGGTCGCGACGACGAGGCCAGCGGGATAAGGATGCAGGGCTTCTGCGACGAGACGCTCGGCGATTTCGGGGCCGTAGGCGTCGGCAGTATCGATGAGGGTGACGCCAAGTTCGACGGCTCGGCGCAGGACTCGATGAGCTTCTGCGGCGTCTGCTGGTTCGCCCCATGCCCCATCGCCTACCAGCCGCATCGTGCCATAGCCGAGCCGGGCGACGGGCAGGTCGCCACCGAGGAGGAAAGTGCCGCCAGGAGAAGCCGTTTTGAATGCCATTTCACTTTTGATGCTACAAGGACCGGAGCGCAGCTAACGGCAGACCGCGGGCTCCGGGCCAATCACAGGAGACCGGGGCGGCCAGGGGCGAAAGGTAGTGTTGGAACCGCCGTGCGATGGATGTCGTATCGTCTAATGCAAGGAAGGCAAGGAGAAGCCGCCATGGGCACTGTCCAATATGCGAGCAATGTGCAGTACCAGAACGCGCAGGCAGTTTTTTATCAGCAGTATGAAGCGGCACGCCGCGACGAGGTTGTGGGGATCTTGCTGGCCCTGTTTCTCGGCACCTTCGGGATTCACCATTTCTATCTGCGGCGCACGGGACTAGGTATCTTGTATTGCTTCTTGTTCTGGACAGGGATTCCCGCGATTCTGGGGTTCTTTGAGTGCTTCTTTATGCCTGGGCGCGTGCGGGAGTATAACGCGATCCAGGCTGCAGGGATTGCGGCGGCGCTCGGTATGGCGGTACCGCCCATCGGCTGGCCGGTGAATGTGACGGTAAACATGCCGCCGTCCCAGGGGATGCCGCCAGCTTCAGCGCCGGTTGCCGGGCCCGGTGGGTATGCGCCGGTTGCTGGGATCGTGGCTCAGCCGAATATGTTGGTGGCCTGCGGAAAATGCCAGACGACCAACGCTCCCGGATCACGATTCTGCGCGAGCTGCGGAAGCCCGTTGTAGTCGCAGGGGACAAGCGAGCAAGGATGAAAAGGCCGCCTGAGAAAGCAGCGAAAGTAAAAAGGCACAGCATGCGCCGTGCCTTTACTTCGCTTCAAGGGCTCTCTGCGTTCGGGATCAGGAAGGCTACATGTTTGCGTGGCCGGAGCGCATGGATTCATTGAACTGCGGCTTGGTAAAGTTGAGTGCCGCTTCGAGTGCTGCCTGATACTCTGCAGCGCGCGCCATTAACGCTGGAGTCGCGGCCGCGAATTCGCCGCTCAGAGACATAAGGCCTTCACCGGCTTCGTGGCCGGCCATGCGCAGCAAATCTGCCTCGGTGGTATTGAGGTATTGAGCGTCCTGGGGATCGGCGATCCAGACGGGCTTGCCCTCTCCCAATACACCGGACAGCCAATAGACCTTGCGCAGAAGGTACGCGAGGCGTTCGTTGTCGTCGGTTTCCGTAAAAAGAAACTTCTTCTGCCAACGGCTGTAGAAGCGCGTGGTCACAGGCACGGGTTGGCGATTGCCGGACTTGACGAACTCGAGCTGCCCCAGGTCGACGGTCTTGCGGATCGCGTTGTAGACGAAGCTCTCAGCGTAGGCCTGCTCCATGGCCGGTACAATTTCAGCGAAGGTCACCGTCACGGAAGCAGCAACTTTGGCATGCAAGTTGTGCGCCCCGCCATCGGCCAGGTGCATTTCGCCGTGGACGATATACGTGTCGGCGCCGGACGTGGAGCGATGGAACGGCCACTGGAATTTGCCGAAGGCGATGGGGAGACCAGCCAAGGTGACGTAGCACTCGGGGCGCGGATTCCGCAAGCGCTTGGCGGCAGCCGTCAGGTAGGCGGTCATTTCCGGCAAGAGATGCGGCTTGTCGAAATCAAAAACTTCAGTCAACTCCAATTGCAGCGAACGTCCTTCCACATCGGGAAGCCCGAGTCGAAAGACGGTCGTGGGTTCGCCATGAAAATCGGCGCCCGTGGTGGTGGAGAGAAGCGACAGGCCCGCTTGCGCGGCCGCTGTCTGCATGGAGGAAACCAGATTGGTCTTTGTTGAAGCCGTCATGCCCGGAAAGTCCTGTGCTATTAAGGATTGGTTCAACCCCTATTCTACGGGAGTGAAGGGGTGCAGCGGCAGGTACAATAAAGGCTGTGCCGTCCGAAGCATCCAAGCCCATCATTGTTGCCGATAAGCTGACCAAGGTTTATTCCAGCGGCCGCATCCAGGTCCCGGCACTCCGGGGCGTTTCCTTCGAGGTGAATCCGGGCGATTTTGTGGCGATCGTAGGCCCTTCTGGATCGGGCAAGTCGACGCTTTTCTATCTGCTGGGCGGGCTGACCCGGGCTACCGAAGGGCGCGTGGTGATCGATGGCGTGGATTTTGCCAGCCTGAGCGATTCGAAACGCACACGCCTGCGCAAGCACAGGATTGGCTTTGTCTTCCAGAAGTTCAACCTGTTGCCGACGCTTTCAGCGATGGGGAATATCGAGATTGCGTATACCATCAGCGGGCGCAAGGAGCCGATGGACCGCGCCTATCTTGATCACCTAAGCGATTTGTTGTCGATCAGGGGGCGTCTCGAGCACCGGCCTTCTGAGTTGAGCGGCGGTGAGCAGCAGCGCGTGGCCATCGCGCGGGCGCTCATTACGCGGCCGGCCATTGTGCTGGCGGACGAGCCTACGGGCAATCTGGATACCAAGAACTCCGACGCTGTGCTGGCGATGCTGCATCGCTCGAACCGGGAACTCGGGCAGACGACGCTGATGATCACCCATAATCCTGAGGCAGCCGCTATCGCCAGCAGAATCCTGTACATGCGGGATGGCCAGATCGTGAAGGAAGAGAGCGGATCGCGTTCGGGAATTGTTCAAAGCGCTGACGGAAACGCATCTTCCGCGGTTTGACCAGCCTTGGGCCGCCCGGTATACTCAAACCTACGTTCATGGCTTTTCCAGGGATGCGTCCCTGTGTCATTTCGCAAAAGTCGACTGCTAGCTTAGGCTTGTATAGGCACATGGAAATGATGACCAAGGCGAATTTTCCTGGAATTGCGTAAGCGGGAGTAGCTCAGTGGTAGAGCATCGCCTTGCCAAGGCGAGGGTCGCGAGTTCAAATCTCGTCTCCCGCTCCAAATCGCCCTCCGGCGCCCGCCGGGTTGGCTACGGCGGTTCGGAAGCGGTTCAAATAAAGGCAGCCCTGCCAAGGCGCGGTACCCAAGTGGTAAGGGAGAGGTCTGCAAAACCTTTATGCGCCGGTTCGATCCCGGCCCGCGCCTCCAATCTTTTCAATGCACTTTCTCTGAAGTAGTTCCATCCATGCGCCGGCAAATTTTGGCTCGCGGGGGTGAAGAATGCCCGCGCAGATCGTCGTTCCTGAATTTGTATCAGCGGTTTGCAGTGCGTTCAACAATTCGCTTCGGTCCGGTCCTCCGGATCAGGAATCTGAACGCTTCATCACGTGATCCAGCCCACCCACGCGAAACCAGCGATATCCGTAAGGTTCGAGCAAGATACAGTAAGTCCCGGTTTTGCCGGGAAGGCTGTGATCTTCAGAGAGTAGATTGATCAGTTCCAGTCCTTCCGCATCTTTTTGATCGAGCTTGAACTTGAGCTCACATGGCGCTGCGTCAAGATTATGGAGGATGACAACGGAGTTGTTGCGCCATTCGTAGCGCATTGCCAGCACCTTGGGCGTCTTGATTTTGAGGAAGGAGAAGTCTCCCCAGCCAATCTCCGGAACTTCCTTGCGCATTCGGACCATGCGCTCCATCCAATTGAGCATGGAGTTGGGATCGCGCCGCTGTGCAGCGACATTTACATGTTCGAAGCCATACGGCCCGTCGCTGATCACCGGCATTGTCGGATTTGGATTCTTGGTGAATCCACCCTGCGGTTCGGTCGACCATTGCATGGGAGTTCGCGCGCACTCACGTTCCGGAAGATTGAGATCGTCACCCATCGCGATCTCGTCTCCGTAACGAATAACGGGTGTGCCGGGCAAAGTCAGCATCAGGCTGTAGGCAAGTTCGAGCCTGCGGCGATCTCCCTGGAGCATCGGAGCAAGGCGACGCCGGATGCCGCGCTGATAGAGCTGCATATTTTTCTTCGGCCCAAACGCATTGAAGACTGTCTGGCGCTGCGAATGGGTGAGCCTTCCCAAATCAAGTTCGTCGTGATTGCGAAGAAACTGGCCCCATTGGGCAGATGCGGGCCGGGGCTTGGTGTCAGTCATGGCTTTCATCAAGCTCCGGCAGTCGGCGGATGCCAGTGCGTAAAAGAGGTGCTGATTTACGTCGAAGTTGAAGACCATTTGCAAGCGCTCGCCAGCCTTGCCGAAATACTCCAAGTCGTACTTCGGCGTTACGTTTGCTTCGCCTAAGATGATTGCGCCGCTTTTTCGCCATGACAGAAATTCGCTGAACGATCGAAGCATGTCGTAATGTTCAATGGGTCGCTTCAGATTCGGGCCCTTTTGCGCGATCACAAATGGGACCGCGTCCATGCGGAATCCATCCACGCCGAGTTGAAGCCAGAAACCCATGATCTTGAGAATCTCGGCCTGCACGTCGGGATTGGACGTGTTCAGGTCCGGTTGAAACTCATAAAAGCGATGGAAGTACCATAGACGGGCGGTCTTCTCGAAGGACCAGGTCGACTTTTGCACTCCCGGGAAAACCATCCCGGTATTTGCGTTCTTTGGCTTTCGGGTGCTCCATACATACCAGTCGCGATATTTGGAATTTGGATCCGAGCACGCTTCCTTGAACCAGGGATGCTCATTGGAGGAGTGGTTCACGACGAGATCGATGATGACCCGCATGCCGCGCTGTCTGCAGGCGCGCGTGAACTCGACGAAATCGCCCAGTGTCCCGTAAGCAGGGTCGACTGCGTAGTAATCGCTGACGTCGTAACCGTTGTCGCGGCCGGGCGATGTCTGAAAGGGCATAAGCCAAATCGCTGTGACGCCAATGCCCTGCAAATAATCGAGGCGTTGGAGAAGGCCTTGGAAGTCGCCAATTCCGTCTCCGTTCGCATCCATGTAAGTGGAGACGGAGAGACAGTAAAAAATCGCGTTTTTATACCAAAGGTCATTGATCATCGTACTTGCGGTTTGCGCAAAGCCGCGAGGGAACATAGGGTGGGATGCAGAATTTGAGTTGGTGGAAGCACGCAGTCGTCTATCAAATTTATCCGCGGTCGTTCCAGGACAGTGATGGTGACGGCATCGGCGACTTAAACGGCATTCGCGACCGGCTGGAATATCTGGTCGATCTTGGTGTCGATGCCGTTTGGATTTCTCCCATTTACCCGTCTCCGATGGCCGATTTTGGATACGACGTGGCGGATTACTGCGGCATCGATGGCATTTTTGGATCGATGCAGGACTTCGATCGACTTCTTGACGACGCGCATCGCCTTGGACTCAAGGTGATCCTGGATTTTGTTCCGAACCACACCTCCGATCAGCATCCTTGGTTTCTTCAGAGCCGATCCTCTATGGATCATCCGAAGCGTGACTGGTACCTGTGGCGGGACGAGCCGAATAATTGGCAAAGCCACTTTGGCGGATCGGCGTGGGAGCTCGACGCGAAGACCCGACAGTATTATCTTCACGAATTTCTGAAAGAGCAGCCCGACCTGAACTGGCGCAACCCGGCAGTCAAGGCGGCCATGTTTGATGCGCTGCGTTTCTGGCTGCGCAAGGGCGTGGACGGCTTTCGTGTCGACGTACTGTGGCTGATGATCAAGGATGACGAGTTCCGAGACAATCCAACCAATCCCGGATACAAAGTTGGCCAGGGTTCGCGCGAGAAGTTTTTGCCCGTCTATGACGCAGACCGGCCGGAGGTCCATGAACTGGTGGCCGAGATCCGCGGCGTGCTCGAAGAATTCGGAGATCGCGTGCTTATCGGCGAGATCTACCTGCCTGTTCCCCAGCTGATGCACTATTACGGCCAGGAACTTCGCGGGGCACACCTGCCTTTCAACTTCCAGCTTTTGCTCTGTCCGTGGACCGCCGACGACCTGGCACGGGCCATCAATGATTACGTTCTGGCTCTTCCCAACGGGGCCTGGCCGAACTGGGTGCTTGGCAATCACGATCGGCCCCGGATTGCGTCGCGCATCGGCTTACAAAAATCTCGTGCCGCGGCATTGTTGCTATTTGCCCTTCCCGGCACGCTGACTATCTATTACGGAGAGGAGTTGGGCATGCAGGATGTGCCGATCCAGTCTGAGGCTGCACAAGACCCGGCTGAGAGGCGGCAACCAGGCATTGGAATGGGGAGAGATCCAGAGCGCACCCCCATGGTCTGGGATGATTCGCCTCAATGCGGTTTCACGACCAACGACCCGTGGCTGCCGATTGGCGAAGCCAACCGCCGCGTCAACGTGCAGTCTTCCCGCATGCATTCGGATTCAATGCTGGCGTTGTATAGGCGCCTGGTTGAACTGCGACGCGCAGAGCCGGCTCTGGTCTCGGGTCCGCTTATGACCCTGACAGCAAACGATGGCGTGTTGCAATTCGTCCGGAGCGATGGCACGAAGCGATTCAGGGTTGCGGTAAACCTGTCAGAAGAGACGCGCAGCGTTACCGTGCATCGGGGAGTAATTCGAGCTTCGACCGCATTGCGCCGCGAGGGAGAGTCGATACACGATGCGGTATATCTTGAGCCCGCCGAAGGGACGATTCTAGAAGACTTTGCCTGAACCGGTTACCTCGTCTTTCCTCATCGCCGGTCGATAGTTCCTTCCAGCAGTTCAGGCGAATCCAGAAGAATTTCTGACGCAGCGCAAAATTGCCCATTGGATGCAGAGCATTGGGAAGAGTCAGGGAGTGAAGTTGCAACTTCCTATCAGTGGGAGCGCATGTCCAAAAAACGCTCAGAGACAAATAGGAAATCGAAATTGAGAAGGATGATCGAATGCGCCAAAGATTGCGAATTTACCAACGAGAAGGCAGAGAAGAGGATCTGAAAGTCCTTCACAGTATTGGCCGCTCCAATACAAATCGGACAGCGAACAATTCAGAAAATCATAGTTAGTATTGCAGGCCCTCTGCGGCGATTGAGTGCTTTGGCACCCGTACCAGGCTACTCATCCTCTCAGATTGCACCTCCGTCCCTCGTGAACGAACCAGGTCGGCGACAGATGATTCCATCCAGATATTGAGAGAGTTTACGCTGGATTGGAAATCCGCGCGATAGCGTTTCCGCTGTTCCTCCCACGCATTCGTCCTTTCGCCGCCTCGAATGGCGATCCCGTCACATTGAATGCATTTCCGGCACGAGTGGCGGCGGGGTTGCATGACTGCAATCCAGGCGCATTGCGCAGTCAGTCCGATCTGGGCAGCAATATATCCGACAAAAATCTGGGGGGCGTTCATGAAGTTCCCGTTCATTCAAGTATTGGCGTTGCTTTCACTGGTTGTCCTTGGAGAGGCAGGTTGGGCGCAGGGCGCATTTACGTCCCTTCGTGGAAACGTCACCGACCAATCGGGCGCAGTGGTGCCCGGTGCCACCGTTGCGATCGAAAACGAGACCACGCAGGTCAGTGCGCAACAGATCACCGATAGCACCGGAGCGTATCTTTTCCCCCAGATTGCACCCGGCAGGTACTCAATCGCGATCAGCAGCAATGGATTTGGCGCTCAGACAAAGGTTGCCACTCTGTTAGTCAATCAGCCGGCGACTGTGAACTTCGCCCTGTCGGTCGAACGGGTTGCGACCACTGTGGATGTAAGCGGCGAAGCACAAACATTGAATGACACCGACGCGACGATCGGCAACTCTGTAAGCAACGCGGTCATCAGCGCGCTTCCGATGGAGGGTCGCAATGTACCGGATTTGCTGAGCCTTCAGCCCGGTGTGTTGTATCTGGGGCGCAGCATCAATCCCGACCAGGACAGCAGAAGCGGCGCCGTAGCGGGAGCCCGCTCAGATCAAAGCAATGTCACACTGGATGGCCTCGACGACAACGATCAACAAAACGGATATGCCTTTACAGGGATTCTCCGTTCGACACTCGACTCAACCGAAGAGTTTCGCGTGACAACAACAGGCGGCAATGCCGATGCAGGCCGCAGTTCCGGTGCTCAAGTGACTTTGCTGACCAAATCGGGCACGAATCAATTGCATGGCGCTGCGTACGAGTACAACCGCTCCGACATTGGACACGCGAATAATTGGTTTAATAAGTCGGCCGAGCTGGAATCGGGTCTTCCCAACGAGCCGGGAAAGTTGATTCGGAACACCTTCGGCGGCTCATTGGGGGGGGCGCTGATCAAGGATCGGCTCTTCTTCTTCGGCAACTATGAGGGGCAGCGCACCTCAGAAAATGTTCAGGTCACGCAGACAGTTCCCTCGCAGGACTATCGCAACGGGCTGCTCGGCTATTGCACTGACGCGGCCTGCGATTCCGTCACCACGTTGACCGCATCGCAACTGTCGGCACTCGATGCGCCCTGCGCGACGAACGGAGTGTGTCCATGGGGGCCAGGTGCCGATCCCAATGTTCTTCAGGTGTTCCAGGCATACCCCATGCCCAATGGATCGGTTGCTGGCGATGGAGTGAACCTGCTGTCCTACAGCTTCTCATCCCCGTATCCGGCAAGTTTGAATACAAGCATCTTTAAACTCGACTATTTGCTCAATCGACATCATGTCCTGTTTGTCCGCGGAAATCTGCAAAAAGACAACCAGGCCGGCTCCCTGGAATTCCCCGGGCAGCCTGCATCGTCCCACTTTGTCGACAACACAAAAGGCATTGCGGCTGGAGAGACGTGGACAATTTCTTCGACCATGGTGAACGACTTGCGCTATGGCTTCATTCGAGAAGGCAACAGCAACCGCGGGATCGGGCAGGGAGATTACGTGCAGTTTCGCTTCCTGTCCCAGCCCGTGGCAGAAACCCGCACGACTCTGGTCAACATTCCGGTGCACAATGTGGTCGATAACCTTAGCCTGACTAAAGGCCGCCATTCGATTCAATTGGGGGGAAACTGGCGGCTGATTAATAACAATCGTGGCACAGACCAGAATTCCTACAACGCATCAACCACCAACCCTTATTGGTATGACGGATACCCTCCCACGCCCGACATGATTGGGCTGGCGCCAATCGACACAGGCTTTCAGAATTCCTACCAGATCGACTACGGAAACCTTGTGGGTGGCATTCCGGAAGCGGAGACCTTCTTCAATTACAACCTGGTAAACCACGGAACTTCAGGTAGTTTGCAAAGCGATGGGACGCTGATCAGCCGGCACTTCAAGGCAAACGAGTTCGAATACTATGTGCAGGACTCCTGGCATGCATTGAAGAACCTGAACATCACCTTTGGGTTGAGGCACACCATTCTTCAAACTCCTTACGAAGTGAATGGACAGCAAGTCAGTCCTACCGTGGATACACATCAATGGTTTCTGCAACGCGGCCAAGCCGCAGCCGAAGGCGAAGTGTACGAGCCAAACCTCACTTTCGCTCCCAGCGGTGCAGCTAACCATGCTCCGGGCTACTGGGCAAAGCAGAAGTTGAACCTTGCACCCCGACTCGCCCTTGCGTACTCGCCGGACACCAAGACTTCGATCCGCGCCGGATTCGGCATGTACTTCGATCACTTCGGTCAGGGCATTGTTCGATCGTTCGACGAGTTCGGATCGTTCGGCCTTTCCACGCAGCTGGACAATCCGGCAGGCGTGTATACCAACGAGAACGCGCCGAGATACACCGGGATCCATGACATTACCTACAACTCCCTTTGCACCCTGCCGCAGACACCCGTGTTTCCCTACGCCCCTCCAGCCGGAAGCGGCTGTGGGTTTTCGATTACCTGGGGCGCGGACAATCACCTGAAGACGCCTTATTCCGAGGCGTTGGATTTCTCCATCGATCGTGAATTGCCCGGAGGATTCTTGCTTGAGGCCAGTTATGTGGGGCGTTTAGGGCGTCACCTGCTGCAAGCGGTGGACATCGCGGAACCGGTTGATCTCGCGGATCCAAAATCAGGCAGTGACTACTTTACCGCCGGATCGGAGCTTTCGCGGCAAGTCGATCTCAACGGTGGAAACGCAAATGCCTCGGTGCAGACGATTCCGTACTTCGAAGATGTTTTCCCCCAAATGGCGAACCATGACTACTCAGGAGAAAGCGCGACCCAGGCCATCTATACAAATGAGTGGGCACCCCTCCGCTATACCTATGGCGAGACCTCATCGCTGGCCGACCTCGACTTCTATTGCGACTACGGATGTCCAAAAGGGACACAGTTCTGGCAGAGCCAGTTCTCCTCGCTCTACGCCTGGTCCTCCATCGGCATGAGCTACTACAACGCAGGACAGGTCGTCCTTCGCCATCCAAACAGCCATGGCCTGCAACTGGATTTCAGTTACACCCTTTCCAAATCAATTGACATGGGTTCCGACACTGAACGCGCGAACGAATTCGCCGGTACCGGCGCCTATAGCAGCATTCTGAATTCCTGGAAGCCCTCCTTGAACAAAGGCGTTTCTGATTTCGACACGAAGCATCTCGTCACCGGCGACTGGGTATACACGCTTCCTGTCGGGCGTTCAAAGAAGTTCATGGGTTCTTCGGGACGCGTGGTCGACGCAATTGTGGGCGGCTGGCAGTGGTCGGGGTTGAATCGCTGGACGAGCGGGTTGCCGTTCAGTCTCATCGCGCCAGGTTGGTCGACAGATTGGCAGGTGCAAGGGTACGGCATCAAGACGGCCAACGTTGGCGCGCACACGCACATCGTCAATGGCGTTCCAGTGGCGCTCGATAACCCAACAGCCGTCAACGATGGCGTCGAGAACGGAGGAACTCCTATGCGCCTTCCTTATCCCGGCGAAGCAGGCCAGCGCAATGTGTTTCGAGGCGATGGATTCTTTGATATCGACACCGGTCTTTCGAAGCGCTGGGCGCTGAACGATCAACGGGCATTCAAGTTCGCCGTCGAAGCCTTCAATGTGACGAATTCTGTTCGCTTCGACACCGACACGAATGGAACTATCCTCTATAGCTCGTCCTTGACCAATGAACTCACCGGGGGATCCCTTGGCGCATATTCATCGACCCTGACACTCCCCAGGGTTATGCAGTTCTCACTGCGCTTCGACTTTTAAGTGAAGGTCCAGGCAACGCCGGATCGGAGGATGAGCGCCGGTCAGCCGCCAACTGTGGCGGCTGGCGTTTGTCTCCAACGGAAACGGCGGTTCTGAAGGGGTCTACGCGCGCGCGAGAAGTTCGCGAATGCGAGCGTGATAACTGCGGCTCATCGAAACTTTCTGGCCGTTCACGAGTTGAACGACAAAGTCTCCCTGTGGTTCTGTGCGCACTTCCTTCACGTATTGAAGATTGACCATGGCGGATCGGTGAACACGCAGAAAGGACTTTGGATCAAGGCGCTGTTCCATCGAAGTCATGGTTTCGCGCAACAAGTGCGATTCCGAAGCGGTGCAGATGCGAACATAGTTCTCTTCCGCTCCGATCCAGCGAATTTCCGAGACAGGTAAAAATAGAATCCTGCCACGCGACTTGAAGACAATCCTTTGCGAATAGGAAGATCGCTCCTTGCCGTTCCGCGGGTTGCGCGCCGAGGAGCGCTCCTCCAGGTGCACCTGGTCCCTTACGCGCTGTACTGCAGAGTGAAGGCGTTCGGGCGTGAAGGGCTTCAGCAAGTAGTCCACGGCGCGTACTTCAAAGGCCTGGGGTGCATATTGATCGTATGCCGTTGTGAAAATGACGTGCGGCATGGATTGGTCGCTTTGCTTGGCAAGCTCTTCGATCAGTTCCAGCCCATTCATGCCCGGCATCCTGATATCGAGAAAGAGCAATTGAGGCGCCGATGTGCGCATCAGATCGAGCACATCCGTGGCTGACGCCCCCTCCCCGGTAATTTCGATGTCCGGTTGACCGTCAAGAAGTTGGCGCAGCTTTCGTCTTGCAAGAATTTCATCATCCGCAATCACCGTCTGTATTGCCATGCAGCTCTTTCTTCCTCCACAGGGATGAGTGGGCCAATGCATGAAGGCGTTCGCCGACTTTCATCTAAAGGGTGCATCTTTCATGCCAGACGAAACACTGACCGAGTTTCCATTGAAATCAACGTCTTGCCGCGTGATTCAACCCACCCGTCCCAGGCGCGATTGTCCGGTTTCAATGGGTTGTGTCCGTTTCTGGACACACCCGGCAACGCGTCTCAGGCCAATCAGTGCAACTCCGATAGAGACGGTCGGCTCTCCATGAATCCGTATTTGTTCTCCCTTGCCGGCCGAACAAAAAAGACACGGCACCCACTTCTTAGAGCAACTCGTCTCGGCTCGCAGTCTGTTGGTCCCTCAATATGGTTCACCGTAGAAACAGCTGCTGCGACTCCAGTTCTCAGGACGTGTCATCCCATGGACCGCCTCCGCTTGCGCGTGGAATTGTCCTTCATGTTGTGAGCAGGTTCATCTGTCACGCGAACTGGCGATCTGTCACATCGCAACGACTTCCGGCATCGGGTGGTTCACGAGATGCAACTCAATCTCCGAGCACCGATTGCACCGAAACTGCAAAACGACTGCCGGAGGAACCCCATCATCATGCGAAATATCGTTGCAAGACTTACAGTGTGCCTTGCGCTTTTCTCAATGTCCTCCATGGCAAATGCTCAGGACAGTTCCTCGATGACCGGCGTCGTGACAGATTCGACCGGCGCATTAATTACGGGAGCAACCGCTACACTGTCCAATTCCTCCATCGGCGTCACCTTCACGCAGACCACGGATGGTCACGGCTCCTACCGATTTCTCAATGTGCCTCCCTCTGCTGGGTACAAAGTGGTCTTCAGCCATCAGGGGTTTGCGAATACTGAAGTCTCAGACATCGCGCTCAGCGTGGGCATCACACGCACGCAAAACGCCGTGCTTGCTCCAGGGAACACAGAAACAGTTGAGGTCTCGGCAAGGACCGCAGCCATTACGCTGAACACGACGGACGCATCCATCGGCAACAACATGGATGTCGAACAACTGAACGGCCTTCCCATTTACGACCGAACCGCCGGGATTACAACTCTCTTCACGCAACAGCCGGGCGTTGACTCGTTCCAGGGCGCAGTGACAGGAGCACGCATCGATCAGACCTCCGTGACGGTGGATGGCATGGACGTAAACGACATGGCAACCGGCCAGACCTTCCTGATTGTCGCCAATGCTCCAGTTGATTCCGTTCAGCAGTTCAGCGGAACCGTGGCCGGCCTTGTGCCGTCGGTCGGCACGGGAAGTGGCGGACAGTTCCAACTCGTCACCAAGAGTGGCAGCAATCGCTTTCACGGGAATCTAAACGAGTATCACCGGGATACAACGACCGAAGCGAACGATTGGTTTGACAACCTTGATGGGATTCCTCGCACGCCTCTGATCCGTAATCAGTTTGGCGGTGATATAGGCGGACCAATCAAACAAAACAAAGCGTTCTTTTACTTTGATCTTGCCGATTCGCGCATCATCGAGTCCGCAGCCGCCGAACCAATTGTTCCGCTGGATGCCTTCCGCAATGGAAACCTGAACTACATTAACAATGGCGCTGGATGCGGCGACTCGAGCCGTCTGGACACGCAGCCGGGTTGTATCAGCACGCTGACCGCAGGCCAGGTTGCAGCCCTGGATCCGGCAGGCACAGGATTCGATCCTGGAGTTCTTTCGTTTATTACCTCGCGCTATCCGGAGGCGAACGACAGCAGCCAGGGGGACGGCGTAAACACTGGAGGTTACCGCTTCAAGAGCCCGATCCCCGATTTGCAAAACACCTACGTTGGACGCGTCGATTACACGCTGACCCCAACGCAAAGAGTATTTGGCCGTTTTACCATCGCGCGACAGAATGCAATCAGTGCGCTTCCGGAGTTTCCTGCCGATCCGGTTACTCATCCATTCATCGATCGCAGCTATGCCTATATGGTGAGCCATGTGTGGACAATTGGTTCCAACAAGGTCAACCAACTCTATTACGGCGACACGATCGAGCGATTCGATTTTCCAGATGACTACAATCCCACAGGCGTCAATCAGTACAGCTTCACTGGCATCGATGGACCGTATACGGTTTACAACGGCCAACAACGCCGCATTCCGATTCCGATGGTGCGCGACGACTTCAACTGGCAGCGCGGCAGCCATAGCCTCACCTTTGGCGGGACATTCAAGTTCATCAAGACCCACAACAATCTGATCAGCAATTTCAATTTTGTTGCCGCGGGCCTTGCCGGAAATGCGCTGTCCGGCGGCCTTGATCCAACGATGCGTCCAGCGGACATTGCTGCGGGGGGCTCAGCCAACGCAAACAATGTGGCGATTGGCGACTATGACCAGCTTTTCGCTACCGCGCTTGGAGTTGTTGGAGACATTGCGACCAGCTACACCTACGACAACAAGGGAAATCCGGAACCTTTAGGCACCGGCGGACCGAGAGGCTATCGTTTTTTCCAAACCGAGGCGTACTTTGGCGACACATGGAAAGTGACGAGCAAACTGACTCTGACCTACGGCCTCCGCTATCAGATTTACTCGGTTCCGTATGAGGTCCATGGGGACGAGTCCGTTCCAAGCCCCATTGATCTGACGACCTTCATCAAGGACCGCCAGGTGCAAAGCACTTCAGGCAACACCAGCGTGACCGGATTGCCCCTCTACAGTTTTGTCCTCGGAGGGAAGGTGAATCACGGGCCGAGCCTGTACCGGCTTCCCTGGAAAGATTTTGCGCCCCGTGTTGCGTTTGCTTACAGTCCTTACAACTCGCGGAAGACGGTCTTCAGCGGCAGTGCAGGCATCGTCTATGACCGCACGGTCGTTGACGCCATCGACTTTCTGCAGGACCAGTTATCCTTCCTCTTCTTCAATCAACAGGTCAACCAATTCGGCTCGAACAACGTTCGAGACAGCGTTGCAGCGGATCCGCGGCTTGGCACAAGCCTCGCCTATCCCGCATCGCTCAATCCCGCACCGGCGCCGGTTAGCACACCGTATACGCCTTATGTCGATGGGAGCGGGACGCCGTACGGCCTTGCCGCAGGCGAAGAAGGATTTGTCATTAGCCCAACGATCAAAGATCCCTATTCCATCGCGCTGAACACTGGAGTGCAGCAGGAGTTGCCCGGCAAGATGATTCTTAAGGTGAATTATGTCGGACGGTTGGGCCGCCGACTGCTGGCAGATGCGGATGCAAACCAGATTATTGATGTGCCGGATTACACGGGACTTTCGTCCCAAAGCATGGTGCAAGCCTTCGCCGGCCTCACCCCGCAAATGAGAGCTGGTGCACCTCTGACTCCAGAGCCGTGGTTCGAAGATGTGCTCGCGCCCGGCATGGGCGCTGCCGCGGGCCTCGGTAACAATACCAATCTTGTTGCAGCCATGATCAAGCAATACGGAGTCCGGGGCGATATCTCCGATAGCCTGGCCACGATGGCCACGTATTCCTACTATTTCGGATTCAATGGATTCCTTCCTACCAACATTGGCATTCCCTCGCAATTCGGAACCAACGCCTATCTCACAAACATGGGCTCATCGAATTACCACGGACTCCTGGTGACTCTCGACAAAAATCTTTCTCAGGGACTGCGCTACGAATTCAACTACACATGGGCGCATTCCATCGACAATGCCTCTCTCAGTGCAAACGCGAATGCGCTGTTCAACAACCTTGGCTATATCTGCGACATCCTGCGTCCGCGTGCTTGTCGCGGTAGTTCTGACTTCGATGTCCGCCAGGAGATCACTTCGAACTTTTCCTACGATCTTCCTTTCGGTCGCGGTCGCACATTCGCGAACTCGTCATCCGCGTGGCTCGACCAGATAATAGGGGGCTGGACGTTCTCAGGGCTGCCGAGCTATCGCACTGGCCTTGCTCTCGAAGCCTACTCGGATGCATTTCTCGCGTCGTTCGACAATAACGATCCCGCAATCTTTACCGGAAGCAAAGCGGATCTCCGGACCAGGGTGAACGTCGATCGCTCAACCAATACCGTCTATGCGTTTTCCGGAGGCGCTGCCGGCGCGGCAAAGGTCCTCTCGGAGTTTCGCGGCCCCATCGGTCTCGAATATGGCGAAAGAAACGCGGTGCGCGGTCCCGGCGCATTCTTCTTCGATGCAGGCCTCGCCAAGACTTTTCCCATTGTTCGCGAAAAGGTGAATCTCAAGTTTCGCGCGGATGCATTCAATCTCTTGAATCACGCGAACTTTGGTCAGCCCGCACTGAATATCGTCACAAACGCCTCGAACTTCGGCCAGATCACTTCGACGAACGCAGCACCGGCCAGCTCTGCCGTAACAGCCGACGATGCCCGCGTCGCACAGTTCTCTCTGCGGCTGGAGTTCTAAAGCGCGATCTCAGCGGCGTCGTTCTTCCTTGAGAGCGGCGCCCTGTCGTTGAACCCCTGGCTTACTCGCTGCGCAACGCCTCGGTGGGGTTCACGCTGGCCGCGCGCCGTGCGGGGATGCTCACAGCAAGCACAACGACAGCTCCAAGGACAATCACAGTGGACAGAATGGACAGTGGATCGACTGTACTCGTCTTGAAAAGTAGCCCATTGATTGCCCGCGCGCATAGAAGCGCAATGCCGAGACCCAACAGCCCGCCCGCCAACGCGAAGCGGAATGCCCGACCAAGAAATAAGCCCAGGATGTCCTTCCGCTGTGCGCCAACTGCCATGCGCACCCCAATCTCGCGCGTGCGCTGAACCACCGAAAACGCCAGGATGCCGTAAATGCCCACTGTGGCCAGGACAAGCGCAACTCCGGCGAAAACAGAAAGTAGAATTGCCGTCATTCGCTGCAAAGCAACAGACTCCGACAGCACTTCGTCCAAAGTCTGGATGTGGTAGATCGGCTGGCCGGGGTCCAGGCCGTGAAGAACGCTGCGCACAACAGGCACGAGTGCGTGCGGGTCGGCTGCCGTGCGTATCAGGACCACTTCGTGAAGGCCAAACCCAGGCAAAAAAATCTCTGCAGGCGGATCTTTCTGAATGCCGACATCGTGCGCATCCGCAACAACGCCGATAACCGGAATGCTCGTTGGCTGCGGGCTCATCACGCCGATCAGGATCTTCGCGCCGATCGGATTCCTGTTCCCGAGATAGCGTCGCGCAAACGTCTGATTCACAACGAAGACATTGGCATTCTTTACCAGCTCATCCTGGGTAAAGCTCCTGCCGCTCAGTATGCCTACACCTGCAGTGGTGAAGAAATTTGGCGTAACGGATCGAATCTGGGCCAGAGGATAGGTCCCCGGAGTCAACGGAGTTTCGCCGTCGATGAGAAACCGCGTCATGACTTTGGAGTCGTCGAGTGGCACCTGATTTGTGGTTGCGACAGCACTCACGCCAGGGACCGTTTGCAGCCGATCCAGAAACTGCTGGATAAAGTGATCTGTTTCCGGACTTGAATCCTGATAGCGCGGCTGCGGCAGGATGATTTCGAAGCTGAGAAGATGATCCGTCCGATAGCCGGGATCTACGGTCATCAGCCTATCAAAACTACGGATCATGAGAAAACACAGAAAGGAGACCACAACGGCAATGGCAATCTCCCCGGCAATCAAAATACTTTGTCGACTTGCATGGCCCGCGGTAAAGCCGCGATTTCCCGAGTTCATCCCTTCTGAAAGTTTCGGCGCGTTCCCCAGCAGAGGCAACATTCCAAAGATCAGCGCGGTGAGAAGGCAAACGCTCAGATTGACGATCAGTGCGGGAATATTGATCTGAATTGAGTCAATCATGGATGCGTCGAGCCCTGGGGCATGCGAGAGCCCAATGCGAAGCAGCGGCATTGTCCCGCGCGCGAAGAGAATGCCGAAAGCCCCTCCCATCAGGCAGATCAATACGGTCTGTGCGAGGTGCTGGGAAAACAGACGCGCACGGCTTGCTCCCAGTGCCCGGCGAATCATGCCATCCCGTTGCGCTGCGGACGAGCGCACTAGAAGCAGGTTGGCAACATTGGCGCAGGCAATCAGCAGCACCAGTGCGACCGAACCCATGACGCAGAGCAATGCCGGACGCAGCGATCCCACCAACTGGTCCCGCAATGGATTCAACTGCACGCTTTCGCCGCGGTTGGTCGCAGGGTTGGTCTCGGCAATACGTCCGGCAATCGTCTCCATCTCTGACCGGGCCCCCGCGAGAGTCACTCCCGGCCGCAGCCGTCCCAACACGCGGACAGAATGCCAGACGCGCGAAGCCTGCGTAGGTTGGTCGAGAAAGGCAAGAGGAAGCCAGACGTCCCCTTCCGCCGGAAATTCCGCGCGCGGAGGTAGAACTCCGACGACGGAATAACTCGTGCCATCGAGATCGATCGACTGGCCAAGAATGCCAGGGTTGGCTCCAAAGTAGCGTCTCCATGCGGTCTCACTCAATACTGCCACTCGATTGCCGCCGGAAACATCGTCTCGTTCTTCCAGCGCCCGCCCCATGAGTGGCGACACTCCAAGCACGGAAAAGAAATTTCCCGAAGCCAGAACCCGATGGATCGATTCCGATCGGTCGGCCAGACGTAGAGAAACCGTGGCTGGATTCAGGACCGAATAAGCAGCGAGTTGCTCAAAAGAGGTTTGCTGCTTCCGCCAGTCGAGGTAGTCCTGAAATGTCGCCTCGACACCGCCGGTAATGCGCGGATGCGTTTCGAGAATGCTCACAATCCGCCCCGCATCCCGGAAAGGAAGCGACTGAAGCAGCAGACCGTAAACCACGCTGAAGATCGCGGTATTCGCGCCAACACCCAGGGCCAGGGTTGCTACGGCGACAACGGTAAACCCATAGGAACGGCGAAGCTGCCGCGCAGCATAGCGAAAATCTCTGAGAAGGATCGCGATCATCTTGGCATCTCCGCTTTGCAGACGTTCGTGTGTCCGAATTAGTTAGCCTCATCAGATTGTGCCACTGAACGGAGTCGCATGGCTTTCTCTATTCTCGGCTCCAATCGCCCACGATTCGTGGAGCTTCGTCACTGCGATTCGCCGTCACGTCACTTTTCAGAGTCGAATTTGCACGCCCGAGCGGGAACTGCGCCATGTGCGGCCTCTATGCAGAGCGGGAATATGTGACGGATCGCTGACGCAAAAGGATGAAGCGTCGCAGCTGAGAGATTCGCGGGCGTTCGCTGGTGGCGCGGGCCTGAGAGCACCCTTTCACCGCTGATAACCTCCATGGAGACTACCAGTCTATTCGCCTGAACCGGGACCAATTCAGGCACAAAGGGGACGACCATGGCGGATAGATCCTGCGCATTCGCAAGCCGCGTTGCGGCTTCGGTATTGGGTTCGATTGGCTCTCTTCTACTCTTGTCTGTTGCATCCGCGCACGCAGTCGAGCCCGACATTCCGCGCATCGAGATCGATGCTGAGCGGGGCTCGGTGAAACAGGAGATCGAATTAGGAGCAGACTACTTTGTGGGCCGCGGTGTGCAGCGCAACGAGCAACAAGCTGCCTACTGGTACGAGAAAGCGGCAAACAGCGGAGATCCGCGGGCACAGAAGCAGATCGGCTATTTCTACCAGGTCGGTATAGGTGTTACCCGCGACCCGGTCCGGGCCGTGCAATGGTATCAACGCGCTGCAGCGGGTGGCTTGACGAGTGCGAAAGTCAACCTGGGCGTTGCATATTTGTGGGGAATCGGAGTGCAGAAGAATCCTGAGCTGGCGACTCAACTCTTTCGCGAGGCAACGGACCGGGGCAATGGCTCAGCAGCTGCGTATCTGGGAGACATGTATTATTTCGGCATCGGTGCTCCCGTGGATACGGCATCGGCCCGGCATTGGTATCGGAAGGGCGCTCTTCTGCACGACTCTCTGGCGCAATTTCGGTACGGAGGATTGCTTTCCATCGACGCGACGCACAAGCAGAACCTTCGCAAAGCATCAATCCTGTTGAGGGAGTCCGGCCGGCAAGGATATGTTCCCGCCCAACACGCCTTAGGCTTGCTCCTTGCCAATCATCCAGAACTATGCGCTCAGCCCGGCGAAACCATCGATCTCCTGCGCAGTGCGTCCGCTGCTGGCACATGGAAATCTTCCGCGGTTCTGGGTGCTCTCTTCCGCGAGGGGCGGGGCGTGCCCGCGGACGTGAGCGAAGCCTACTACTATTTCCATTTGGCGCAATTGCAGGGTGGCGAAGAGGCGCGCCTGGCCGTGGCGACGGATCTGTCCATCCTTTCCGCGCAGATTTCAGCCGAACGGGAAAAGGCTCTCGATGCCAAAGCCACTGAATGGATGAACAACCACCCAATGTCCCTCGAGTTCGTCTATAAAGAGGGTACCAATGAGAAGAATTTTCCGGCCTTCGCATTGTCCTCTCCCAACGCCGAAATGCATGCAGGAAGACTGATTCCGAATCCATCGTTTTAGGCTCAGTGCAGTGCTTCGATGGCGCGAATCAAGACTAATGGAAGTTGAGGGTGGTTGACGAACCATATGAAATGGCACGATCGGCGGATGCTTCCCATCATCATGCATCCGGCCGTATTCATCGGCGGTTCTGTCCTGATCGGCATTCTGTTTGCGATTCAGGAATGGGTGGGCATTCACCGCATGGGAATGCACGCGGGGATAGCCCTGCTCCTGCTCGCATGGACATTCCATTTCTTCCTTTGGGGTTCCATTGCCTGGACCCTCTGGGCCCTGTTTCGTCCTCAGATTCAACGCGCAGGAATTCTCAGCCTGCTTCTGGGCTTCCTCCCCTTGAGTATCGCCATCAGTGTTGGAGAAGAGATGGCATTCATCTACGTCTTCTCCCACCTTCCGATCAATCACCCCAATCTGGGTTATTGGCAGCGCCTCACCATGTATCTCGCAAGCGAATTCATCGACAATATGGTGATTTTCTGGTGCGCCTTCTTTCTGTTTCGCGGAGTCGACTACTACCAGCGTTATCGCGAAAACGAAGAGACAGCAACGCACTTGGAGATAGAGCTCGCCAATGCGCGGCTCTCTGCCCTGCGCATGCAGCTCAATCCACATTTTCTGTTTAACACGATGAACAGCATTTCCAGCCTGATGAGGATTGACGTCGAAGCAGCCGACCGCATGCTGGAACAGTTGAGCTGCTTGATGCGTATCACGTTGGAGCGCGGAGATGCGCAGCTAATTACGGTACGGGACGAAATGGAATTCATTGAAACTTATCTCGAGATGCAAGGGCAAAGATACGCGGGCAGAGTGGAGCAATCGATTGCCGTTGACCCGGGCCTCTATGACGCATTAGTCCCCACAATGCTGTTGCAGCCAATTGTCGAAAACGCATTCATGCACGGACTCTCGAAAATCTCAACAAATGGAAAGCTCTCCCTCTCCATCAAACCGGACAAGACCCACATCCAGATCCAGGTCTCGAACAGTGGCCTTGGCTTGATCCCTAAGGTAAACGGCAAGTCGAACGGCCACGGTCTGGGCCTTTCGAACATTCGCAACCGCCTCCGGCTGCATTACTCTGAGGATTCTTCGCTCCAAATCGAGCAGATTGAGAACGCCATGGTCCGGGTCACCATCAGCTTGCCACTTCAATTTTCGGCCGGTGATGCTGAAGCAAGTGGTTATGAGCGTGTCTTGTGATGCGGGCCATCATTGCAGACGATGAAGTTCTGGCGCGCCAAAAGCTTCGCCAGCTCCTGCGGCACGAACAAGACATCGACATCCTGGGTGAGTGCGCCACGGCATTGGAAACGATTCAGCTCGTGCAGGCTTTGGCTCCCGACCTCCTTTTTCTTGATATTCGGATGCCCGACATGGACGGATTCGATGTCCTTGGCGCCCTGGCAGCGAACCCTGCGGGCAAATCGCCGCAAATCGTTTTCACCACAGCCTACGATCAATATGCCGTACGCGCCTTTGAGTTCAACGCGGTCGATTATCTTCTCAAACCTTTCACGCAAGATCGACTCAGCGAATCCATTCAGCGGGCACGCCGGCGCGCGGAAGCCTTGGCTCAGAACGCAGAAAAAGGAACGCAGGAACACGCTGGCGACCCCTACACGACGCGCATCGTCTTCAAATCGCGCGGCCGCATTCTCTTCTTGCCCGTCGACGACATTCAATGGATCGGCGCTGAAGAGAATTACGTACGGATCAGCACAGGCAGCGAGTCGCACCTGCTCCGCGCAACCATGTCTCGCCTTGAAACTCGGCTTGACCCTGATGCTTTCCTTCGCGTGCATCGCTCCTCGATTGTGAATCTGCGCTATGTCAAAGAAGTCAAGAGCGAATCCGACGGGGAGTCCACCGTTGTGTTGACAAGCGGCGAAAAGGTCTCGATGAGCAGGGGATACCGCAATCGCATCCAGCGTCTGTTCCATCGCTAACGTCCCTTCGTATTTTTGTAGCGAGTGTCGTCCCAGCAAGGCCCATCGAGATCGCCGCTTTGCCATTCGCCCATGCCCAAAATGGACTCATCCCCGTCGGGTGGATTTCATCCCACAATCTGTCGATTGGAAGCTCAATAGCTCGTCAATCCGGTTTTGAATAGATAAAGAGGGTTGGATGGATTGCGGCGTCTTGAAAGCGGATGCGCCCCATCTCAGAAAATCCACTCTGGTCACAAGGGCCGAACGCTCGTCACACACGGCGGCTCGAGCATGGTTTTCGGCCAGCGCTGTGCATTGCAGGAGGCCAACGAGGCATTCCTGCAATGAGCACAGCACTGGTAAATTCGCAACCCACTTCCACGCGCTGGCAGCGGACCGCAAAGGCTCCGCTCCGCAAGGACGCTGTTCTTTCCTTTACGCTCAGTGTCCGCGCAGATCGGCGTCGCGTTTTTCAAGTGATGACGGTCGCCGAGTACATGGAGACTTGGTTCTGCGTCCCTGGACGGCTCCCCGACAGTCCCCTGCGTGTTGCAAGCGATCTTCGCAGCTTTCGGATTGAATACTTCAACGGGGCGCGGGAGATCACAACAGTCACTGGAAATTTCCAGACACTTCGGCGCGGAAAGATGACCTTCGCCTGGAACAGGGAAGGCGTTCCTCAAATCCCCGGAAGCCTTGTCATGGTTCGACTCTACGGCGATTTTGAGCGCACGACCTTGTGTCTGATGCATAGCGGGCTGCAGGCCGGAGAAGACTTCCGCTGGCAACGGGATTTTTGGGAACAGTCGCTCGACAAACTGTGCTCGCTCTTTTGAGCATTCGCAAACCCTCTCAGAGCGCCCCTGAACCTCGTCCTCGGTAATTTACTTCTTTCTGACCGCCGTCCACTTTCCGTCAGCACGCCCTTCGACTTTCATTCGTCCGGTTGCTCCGTCTCCATCTACCCAGCCAACCAGCGTGGCCGTCACTGCACCTGGTTGCTCCGGCCAGCTCCCGCTAAATGTGAGCTCTACATAGCCGTCGCGCCAAACGCCGTTTACCTGCTGGTCCGGGCCGAACGCGCCGTTCCAGAGCCCCACGATCGTATTTCCCTCGCGTACCAGCTTCATCGTGCCGCCGAAAGTTCCCGCATCCGTGTTGCATTGCACGTCCCATGTCCCCGCTGCTTCGCCACCGTCTTCGATTGGATCCGGCTTGGCATTCTCGACTTTCAGGTTGGAAAAATAGGATTCCTCGCCGTTGTAGCCCCAGAGCGCAATAGGTCCTTCCAGGTCCTCGCCTTTCAGCCCATCCACCACCAGGCTCGGCCTTGCCGACCCATTCAAATAAAGCTTGGCCCGCCGGCCGTGGACCTCAATCTTCACATGCGTCCAGGTCTCCGGCTGCAACTCCGCGTAAGTTTCATAAACCGACGGCCAATTTCTCCGCAGCTTTTCCCAGCCAAAGTCAGGCTCGCTTGAATACTGCACCGAGTGATTGCGCATGGCCTGGTCCTCTGAGAGCGCATTGCCCGGTCGAAGGTAAAACAGCTCATAGTGTGTGCCGTCGCCGCGGCTTCGAAATGCAACACCGGTGAATCCCGGCATCCTGACGCCCGGAGGCCTCGTAATCTTTGTTGCCACATCCACTTCGATGATTCCATCGCGAAAGTTCGTCCCCGTGAGAATTGCCTGTCCGTCGCCTTCCTCTTGTCGGGTCAAGCGAACCGCCCTTCGGCCCAGGTAGTCCGTCGCCTCCGCCTTGACGCCGTGTTCCACCAGATCTTTTGTGTCGATCAAGGCGAATGCCTGCAGCGGCGGTGGTGGCTGCGGTGTGCCTTGCGGCTCTTGGGCGTACAGCCCAGTCAGCGTGAAGGCAGCAAGCAATAATCCCGTGCATTTCCAGTGAGAGCTTTTCATTGGCAACATGAGCCGAAGCGTAGAGGCCCGGCTGCGCCGCCGCAAGCATTCTGTGACGAAAAGGGAGTTGCGGGTGGGGAGTCGTGGGGCCCTCGAAGCGCTGGTTCGCCGATGTTCAAGCGGAAGCACAGCACATCCACTCATCCGATTCGCCCCATCAGGGCAGTCTTCGCAGAAAGCAAACCGCGGCTCTTCAGTTCAAAGTCGCTGGCGTCTTGGGGCTAAGGCTCTTCGGCGCGGCCAAGGCTGGTGGTATTCTTGGCCCGTGTTTCCCCGCGTTTTTTCAACCCTGATTCTTGCGCTGGTAGCCGTTCAGGCCGCTACAGGGCAACTCCATCAGGAGTCGCCGGCTCAAGAGAAGCCGCACCCTCTCACGATCTCAGGCATCGGCAAGGGTGTTGCTCCAGTGGACGGACTCTGGCAGTTTCAGATCGGCGACGATCCCCGCTGGGCCGATCCCGCACTCGACGATTCCAGTTGGGAGACCATTCACGCGGACTCCTACTGGGGTGCCCAGGGACATCCGTCCTATGCGGGCTACGCGTGGTACCGCCGCCATCTGGATATCGTGCCGACCTCCGGCGCCAATGACGAATATCGCCTCCTGATTCCCAACGGCGAAGATGCCTTCGAGGTCTACTGGAACGGTGTGCGGATGGGCAGCTATGGCAAGCTGCCGCCACGCCCATGGTGGTACTACAACATTTTCCCCCGGTCGTTTCCTTTGCGGGGCTCCTCAAACGGAGTGCTGGCGATCCGCATGTGGAAGGCTCCCCTGGATGCGTTTTCTCCTGCAGAAAGCGGAGGCTTGTTTCTCCCGCCGCTCGTCGGCGACCCGGATTCCATCCAGCTGCGCGAAAGCCAGATCCTGTGGGGCTACGTCCAGGGCAACCTATACGACTATTCGCTGGTCCTGTTGCGAACGTTCATTGCGATCCTTTGTGTCATCCTCTGGACCCGGAATCGCCGCGAGCAGCTTTTTGTGTGGGTCGGAATCTTCACCATCGCTCCCGTTGGCCTGGATGCATTGCAGCAGTTATTTCTGCTGCCTCTGACGTATGCGGTTGCTCGGTGCATCAATCAGCCGCTCTATGTCGTTTCCAACATCTCGCTCTGGTTCTTGCTGGTTTGGATGCTGCGGCTCAATGGAAAGCAACGTGTTGTGCATTGGACCAAGACGATCGCCTGGTTGTCGCTTGGAGCCGGACTCATCGACGGTCTGTTGGCGATCTTCTGGGCCAATGCGAGCCTGTGGATGCAATGGACCGATGGCATCCTATGCGGTGTGCTGCTGATTTTCGGCGTTTTGCCCTTGGTTTTGATCGGGATCGGACTGCGCAAAACGCTGGATGAGTCCCGTTGGGCTGTCGCCTTGTCGGCCTTCATTTTGCAAGCCATCCACACCATTGCGGATGCAAGCGCACTGGGCCAGCGCTTCACTCATTTCACGCTCTATGGAGCGGTGATCGACACACCGCTCTTTTCCATCCAGGGCGTCGATTTTCAATTGGAACGATTGACGGCCCTTGCTCTTTTTGCCGCCATTCTCTACGCCGTGTACCGCTACGTGCTTGAGCAACAGGCTCGGCGCACCCAACTCGAGCAGGAGTTGCAGAGTGCGCGGGAGATTCAGCAGGTTTTAATTCCAGAAACGCTGCCGGCGCTCGAGGGGTACGGCATTACGAGCGCCTACACGCCCGCTCAGGAAGTTGGCGGAGATTTCTTTCAGATTCTCGCCAACCCCGGGCAAGCAACGATTGTGGCGATTGGCGATGTGAGCGGCAAGGGATTAAAAGCGGCCATGAACGTCTCGATGATTGTAGGCGTGCTGCGCGCGCAGGCAGCAACAACCGAAAGTCCGTCAGAAATTCTGAATGCCCTCAATCACTGTCTCGTCGGACGCATGCAGGGTGGCTTCGCGACAGCTGTTGTGCTTCGCCTGGAGACGAACGGTACCGTTACATTCGCCAATGCTGGGCACCTGCCGCCGTTTCTCAACGACTCCGAACTGGCTTTGGAGCCGTCCCTCCCGCTTGGATTGCTGACACAGGCGGACTATAGCGAGCTTGCCGTGCGCTTGCGACCCGGCGATCGCCTGAGCCTCTATACGGATGGACTCCTGGAGGCGCGAAACTCCACCGGCGAGCTGTACGGCTTCGATCGAATGCATTCTTTGTTTGCTGGCCGGCCCACGGCTCAGCAGGCAAGTGAAGAGGCGGTTCAGTTCGGGCAGGATGATGACATTACGGTGTTAATTCTCACGCGCCTGGCCGCAGGCGAAGAACCAACATCTTCGATCGTGGCGCCCCTTCTAACCGCCACTCCTGCTGCCTGAAGTAGCTTCAAAAGCGGGATGTCTCCGTCCCAACTCTTCCCATCCAACAACAAAGGTCCGCAAAAATCTGCGGACCCTGGTGAGGCGATCTGGCTTGGTTTCCCAACACGGATCGCCGTTAGTGCGCTACCTGGATGGTGACGGTCGTGCTCCCGGTGGCGTAGTTCGTTCCGCCGGAATATGTTGCCGTAATGGTTTGATTGCCGTTCTTGAAGGTGCTGGCCGGAACCGTAACCGACGCGATGCCGCTTGCATTCACGGCGAATGTTCCCAGCGAAAGCGAACCGTCGGTGAAAGCGATCTGCCCTGTTGCATTCGGAGGTCCAGCGCTCCACGATTGCACTGCTGCCGACAGCGTGAGATTGCCGCCAGTGAGGTACCACGACGAGGGTGTGAGCTGGATCTGGATGGGCGCCGCCGTTACGACGAAGTTTTCCGTCTTGGGCCCAGCCGCTGCGTAGTTCGTTTGCGCCGGGTAGTTCACTACCAGGGTGTGATTTCCGGCCTGCGGTTTCGTCACTAGAATCATGGCGCTGCCTGAGACCAGAGGAAGAGACGTGGCCGCCCCGCCGTCGTAGGTGTAAGTGATGTTCCCCAGCGGAGCGCCCGCGTTGGAACTCGCATAAACGCCGCATTGGAACGTGGCTCCGTACGGGTAAGGCGTATTCCAGCAGGAAAGCGACATTGTGACCGGAACCGGTAGCACTGTGAGCGTTACTGGAGCAGACGTTCCGGCGGGATTATATTTGTCGCCGGAGTAGACGGCCGAAATTGCGTGGGTACCTGCCGAAAGTCCGCTCAGATAGTAGTAGGCTGCACCTCCGCCGCCCAAAGTCAGGCTCGCCAGAGGCGTGCCCTTTTCGATGAGTTGAATCGTTCCGGTCGGTACATGGCCGTAGAGATTCGAAAGTGTCACGGTCACGTTTGTGCCCAGCGGATAGGTGATCGTTGTGGGCGAGAATGTGAGCTTGATCTGCGAATCGACATTCACCGAGTACGTCACGGATTGCGACGAAGTGTTCCCCGCTGCGTCCTTCGCGATCACAGTGAACATGTGACTGCCGGGGGTGGAAGTATCCACCGTTGCCGTCAGCGGCCCGGTGGAGGCAGTTCCCGATGCGAAGCTTTGACCACCGCAGGAGACGATACCCGAGCCGGGCATCGAGTCGGAACAGCTGAAGCTGGCCGTTACCGGTTGACCCTGATAGTAGGACAAGGTGCTGGGTGAAAGTGTCGGTCCAGACACTTGCGGAACAGTTGTGTCCACGTTGAGCGGGTAGGTGAAGAAGTTGGTCGCCCACACGCCCGAGCCGTCCTTGGTGAAGAGGAGTTCCTGCGTTCCGGAGCAGTCCTGCGCGTAATAGTGGATGAGATAGTTGCCATCAGACAAACCGCTCAAAGTCACCGCAGGCGGCGTAAACGGGAGAGCCGCTGGAACAGTCGGGTTGGCTGGTGTCGGGCAACCGGCAGCGTTCACGAGCGGCATTGGGTCCCCCGGAACCGGGGCCGGCGGAGTCGGAACGCTGCCGACGGGCGTGATGCCGTAATTGATGCTCTGAATGGGCGAAGGTATGAAATTCCCTGCGTTTGGAAGCGCCGGTACGGCAATCGCAAGATTCGGCGCTTGACTCGAGAACGTCACCTGCGGCGAATTCGTCTTGACCCAGTTCCCCGGCTGCATGTTGGCGACACTCACCGTAGTCAGTGGCTCAGGTACGTTCGAGATAGTGATGAAGGTTGAGTTCGGATGCGTGGTCGCGCCATTGCTGTTGAAGCTGCCGGGTCCTGTGAAGCTGGTCAGCAGGTTCTGCGGGCAGGGCATGTTCTCCAGACCAGAGAGTGGGTCAAACGTGCAGCCGCCGCCGATCCAGCCTTCGCTCGCCATCAGGAACCCCATACCCTGGTGGAAGGTCGGTCCAGGCTGGCCATTCACGACCGTGGTGATGTCGGGCAACGTGACCGTCGTGGGTCCATCAAAAATGTCCTGCAGAACTTCATTCGACTGCGACGAAACGGGACATTGCGCGCCGCTGGGCGAGTTGCTTTGCCCTACGTTGCACTCCAGCGTGAAAAGCTTGCAGGCGGAATTCCCATTCGACAACGTCTCACCGAAGTGGATAAAGCAGCTGGATGTGGCGAATGGCGTTCCGGTCGCCCAAACTGACTGGAACCGGGTCGGATCGATCGCGGAGTCGCCCACCTGCGGAATCGACCCCTGCGGGTTAATCGTCAGCGTGCCTGCGCTTTGCGCTGGATTCAGGTTGTATACGAAGTTGATCTGATTGTTGTTCACCGGATTGAAGGTGAAAGTCTGGGTCAGCTGGCTCGGGGTCGGATTGTTCGGCGGAATGTTGTTCCCCGAGATGAGCGCTGGTGCGCTTACGCCCGTGTTGCTGCAGTTTGTATTCAAATAAAGGGTCGAACTGGCCAGATACCCTCCCTCATCGATCATGTCGATTTTGAGAGTCTGACTGCCGGAGACCAGGTGCGAACTGATGTCGATGGGGGCAACGCCACCGCCCGGCAAAAGCGTATCCGGGTCAACCCCGGTTTCGGTCGCAGCATTGTTCTGGTAGGCGCTGCTAAAGCAATCGTTCTGGCCGTCCCCCTCCTGCAGGCCCGCAGGGCAGATATTTGTGGGTCCACTCGTCGAGCTGGGTGTCGTAACTGTCACCAGGATGTAGTTGTCGGCCAGGACGTAGCCAGTGCTGCTGGCCGGCACTCCGCTCGGCGCAGAGGACAACACCGCTGCCGGAGTTGCCGGACAGGTCAGGCTCAGCGTGTTGCTGTTGAAGTCGGCAGGATTCGCCGCCGAAGTTCCGCTGGCGGAAAGGCGCACGTCTGCCGGCGGGAACAGCTGGATCGAGTTCTGCGCAAGTGCAACCGGCGAAACCACGGCGCAACATCCAAGGACGGTGAGCACGATCAACCAAAAACAAGCCTTCATGGTCCTGAGTCTCCTGAGTCTGGCCACTTGTAGTCACACGTAGAACGTGGAGCGGTGAGGGTGGCAAATCACCGGCTTTCGTTGGAATCGATGGATCAGCGGGGGAGAAAGGTCTCTAGCTGGGGGGAACAGCCAACTTTCAAGGACCAATTGCAGTCTCAGGGGCGAGTTAGGGCGGTGTCAACCAAAGAATCTTCCAAATGTTTAAGGATCTGCAAAATCCTCATCCTTCGGCCCTTCTAATCTCTTGCGAGCGCAAATTGTGAAACGATCGTAACTTTTCCGGGGTGCCTTTTGTGTCGTTCGTCAGTTGGCAAAAGTGCTTTGTCGAGCCGAACCTGCAACCCGAGTCCTGCGGCGGAACGCGTGCCAACTAATATGGTGGCATCGCCATGACACCAAGGCCGAAACCTCGAATTCTCATCGCTATCGATACCGGCGGTACCTTTACCGACTGCGTCTTTCGAGTGGGCGGCCGCGTGGACGTGTTGAAGTTGCCCTCTACACCCGACGACCCGGCCCGAGCCGTATCACAAGCGATCCAGCAAATTGCGCAACAGCTGGGTGCGGCGGATGTAGAAATTCGCCACGGAACGACGGTTGGAACCAACGCGCTTCTGGAACGCAAAGGCGCACGGGTCGCATTTGTTACTACAGAGGGCTTTGAGGATACTTTGGCCATCGGACGACAGGCGCGTCCGAGTCTCTATGACTGGAATGAGCACCGTGCCGAGCCCTTGGCGCTTCCAGAATGCTGCTTTGGAGTTGCCGAGCGCGTTACCTCAGAAGGCGCCGTGCTGCGCTCGCCCGATAGAGCTTCGCTGGAAGAGCTCCGTGCCGGCATTCGCAATGCCCGGGTTGAGTCGGTAGCCGTGTCGCTGTTGTTTTCCTTCGTCGCCCCGGCTCACGAAGAGGCGGTTGCAGCAGCATTGGCCTCGTTGGGTTTGCCAATTTCTCTGTCGCACAAAACCCTGCCTGAGTTTCGTGAATTTGAGCGCGCCTCCACCGTCACGCTGAATGCGTATATCGCGCCAAAAATGCAAAGCTATATCCGCCGCATCGAAGAGAGCTTGGAGAACGAAAACTCCGGCCCGCGCGGACGGCTCTACATCATGCAGTCCTCCGGTGGCATCCTTTCCGCGAAAGTTGCCGCGGCGGAACCGGTGCGCACAATTCTCTCGGGACCCGCCGGCGGGGTGATCGGTGCGCTCAACCTGGCTCGCCGGGCACGAATTGAGAAAGTGTTGAGCTTCGACATGGGCGGCACGTCGACCGATGTCGCATTGCTTGACACAACGCGGCACCCTGCGACCTCGACTGAGGGCCAGGTGGCCGGGCTTCCCGTGGGCATTCCCATGCTCGACATTCACACGGCAGGCGCAGGAGGCGGGTCGCTTGCGTGGATGGATTCCGCGGGGATGCTTCAAGTGGGACCACAGTCAGCAGGAGCCGATCCCGGGCCTGCCTGCTACGGACGCGGCAACCAGGTCACTGTAACCGACGCTGACTTGGTCCTGGGCCGGTTGCACTCTGAGCATTTTCTGGGAGGTGCGATGCGGCTCGATCTGCCACGAGCCCACCACGTCATTGCTAGTCTCCATCGCGCTGCAAAGGGATTTGGCCGCGTTGAGGACTTGGCCGAGGGAGTTGTCCGCGTTGCCAATGTGCACATGGAAAGCGCGCTGCGCCGTGTTTCAGTCGAACGCGGCTTCGATCCAAGAAACTTCACTTTGCTCGCCTTCGGAGGCGCAGGCCCCCTGCATGCCTGCGAACTGGCCGAAGCTCTAGGCATGCGCAGCGTGCTGATTCCCTCCGCGCCGGGAGCTCTCTCTGCGTTGGGGATTCTCGACGCCGATCTGCGCCGCGAATATTCGCGCACCGCGATGCTGGCTCCGGGCAGCTCGCAAATTCCGCGCATGTATCACGAGCTTGAAGAAGAAGCGCGCGCAGCTTTTCGACTGGAAGGCGCGAAGCCCGAACTGTCCCGCATTGCAGACATGCGCTACCAGGGTCAAGGCTTCGAATTACAGGTGCAATGGAGCGCCGAAGCGGTGACCCGCTTCCACAAATTGCATTCACGCGCCTACGGCTATGCAGATCAAAAGCGGCCGGTTGAGATTGTCACTTTGCGCGTGCATGCCGTTGCGCGCACGCACCAGCAGCACCCGAGGGCGGCGAAATTGCGGACCGGAGACGGACGCGCGGCACGCATCGGGAAACACGCGATCTTCGAGATGGGCAAGTGGCGGCAGGGCTGGCTCATGGATCGCTCTTTGCTGCGTCCCGGTGACCGGTTCGCAGGTCCGGCCATTATCGTTGAGCTGAGTGCAACGTGCTTTCTTGCGGCCGGATGGTTCTGCGCAGTCGACGGGTACGGCAACCTGCTGTTGACCCCGGACGCCAAGGCTCAACCAGCAGTGCGGCGAGGTGCGAAAAGATGAAGCAGCGTTCCCTCGATCCGGCAGAAATCGCAGTCATCGGTCATGCCTTGCACTCGGTTGCAGTGGAGATGGGTGTTGCTCTTCGTCGCACCGCATTTTCCTCCAATATCAAGGAGCGCCGCGATTATTCCTCCGCAGTCTTCTCGTCCAAAGGTGAATTGATTGCGATGGGCGATGACATGCCCGTGCACCTGGGATCGATGCCCATGTCAGTGAGCGCGGCAGTCGCCGATCTGACCCTGGGAGCTGGTGACGTGGCCATGCTCAACGATCCATATCGCGGTGGAACCCACCTTCCAGACATCACTCTGGTCGCGCCGGTCTTTCTTGCGGAACAGACGAAGCCCGCCTTTTATGTTGCCAACCGCGCGCACCACGCCGATGTCGGCGGCACGCATCCGGGCTCGATGGGGCCGTGTCGCGAGATCGCACAGGAAGGGCTGCGCATTCCGCCGGTCAAGCTGATGCGCGAGGGAAGGCTGGATGAGCAAATTCTCTCCATTCTCCTGGCCAATGTGCGCACGCCGTGGGAGCGCGAAGGCGATCTGACCGCACAATTGGGTGCCTGCCGCATCGGCATCGAACGGATGAAGGCGCTGGTGGGTCGTTTCGGAAAGGCACAACTCCTCGTCGCGACAGACGCCATGCTCAATGGATCCGACAAGCGCATGAAGGCGGTGCTGGCCAACATACCGGCCGGAGAATGGGCGGCGGAAGATTTTCTGGATGACGACGGCGTTCATCCCGATCCAATCGGCATTCGCGTCCGGGTGCGCAATGATCCTAGGCGGCGCCGTGTCGAAGTCGATTTTGCGGGAACTGATCCCCAGGTCGCCGGCGGTATCAACGCCGTCTATGCCATCACCTGGTCAGCCGTTTTTTATGTATTCCGTTGCCTGCTGCCTCCGGGAGCTCCCGCAACTGCGGGGCTCATGCGCTCCGTGCACGTGATTGCTCCTCAAGGAAGCGTTGTCCATGCGCGCCCTCCCGCAGCGGTGGCCGGCGGCAACGTAGAAACTTCGCAGCGCATCGTGGATGTGTTGATGCTGGCTCTGGCGCAAGCCTGTCCCGAGCGCATTCCGGCAGCCAGCGCCGGTACGATGAATAATCTCACCATCGGCGGGGTCGACCCGCGCACCGGCTCGCCGTTCACTTATTACGAAACCATCGCGGGAGGTCTGGGTGCGTCACCACAACGGCGGGGCGCAAGCGGGCATCACGCCCACATGACCAACTCGCTGAACACGCCCGCCGAAGCACTCGAATATGCCTATCCATTCCGTGTCATCCGCTATGCGTTGCGCACGGGATCGGGCGGAGAAGGACGCCATCCCGGGGGCGATGGCATTGTCCGCGAAATTGAGCTGCTTGCCGATGCGCAAATCACGCTTTTAGCCGATCGCCGAAAACTGAAACCCTGGGGTTTGCAAGGCGGAGAACCGGCCGCTTCAGGAAAGTCGACGGTCGTCGACGCCGGAATCGAGCGGGAACTGCCCGGCAAATGCACCCTCGAACTCAAATCCGGAGATCGTCTGCGCATCGAGTCGCCCGGCGGCGGCGGTTGGGGCAAAGCCTGAGAAGCGCCTTTCGCGACAAAGAGTTGAGAGCCTGTGATCCAAATCACGGAGTCCCAGGCGCAAAGGGTCCAGTCTTGTGCAAGAGAGTCGGGGTTAAACTGTGGATGTGCGGAGAACAGGCGCAATTCTAATGCTGGCGGTTTTGGCCCTCTGGGCTGCAGCCCCGGCGTTTGCCTGTTTTATGCCTTCAGGCAGGCATGCCTGTTGCGAACATCCGTCGCAAGACTGCGCCCCTGCGATGGACAACAGCAGCATTTGCTGCAAAGTGCAGCCGTCTGAGGGTTCTGCGCCGGCGCTTCAGGCTTCCACTACGCAGCGAGCCGTTGTTCACTCGCCTGCAGCACCGGCATTTGCAATTCCTTCGATCCCTCGTTCGGGATTTCGTCTGGCTGAAGACATCAATGTCTCCCCGCCGCTTTTTCAAAAACGCTCCGTCCTTCGCATCTAGTCCCTCCTCACTGCAGAGATAGCACCCGTGCGTCTGCGCGCGACTGTCACCCGTGCGTGCAACTCTTCATGAACTGCAACTGCATTTGAGGAACAAATGAAAACCACCACCCTGCTTTTTGGGGCTTTGGCAGCTCTGTTGCCGGCTACGTTTTGCCCTGCGCAATCCGCCGACGCGTCACTTGCCGGACTCAATGTTGTGCTCGCTGGCAGGCAAGAGCCGGTTACCGTGGGCCCAGCGCTTGCTTTGGACGAAGTCGAGCGAGCCGCTCTCGAAGCGAATCCCGACATACGGGTGGCCGTCCGTCGCGTAACGCTGACGGAGATGCACGTAGCCACAACCGGCCATCTCGAAGATCCGCAGTTCATGGTGCGCAACTGGCAGATACCGCTCGAGCATCCGTGGGACTACAACGCAGCGCAGAACATGCTGATGATTGGACAGGCTCTTCCGGGCCGCGGCAAGCGTGGACTCGAGACCGCCGTGGCTCAGTCGGACGTGGACGTTGCCAGGGATGAACTGGCAGCCACGCAACTGCGCATTCGCGTCGAGGTACGCAAGGCTTTCTACGACCTGCTCCGCGCGCAGGACGAAATCCGCATTCACGAGCAGCACGTAAGCATTGCGCAGCAGGCCATCGCGGCGGCACGCATCAAGTACACGGCAGGCAAGGTGCCGCAAGTGGAGATGTTGAAGGCGCAGGTGGCGCTCACGCGTCTGGCCGAGCACATGATTCGGTTTGAACGGGATGGCAGCGTCGCGCGCACGCGCCTGAACGCACTGCTGGGACGCGATCCAGACACGGCGATCCTGGTCTCAGGCGATTACGGTCTCGACCGCACGCTCCCCGCTCTCGGTACTCTTGAGGCCCAGGCGGTGCAGGCGCGCCCCGATCTCCTTGAAGCGGAAGCCGCCGCCGCCAAGAGTCGCAAACAGCAGGACATCGCCAAGGCCTCCTATCGCCCCGACTTCAACGTCGCGGGCGGCTACATGCTCATGCCTTCCGGCTCCAGTCCACGCAACAACTACATGCTCGAAGGGTCGATGACGTTGCCCTGGCTTAACCGCCATAAACACGATGCCGATATTTCCGAGGCTGCTGCCGGTTCAACGGAGAAAGATGCCGAACTCGATGCAATGTGCAACCAGGCACGCGGCCAGATTCAGGAGGCGCTCGCCGAGGCAAAGGCGGCGCAACAACTGGCACGCGTCTATCAGGATTCGTTGCGGCAGCAATCAGAAGAAACACTCCATGCGTCCGTAATTGCCTACGAGAACGATCAGGCTTCGTTTCTCGACCTTCTGGATAGCCAGATGACGGTTGTGGATGCCGACCTTGCGTGGATCGACGCCCTGGGCGACTTCAACGCACGCATGGCCGATCTCGACCTCGCCTCGGGCGGCGCGCTCGATGAAACACCTGCTTCCAGTAAGGAGAAGAAGCAATGACCGACAAGACTCTCAAGAACACATTGGTTGCTGCGATCGTCTTTTGCCTTCTGCTTGCTGCCGGGTTGGCCTACGAAATTATGCAGCGCAGGAGCGCCGTGCCTCCGCAGAAAGATGCGGAGCTGGTCGTAGCATCAGGGCCGGTGACAGATTCTGCCCCCACCGGCAAGACACCCGTCGCCGCCACAACCGATCCCGTCCTGGCGCCCGTGCAGCTCACGCCGCAGCGCATGCAGGAAATTGGTGTAACCACCGCTCCGGTAGAGATGAAAGAGGCTAGCAGCTCCCTTGATGTTCCGGGCAACGTGGCCATGAACGAGCAGGGTCTCTCCTATGTGCAGACTCGCTTTCCCGGATGGGTTCGTACCGTGTTTGCCAACGCAACCTATCAATCTGTGAAGAAGGGACAGCGCCTTTTCACCATCTACAGTCCAGATCTCGTCAGCTCTGAGCAGGAATATTTACTGGCCAAGAAGAACCAGGTCGATACCTCCGATCACATGCATGGGATGGCCGCCAGCGAGGGCAATTGGCTGCTGCAGGCCGCAACCGAGCGTTTGCAGCGCCTCGACATCCCGGACTCCGCGCTTGCCGACCTCGATCGAACCGGTAAAGTTTCGCAAGAGATCGCCATTGAGTCACCGGTTTCCGGCTTCATCATCGAACGCAATGCCCTCCCCAATGCTTACATCCAGCCCGACACAAAGCTCTACACCATCGCCGATCTCTCTTCTGTCTGGGTCTACGCCAACGTCTTCCAAAATGATGTCGGCCGTCTCAAGCCCGGCAACCTGTCGCAGGTATCAGTCGATGCCTATCCTGGCCGCAAGTTCAAAGGTCGAGTCGATCAAATTCTTCCCGATGTCGATCCCACAACGCGCACCGTGCGCGTGCGCCTGGTACTGGGTAACCCAGGGCTCGCGCTCAAGCCTGGAATGTATGTGAATGTGCATATCGCCGCTCCAATGGGCCGTCAGCTCATGATTCCTGCTTCCGGCGTCTTGCAGTCAGGCAATCGCGAAATTGCCTTCATTGATCGTGGTCAGGGAAACCTGGAGCCCCGCGAAATCGAGACGGGACCGCGGCTCGACGACTCCGTTGTAGTGCTGAAAGGGCTCAAGCAGGGCGATCGCATCGTCACGTCCGCCAATTTCCTCGTTGATTCCGAAGCGCAGTTACAAGGCGCTGCGAATGGATTCGCGCCGATGCCGAAATCTGCGGACGACGGGCAGAAGCCGGCAGAAGACGTTCACGTGGATTTCGCCACACACCCTTCGCCGCCACAGAAGGGCGCTAACACCGTGCGGGTAAAGCTCACAGGCGCGGATGGCAAACCTCTCACCGGCGTTCAGGTAAACATCGTGTTCTTCATGCCGGCGATGCCCGCCATGGGTATGGCTGCGTCGCACGCCGAGGCAAATCTCGCAGACCGCGGCAACGGTGCATTCGAAGGTTCGCTCCAGCTCAGCTCTGGCGGCACCTGGAGTGCGACGATCACCGTGAGCCGGAACGGTCAGACGCTCGCGACCAAAAAACTCAGCGTCAGTGCAGCGGGAGGCATGGCATGATCTCTCGAACGATCGACTGGTGCGCGCGCAATCCGTTCCTGGTCTTCGCTGCGGCGATTCTGCTGACTGTGGCGGGAGCGTGGTCCATGCAGCGCGTGCCGCTGGATGCGCTGCCCGATATCAGTGACGTGCAGGTGATCATTCACACGGAATGGGCCGGCGAGCCTCCCAACGTAATCGAAGACCAGGTTTCCTACCCCATTGTGTCGGCATTGCTCTCTGCGCCAAAGGTCAAAAGCGTCCGCGCGCAAACCATGTTTGGCGACTCGTATGTCTTCGTGGTCTTCGAAGACGGCACCGATCTCTACTGGGCGCGTTCGCGCGTCACAGAGTATCTACAGCAGATTGCCGGCAAACTTCCCGCCGATGTGCATCCCGCCATCGGACCGGACGCTACCGGGGCCGGGTGGGTGTATGAATATGCGATTGTCGATCGCAGCCACACGAAGAGCCTCGCCGATTTGCGCGCGCTGCAGGACTGGGTTCTGCGCTACCAATTGGAGACAGTTCCCGGCGTCGCCGAAGTCGCAAGCATCGGCGGTTTCACCCGGCAGTACCAGGTGAATCTCGACCCGAATAAGCTGTTCGCTTACGGCATCTCCGCGTCAACGGTGATTGATCGCGTGCGACAGAGCACGAACGAAACCGGTGGCGACGTGCTCGAGATGAGTGGCGCCGAATACATGATCCGCGGCCTTGGCTACCTGCATTCGCTCTCCGATCTCGAAAACGTTCCGGTAGCGACGAAAAACGGCACGCCCGTGATGATTCGCGACCTGGGAACGGTTTCCTTTGGTCCCGATGTGCGGCGTGGCGCGGCGGATTGGCAGGGGCAGGGCGAAGCCGTGGGCGGAATCGTAGTGATGCGTTACGGCATGAATGCGCTGAATGTCATCGAAGGTGTGAAAGCGAAATTCCACGAACTCGCGCCGTCGCTCCCACCGGGCGTCGAAATCGTTACAGCGTACGACCGATCCTGGCTTATCAACGAGTCCATCCGTACCCTCAAACGCGACCTCACCATCGAAGCCATCATTGTCAGCTTTGTCAGCGTCGTCTTTCTGTTTCACTTTCGCTCTGCCCTGGTGCCGATTCTCACCTTGCCCATCGCCGTGATGGCCGCGTTCATTCCCATGCTCTATTTGCATGTGAGCTCGAACATCATGTCGCTGGGCGGCCTTGCACTGGCCATTGGCGTGTTGATCGACGCAGCCATTGTGATGGTCGAAAACGGCTACCGCCATCTTGCCGAACGATCCGACTCTCCTGCGGGAGAAGAGCGCAAGAAGATTCTCATCTCTTCGGCCCAGCAGGTGGGTCCCGCGCTCTTCTACTCGCTCATCATCATTGTCGTTTCGTTCCTGCCGGTGTTTCTTCTCGAGGCTCAGGAAGGCCGCATGTTTCGCCCCTTGGCCTGGACCAAAACACTCGCCCTGGTGTTCTCGTCTCTGCTTTCCATCACGCTGGTGCCGGCCCTCATGCCCATTTGCCTGCGCGGAAAGCTCCGGCCTGAATCGTCGAACCCCGCTGCGCGCATCACCCAGTCCATCTATCGTCCTATCCTGCGCTGGTGCCTCCACCACTGGAAGCCGGTGGTTGTACTCAATCTCCTCTTTCTCGCTGTAACCATTCCACTCTACTTCCGCATGGGAAGCCAGTTTATGCCGGCCCTTTATGAGGGTTCTGCGTTGTACATGCCGAGCGCATTGCCGGGTATCTCGGTAACACAAGCGGTCGCGTTGATGCAGGAGCAGGATCGCATCATTCGTTCGTTCCCTGAGGTCTCGTCGGTCTTCGGAACTGTGGGGCGCTCCGACAGCGCCACGGACAATGCGCCGCTGGATATGTATGACACGACCATCATGCTGAAACCGCGCGAACAGTGGCGCTCCGGCATGACCTACGAAAAGCTCATCCAGGCCATGGACGAGAGGCTGCAATTCCCGGGACTGACCAACACCTGGACCATGCCGGTGCAGAACCGGCTCGACATGGAACTCACTGGGATCAAAACTGCGGTGGGGATAAAAATCCAGGGTCCCGATCTCACGCGCATTCAAGATGTCGGCGCCCAGATGCAACAGGTGCTTTCCGGCATGCCTGAAACCAGCTCGGTCTTTGCGGAGCGGGTTTCGCAGGGCTTCTACCTGAATGTGGATGTGGATCGGATCGCCGCTGCGCGTTACGGTCTCACCATCGCGGATGTGCAGCGCGTGGTGAGCTCTGAAATCGGTGGTGCCGACATTGCACAAAACATCGAAGGGCGCGAACGATTTCCGATCTCCGTCCGCTATCAGCGCGATTTTCGCAGCAGCCCGCAGAACGTGTCCCAAGCCCTGATTTCGACACCTGCGGGTGAACAGATCCCGATCAGCCAGGTGGCAAAGGTGTCCTTCTCGCGCGGCCCGGCAATGATTCGTGACGAAGACGGCTCTCTCACCGGCTATGTGTATCTCGATCTCAAATCCCACGACTATGGCGGATTCGTCGAACACGCCAATCAGCTGTTGAAGAACAAAGTTGCCATGCCCGCCGGTTATACGTGGCACTGGGCGGGCGAATACGAGTTCGAACTCCGCGCCAAACAGCGTCTCCGCATCATTCTGCCGGTAGTCTTTGTTGTCATATTTCTGCTGTTGTATCTGGTCTTCAAATCAGCCGCGGAAGCTGCCGTGTTGATTCTTCCCACTCTCTATGCCATGTCGGGTGGCCTTCTGCTCCAGTGGATTCTTGGTTACCACTTCAGCGTCGCCGTGTGGGTGGGCTACATCGCGTTGTTCGGCATCGCCGTCGAAACCGGCGTGGTGATGGTGGTCTACTTGCATGAAGCTCTCGAGGCGCGCCTTGCGAAAGGCGAGCCACTCTCTGAAGAAGATCTGCTGCAGGCAACCATCGACGGCGCCGTCCAGCGGCTACGACCTAAGCTCATGACCGTGACTGCGGTGATCCTGAGCCTGGCTCCAATCCTTTGGGAGTCGGGCATCGGCTCCGACGTGATGAAGCCGATCGCCGCGCCTATCGTTGGCGGCATGATCACTTCCACGATCCATGTCCTCATTCTGGTGCCGGTCTTCTTCCTGCTCATGAAGCGGCGTGCGCTGCGCAAAAACAGGCTATCTCCGCGGAACGTTTCGTCAGCGCAGACCGCTGCTCTATAGTGCAAAGAATGAAGTCATTGAAGCTGCAACTGCTGCTCTGCGCTGCTTTATCCTTGCCTGTTTCCCTCCAGGCCGGTCTTGCCCCCTCTGCGCCTGCCACCGGCCATTCCTTTCGCGCAGTCGGCGATCACTTCGAGCTTGATGGCAAGCCCTTCCGAGTCCTTGCAGGCGAAATGCATTACGCCCGTGTTCCCAGAGAATATTGGCGCGACCGCCTGCGCAAAGCAAAAGCCATGGGACTGAACACCATCACCACCTACGTCTTCTGGAACGTGCACGAGCCTGAGCCCGGCGTCTACGATTTCAGCGGCAACAACGATGTGGCCGAGTTTATTCGCGAGGCGCAGCAGGAAGGACTTTATGTCAATCTGCGCCCGGGCCCCTACAGCTGCGCGGAGTGGGACTTCGGCGGATTTCCCTCGTGGCTGCTGAAAGATCATTCCATGGTCGTGCGCAGCACCGACCCAAAGTTCCTCGCCGCCGCATCGCGGTGGCTCCATCGTTTAGGCCAGGAGTTGGCGCCGCTGCAGATTGGCCGCGGTGGCCCCATCATCACGGTCCAGATCGAAAACGAATATGGCAGCTTCGGAAAAGACCGCGCCTACTTGAACGCCGTTCGCAAAATCATCGTCGACAGCGGATTTGCCGATGCGCAGCTTTACACCGCTGACGGCGCCGAAGAGCTGCCCGATGGATCGTTCCCTGATTTGCCCGCGGCCATCAATTTTGGAACCGGCGACGCCAGAAATTCCTTTGAGCAATTGCTGAAAATGCGGCCCAATGCGCCCCGCATGGCCGGTGAATATTGGGACGGTTGGTTTGATCACTGGGGCGACAAACACCAGGCCCGCAACGCCCAGCAGCAGATCGACGAATTCCGATGGATTGTCGATCACGGCTATTCCGTCAGCGTGTACATGTTTCACGGCGGCACCAGCTTCGGGTTTATGAGCGGCGCCAACTCCGATCACGATGGCTATCAGCCGGATGTCACAAGCTATGACTACCAGGCCACGCTCGATGAAAGCGGCAGGCCAACCGCTAAATACTGGGCTTTTCGCGACATTATTACCAAGGCCACGGGCATCACCCCACCGGCAGTTCCACCGTCGCCCGCGCCCATTGCGATTGCACCGTTCCAGCTGGCCGAGAGTCGCTCCCTGTGGCAGTCGCTGCCCGCGCCGATCGAGTCCGCTGAGCCGCTCACCATGGAAGACATCGGGCAGAGCTACGGCTACATCCTGTATCGAACCAAGCTCAACAATGCCGGAGACGGCGACCTGATCCTCGACGAACTGCACAGCTATGCGCGCGTCTATCTCGACGGCAACTACGTCGGTAGCCTTGACCGCAGGCTTGCGAAGAATTCTTTGCCGTTGCACGTGGACCACGCTGGCCGGCAATTGGACATCCTCGTTGAAAACTCCGGCCGCGTGAATTTTTCGATTGTTCTCCGCGGCGAGCGCACCGGCATCACGCATCGTGTCTCATGGCGCGGACAGACCTTGGAGGGATGGCAAATCTATCCTCTGCCCATGCTTTCACCCGAAAAGGGGAATTTCGCCGGCCAGTCCTGCACCGGCCCCTGCTTCTATCAGGGACAATTCAACCTGGTGCAAACCGGCGACACGTTTCTCGATGTGCGATCGTTTGGCAAAGGCGCAGTTTGGATCAATGGTCACGCCCTCGGCCGCTTCTGGGACATCGGCCCGCAGCAAACCCTCTATGTTCCCGGCCCATGGCTGAAACAAGGCTCCAACGAGATTGTTGTTTTCGATTTGGAGTCCAAAGGCTCGCCATCGCTCCACACCCTCGATCATCCGATTCTTGACGGCCCGTCTCGCGGAATAGCGGTATCCGCAGCGGTCTTCCGCGCTCGTCCGCCTTCTGCGCTGAACTGTATAGTTGGGGTGCACGGCCGAACCGCCCTTCGGCCGCCGCATCCCGAGGTCTTCATGCATCGTCGCGATCTGCTCAAACTCACGGCATACAGCGCCGGCGCATTCGCTTTGAGGAACGCAGCCAAAGCTGAAGCTCCCGCGCATCCGGTCATCGACACGCACATCCACCTCTTCGACACCGCGCGCCCCGGCGGCGTGCCCTGGCCCGAAAAATCTGATACCGCACTCTACAAGCCCGCGCTTCCGCCACGCTACCAGGCTCTTTCCGCGCCCTTCGGCGTCGTAGGCGCCATCGCAATCGAAGCCAGCCCTCTCCCATCCGACAACGACTGGCTGCTGGATGTTGCCGAGAAGAATTCGATCATCGTCGGCATTGTCGGCGACCTCATTCCAGGCGACGGGTCCTATCGCGCTGCTCTCGATCGCCTTCACCAGAACCCGCTCTTCCTCGGCATCCGCTATGGCAATCTTTGGGGCCGCGATCTCGGCGCAGATCTCGACAAACCCGGATTTATTGAGGGCCTCAAGGCATTGGCCCAGGCCGGTCTCGTTCTCGACACCGCCAATCCCGATTTTCGCTTGATTCGCGCTATTCTCGGCGTTTCCGACGGTATGCCCGATCTGCGCTTGGTCATCGACCACCTGCCCAACGCAGTTCTCCCGGACAGTCCGCCGCAGATCAAGGAATACTGGGCCGCTCTGCATCGGCTTGCGCAAAATCCCAACGTCTACATCAAGCTCTCAGAAATTCCAGTCGTAAAAAACGGCAAACTGGTCACGGACGCGGCCTTCTATCATGACCGCCTTGACGAAATGTGGAGCATCTTCGGCGAAGACCACATCCTCTTCGGCAGTGACTGGCCCAACAGCGACCACGTCGTGCCGTTCGATGCGACATTTTCGATTGTTCGCGACTACAACGCCTCGAAACCGGCCGCCGCGGCATCGAAGTACTTCTGGAAAAATTCGAAATCTGCTTATCGTTGGCATCCTCGAACTCCCCAGCAGCAACGGCTCTGACCGAGTCGCTCACGCACCGCATTGCGCGTCGGCGTCCTCAGTTATCGTCTCCGCGATTCGCCAAACCCTGATGCAGCGAGCAAAGAGATTGCCGAACGGTTCGTCCATTTCGACCACTGATCCGGCGCACGGTCCGCGTGTGTTTGCCGCTGCTGATCCCGCTGATCTCGATCGCGCAATTGCCCGCGCCAGGCGGCGCCTCGCGCCTTTTCTCATGCTCATGTACGTCGTCTCTTTCCTCGATCGTGCCAACATCAGCTTTGCCAAGCAGGCCCTGCATACATCGGTCGGCATCTCCGAGCAGTCCTATGCGCTCGGTGCGGGACTCTTCTTCCTGAGCTATTCGCTTTGCGGGTTTCCAAGCAATCTCATCCTGCATCGATTCGGTGCAAGAATGTGGCTGGCATTTCTCATGGTTGGCTGGGGATTCGCATCCATGGCAACCATGTTTGTCAGCGGCAGCGCCTCGTTTTATGTTCTGCGTTTAATTCTCGGCGTGCTCGAGGCCGGCTTTTTCCCCGGCACCATTCTCTACCTCACTTACTGGTTTCCTTCACGCGTGCGCGGACAAATTGTAGGCCTGTTCTACCTTGGCGTTCCCATCGCTCTCATGGTTGGCGGACCGCTCTCCGGCTGGCTCCTTGATCTGCCGCGTATTGCGGGACTGCAGAGCTGGCAAACCATGTTTCTCGTCGAGGGATTTCTGGCTGTCATCCTTGGCGTCATCACCTTTCGCTTTCTTCAGAACAAACCGTCCAATGCGCCTTGGCTTCCTGAGAATGAGAAGCGAGCTCTCACCCACGCCCTCGCATCCGAAGAGGAGACTCGCCGCGCTTTCGGTCCCGCATTTCTCCTCCCCATGCTTCGCGATGTGCGCGTCCTGCGGCTCGTTCTGATCTATGCGCTCATTCAGATAAGCACCTATGGCGCCATCTTCTATCTGCCCGCAGAGATTTCGGCGCTCATGCATCGGCCTACCGGTCTCGCCGTCGGCCTCGTTTCCGCCATCCCGTGGCTCTGCGCACTCGCTGCGGTTTACTTTCTCCCGTCGGCCGGAGACCGCTTCCGCAACCATCGCACCCTTGCTGCGCTCACCCTGCTCGCAGCAGGACTGGCCAGTTTTGCGTTTCCCACCGCTCCGCCAATTGCCGGCATGGTGGCTCTTTCAGTAGCGGTCTCGGGCTTCATCGCTGTGCAGCCGATGTTCTGGACCATGCCCACGGGCTATCTTGTCGATCGCGCCGCGGCCGGGGGCATTGCGCTCATCGGGATGGGCAACCTGGGCGGCTTCATTGCGCCGAACCTCAAGGTTTGGGCCGACGTACAATTTCACTCGCCCAATGCAGGACTGTATGTCCTTGCCGCTCTCACGTTGGTCAATGCGGTGCTCATCGCCACAACGCGCATGCAGAGTACGGCAAAAAAATCCGGCCCAGTCAATCTCCCAACTTAGTCCGGATTCGCTGGCTTCTTGTTCTACTCCGTCTGAATCGCGGGCTCAGTCTTGGTCTTCACTTCTTCGAGAGGCACCCCAGGCGCCAGCTCCACCAGCTTTAGCCCGGCATCCGTTACATCCAGGACACACAAGTCCGTGATGATGCGATTCACCGCGCGCGTTCCCGTCAGCGGCAGCGTGCATTGATTCAGAATTTTCTTCTCGCCGTTCTTCGCTGTGTGCTCCATCATGACGATCACGCGTTGGACCCCGGCTACCAGATCCATGGCCCCGCCCATCCCCTTGACCATCTGGCCGGGGATCATCCAGTTGGCCAGGTCGCCGGATTCTGAAACCTGCATCGCGCCCAAAATCGCCAGGTCAATATGTCCGCCGCGAATCATGGCAAAGGAATCGGCACTCGAAAAATAGCTGGCTCCAGGAATCGCTGTAACCGTCTGCTTGCCCGCATTGATCAAGTCAGCATCGACTTCACTCTCCAGCGGAAAGTCGCCGATACCCAGCAATCCGTTCTCCGATTGCAGCGTCACCGATACGCCCGGCGGAATGCAGCCGGCAACCATGGTCGGCATGCCGATGCCGAGGTTTACGTAGTAGCCGTCGCGCAACTCCTGCGCCGCGCGATGCGCCATCTCCTTGCGGCTCCACGCCATTACTGCGCTCCTCGCGTCACCCGGTGTTCAATGCGCTTTTCGGGGTTGGGGCAGTGCACCAGCCGGTCTACGTAGATGCCCGGCGTGTGCACTTGGTCGGGGTCCAGTTCTCCCGTCGGCACCAGGAACTCGACTTCAGCAATCGTCACCGCGCCGCAGGTTGCCGCCGGCGGGTTAAAGTTACGCGCCGTCTTTCGATAGATGAGATTTCCGCTGTGGTCACCCTTCCACGCCTTCACCAGGGCAACATCCGCCTTGATTCCGCGTTCCAGGATGTACTGCTTGCCGTCGAATTCGCGAAGTTCCTTGCCTTCGGCCACCTGCGTTCCCACGCCCGATCGCGTGTAGAAGCCCGGAATGCCTGCACCTCCGGCACGCATGCGCTCGGCCAGCGTGCCCTGAGGACAAAACTCCAGCTCCAGTTCGCCGGAAAGGAACTGCCGCGCAAATTCCGCGTTTTCCCCCACGTAACTGGAGATCATCTTGTGGATCTGATGAGTGGCCAGTAGCAGGCCCAGGCCCGCGCCGTCCACACCCGCATTGTTGCTCACAACCGTCAGATTCTTCTTGCCCGTATCGCGCAAAGCAATGATCAGGCTTTCAGGAATGCCGCACAGCCCGAATCCGCCGACAGCCAGCATCATGCCATCTTCGATCACGCCGTCAAGTGCGGCCTGCGCAGTGGGGAAGATCTTTGCCATAGAATTTCGAGCGCCATTCCACGTCCCTGTCGCAATCTCCGCGTCCGCCTGGAACGGCCTTCGGGGAATTGTATCGTTCACCCCGTCGCATCTGGCCACCGCCGCACTCCACTCCCCGGTCTTGCTTCCGCTGAGGCGGCGAAAGGCATAGAGTGGAGTCGTTGCATGCCGTCTTCGCGGCCTGCAAAAGAGGTGCTTTCCATGTCCCCACTTTCCCCTGCAGAAATCAACACACGCCTCGCCGCCGTCCCAGGATGGCAGGTCGAATCCGGCGAACTCATCCGGACCTTCGCCTTCAAAGACTTCGTCGCTTCGCTCGCCTTCGTAAACAAGGTAGGCGAACTGGCCGAGAAAGCCGGTCACCACCCCGACATCGACATCCGCTACAACAAGGTGCGGCTCGCTCTCGTCACCCATGATGCCGGAGGGTTGACAACAAAGGACTTCGACCTCGCCGTTGCGGCAAATAAGCTTGCCTGACTCTCACGGTGGAGCCCATAAATGAGCGCGCCACCGTTTGGGCCCCAGGATCGAAAGAGATTTGACCCCGCAGCCCGCCCCCGCTATAGTCAACTCAATGAGTTTCTGCTCCATGCCGGTCGCTTGTTGCGCATGTTGTTGCGTAATGCGCCGGCCTGTGGGGTAAACAAGCACTAACTCAGTTCGTTACCCATGAGCCCGCGCTGCAGACATCTGCCGCCGCGGGTTTTTTGTTTTTGCGCACAATTTTTGTTGATCGAGGTCCAATGACTCCCACTGCGGCTGATACCGCCTCCATCGCTCGACCGGCAGACGCCGCGCCTTTGCGCGATCGGGTTCCGGCCCTGGGCGAGGACGCAACCCTGAGCCGGCTCAGCCATATCCGGCTGCTCGAAGCGGAAAGCATTCATATCCTTCGTGAAGTTGCGTCGGAGTTCGAACGCCCGGTCATGCTGTACTCCATCGGCAAAGACTCTTCTGTCATGCTGCGCCTGGCGCAGAAGGCCTTTCATCCGGGCCCCATTCCGTTCCCGCTTCTCCACGTCGACACCGGCTACAAATTTCGCGAAATGCTCGAATTTCGAGACCGCTATACCGCCGAACTGGGTCT
>Ga0210385_10000185_pt1 | contig 61255 bp, 54 predicted proteins | sample IncBWH26OmetaG_FD_160107 | JGI IMG/M metagenome (GOLD analysis project Ga0210385, IMG submission 160107) | Forest soil microbial communities from Barre Woods Harvard Forest LTER site, Petersham, Massachusetts, United States - Inc-BW-H-26-O ... | reverse complement strand
CATCCTCGACATCAAGATGCCGCGCATGGACGGCATGGAGACCTTAAGGCGGCTCCGGCAAAAATCCGACCTGCCGGTGATCTTCCTCACCTCGAAAGATGAGGAGATCGACGAATTGTTCGGCCTGAAAATGGGCGCCGACGACTTCATCCGGAAGCCGTTCTCGCAGCGCCTGTTGGTCGAGCGGGTGAAAGCCGTGCTGCGCCGCGCCTCGCCGAAAGACGGCGTCGCGCCGAAGGAAGCCGACAGCAAAGTGCTGGAGCGCGGGCTATTGCGCATGGATCCCGAGCGCCACACCTGCACCTGGAAGAACGAGCCGGTAACCCTCACCGTCACCGAATTTCTCATTTTGCAGGCGCTGGCCAGCCGGCCCGGCGTAGTCAAAAGCCGCAATGCCTTGATGGATGCGGCCTATGACGATCAGGTCTATGTCGACGATCGGACCATCGACAGCCACATCAAGCGGCTGCGCAAGAAATTCAAGGCCAGTGACGACGAATTCGATATGATCGAGACGCTGTACGGCGTAGGTTATCGTTTTAAGGAATAATGCGCGGGTTTTTGCGCGACAGGCCATGAACTGCCGGCCCTTAGACCGGAGAATCATGGCTCCTGACTGGGCGGCTGACGTGCGGTAGTAATGGCGTCCAGCCCCGGCGTACCTTTTCCCGCAAGCGGGTAGGGTGGGGGCTGATTGAAACCCCGGCAGACCACGTGCTTGATCGACTAGCGAAAACAGCAGGGGCCGATGAGGCCCACGCACCGGCCGAAGCCGACGCCCCTATCGAGGCCGACGGCCACGGCGAAGCGCTGCCGCGTGTCCGTTGGCGCGGGTTGCGCCGGGTCGGCGGTTGGCTGCGGCGCGCACTCCAGTTCTTCACCGAGCAAAGCTCGTCGAGCGTCACCCGCCGCATCGTCACGCTCAATGTCTTCGGACTGCTCGCGCTGTCCATCGGCATCATCTATCTGTCGCAATTCCGGGCCGGGCTGATCGACGCGCGCGTGCAAAGCCTCTTGGTCCAAAGCCAGATCATCGCCGGCGCGATCGCCGCCTCGGCGACGGTCGAGACCGACTCATCGATCACCCTCAATCCCGATACGCTGCTCAATCTGCAGCCCGGCCAAAGCTACGGCCCGTCCGAGGATGCGCTCTACGGCATCGATTTTCCGATCAATCCGGAGCGTGTGGCGCCGCTTCTGCGGCGGCTGATCTCGCCGACCAAGACGCGGGCGCGGATTTACGACCGCGACGGCGTGCTTTTGGTCGACAGCCGCAACCTGTTCGGCCGCGGCGACATATTACGCTTCGATCTGCCGCCGCCTACCGCCGAGAAGCCGGGTGTGTTCGAACGCGCGTTCCTCGCGGTACGGCGCTGGATCGGCCGCGGCGACCTGCCGCTCTACCGTGAGCTCGGCGCCGAAAACGGCAAGGGCTATCCCGAGGTCGGCCAGGCTCTGAGCGGCCAGGATTCCAGCATGGTCCGCATCAACGACCGCGGCGACGTCATCGTTTCGGTCGCCGTTCCGGTGCAACGTTTCCGCGCCGTGCGCGGCGCGCTGATGCTATCGACCCAAGGCGCCGACATCGACGACATGGTGGAGGCCGAGCGGCTCGCCATCCTGAAAGTCTTTCTGATCGCCTGCGCCGTCATGGTGCTGTTGTCGATCCTGCTCGCCGGTACCATCGCCGAGCCGGTGCGCCGCTTGGCGGAAGCCGCGGAAAGCGTGCGCCGGCGCATCCGTTCGCGCGTCGAGATTCCGGATTTTACCCGCCGGCGCGACGAGATCGGACATCTCTCGGGCGCGTTCCGCGACATGACCAATGCGCTTTACAGCCGGATCGAGGCCATCGAAAGCTTTGCCGCCGACGTATCGCACGAGCTGAAAAATCCGCTGACCTCGCTGCGCTCGGCGGTGGAAACGCTACCGCTCGCCAAGACCGACGAGAGCCGGTCGCGGCTGCTCGCCATCATCCAGCACGACGTCAGCCGGCTCGATCGGCTGATCTCCGATATTTCCGACGCCAGCCGGCTCGACGCCGAGCTGCAGCGCCAGGAATCGACGCCGGTCGATTTCGTCAAGCTGTTGGGCACGCTGGTCGCGGTCGCCAACGAGGTGAAGCGCGACGACGGCGTCACCGTCACGCTCCGCTTCGAGGGCGGCAGCGGCCGAGCATTTTTGGTGCCGGGGCACGATTCGCGGCTCGGCCAGATCGTCGACAACCTGATCGAGAACGCGCGCTCGTTCTCGCCGCCGAACGGCACCGTGCGCGTCACCTGCCGGCGGGTGAAAAACAATATCGAGATTGCCGTCGATGACGACGGCCCGGGCGTGCGGCCCGACGTGCTCGATAAAATATTCGAACGTTTTTATACCGATCGCCCGCATCAAGGGTTCGGCCAGAATTCCGGCCTCGGCCTCTCCATCTCCAAGCAGATCGCCGAAGCCCATGGCGGCGCCATCTGGGTCGAAAACCGCACCGGCGCTCTCGACGCCGACGGCATGCCGACGGTGCTCGGCGCGCGCTTCGTCGTGCGCTTGCCGGCGATGTGATGGCGCAATCGGCAACGACGGTGCACGCTTCGGCGGTGCTGGTCGGCGCGCGCGCGGTTTTGATCCGCGGGCCGTCGGGAGCGGGCAAGTCGCGTCTGGCACTGGCGCTCATCGACGCGGCGCGAACGGGGACTTTGCGCTTTGCCAGGCTTGTCGGCGACGACAGGGTGCATCTCGAATCGGCCAACGGGCGGTTGCTGGTGCGTCCGGCGGAAGCGTTGGCCGGCCTGATCGAAGTCCGCGGTTTGGGCGTCCGGCGGCGCGATCACGAGCCACACGCGGTGGTTGGCCTGGTGGTCGATCTCGCCGCGGCCGACGCCGAACGGCTGCCGGAAGCCGAGAGGCAACACACAGTTATCGCAGGCGTAAGCTTGCCGCGACTTGCCATCGCAGCCGGCACTGAGGCCTTGCCGGCGGTCCTCGCTATCCTTACGTCAGGCGGGTCCGAAGGCGCCGTTTTGGGCCTTGGCCCGGCCTCCTGATCATTTCAGGCCGCCCAGCACCGGATTTGGTTGGAGATTGGTAACCATAACGCCGGTACACTCGGCTGCTGCTCCGCTACGCGGCGTCTCATGGTCGATTCTTAGCCGATTCGGCTTTTGCTACCGCAATGCAACAACCGCCAAAATTCAGCGAGAATGCCCCTTGCGCTGGGGCTTTGGATGGTCAAGATGAGCACCCTTTCGTGCGGTGCAACCGGGACGCGCCCGCGGGGAGTTTCATGATCGGCGTTGTGCTTGTGACCCACGGGCGGCTGGCTGTTGAGTTCCGCTCGGCATTGGAACACGTGGTCGGCCCCCAGGGTCAGATCGAAGCCGTCACCATTGGCCCCGACGACGACGTCGAGGAGCGCCGTAAGGATATCATTGAAGCGGTCAAACGGGTCGACAGCGGCGACGGGGTCGCCATCCTGACCGACATGTTCGGCGGCACGCCGTCCAATCTCGCCATCTCGGTGATGAGCCGGCCCAAGGTCGAGGTGCTCGCCGGCATCAACCTGCCCATGCTGGTCAAACTCGCAAAAGTTCGCGACGAGTGTCCGCTGGCCGAAGCCGTCGCCGCCGCCCAGGAAGCCGGACGCAAATATGTCACCATCGCCAGCCGGGTTCTCAACGGCAAATGAACGACAGAGCGCTCGGCAGTGAAGATGACTGCGCGGGCGACCTCCCGCCCCTCCGCGAAGGTGCCGTCGTCCGCGAGCTTACCATCTGCAACAAGAAAGGGCTGCACGCGCGGGCCTCCGCCCGCTTCGTGCAAACGGTCGAGAAATTCGACGCCGAGGTGCGCGTCATGCGTTGCGGCGAGATCGTCGGCGGCACCTCGATCATGGGCCTGATGATGCTCGCGGCGTCGCCCGGCACGACCATCACCGTCGAGGCGACCGGCAAGGACGCCGCCGAAGTCATCGCGGCTTTGGCGGCGCTCATCGAATCGCGCTTCGGCGAGCAGGATTGATCGATCGGCGTTTCGATTATTTCAATTTGAGGGAGAGCCAGCCAATGGCAGACGACAAAACAACAGCGGCCGTGAGTTCAGCCGCAACGGCTCAGAACGAGCAGCGCACCGCGACCATCCGCTATATCGATCGCCCGGAAATCGACGAGGTTTTTGCCGACGCCGTCACCGGCCTGCTCTACGACGGCCAGACCTTGCGCATGGAATTCGCGGTGACGCGTTTCGACGAGATCAAGCCGAATATGCCGATCAGCGGCCGCCGCTATCCGACGTGCCGCCTCGCGCTGTCGCCCGCGGCGGCGATCGATCTCATCAACCGCATGCAGCAGGTCGCGACCGCGCTCACGCAATCCGGCGCCGCAAAGCCGACGTCGCGGCAGGGCACGGCGTCGTAGGTATTTTCTTTATCCCAGAGACTTTGTTTATCGAAGCGACTTGGCCGCCGATTTGAGATCGGCGACGAATTGCCGGTAGGCTGCACGCTTGTCGTCGTCGCCTTTGATGCGCAATAGCGCGGCCGGATGCATGGTAATGAAAAGCTTGGTGCGGTCCGCCAGATCGAGCGGTTTGCCGCGCAGCTTCGAAATCGTCACCGTCTTTCCAGTCAGAGCGCGCGCGGCGGTCACGCCCAGCGCGATGATCGCCTTGGGTTTGACCAGCCTGCGTTCCTCGTCGAGCCAGATCTTGCAGCGCTCGATCTCATAATTGTTTGGCCGCTTATGCAGCCGGCGTTTGCCCCGCATCTCATGCTTGAAATGTTTCACCGCGCCGGTGACGAACGTTGCCTTGCGGTCGATGCCTGCGTCTGCCAGTGCCTGGTCGAGAACGCGTCCGGCGGGACCGACGAACGGCTTGCCGGCCAAATCTTCCTTGTCGCCGGGCTGTTCGCCGACCAGCATCAAGGTGGCGTGCTTGGGTCCCTCGCCGGGCACCGCCTGGGTCGCATGGCGATACAGCGGACAGCGCCGGCAGTCGGCTTCAGCTTGCGCCAGTTTCCCGAGCGATGTGATCGACGAGGCGGCTTGGTCCATATCTGCAGAATGCCCGACTCGCGATCCTCGCTCAAAAAAGAGACATAAAGGTATCTTTATGTCTTTATTGCCGTGGCCGGCCTGACCTGCTATAGGCCTGCCAACGTCGGCCGAGCGCCGCCCGAAGCCAGTTTCAACCAAGGATCGCCATGAGCACCTCGACCAAGCCCAAAACCGCGCCTGCCGCCGACTACGTCGTCAAGGACATCGGCCTCGCCGACTGGGGCCGCAAGGAAATCTCCATTGCCGAAACCGAGATGCCCGGCCTGATGGCGACGCGCGAAGAGTTCGGCGCCAAGCAGGTGCTGCGCGGCGCCCGCATCGCCGGCTCGCTGCACATGACCATCCAGACCGCGGTGCTGATCGAGACATTGACGGCGCTCGGCGCCGACGTGCGCTGGGCGTCCTGCAACATCTACTCGACCCAGGATCACGCCGCCGCCGCGATCGCTGCCGGCGGCGCGCCGGTGTTCGCGGTCAAGGGCGAGAGCCTGACCGACTATTGGGACTACACCCACCGCATCTTCGAATGGTCCGACGGCGGCGGCCCGAACATGATCCTCGACGACGGCGGCGACGCCACGCTGCTCTTGCATCTCGGCATGCAGGCCGAGAGCAATGCGGCGGTGCTCAATCATCCCGGCAACGAGGAAGAGGAAGTGCTGTTCGCCGCCATCAAGAAGCGGCTGAAGGAACAACCCGGCTGGTACACCAAGACCGCCAAGAACGTGAAGGGCGTCACCGAGGAGACCACGACCGGCGTGCACCGGCTTTATCAGATGGCCAAGGAAGGCCGGCTGTTGTTCCCCGCCATCAACGTCAATGACAGCGTCACCAAATCCAAGTTCGACAATCTCTACGGCTGCCGCGAGTCGTTGGTCGACGGCATTCGCCGCGGCACCGACGTGATGATGGCCGGCAAGGTGGCGATGGTCGCAGGCTTCGGCGACGTTGGCAAAGGCTCAGCCGCGTCGCTGCGCCAGGCCGGCTGCCGGGTGATGGTCTCGGAGGTCGATCCGATCTGCGCGCTGCAGGCGGCGATGGAAGGCTACGAAGTGACGACGATGGAGGACGCGGCGTCGCGCGCCGACATCTTCTGCACCGCGACCGGCAATGTCGACGTCATCACCATCGAGCACATGCGCAAGATGAAGGATCGCGCCATCGTCTGCAATATCGGCCACTTCGACAGCGAGATTCAGGTGCACGCGCTCAAAAACCTGAAATGGAACAACGTCAAGCCGCAGGTCGACGAGATCGAGTTCCCCGACGGCAAGCGCCTCATCCTTCTATCCGAAGGCCGCCTGGTGAATCTCGGCAACGCCATGGGGCATCCGAGCTTCGTCATGTCGTCGTCGTTCACCAACCAGACCTTGGCGCAGATCGAGCTGTGGACCAATCCCGGCAAGTACGACAAGAAGGTCTACACGCTGCCGAAGCATTTGGATGAAAAGGTCGCGCGGCTGCATCTGGAGAAGATCGGCGTCAAGCTGACGAAGCTGTCCGACAAGCAGTCGACCTATATCGGTATTCCGGTCGAGGGGCCGTTCAAGGCGGATCAATACCGGTATTGATCGTTCCCCATCACCCTGAGGTGCTCGGCGCCTAGCGCCGAGCCTCGAAGGGCGACGGCCCCGGCGCCCTCGGCCGTATCCTTCGAGGCGCGCCCCGGCGCGCGCCTCGGGATGACGGTTCACGCCTTGCCGCACACCGACGCGGGTGTTATCTGCGCCGCATGCCCTCGACTCCCATCCAAAACATCCGCAATTTCGCGATCATCGCCCATATCGACCACGGCAAGTCGACCTTGGCCGACCGGCTGATTCAGCTCACCGGCGGGCTCGAAGCGCGCGAAATGGTCGAGCAGGTGCTCGATTCCATGGATATCGAGCGCGAACGCGGCATCACCATCAAGGCGCAGACGGTGCGGCTCAATTACCGCGCCCGCGACGGCAAGGACTACGTGCTCAACCTGATCGACACGCCCGGCCACGTCGATTTCGCCTATGAGGTCAACCGCTCGCTCGCCGCCTGCGAGGGCTCGCTCTTGGTGGTCGACGCCAGCCAGGGCGTCGAGGCGCAGACGCTGGCCAATGTCTACCAGGCGCTCGACAACAATCACGAGATCGTGCCGGTGCTCAACAAGGTCGACCTGCCAGCCGCCGAGCCCGAAAAAGTCAAACAGCAGATCGAGGACGTGATCGGGCTCGATGCCTCGAACGCGATTTTGATCTCGGCCAAGACCGGTGAGAACATTCCGGAAGTGCTGGAAGCCATCGTGCACCGGCTGCCAGCGCCCAAGGGCGACGCCGCGGCGCCGCTCAAGGCGCTCCTGGTCGATAGCTGGTACGATTCCTATCTCGGCGTGGTCGTGCTGTTTCGCGTCGTCGATGGCGTGATGAAAAAGGGCCAGCGCATCCGCATGATGGGCACCGACGCGGCCTATGAGGTCGATCGGGTCGGCGTGTTCACGCCCAAAAGAGTCGAGCTCAACGAGCTCGGCCCCGGCGAGATCGGCTTTCTTACCGCCTCGATCAAGGAAGTGGCCGACACCCGGGTTGGCGACACCATCACCGACGAGAAGAAGCCGGTGGCCGCGCCGCTGCCCGGCTTCCGCCCGGCGATCCCGGTGGTGTTCTGCGGGTTGTTTCCGGTCGATGCGGCGGACTTCGAGAACTTGCGCGCCGCGATGGGCAAGCTGCGCCTCAACGACGCCAGCTTCTCCTACGAGATGGAAACCTCAGCCGCGCTCGGCTTCGGCTTCCGCTGCGGCTTTCTCGGGCTGCTGCATCTGGAAATCATCCAGGAGCGGCTCGAGCGCGAATTCAATCTCAACCTGATCGCGACCGCGCCGTCGGTGATCTACAAGATCAAACTGCGCACCGGCCAGGAGCTGGAAATCCACAATCCGGTCGACATGCCGGACCCCAACCACATCGAGGAAATGCAGGAGCCTTGGATCGAGGCGACGATCCTCACGCCGGACGAATATCTCGGCGCCGTGCTGAAGCTGTGCCAGGACCGCCGCGGCGAGCAGAAGGAGCTCACCTATGTGGGCAACCGCGCCCTGGTGAAATACAATCTGCCGCTCAACGAGGTGGTGTTCGATTTCTACGACCGGCTCAAATCGGTGTCGCGCGGCTACGCCTCGTTCGATTATCACCTGACCGATTACAAGCCGTCCGACTTGGTCAAGCTGCAGATGCTGGTCAATGCCGAGCCGGTCGATGCGCTGGCCATGCTGGTGCACCGCACCCGCGCCGAGAGCCGCGGCCGCGCCATGGCGGAGAAGCTCAAGGAGCTGATCCCGCCGCACATGTTCCAGGTGCCGATCCAGGCCGCGATCGGCGGCAAGATCATCGCGCGGGAAACCGTGCGCGCCTTCCGCAAGGATGTCACCGCGAAATGCTACGGCGGCGACGTGTCGCGCAAGCGCAAGCTTTTGGACAAGCAGAAGGAAGGCAAGAAGCGCATGCGACAGTTCGGCAAGGTGGATATTCCGCAGGAGGCGTTTATCGCGGCGTTGAAGGTGGATGTGTGATTTCCTTGGTCGTGACCACCGGGCTTGACCCGGTGGTCCATGCTGAATCGCCAAATAATATTCAGTGCCGTATGGATTGCCGGGTCGAGCCCGGCAATGACGAGGAGGCATTGTGACCTCCCACTTCGACATCATCATCGTCGGCGCCGGCGCGGCGGGTTGCGTGCTGGCGAACCGGCTGTCGGCGCGCTCGGGCTTGCGCGTGCTGTTGCTCGAAGCCGGCCGCGACACGCCGCCCGGCGCGGAGCCGGCCGATGTGCTCGATAGCTATCCGCGGTCCTATTACAACGACGCCTATTTCTGGCCCGAGTTGAAGGTGCATTGGCGGCGTAAGGACAATTCGCCGCCGGTCGGATTTTCCCAAGGCCGCGTCATGGGTGGCGGCGGCTCGGTGATGGGCATGGTCGCCTATCGCGGCACGCCCGACGATTATGCCGAATGGCAGGCGCTCGGCGCCGCCGGTTGGGGCTGGGACGACGTGCTGCCTTATTACCGCAAGCTCGAGAACGATTTCGATTGTGACGGCGCGCTGCACGGCAAGGATGGGCCGGTGCCGATCCGTCGCACCACGACCGACGATTGGGCACCATTGGCGAAGGCGGTGCATGCTTTTGCGCAAGAGCGGCAGATGCCGTTTATCGCCGACATGAATGCCGATTTTCGCGACGGCTACGGTGCGGTGCCGATGAGCAACTGGCCGCTCAAGCGCGCTTCGGCGGCGATCTGCTATCTCGGCGCGGATATACGCCGCCGCGCCAATCTCAGCATCCGCACCGACGCCTTGGCGACCGGCCTTGTGTTCGAGGGGCGTCGCGCCACCGGAGTTAAGGCAAAAATCGGCGGCGAGGAGAAAGTGTTTTACGGGCGCGAAATCATCATTGCGCTCGGCGGCATCCATTCGCCGGCATTTCTCATGCGCGCAGGTGTTGGCCCGGCGGCGACGTTGCGTGAGCTCGGCATTGCGGTGCGCGCGGATCTTCCGGGCGTCGGCGAAAACCTCTCCAATCATGCCATCATCTTCATCGGCTTGCTGCAGAAGCCCGGCAAGCGGCAAGCGAAAAATATCCGGCCGCATCCGATGTCGGCATTCCGCTATTCATCCGGCCTGCCCGGCGCGCCGCCTGCCGACATGTATCTCAACGTGCAGTGCAAGACCTCGTGGAGCCCTCTCGGCCACCAGGTCGCCAATCTGGCGCCGTCGCTGCTCAAGCCAAAGGCGCGCGGCCGTGTGTCTTTGGTCGCGGCCAATCCCGCGATCTATCCGCACGTCGAATTCAATTTTACCGGCCACGAGCTAGACCTCAAACGTTTCATGCAGGGCTTTCGCCTCTGCATCGATATTCTGGCCCACGACGCGGTGCGGGCGATGACGCGGCTGAGCTTTCCGGTCAAATTCAATGACCGGCTGCGGCGGCTCAACCGCATCACGCCGGCCAACCGGATCAAGAGCGCGGCGATCGCGGCGCTGATCGACATGGTGCCGCCGCTCGCGGCGCCGATCTTTGCCACGCTGGCCGACCGGCGCGTCGATCTCGCGGCATTGGCAGAAGACGACGCCGCGCTGGCCGATTACATTCGCGACAACGTCGGCGGCACGTTCCACCCGGTCGGCACCTGCCGCATGGGCGCATCGGACGATCGCGACGCTGTCACCGATCCAGCCGGCCGCGTTCACGGTGTCGACGGGTTGCGCGTCATCGATGCCTCGATCATGCCGACGATACCGCGCGGCAACACCAATATTCCGACCATCATGGTGGCGGAAAAACTTGCCGACGCGATGCTGAGCGGTCTGTAGCCCGGATGAGCGTAGCGACATCCGGGGTCGGCATTTCAGCCGATCAATCGTTCCCGGATATCGCTGCGCTCATCCGGGCTACTTCGGCACGCTGACGTAAATCTGCCCATCGCGCACCGCGACTTTCACCGGCGTCAGGCGCACCGAGGCGTCGCCGGGGTGGCAGCCGGTGGCGAGGTCGAATTCGTAGCCGTGCCATGGGCAGACGATGTGGCGCTGCTTGCCGAAGCGCAGCCCCGCGCTCTTCTTGTCGGGGGTGATGATTTCCTCGACCTGATGGAAGATTTTTCCCTGGCAGACCGGGCCGCCGGCATGCGGGCAGACGTTTTCGTAGGCCAGCACCTTGCTGCCGGTGCGGAAGATGCCGACTTCGAGCTCTTCCACGGCAAAGACGCGGTAGTCGCCATCAGCGATGTCAGTCAGCTTTCCTACCGAGATTTCGTCCATCTCTTACCCCTCACTTATTCAATCCCCGGCGGGCGATGAAACCAGATCGCCACGTCGAACATGTTGAGATCGGCGGCGCGGATCATGCCGCAGGCCGTCACCACCGTTTCGGTCGCCGTCACTGCGTGTTGCGGGAAGGGCACCACATCGTGGCCGCGCCGCTCCACTTTCGCGGCATACACCTTTACTGCCGCCGTCAGCACTTGCTGCAACGTCTTGTCGGAGATCGCGTCGGGCTCGCCGCGCTTGAGCGCGTCGCGCGCGGCAGCGCAGAAATCCGCGGACTTCACGCCGTTGCGCGCTACGCGACGGCCCGGCTTGCCGCCCCGCTTGGCCGCTTTGCGTTGCACCGCTTTCGGCATTTATTTCAACTCAGGCCGTCACCGGCTCGCGCCGCGCCGGCGCCTTATTCGGCCTGGTCTTGAGCTGCTTGTGCTTGGGCACTTCGAGATTGAACAGGCGGGCCGAGTTGAAGCCCAAAATGTTGCGCTTGGCCTTCTCGTCGAGGAACGGCAGCGTGGTGATCGAATTCGGCAGGTCGAAATCCCAGTGCGGCCAATCCGACGCAAACAACAGCTGCGTCTCCGCCTTCATCGCCTTGAAGGTCGCTTCGGTCAATTCGATGTTGGAGCGCTCCAGCGGCTGGCTCGAATAGAACATCTCCTGCATGTATTCGCTCGGCTTGCGCTTGAGCAGCGGCGCCTCCGAGGAACGCATCATGTATTCGGAATCGAGCCGCTGCATCAGGAACGGTACCCAGGCAAGCCCGCTTTCGATCCACACCACTTTGAGCTTCGGAAAGCGCTCCGGCAGGCCGTTCATGACCCAGTTCGTCATGTGGATGATGTTGTAATAGACGAACGAGATGGCGTGCATGGAAATAAACTTATTGCACTGCTGCATCGACTGGTCGCCCCAGTGGAAGCCGGAGTGGAACGCCAGCGGCTTGCCGGTCGCCTGGATGGCGGAATAGAGCGGCATGTAGCTGTCGTGATTGACGGCGCGGAAGCGCGTCGAGGTGACCGAGAAGCCGATGATGCTCGGATTGTCGGCGTACATCTCGACAGCTTTCAACGACGCTTCCGGATGGTTGAACGGAATGTACAGCATCGCCTTGATGCGCGGATCCTGCGGCAGCACTTCTTCCGTCAGCCATTTGTTGAAGGCGTTGCCGATCACGACTTCCATCTCGACCTGCGGATGCATGCCGAGCACCAGCATCGGCGTTGGGAACACCACCATGTAGTCGATTCCCATGGAATCCATGGCGCGCTGCACCAGCGTCACCTGAGCGTGGGTGTGGCCGCCGGGCACCGCCTCGCCGAGGCGCTGCTGATGCGGGATGCGGCCGAACACGTCTTGATACAGCATGCCGGGCGTCGAATTCATCAAGCCGGGCGAACCGCCGCGTTCCTTGAACGCACGCGCCATCTGTTTGTAGACGTCGCTTTCCATGCGATCGACGACGTCGGACCAGAACGCCGTCTCGGTGACATGGGCGTCGACGTCGACGATGAAATAATTGTCCTGGCGCGCTTCCTTGGCGGCGTGGGCGAGAATCTCGCGGGTGTCGGTCGAGGTGCTGATCTTCGGCAATTCGGTAACGCGCGAAATGCCTTTGCCGTTTTTTCCGTTGCGCGGCGTTTTGGTCAGCATCGATATCCTCCACCCTAGGAGCGGCTTTTGTGATCGGGCCCGTGAGTCAAGGCCATTGGAATCTACGGGAAAGCTAGCAGCATTCTCACGCGATGGACATGGCAATTTGCTTCGAACTACCACCGGTTGCCCGGATCAGCCATGCCGAAACGTCCGGGCGCGCTCTCCCATCGGCGCGCGCCGCAGTGTAGCTTTGCGGCCACGAACGCGGGAGGGACCATGAGCTACCAGGATTTGCTTTACGGCGTCGACGGCAAGGTCGCGACCATCACGCTGAACCGGCCCGACCGCATGAACGCGCTGTCGCGCAATCTCGAGGCGGAAATCCACCGGGCGCTCGACGAGGCCGATACCGACCGCAGCGTGCGCGCCATCATCCTCACCGGCGCCGGCGCGGCGTTTTCCGCCGGCTACGACCAGCAGGCGGCGCCGGCTTCGGGCGTGCGGCCGCTCGATCCGCAGGGCAAGAGCCACGCCGAATATATCGAGTTCTGGCAGCGCCTCGACGGCAGCCGCGTGAACCACTGGGAGCATATGTGGAATCTCGGCAAGCCCGTGATCGCCGCGGTCAATGGCTGGGCCATGGGCGGCGGCTTCTGGTATCAGCTTGCCGCCGACATCACGATCGCCTCCGACAAGGCGACGTTCGCGCAGCCGGAAGTGCGCCAGGTTTCCAATACCAGCTATCTGCTCACGGCACTGTGCGGCTGGAAGGCTGCCAATCGCTGGGCGCTGACCGGCGATCATTTCGACGCCCAGGAGGCGCTGCGCATCGGCATGGTCAACGAAGTGGTGCCCCATGACGAGTTGATGCCGCGCGCCCGCGCGCTGGCCAACCGCATCGCGCTGGTGCCGGAGCCGTCGATCCGGCTCAACAAGGCCATCGCCATGCAAGGGCTGCAGGCCTCTGGCGTGCACGCGGCGCTGCTGCTCGAAGGCGCGCTGAGCGCGCTGGCGCATTCCTCGCACAATGAGGATCGCCAGCGGCTGTTCGAGGCGCAACGCGCCGGCGGGCTGAAGGCCTACCTGGAGGCGCGCGACGGCCCATTCCATCCCGAGCCGATGGGGCCGAAGTCAAAACCGCGCACCAAATGAGTTGTTTTATGCGTTACGCGTTGGCCGTGGTCGCAGCCGCCGTGCTGGCTGTCACTTTCTCGGCGCGGGCGGAAGACGCATGGCCGCAGCGGCCGGTAACGATCGTGGTGCCGTTCCAGGCCGGCGGCTCGGCGGATTTGCTGGCGCGCATCCTGCAGCAGCACATGGAGGCGGATTTCCATTCGCCGTTCGTGGTCGAGAACCGTTCCGGCGCCGGCGGCAGCGTCGGCACCGCCTACGTGGCGAAAGCGCCGAACGACGGTTACACATTGCTGCTCGGCACGCTCAGCGGCAACGTGCTCAACGAATTCGTCTTCGATAGATTGCCGTATGATCCGGAGCGCGATTTTCAGCCGGTCTCGCTGCTGGTGCATCTGCCCAATCTGCTGGTCGTCAATCAAAAAGTTCCGGTAAAAACCGTGCCGGAATTGATCGCCCATCTGAAGGCCAACGACGGCAAGCTCAATTATGGCTCATCGGGCATCGGCACCTCGTCGCAGCTCTCCGTCGTGATGTTCGAACTCGCCACCGGCACGCATATGACGCACGTGCCGTTCCGCAGCACCACCGACGAATTGACCGCCATGATGAGCGGCAATGTCGATCTCGCCATCGACAGCATGACGACACTGTGGCCGCAGGCCCAGGCCGGCGCGGTGCGGGCGCTGGCGGTGACCAGCGCGGAACGTCTTGCCGGCGCGCCCGACGTGCCGACCATCGGCGAGACCATCAAGGGATTCTCGGTCACGGGCTGGCAGGGTCTGTTCGCGCCCGCGGGCACGCCGCGCCCGATCGTGGAAAAACTCGCGGCCGAGGTGAAACACGTTTTCGAGGCGCCGGACGTGGTCGCGACGCTGACCAAAGTCGGCGGCGAGCCGGCGCCGATGAGCCCCGACGCGTTTGCGGCCTTCATCGCGTCCGAGCGGCCGAAATGGCAGGACGTCGTCAAGGCGTCCGGCGTGCATATCGACGCGAACTGATGCGGCAAGCCGGAAACGAAACCTGATGAGCTCAGTCGGCCTGATCGGTTACGGCGGCATCGCGCAGGACGTGATCGCGGCGCTACGCGAGGCCGGCGGCGGCGCCGAGATTGCCGGCGTGCTGTGCCGGCCCGGACGCGCGGCGAAAGCGCGTGCCGCGCTTGGTGATATTGCGGTCGTGGAAACGCTTGCCGATTTACTGGCGCTGCGTCCGGATATCGTCGCTGAAGTCGCGGGACAACAGGCGGTGGCCGAATATGGTCCAGACGTGTTGCGAACCGGCTTCGATCTCCTGGTGATTTCCGTCGGTGCCTTGGCCGATCCGGCGCTGTTCGACCGTCTCAAGATGGCCGCGCGCGACGGCAAAAGCCGCATGCTGCTGCCGGCCGGGGCCATTGGCGGCATCGATGCCATTGCGGCGATGCGCCTCGGCGGGCTTACGACGGTGCGCTACCGCTCGCGCAAGCCGCCGGCGGCGTGGCGCGGCTCGCCCGCGGAAAAGGTCACGGACCTCGATAAATTGTCCGGCCGCACCGTGCTCTATCGCGGCACTGCCGGCGAGGCGGCGCTGCTCTATCCGCAGAACGCCAATGTGGCCGCTGCGGTGGCACTTGCCGGCCTCGGTTTCGAGAAAACCGAGGTCGAGCTGGTCGCCGATCCCGATGCACCCGGCAATGTGCATGAGATCGAAGCCGAGGGCGCCGCCGGGCGTTTTGCCATCCAGCTGCAAGGCAAACCGTCGCGCAGCAACCCCAAAACCTCGGCGCTGGCGGCGCTCAGCGTCGCGCGTGCGCTCATCAATCTGGATGCTACAATCGTCATATGACCGCCCCGACAACGCGCCGCGCCACCAACGCCTTCATCGGCAGCCCGATCGAGCGGCTCGAGGATCTGCGCTTTCTCACCGGGCGCGGCCAATACACCGATGATCTGACCGACGAGAAAATGCTGCACGCGGTGATCCTCCGCAGCTCCGTGGCGCACGGCCGCATCCGCTCGATCGATACGACGGCGGCGCGCGCACGGCCGGGCGTCCATGCGGTGATCACCGCGGCCGATATCGGTGAGATACCGACGATTCCGTTGCGGCACGATCCGCTGCCCTCGTCCAAGCGTTACGTGCAGCCGATCATTGCCGCCGACAAAGTCCGCTTTGTCGGCGAGCCGATCGCCGTTGTGGTCGCCGACAGTGTCGCGCTGGCCGAGGATGCGTTGGAGGCGATTGTGGTCGATATCGAGCCGCTTGCCGCGGTGGTCGACCGCGATGTCGCGCGCGAGGCCGATGTTTTCCTGTTCGAAGAAACCGGCAGCAATGTCGCCGGGACAATCACGGCGACGCGCGGCGATACCGATGCGGCGTTCAAGAATGCGCCTTACGTCCGCCGCGAGCATTTCAAGGTGCAGCGCCACGGCGCGGTGCCGATGGAGCCGCGCGGGCTCGTCGCCGATTGGGACGCCGCGAAACAACGCGTGACGGTATCCGGCGTCTGCAAGGTGCCATTCAACAACCGTCGTGCGCTGGCGCAGATGATGAAGCTCCCCGAGACGTCGGTGCGCATGCTCGAATACGACGTCGGCGGCGGTTTCGGCGCGCGCGGCGAATTTTATCCGGAAGATTTCCTGATTCCATTCGCGGCCAAGGTCGTCGGCCGCCCGGTGAAGTGGGTCGAGGACCGGCGCGAGAATTTGATGTCGCTTAGCCATGCGCGCGACGCCGCATGCGATCTCGAAATCGCCTGCACCCGCGACGGCACCATCCTCGGGCTGCGCGGCCACGCTTACACCGATCTCGGCGCCTATGTGCGCACGAACGGCGCGACGGCGTCGCGCAATATTTCGCAAATCATGTCCGGGCCTTATCGCATCCCTCATGTGCGCATGGACGTGACCATGGTGGTGACCAACAAGACGCCGTCGGGCACCTATCGCGGACCGGGGCGCTTCGAGTCGGATTTCTGCCGCGAGCGGCTGTTCGACATGGTGGCGGCCGATCTCGGCATCGACCGGGTCGAATTTCGCCGCCGCAATCTGATCGCCGAAGCCGACATGCCCTATGCGCTGGCGAAGGTGCATGTGCTCGACATCGTCAGCGAATGCGACAGCGGCGATTATCAAATCACGCTCGATCGCTGCCTCGCCGAATTCAACTGGGCCGAGCGGTCGAAGCTGCAAGGCGCACTGATCGACGGGCGATACCACGGCATCGCCATCGGCTGCTATCTCGAAGGCGGCGGCACCGGGCCGCGGGAGAATGCGCGGCTCGTCATCGAGGCTGACGGCAAGGTCTCGGTGTTCGTCGGCTCGTCGTCGGTCGGGCAGGGCGTCGAGACGGTGTTTTCGCAGATCGCCGCCGACGCGCTGGAACTGCCCATGGAGCGCATCAACAACGTGTTCCACGGCTCTACCGATTATGTCACCGAAGGATTCGGCTCGTTCTCGTCGCGCTCCATCGTCATGGGCGGCAACGCCATCGTCGATGCCGCCAATCGGCTGCGCGCGCTCGTGCGCGAGGCCGCGGCGCAACGGCTCGGCTGCGCGGCGAACCAAATCGCATTCGACAACGAGACGGTCGTCGGGCCGAACCGCGCCGCGCTTGAATTCAAAGAGTTCGCGGGGTTTGCCGCCGACGGTACGCATGCCAGCAGCAAGCGGACTTATTCCTACGGCGCGCATGCAGCCTATGTGGCGGTCGATCCGAGGACAGGCCAAGTCGAATTGATCGATTATGTCGCCATCGAAGACGTCGGCCGCATCGTCAATCCGCTGACCTTGCACGGCCAGTGCGTGGGCGCTGTCGTCCAGGGTCTGGGCGGCGCGTTGCTCGAACATTTCATCTACGATGAGAACGGCCAATTCCTCACAGGCTCGTTCGCCGATTACCTGGTGCCGACGGCGAGCGATTTCCCCAGCATCCGCGCGGTGGCCCTGGAGCAGAAACCGTCGCCGCTCAATCCGATGGGTACCAAGGGCGCAGGCGAGGGTGGCATCATCCCGGTCGGTGGCGTCGTCGCCAATGCCGTCGCCGCGGCGTTGGGTTCGCTGGGTGTGCAGCCGCACGAATTGCCGCTGACGCCGCCTCGGGTGTGGCAGTTGATACAGGACGCATCCTCGCGTTAACGTGCCCGCATGAAACTCCCGCCCTTCGAATACGCCTGCCCGACCACGCTCTCCGACGCGGTCGCGCTTTTGGCGTCGCATGACGGCGAAGCCAAGCCGCTGGCCGGCGGCCAGAGCCTGGTGCCGATGCTGGCGTTCCGCGTCGCTTCGCCGTCGTTGCTGGTCGACCTGCGCAAGCTCGCCGAGTTGCGGCAGATCAAGATCGCGGACGACGGTGTCACGCTTGGCGCCATGGTACGCTGGCGCGATATCCTGGACGACGCGCGGCTACTCCAAGCGCATCCGCTATTGATCGCGGCCGTCGAACACGTCGCGCATTATCAGATCCGCAACCGCGGCACTGTCGGCGGCAGCATCGCGCACGCCGATCCCGCCGCGGAGATACCGGGCGTCGTCGTGACCTGCGAGGCGAAGATCGCCGTTGTCGGCAAAGCCGGTGCGCGGGTGATCGACGCGGCGAATTTTTTCCAGGGCCCGCTGATGACCGCGCTCAAGCCCGATGAGATCATCACCGAAATCCGCTTGCCGGCATGGCCGGCCAAGCGTCGTTTCGGCTTCCAGGAATTCGCCCGCCGCCGCGGCGATTTTGCGCTGGCCGCCGCGATGCTGTTCTACGACGAGGACGGCGGCAAGGCGGGCAACGCCCAAGCCTTCAACGCCCATGTCGGCGCCATCGGCGTCGCCGACCGGCCGCTGCGGCTGACGGCGGTTGAGCAAGTCCTTAACGGCAATAAGATCGACGAGGCCATCATCGCCAAGGCCGAAGCTGCCGCGTCCGCGTCGGTCGATCCCCATGACGATATCCACGCCGGCGGCGCCTACCGCAAGGCGCTGATCGGCGTCATGGTCGAGCGCGCGCTCAAAGGCGCGGCGGCCTAGCGAACAAAACCATGCCGGTAAAATTCGAAGTCAACGGCAAGCCGGTCGAGGTCGAAGTCGAGCCGCGGCTGACGCTGGCCGATTGCCTGCGCCACCATCTGCGGCTCACCGGCACCCATGTCGGCTGCGAGCACGGCGTCTGCGGCTCCTGCACCGTGCTGGTCGACGGCGCGGCGGTGCGCTCCTGCCTGTTGCTCGCGGTGCAGGCCGAGGGCGCCAAGGTGGTGACCGTCGAGGGCCTCTCTCTCGAAGAAGGTTTGACGCCGCTGCAGGCCTCGTTCCGAAAACATCACGCGCTGCAATGCGGCTTCTGCACGCCCGGCATGATCACGACCGCGCATGCGCTGCTCAGCGAGGAGCCCGACTGCGACGCGGACCGCGTGCGCGAAGTGCTGTCCGGCAATCTGTGCCGCTGCACCGGCTATATTTCCATCGTCGAAGCCGTGCTCGACGCGCGCTCCGCCTATAAGCGCGACGGAACGGGCACATGAGGACGATCAACGCGTTCGTCGGCCAGCCGATCGAACGGTTGGAAGACTTCCGCTTCGTCCGCGGCCGCGGCCAATATGTCGACGATCTCGCCCGTAACGATATGCTGCACGCGGCGATCTTGCGCAGCGCCGTCGCCCACGGCCACATCCGCACTATCGACGTGTCGCGGGCGAAAAAGATCCCCGGCGTGCACGCCGTCATCACTGCCGCCGACCTCGGTGATGCAATCCCACTGGTGCCGATGCGATTGCAGCCGATGCCGGAGTTCGAGGCCTTTGGCCAGCCGGTCATGGCGCGCGACAAGGTGCGCTATGTCGGCGAGGCGCTGGCGATGGTGCTGGCAGAAAGTGCCGGCGTCGCCGAAGACGCGCTCGGCGCCATCGAAGTCGATATCGAGCCGCTGCCGGCCATTGCGAACTGGCAAAGTGCGGCGAAAAACGAAACGCTGCTGTTCGAAAATAAAGGCAGCAATGTCACGATGAAATTTCGCGCCGTGCTCGGCGACGCCGACGCGGCGTTCAAGCACGCGCCCTATACGCGGCGCGAGCGCTTCAGCACCCAGCGCCATACCGCGCTGCCCATGGAACCGCGCGGCCTGCTCGCGGAGTGGGACGCCGCGAGCGGGCGGCTGACGCTGTCGGGCGCGGCAAAAGTGCTGTTCGCCAACCGCCGCATCCTCGCCAAACAGCTCGGTCTCGCTGTCGATGCCATCGACATGGTCGAGTACGACGTCGGTGGCAGTTTTGGCGCGCGCGGCGAATTTTATCCGGAAGATTTCCTGATTCCGTTCGCGGCGCGCCATGTCGGCCGCCCGGTGAAATGGACCGAGGATCGCCGCGAACATCTGATGACGATGAACCACGCCCGCGAGGCGGCATGCGACGTCGAGATCGCCTGCTCCCGCGACGGCACAATCCTCGGCCTGCGCGGCCACGGCTTCGTCGACATGGGCGCCTACATGCGCACCAACGGCGCCGTCGGCGCGCGCAACATCGCGCAGTTCATGTCGGGGCCGTATCGCGTTGCCAATATCGATCTCGACGTTACGCTGCTGCTCACCAACAAGACGCCGGTCGGCACCTATCGCGGGCCCGGCCGATTCGAGACCGATTTCTTCCGCGAGCGCCTGCTCGACATGGCGGCGCGCGACCTTGGTATCGACCAGATCGAATTCCGCCGCCGCAATCTCGTCCGCGAAGCCGACATGCCATACAAGGTCGCGACCATCGCGCCGTTCGAAAGCAAGGACGAGCTCGACAGCGGCGATTATCAGGTCACGCTCGAGCGCTGCCTTGCCGAGTTCGGCTGGGCGGAGAAGGAGAAACTGAAAGGCAAGCTGATCGACGGCCGCTATCACGGCCTCGCGGTGTGCTGCTTCATCGAAGGCGGCGCCGCCGGCCCGAAGGAAAGTGCGCGCTTGGTGCTGGAAAGCGACGGCACGCTCACCGTCTATATGGGCTCGTCCGGTGTCGGCCAGGGGCTGGAGACGGCATTCGCGCAAATCGCCGCCGACGCCATGGACATGCCGATGGATCGTATCAATCGCGTGTTCCACGGCTCGACGGCCTATGTCAGCGACGGCTATGGCTCCTATCACTCGCGCTCGATCGTGATGGGCGGCTCGGCCGTGCTCGATGCCGCGACAAAACTGCGGGCGGCCATGAGCGCGGAAGCGGCGCGGCGGCTCAACTGCGGCTCAGCCGAGGTCGAACTCGCCGACGGCCGTGCCACGGCACCCGGTGGCAAATCGGTGTCATGGGCGGAGCTGGCGCCGGAGCCTCTGTCGGTCGAAGGCGCGTTCTCCAATCATAAGCATACCTGGGCCTATGGCGCGCACGCCGCCCATGTCGCGGTCGATCCAAAAACCGGCGCGGTCGCGCTCATCGATTATGTGGCCGTGGAGAATTGCGGCCGCATGATCAATCCGCTGACGCTGAAGGGCCAGCTCGTCGGCGCCGTGGTGCAGGGCCTCGGCGGCGCGTTCATGGAGCATCTCGCCTATGACGAGAACGGCCAGCTGCTGACCGGCTCGCTGGCCGATTATCTCATCCCGACCGCGAGCGATTTTCCAAAAATCCGCGGCTATATGATGGAATCGCATCCCTCGCCGATCAATCCGCTCGGCGCCAAGGGCGCCGGCGAGGGCGGCATCATCTCGGTCGGCGGTGTGATTGCGAACGCTGTCGCCGATGCGCTCGCATCCCTCGGCGTCGAGCCGCGCGATCTGCCGCTATCGCCGTCGCGGGTGTGGCAGCTGGTGCAGGACGCGCGCAAATAGATCTGTCCGTCACCCTGAGGTGCGAGCGAAGCGAGCCTCGAAGGGCGACGGCCCGGGCCGTGCATCCTTCGAGGGCCGCTTCGCGGCCACCTCAGGATGACGGTGAACGATGGACTAGCGAAGGCTACAAGAATAGATTCAGACCCAGCACGCACGTTCAGGAGCAAGCCATGGCCGTCGCCCGTCATCCGCGCCCGAAAGAACTCGAAGGTGTTCCGCTCGAAGACATCATGAAAAAATACGTCGGCCGCTTCAAGGACAAGAAGCCGGATTGGGCCGCCTTCGAGGACGCCAAGATCGAAGGCTATAAGCGGGCGCAACACCGCTTCATCGGCGCCGGCGGCTCCGGCAAGCACGACGATCCGAACATCATTCCGGCCGGCAACTTCACACTGTCGATCGTCTACGTGAATCCCGGCCAGGGCAATGCCGCGCATACCCACGAGGTCGAAGAATGCTTCTTCGTGCTGCAAGGCATTCTCGATGTGTTCGTCGAGGACGAAAGCGGCAAGCGCGTCACCACGCGGCTCGGCCCCTGGGAGTGCATCGCCTGTCCGGCCGGCGTGATCCACGGCTATCAGAACGACTCGCTTGCCCCGGTTTACGTGCAGATCATGCTCGGCCGTGGTCGGCCCGATCCCATGGGCTATTCCGACGGTGAGCTCTACAAGCGCCGGGATGCGCACCTGAAAGCGGTGTAGGGGGTTCAGATCGGGATCGCCTGAAATTTGGTCGAAAAGCCGTGCATGCGCTGCGCGCCAGTCGCGGTGATCTGCACCGTCTCGGCAAACACGCAGCCGGTCTCGCCGTTGCGCCAGGCCGGATTAAACAGATCGATGTTGAACGCGAACACCATGCCGGGGCGGAATTCGTCGCCGACGACTTTGAGCGCGTCCTGGTCGGCGCGCAAGGCGTGAAAGCGGTAGCGCGGATATTCCAGCGAGGCGAGGCCGTGGCCGTGAATGCCGGTTTCGCAGATCGCCAGCTTCCGCTCCTCGATCGTCTGCTTCACCGCGGCCATGGCCTCTGAGATTTTGCGGCCCGGCCCGAACTCTTTAAGCCCGCGCTCGTAGGCGGCGACGCAGCCGTCATAGATCTCGCGCTGCTTAGCCTCCGGCTCGCCAAGGCAGAACGTGCGCTCGACATGGGTGAAATAGCCGCCAATTTTTGGATGCAGCTCGCAAATAATGACGTCGCCGCGCTCCATCTTGCGCGTCGTCGGCACGCGGAACGGATGCGGATAGGGATAGCGGTCGCAGGCCCAGAGAAACAATGTCGGCTCCTCGCCGCCGTGCGCCAGCATGGTCTCCACCATGCGGCCGTAGACTTCGCATTCCTTGATGCCGGGCCGCGCGGTGTCGCGGCATGCCGCCAGCATCAGGTCGCCGAGCTCGGCTGCCTTGGCGAGGATGCCGAGCTCTTCGTCGCTCTTGATGGTGCGCACCTTCTCCAGCATGTCGTCGAGATGGACAAGCTTGGCACCGGACAAAAGCTCCTGCAGGCGCAGATAAACGCTGTGCGGTAGCCAGCCGTCGGGATCGAGCGGGCCGGCCAAGCCGTCCATGCCGATGCGGCCGTGCTCGAGTTTGAGCTCCTTGATGCGCTCGGCGACGCTGTCCGCCCAGGTGCCCTTGCGGGCGCGGATATCGCCGACCCAATCCTGCGCGCTGCGCCAGCCTTCGAGGAAGGTCGGCATCAGCACGAAGCAGGTCGGATCGCCCTCGCGCGGGAACACCAGCACGTTGAATTCGGCATTGCCGCCGACCGGGCAGAGATAGCGCGCATTGGCGATGCAAAAGTCCCACATCAGCGGCCAGCCCCAGAGCACCAGGCAATCGAGATCGCGCGCCGCCATGTCCTTGCGGACCGCTGCCCAGCGCCGGTCGCGCTCGCGCAGCGAAAGTCGAGGGAGTTCGAGTGTGTCGCGCATGTTCAGACTCCTTCTCCCTCTCCCCTCTGGGGAGAGGGAGCTCGCATCAGCAAGCCTTGTTTTCGAGGCCTGTCATTTCTCACGCCGCCTGCAGCTTCAGCCGCTGCAGACTTTCCAGATAATCGGCGATGCCGCGTTCGAGATCGTATTCGGGCCGGTAGCCTAATTCCTTTTGCGCGCGCGAAATGTCGTAGACGCCGTGCATCGGGTAGGGCGAGCCGAGGAAGTTCAATCCCGGCCCGACCTCGATCACCGCGTTCGGCAGGTGTTTTCGCAAAATGGCGGCGACGTCTTTGAGCGTGACGCCGATGCCGGTGCCGATATTGAACACGCGGCTATTGAGGTTTTTCGCCATGGTCGCGAGATAGATGCCGAGCGCGGAATCCTTGTTGTAGATGAAGTCGTCTTTTTCATCGCCGCCTTGCGCGATGCGGAATGGCTGACCGCTGGCCGGCTGCTCGATGATCTGGCTGGTCACGCCCATATTGCCGTGGCGCGACGTCTTGCCGGGGCCGTAAGTGGTGGCAAAACGCAGCACCACGACATCGAGGCCGAGCGTGCCCCAATACAGCGTCGCGTTCTCACCCATGAGTTTTGCGGAATCGTAGATGCGCTTCGGGTCCTTCGGATGATCCTCGATGACAGGCTTGTAGGTCGGCGCGCCGTAATCGCCGAGGAACGGGCCATAGATGCCCTTGGCGCTGGTATAGACCACGCGCTCGACATTTGCGGCCCGTGCCGCTTCGAGCACATTGACCGTGCCCATCACATTGATCTCGACGCTCTCGGCGGGATGCTTGGCCGACAGAGCGCTGATATAGGCGGCGGTGTGCACCACGTGGGTGACGCCGCGCGATTTGATCACTTCGGCAAGGCGGGCGCGGTCGAGAATGGAGCCGAGCTCGATATCGACCTTGTCGACGATATCGCGGATCAGCGATTCGTCGCGGTGGCGCGAATAGAGCACCGGCCGGTGGCCTTCGCGGACGAATTTGCGGCTCGCTTCCGCGCCGATGACGCCCATGCCGCCGGTGATCAGAACCCGCATCGGTCACCTCCCTTGTCGTGTCATCGTCCGCGAAGGCGGACGATCCAGTAACCACTTCGCCATCGGTGTTTACTGGATCATCCGCCTTCGCGGATGATGACAGTGCATTTTAGCCATAAGTCGGCACGAACAGCTTTTCGACGGGAATCGGCTCCGGGATCAAACCCTGCTCGACCATGTAGGTCACCAGCGCCTCCAGCGTCGGCCGGTTCGGCTCGACGCCATAGGGCCAGCAATCGCCGCCGAACAAGTCGTCGATCTCCTGCACGTCGTCGGGCAGCCACGGCAGCATGTAACGCAGCGTCCCGGAATAGCGCATCTTTTCCCGCGCCCAGTCCTTGGCCGCGTTGAACGCGTTGTAGAGGCTCGTCGCCACGAACGGGTTCTTCTCATAGACGTCGTTGCGGATGACGACGAGATGCATGATCGGAAAGATTTTCGTGCGCCGGACATAGTCTTTTTCCTGCGCGCGATAGTCGGGAATGAGCCGCACCACGTCGGGATTGCGGCCGAAAGCCTTCGGCATGTTCGAGCCGACGATGGCGTGGATTTCGCCGGCTTCGAGCAGGTCGCTCAATGACTTGCCGCTGGTGTTCTGTTTCAGGTTGACCGGCTTGAGCATCGGCATGACGGAGGGATTGCCATAGAGGCCGGGCTCGTTGATGGCGCCCTGGATCCATTCGATCTCGTCGAGATCGATGCCGAGGTCGTGCTGCATCAGGCCGCGGATGAAGATGGCGGCGGTCTGGGTGTAGAGCGGCACGCCGACGCGCTTGCCGGCGAAATCCTTGGCCGACTTGATGTGCTTGCGGTTGACGATGATGAAGCTGTGGCGAAACACCCGCGAGGCGAACACCGGCAGCGCCACGAACGGCAGCTTCTTGGCGGCATAGCGGGTGATGAATTCGGAGCTCGACATTTCGCAGGCGTCGAACTCGAGCCGGTTGGACATGCGGTCGAAAATCTCGCGCGGATTGTCCATGACCAGGAAATTGAGATCGATGCCGTCGGCTTTGACGTCGCCGGTATGCAAGGCAAGCATGCGATCATAGAGGCCGCAGGCGAAGGTGATCGGCAGGGACATGATTTTCCTTGGGGCGTGAGAGGCGGGACGAACGCCATTATCCGCTATCGGGAGGTGTCCGCGCAACGCTGGCCTCGACGACTGTGCCTCGATCCGCTGCGGCGCATCGCTTGATCGCGGCAGGGCGTCGAACGCATACTGGGGTTGATGCAGCCGGCTGCCGGGAATCCTTTCGTTCGCGTCATCATGTGGCACGCGGCGGCCACATCCCGCAACCGCCGGTTTGCCCGTAGAATGACCGAATGAAGCTCCGTGCCGTCGATCTGCGCGATCCCGCACTGACCGGTGCTCTCCGCGAGCGCTTGTGCTGGCTCTATTACGACGAGATCTATCGGGCGGCGTTTCCGATTGCGGACGAGGCCGAAGACCCGTCCATCTGGTTGCCGCTCATCGCCGACACGCAGCCACCGCCGTCGCCGATTGTGCATCTCGTACTGGCGGTCGATGATGCGCACGGGCCGCGGGACATCGATGCCTCTACCTTGTTCGGCGGCATCATCTTTGAATATTTTCGCATCAGCAAAGCGTCGTTGGCGACCTATCTCTGCATCAAGCCCAAAATGCGCGGCCATGGGGTGGCCAGATTTCTCATTGCCCGCGCCCTGGACATCATCGGCGCCCATGCCCCAGGAGCGGCAGTGCCGCTTTTTGCCGAGGCGGAAAACCCTAGGGATCAGATCGACGCCGCCGTTCGCGACGGCGCCCGCCGCCGGTTGCCGATCCTGTCCCGGCTCGGCTTTCGCAAGCTGCCGATCGCCTATCGTCAGCCGGCCTTGGGTCCCGGCAAGCGTCCGCTCGACAATCTGGAATTTCTGGTCTTCACCGATGGGAAACCGGCAAGCATCAAGTTGTCGGTAATACGGGGATTCATGCGGGAATTCTACGACAGCCTCGATGCCGGGCCGCCCGATGAGGCCAAGATGTTCGGTGCGTGCGCGGAGGACATCCAGGCGCTGGATTTGATCGAGCCCGCCTGATTGCCGTTCTGTCCTAAAGCATTCGTCCGAACATAAACTGGACGAACGACGGTCCGGCTCTTGACGAGCGGCCTGACTGATTTCAAAGTCGATAAATCATTCCCGGTCCCGCCGAATAATCCGGTCCCGACGTGTAATATGGCCACGCGAAGAAGCGTTTTTATCAGCTATGCGAGCGAGCACGGCAGAGTTGCCGAGGCGATTGCGCTTGCGGTTCGGGAACTGAACCTGAACGTGTTCGTGGATCGCGACAATCTGCAGCCGGGCCTGGGCTATCACGACCGCATTCACAGCGAAATCGACAAGTGCGACGTGTTCGTCTTTCTGCTCACCAAGGAGGCCATAGCGGAAGACCGCTACACAATGAGTGAGCTGAAGTTCGCCCAACAGAAATGGCCGGTTCCGGGCGGGCACGTTCTCACCGTTCCGATCGGCCAATACGACAAGACCAAGCTGCCGCCCTATCTCGGCGCGGCGACATTCGTCTCCATCGTCGGCAATGTTCCGACCAATGTGCGGGCCGAGGTCAAGCGGCTCGTCCTTGGTCATATCCAATCCGAGAAAACGACGTCGCGCCTCAAGCAGACGGTTGGGACGCTTCTCGGGGTCGGAGTCGGCAAGCCCACTGCGTATGTCAACAGCGATGATCTGAACAAGGTCCTCGAAAGGAAATTGGAGAATGGCGGAAGGATAGCGGTCAGTGAACTGAAGGACGAGTTGGACAAGCACGCCGTGCCGAGCCAGCCGCATTGGCTCATGGTCGAGGGTGTTTTCTTTCCGGGCGCGCTGATGTCCACCGGCTGGTGGCGCAGAAGCAACAAGACGCTCATGAAGATGAAGTGGAACGATCCGTCATGGCAGGGTTGGCTGTTCTCGGGTTTCGAACAATGGGCGCCATCGTGGAATATCAACGACTGGTCGCGCGGCAGCCCACTCAATCTGGTCGGGCAGGTCGGTGCCCACGACGAGGCGGACTCCATTCCGGTGTTGGTCAAGAGCGCGCGGAAAGCGGCACAAATTCGCGACGATCTTGGCGACGAAATCGTGCTCAATGCGCAGGTTCGTGGGCTGCTTTGCCACGAAAGTCACTTTCCGAAGCTTGATCAGCTGAGCCAAAGCGACAAGAGCTTTTTCGACGTCATCAAGAGCATGACGGAGTCGCAGTATTACATTCTCGTATTTGATGACGACGATGCGCACAACGATGTGACGTTCCTGCGCAAGAAGGTGGAGTTCTACTCCGGTTACTTGTGGCAGTGCTGGTCGCCGAAGGAATGGACGCCGAGTGACCCGTTCAATACCAAGCTGCCGGGCGCCTATTTCGTCTGGGAGCATACCAATTTTGCCGATCGGGACGTGGTGCGCTTCGGGCTTGACAGCCTCGGTGCCAAGCTCGGCTTCCTGCGGCAGCGATTGCAGAAGAAGGATCTATCCGGCGATATGATCTTGCTGCAGCATCTGATGCCCAATGAGAAGCTGACCACTGACAGCGCCGGCAGCGCCCAACCGGCCATTCCGATCGAACACTTCACCAATCTGTTCGCCCACGAGGAATCCGGCCACGATGGCGGCTGAGCCTTGTCGCGGCAGGGGCTTCCCTGCGATCCGCCGGACGCTGCGCTTAGCGCTCACAGCCGAGGCAGCGTCGTAGCCTCGCCGTCATCGGGGATGAAGATCGCCATGGCTCCTGCAATCGCTTGTTTGGCGTCGCGCAGGACCAGAAGCCTCACCGTGACGCGCAACGTGGCACCGCCGCGGCTCAGCGCCGGGATATTCGCCGACACCCGGTCGATGGCAGTCTGATCGCCCTGCATTGCGGCGTGAAATCCGTTCCAGTGATGCTCGCGATATTCCGGCGGCACGATCAGGTCGAGGCTTTGGCCCACCGCACTCGACGCGTCATAGCCGAACAGCGCTTCGGCACCGGCGTTCCAAAGCCGGATTACGCCATTGGTGTCGGCAACCACCATCGCCTGGTCGGGCATCGAATCCTCATTTCGCGGCGCTGCTCGGCTTCTTCACGCTGCCGACAGGGAGCGTTGCCCCATCGCAATGCTCGCGTATTCGTCGATTTCGGCGCGCTGTCCGGGATAGAGCACGACCGTCGAAGTCTTTTCTTCGATAACGGCCGGTCCGTCAATAATGGCGCCGGGAGCGAGCGTGCTGCGGCGGAACACCGGCACTTTGATCGCATCGGTCGGACTGAAATAGGCTGTGCGTATTTCGTGAGGCACAGGCGATTGCGGCGAGGCAGACGCGGTAACCACGCTGAATTGCGGTTTGGGAATTGCTCCCACCGCGGTGACCTGGAAGTTGACGATCTCGACCGCTTCAGATTCCGCCATATGGCCGTAACGCCGCCGATGCGCCTCGTGGAAGCGCTTGGCGAGCGCGGCGAGATCGGCGTCGGTGATCAGCTCAGCCAAAGGAACACTGACTTCGTAAGACTGCCCGCGGTAACGCATGCCGGCGCTGCGCAATGTCGTCAGTCGCTCGCGTGTAAACTGTTCAAGCATCAAGTCCGCCAAGGCGTCTTCTTCCATCCGCGTGAAGATCCCTTCCAGTTCTGCCGGCTTTGCCGCATCAAGACGCGTGATGCGGGTAAAGCTGCGGGTCTGATGCACGTCGGTGACCAACATGCCGAAGGCGCTAAACGTGCCGGGATCGCGCGGAATGAGGATGCGGCCGATGCCGAGCTCGCCGATGATGCGGCCCGCAATGGTCGGCCCCATGCCGCCGAACGGCACCAGGGTGAATTCGCGCGGATCGTAGCCGCGCTCGATGGTGATGGTGCGCATCGCCATGGTGACGTTGGTGGCGAGCACGGTGAGGATGCCCCAGGCCGCTTCGACCGGCGTCAGCCCGAGCGGCGCCGCCACGCGCGACACCACGGCCTCGTGTGCCTTGGCGCTCGAAATCGGCATGGCGCCTTCGAGCAGCGCGCTTGGGCTGAGATGGCCGAGCACGACCAGCGCGTCGGTCAGCGTCGGCTCAATTCCGCCGCGGCCGTAGCAGGCCGGACCCGGATTGGCGCCGGCGCTCTGCGGCCCGACTTTGAGCACGCCAAGATCGACCGCGGCGATGCTGCCGCCGCCGGCGCCGATGGTTTCGATGTCCACGGTGTGGGTGCGCAGCGGATGCCTCGCCACGGACACTTCCGACTTGAACAGTGGCCGGCCTGGCAGCACCGCCATGTCGGACGAGGTGCCGCCGGTGTCGAAGGTGATGATGTTGTCGATGCCCTTGATGTCGCCGAGGTGACGGCCACCGATGACGCCGGCGACCGGCCCGGACATCACCGTCTCAATCGGCGTCGATGCCAGCATGCGGGCGCTCGCCGCGCCGCCGTCGGACTTCATCATCAGCGCCCGCGAGCGCGGGAAGCGCTTTAGCGAAAGTGCCTCCAGCTCGCGCAGATAGCGCGACACCGGCGGACCGATATAGGCATTGGCGACGGTCGAGGCGGTGCGCTCGTATTCGCGCCATTCCGGATTGACCTGGTGCGACAGCGACACATAGAGGTCCGGCGCGATGTCGCGGATGATCTTTGCGGCCGCCTGCTCGTGGGCCGGATTGGCGTAGGCGAACAGAAAGCACACCGCGACCGCTTCGACGCCTTGCGCGATCAGCTTGCGTGCTGCAGCGGCAACGTCGTCGGCATCGAGCGGCTCGATCACGTCACCGGTGAAATCGAGGCGCTCGCGCGCCTCGTGGATGCGGTCGCGGGTCAGCAGCATTTTCGGCGGCGGCGCAAAGATGTTGAACACCTCGTCGCCGCGCCATTGCCGGCCGATCTCGTAGACGTCGCGGAAACCGCTTGTGGTGATCAGGCCGACCCTTGCACCCTTGCCTTCGAGCATGGTGTTGAGCGCCGCGGTCGAGCCGTGCAGGATCAGCGACACCGCATCGGCGCCGAACTCGGCGGCAAGATCGCGCGTGATCTCCTGCATCACCGCGGCGGGCTGCGCCGGATTGGATGTGTATTTGCGGACGGCGACCAGCGCCGCCGCGTCCTCGTCAAAGGCGGTGACATCGGTGAAGGTGCCGCCGACGTCGATCCCAATACGCAATTTCATGTGGCAGCCTTGGTCCGCAGTTTTGCGGTCGCAGCGGCATCCACGCTCAGGTCATCCTTGAAGGCGACGCCGTAATCGTCGCGCGCCGCCTCGCGCGAGACATAGCCGCGCACCACGTCCTCGCGCACCCGTTCGGGCGCACGCGTACGCGGATCGCCCCAACCACCGCCGCCGGCGAATTCCATCGACAGCACGTCGTCCTTCTTCAGTCGCAGGCCGGCGACTTTGGAGGTCAGTGGCCGCGCCGCCTCGCCGGTGGATTTCAGCGAAGCTGCCGACACGTGCGCCGGCTTGGCGCCAAAGATTCCTGGCGAGGAGAACTTGAAACGATCGGTGCGCAGATTGATGACCGATTCATCGCCGAGAATCCGCCATTGCCGGCGCACGCCGAGGCCGCCGCGGAAGGTGCCGGGGCCGCCGGAATCCTGCGCCAGCTCGTAGCGCTCGACGCGCACCGGGAATTCACTTTCGACCGCCTCGACTGGCGTGTTCATGACATTGACGACCAGCTCATCCATGGCGCTGACGCCGTCGCCGTCGGGCCGCGCGCCGGTGCCGCCGCTCAAAATTTCGTATTGCGAATACCAGCGGCCGGTTTGCGGATGCCGCCCGGCGCTGGAGATCGAGCCGCCGGCGGCGCTGCCGGGCGCCGGCACCCGGCCGGGCACGGCGCGCGCCAGGGCGCGGATGGCGACCGAGGTCGTGACTTGGCTCGGGCGCACATACATGTTCACCGGCGCCGGGAATCGCGGATTGAGCAGCGAGCCTTCCGGCGGATAGGACACCTGCACCGGCCGCGACAAACCGTCGTTCACCGGCAGGTTCGGGATGAACACCATCTTGACCAGGCACTGGATGAAATTCTTCGACACGCACGGCCGCAAGTTGATCGGCCCGCGCGCCTGCGCGTCGCTGTCCAGAATGAAGTGCAACGTGTCGCCCTTCACTTCGAGGGTCGCCGAGATACGATAGGATTTGTTCAGATCGATGCCGTCGTCGTCGAGGTAGTCGGTCTCCGGGCCATAAAGCCCGTTGGGCACTTTGGCGATTTCCTTGCGCAGCTCGGTTTCGCAAATATCCATCCAGCTCTGCCAGCAGGCGAGCACTTTGTCGGTGCCGTATTTGCCGAACAACTCGGCGAATCGTGTAAGGCCATACGTGTTGGTGTTCACCTGCGCGGTGATATCGCCCCAGGTGACTTCCGGCGTGCGGGTATTGGCGCAGATCACCCGCTCGATGTCGGCGAGCAGTTGGCCGCGCCGCAGAATCCGCAGCGGCGGGATCAGCAGGCCCTCTTGGAAAAGATCAGTGGCATCGCCGGCGTTTGTGCCCGGCACTTTGCCGCCGAGATCGGGCTTGTGCGCGGTATTGCCGATATAGCCGACGAGGCGGCCGTCGACGAACATCGGCGTGATGATGCAGACGTCGGTCGAATGGTTCTGGCAGGCCTGATAGGGGTGATTGACGATGAAGGCATCGCCCGGCGCCGCGTCGGGAAAGCGGCGGCGGATTTCGTTGACCTGCGCGGCGAGCGGTCCGATATGCAGCGGCTGCGGAATGCCCTGCGCCACCATGCGGCCTTGCGCGTCGAAGATCGCGAAAGTGAAATCCTGGCTTTCCTTGATGATGGTGGAATAGCCGGTGCGCAGCATGTTGAGCGTCAGCTCGCGCGCGATCTGCAAGGTCGACTGGTAGATGACTTCGAGATCGATGGCGTTCATTGTTTTATGGGATAGGCCTTCGCCATCTGCTCAAAGTAGCCATCCTTCTTCAGGCCTTCGACGATGCTTAGGTCGACATAGTCGTTGACGTTCTTGCTGCCGACCTCGAGGCCGACGGCCTGAAGTTGCGCGATCACGTTGTTGGCGCCGGCTACCGACGGCGCGGCGTCGAGCGGCATCAGCCGCTTGAAGTCGTTGTAGGTGGCGTCGATCACCATCGGGTCGTTGGTTTTGTACTTTTGCGCGATCAAGGCCTTTGCCTTGTCGACATCGGACAGCGCCAGATAGGCGCCGGCGATATAGGCGCGCACAAAATGCGTCAGCGCATCGCGGTGCTCTTTCAGATAACCGTTGGTGACCACGACGCCGTCAAAGATCCACGGCGTGTTGGCGGCGGCGAGATCGAGCAGCGGGACAAATCCCTTCTGCTTCGCCGCGGTGATGGTCGGCTCGAGCAGCGGCGCGGCGTCGATGCGGCCGGCAAGGAGGGCACCGAAACGCTGCGATGAGCCGCCGATCTGCGACACGGTGACGTCGTCGCGCTTGAGCCCGAGCCGTTGCAACGCGATGCTCACCGCCACGTCGGTCTCCGAGCCGAACGTGCTGATGCCGATGGTCTTGCCCTTGAGATCGGCCGCGGTCTTGATCGTTGGCGCGGTGAAGATCGTGATCGGGATGGTGTTGGCGGTGGACGTCACCAGCCGCAGATCGGCGCCCTGCTTGTTGGCCTGCACCACCGGCGCCAGGCCGACATGCATGGCCTGGATTTCGCCCGACAACAGCACCTGCACGCCGCGGCTGCCGCCTTCCATGCTGATGGATTCGACTTTCAGCCCCTCCTTGGCGTCGAGCCCGGCCGCCTGCGCCATCCACACCGGAAAGATGGTCACCACCGGCGCCGAGATGCCGATTTTGAACGGGGCAAGGTCGTCGGCGCGCGCCATCGGTGCAACGAGCAATGCCGCCGCCAGGATCGACCAACGGCTCAACACCTGCATGACGTTCTCCCTAATCGTCATTGCCGGACTTGATCCGGCAATCCATGGAGCTTTGCCGCAAGCTGAAGCGCAGTATGGATGCCCGGGTCAAGCCCGGGCATGACGACTAAGAGTTGTCAGCCGTAGCCCTTCCCTTCACGTCCTCGTCGATCAACCCCCAGATGCGATCTTCGAGCGCATGGAAGCGCGCCTGCCGCTTCACGCCGATCGGCCGCGGCCGTTCGATGTCGACCGCGATGCTCTCCTTCACCTTGCCGGGGCGCCCCGAGAACACCACGACCCGATCGGCGAGATAGATCGCCTCGTCGATCTGGTGGGTGATGAACAACACGGTCTTGCGTGCCTCGGCCCAGATGCGGGTGAGCTCTTCCTGCATCAGCTCACGGGTCTGGGCATCCAGCGAAGCGAACGGCTCATCCATCAGCAGAATTTTCGGATCGACCACGAGCGCGCGGGCGAGGTTTACGCGCTGCTGCATGCCGCCGGACAATTCGTGCGGGTAGTGATGCTCGAAGCCAGTGAGCCCGACCAGCCCGATAAGTTTTTCCGCGCGCGCGTCCGCCTCGCGGCCGCTCACGCCAAGGCATTCGAGGCCGTAACGAACGTTGCCGAGCACCGTGCGCCAAGGCAGCAAGGATGCGTCCTGGAACACCACGGCGCGGTCCGGACCGGGCCGCGTTACCACCTCGCCGTCGACCAGGACGCGGCCGCCGGTCGCGGCGATCAAGCCGTCGACCACGGACAGAAACGTCGTCTTGCCGCAACCCGACGGGCCGACAATAGCGACGAACTCGCCGTCGACTACCTGCAGATTGACGCCGTCGAGCGCCACGAGCTGCGTGTCGGTGCGTGGCTGCGGATAGGCGAGCCGGATGTCCTGGGCTTCGAGCTTTGGGGTCATGCCGCGACCTGCGGACGCCAGACGTCGACGCGGCGCTCGATGCGGCGAATGAGCTCGACCAACGCCACGCCCGCGGCAGCGATGGTCAGCACGCCGACGAACACCTTGTCGGTCTCGAAGCGCGAGCCGGCCTGGTTGATCATGGCGCCGATGCCGGCCGCGGAGCCGTAGATTTCGCCGACCACGATGCCGATCATGCCGCGCCCGACGGCAAGGCGTGCGCCGGCCAGCAGGAACGGTACCGCGCTGGGCAGGATGATGCTGCGGAACAACAGCGCATCGCCGGCGGAAAAGCTTCGCGCCACGCGGACGAGCCGCGCATCGACGGTGCGCACGGCAGCCAGCGCGCTGATGGCGATCGGCAGCACCGCGAGCAGCACGATGATCAGCACGCGGGAGGCAAGGCCGGTTCCCACCCAGAGGATGAGCAGCGGCAGGAACGCCACCTGCGGTGTCGCATTCAAGGCGGCAAGGAACGGCTCAACCGCATAGTTGAACCGACGATACCAGCCAGCGGCCAGCCCGAGCGGGATGCCGATGATGAACGCCAGCGCAACGCCGAGCGTGAATTCGAGGCTGCTCCAGCCGAGATCCTTCCAGATCGCACCGGTGACAAAGAACATGTCGAACGCCGCGCGCGCGATCCGCGTCGGCGATGAAATGAAGATCGGCTTGAGCTGGAATCGCATCGCTTGTGGGCCGCGCAGCGGTTGCAGCAGCTCCGCCCACCAGCCACGCTCAAATCCTTCCCAGAGAACGAGGAAGACAACGACGCCTAAAGCACCAAGGATGGCGCGTTCATGCGCCAGATAAAAACGCTTCACGTTGCCGCTCCCACGCTCGGCCGCCAGCGCTCGAACCGCCGTTCCAGTCGGTCGAGCAGCGCGACGACCACGAGGCCGGTCGTCGTGAAGATCAACACGCCGAAAAACAGCGTGTCGGTCTGAAACATGTTGCCGGCTTCGGCGATCATGTGGCCGAGGCCGGCGGTCGAGGCGTAGAGCTCGCCGACGACGACGCCAAGGAGCGCGCGCCCGGCGGCGTATTTCAGGCCGGTGAAGATGAACGGCACCGTTCCTGGCAGGATGATGCTGGCAAATATTTTTGCGCGCGATGCCGAGAAACTTCGCGCCATGGTGAGAAAGCGCGCTTCGTTGGTCTTCACGCCGGACAGCGCACTGATGACGATGGGGATAACCGCGCCGAGGAACACCACCGCGACCTTCGACCAGATGCCGATGCCGAACCAGATGATGAGCAGCGGCAGCAAGGTCACGCGCGGCACGGCATTGAGCGTATCGACAAAGGGCGCAAAGATGTAGGACAGGTGCCGCGAGGTGCCCATCAACAGCCCGAGCGGAACGCCGATCGCGATGGCGGCCACATAACCCAAGGTGAATTCTCTGGCGCTGACCCTGACGTCGTTCCAGAAATCCGGGTCGGCCATCAGCGCTGCGCCGGCTTGCGCGATGCGGGTCGGCGAAGAAATAAATAGCGGATTGATTGCGCCAATATCGGCGCACAATTCCCAGACGAGCAGGAAGACTGCAAGCGTGCCGCCGCCGATCAGCAACCGTTCAAATTTCATCCCAACACGATAAAGGCAAAAGCAATGGCCGTGAATGAGCGATTCGATTTTTCCGGGCGTAGCGTCGTCATCACCGGCGGCGGCAAAGGCATCGGCAAGGTCTATGCCGAGGAATTCGCCAAGGTCGGCGCCAAGGTTGTCGCCGCCGATATCGATGCGGTTGCCGCCGAGAACGTCGCCGCGGCGCTCCGCCAGGCGGGCTTCGAGGCGCTCGGGCTCGGTGTCGATATCGCCAGCGAAGACTCGACCAAGACCATGGTGCAGGCGACGCTCGATCGCTTCGGCACGGTCGACGTGCTGATCAACAATGCCTCGCTGATGAGCGTGCTGCCGCGCCGCTCGTGGCTGGAAATCCCGGTCGAGGAGTGGGACCGGGTGATGGCGGTCAATCTGCGCGGCATGTTCCTGTCCTGCCGCGCCGCGTTCCCGGCGATGAAGGCGCAGCAGCGCGGCAAGATCGTCAACATCTCGTCGTCGCGGGTCTGGGAGGGCGCGCCGAACCGGCTGCATTACACGACGTCGAAAGCCGGCGTCATCGGCTTCACCCGCGCGCTGGCGCGCGAAGTCGCGGAGTTCGGCATCACCGTCAATGCGCTCACGCCCGGCATGACGCAAAGCGAGACGCAGGTCGCGTCATCGTCCGGCAATTATCTCGCCTCGCGCGTCGCCGGCCGCGCCATCGAGCGCGTGCAGGTGCCGGCCGACCTGGTCGGCGCGGTGATGTTCCTGTCGTCGCCGGCGAGCGATTTCATGACCGGCCAGACCATCAACGTCGACGGCGGCAAGTCGATGCATTGAATTCACTTCAGCCGCTTCGCCGCCTCTTCGATCAGGCTGAGATCGGAATGCGCCTTGACGTTGAAGCTCGCTTTGACGAAGCCTAAATCCTTCGTCATGTCGACGTTCTTCTGCAGCGCATCGAGATCGGGCCGCATGTCGGGGTTGCGGTAATAGTCGGCCTTGGTGAACAGCCAGCCGAACCGCTCCGGCGGCTGCTTGGTGATCCGCGACGCGATCTCGGCCACTGCGTCGTGGTTCTTCGGATCGAGATACCAGCGTTCGATGCGCATGGTGTCTTCCATGAAATCGATGATGGCCGCGCGGTTCTTGTCGATGAACGGCTTGCGCATGGCCCACATGGCGAATTGCGACACCCCGATCGCATCGGTGATGGAGAACAGCGGATGCGCGACCTTCTTCAATTCGGGATCGAGCGCGAACGGCAGCACGGTCGGAATGATGTCGACTTTCTTTTCCGCCAGCATCGCTCGCATGCCGGGGAACGGCGCCTCGACGATGGTGTAGTCGCGATTGGCCTCCAGGCCGTGCTTGCGCAGCATGGCGCGCGAGGCGACGTCGACGCCGCTGCCGGCGGCGTTGGTGGCGATCACCTTGCCCTTGAGGTCCTCGACTTTCTGGATCGGGCCGTCGGTCAGCACCTGAAAATCGTCGGCGCGATAGCCCGGCGCGCCATCCTGGAACTCGTCGGCGACGACGCGCAGGTCGTCCATGCCGGCATTCTCGATCGCGATCGGCAAGGTCGAATAGGCGAGATCGCCGATCTCCAGCTCGTTGTTGGCCAGTGCCGTGATCATCGGCGGCGTGCCGGCGTAGCGGCTGCTCTCGAACACGTAGGATTGGCCGAAGTGAACGGCCAGATCCTTTTTCTCCAGCCAGATCGAGGCCCAGTTGGCCACCGGCGCTACCCAGGAGCCGCGGATTTTCAGCGGCTCTGCTTGGGCTGTGGAGACGGCACTCAGTGCCAAGACGCAGAAAGCGGCGCAGCCAAGTTTCGTAGTTTGCATTTTTTCCTCCGGAAGACGTGGGTGGCCGGGGCATAGGCGAGCGAAGCGACGCCGTTCTTCGAACAACTATGCCCCGCCATGACGCGACGGTGAAACCGTGGCGTTATTTCAGTCGCTTGCCCGCCTCTTCGACCATGCTGAGGTCGGAATAGGCTTTGACGTCGAAGCTTGAGGTCGCGTAGCCGAGCTCCTTGGTCATGTCGACGTTCTTCTGCAGCGCGTCGAGGTTCGGCATCATGGTCGGATTGCGATAGACGTCGGTCTTGGTGAACACCCAGCCGAACCGCTCGGGCGGCGCCTTGACCAGCTTGGCGGCGATCTGCGCGGCCTCGTCGTGGTTCTTCGGATCCAGGTACCAGTGCAGGATGCGCTGGGTGTCTTCCAGCCAGTCGACGATCGCGGCACGGTTCTTGTCGATGAAGGGCTTGCGCGCGTCGAACATGACGAATTGGGTGACGCCGACGGCATCCTTGGCGGTGAACAGCGTGTTCGCCATGTTCTGCAGTTCGGGATCCAGCGCAAACGGCAGCACTGCCGGGATGAGATCGACCTTGTGCTCCGCGAGCATCGCTTTCATGGCCGGGAACGGCGCCTCGACGACGGTGTAGTCGCGCTTGTTCTCGAGGCCGTGCTTGCGCAGCATCGCCTTCATGGCGATGTCGACCGCGCTGCCTTCGGCATTGGTGGCGACGACTTTGCCCTTGAGGTCCTCGACTTTCTTGATCGGGCCGTCCTTGAGCACGTCGTAGCGGACCGACCAATGATCGTCGACGCCGTCCTGGAAGTCGTCGGAGATGACGCGGGTGTCTTCCATGCCGGCGTTCTTGATGGCGATCGGTAGCGTCGAATAGGCCAGGTTGCCGATTTCCACCTCGTTGTTGGCGATCGCCGTGATCATCGGCGGCGTGCCGGCAAAATGCACGGGCTCGAAGATGTAGGACTGGCCGAAATGCTGGGCGAGGTCCTTTTTGTCCAGCCAGATCGAGATCCAATTGGAAACCGGCGCTACCCAGGCGACGCGAATTTTCACGGGCTCCGCGCTGGCCTGGCCGGCGCCAAAGGCAATCAGGGCCAAGCTCAGCAGCCCGATTTTTGTACGCATGATCTCCTCCCAGAGTTCCCTCATACTGGGCGCAAAGGCCGATGCGGCGCAAGGCTACGGCTTGCCGCAGTGCCCGGTGTTGCCGTCCACGACCCCTGGGTGCAAGTTGATCGGGTTTGCTCGATTTACGACGGGCCATGAAGCCGTGACGCACGACCCGCTTTACGACTCCATCGCGGAGACTGCATCGACGGACGATCCGTCGCTGCATCGCATTCTCATCGTCGGCGGCGGTGCCGCCGGGCTGCGTCTCACTTCACTGCTCGGCGCCACGCTCGGCCGCAAGCGCAAGGCATCGGTCACGCTGCTCGACAAGTCGCGCATCCATGTCTGGAAGCCGCTGTTGCACGAAGTGGCGTCGGGATCGCTGGACAGCGAAACTGATTCCCTCGAATTGATCGCGCACGCGCGCCGGCGCCATTATCGCTATCGCATCGGCGCCATGATCGGGCTCAACCGCGCCAAGCGGCAAATCTATGTGGCGCCAAGTCTCGACGAGGAGGGGCAGACCGTCATTCCGCCGCGCGTGCTCGGTTACGACACGTTGATCATCGCTGTCGGCAGCATGTCGAACGACTTCGGCACGCCCGGCGTCAACGACTATGCCATCACGCTCGACACCGTCGATCAGGCCGCGCGCTTCAACCGCCGCATGATCAACGCCTGCCTGCGCGCCAATGCGCAGTACGAGCCGCCGCGGCCGGGCCAGCTGCATGTCGCCATTGTCGGCGCCGGCGCCACCGGCGTCGAGCTTGCCGCCGAGCTGCACAAAACGATGCGCGACATCGTCTCGTACAACCTCGACCGCATCAATCCCGAGATGCACATCAGGATCGATCTGATCGAAGCCGCGCCGCGTATTCTGCCGGCGCTGCCGGAACAGCTCGCCGCCGCGATCACCGACGTGCTGCTTGGGCTCGGCGTTAATATCCGTACCGGCACGCGCGTCATGGCGGTGCGGCAGGGCGAGGTGGTGCTGGCCTCAGGCGAGGTGGTGCCAGCCGAGCTCATCGTTTGGGCCGCGGGCATCAAGGCACCGGATTTTCTGCACGAGATCGACGGGCTCGAAACCGACAAGATCAATCGCCTCGTAGTGAAGCCCACGTTGCAAACCACGCGCGACGACAACATTTTCGCCATTGGCGACTGCGCCAATTGCGTGCTGCCCGGCATGACCGAGCCGTTGCCGCCGCGGGCCCAGGTCGCGCATCAACAGGCCAATCTGATGGTCAAAGCCATCAAGGCCCGCCTGCGCGGCGCGCCGCTGCCGCAGTTCAAATATCGCGACTTCGGCTCGCTGGTAGCACTCGCCGAGTACGGCACGCTCGGTGTGTTGTTTCATAACGTGAAAACCCAAGGGCTGTTGGCGCGGCTCGCTTATCTGTCGCTGCATAAACGGCACCTGCAGGCGCTGCACGGCTCGTTCAAGGTCGCGCTCGATACGCTGGTCAAAGCGCTGACACGTCGGACTGAGCCGCGGATCAAGCTGCACTGATTACGAACGCTCGGCATTTTCCTGGTGCCAAATCAACAGCCGGCGGCGGATCAGCGCCATGGCTTTGATCAGCACATAGCCGACGATGGCGATCTCGACGATGCCGGCGAACACGCCGCGGGAATCGGCAAAGCGTGAGGCGCTCATCATGGCGCCGCCGAGGCCGTAGCCGCCCATCGCCATCTCGGCAACGATGGCGACGATGAGCGAGATCGGCAGCGCCACCTGCAGGCCGGTGAGGATTTGCGGCAATGCTGCCGGCAACACGATCTGCCACATCAATTGTCGTTCGTTGGCGCCCATATTGCGCGCCGACCACAACAGCTCTTTCTCCACGCTGGCGACGCCGCCGAGCGTCGCCGTCACCACCGGAAAGATCGCGTCGAACACCACGATGGAGATTTTCGACACGTCATAGAGGCCGAGCCAGAGCATGATGACCGGCAAAAACGCGATCTTGGGCATTGGAAAGCCGACCGAGATGATCGGATCGAAGAACCAATGCACCCACCTGATGCGCGACATGGCGGCGCCGAGCGCGATGCCGCCGACGGTTGCGATGACAAAGCCGGTCATCGCGCGATAGAGAGTGAGCCCGAGATTGATCCACAGATCGCCGCCGATGGCATCGGCATAGATGCGCGCGACCACCGCGCTGAACGGTGGCAGCATGAACGGCGTCACCTTGCCGCTGCGCGCGAACAGCTCCCAGGCGATCAGCAGCACCAGGATCGAAAAGATACCGGCGCCGAACCGGAACACCGCATCGAGGCCTTTGGCCCGCTCGTGCGCCAGGTCGCCCGGCTCGGCTGCCAGCGCGGCCTGGTCTTCTATTCGCGCCATCGCAGCAACCATTGCATGAGGAGCTGATAGAGCCGGTCGGCCGCGAAGCCGAGGAAGGCGACGGTGAGCACGACCGCGTACATGCCTTCATACGAGCCGGTCGAGCCGAGATAGCCGATGAGATAGCCAAAGCCTCTTTGCGATACGATCAGCTCGGAGCTGACCAGGAGAATGAACGCCAGCGCCAGCGCGGTGCGGATGCCGTTGAGCAATTCCGGCAGCGCGCTCGGCATCACCACGTCCCACATCATGCGGATCGGGCTCGCGCCCATGCTGCGCGCCGACCAGACCAGCGCGTGATCGCTGCCGCGCGCGCCGTTATAGGCGCCGATGGTGACCGGGATCATGCAGCCGAGGAAGATCAGCAGAATCTTAGAGCCGTCGCCGAAGCCGAGCCACAGCACGGTCACCGGAATGAGCGCCGATTTCGGCAGCGGATAGAACAGCTCGACCAGCGGATTGACAAAAACATCGAGCAGGCGAACGCGCGCCATCGCCATGCCCAAGCCGCCGCCGACAACGACGGCGAGGAAGAGTCCGGCGAAAGCGCGATAGAGCGAGGCGCCGCCATTGTCGATCAATTCCCCATCCTTGATCAGATCGACCCATGCGATCGCCACGCTGCTCAGCGGCGGCAGCGCCAGCGACGAGATGATATTGAGCCGCGCCGCCAGCTCCCACGCGACCGCGAGCAACAACAGCGGCAGATAACGGGCGGCGGTTCGCATCACGCGTTCTGCTCCTGCGCCTTGATCGCCTCGTCGCGCACCAGATTCCAGATTTGGTCGACTTTCTCGACGAACTCCTTGCTGCGCAAAATGCTCGGGTCGCGCTTGCCGAATTTGGTCTCGACGATGGCCTTGATCTGGCCCGGCCGCGCCGACATCACCGCCACCCGTTCGGCAAGATAGACCGCCTCCTGCACGTCATGGGTGACGAAGATTACGGTCTTGGGCGTGCGCTGCCAGATGCTCAAAAGCTCGGTCTGCATCAGCGAGCGGGTCTGCGCGTCGAGCGCGCCGAACGGCTCGTCCATCAACAGGATGCTCGGATCGAACGCCAGCGTGCGCGCGATCGCGGTGCGCTGCTTCATGCCGCCGGACAATTGCGACGGATAGCTGTCCTCAAAACCGCGCAGGCCGACCAGATTGATAAAAGCTTGCGCCCGCTTCTCGCGCTCGGCGCGCGGCAGGCCCTGCCGCTCCAGCCCATAAAGAATGTTGCCGCGCACGGTCTTCCACGGGAACAGCGCGAAATGCTGGAACACGATGCCACGGTCGGGTCCCGGCGCCGTCACCGGCTTGCCCTCGACCAGGATGCGGCCGGCGACCGTCGGCAAAAACCCGCCGACCAGATAGAGCAGGGTGGATTTGCCGCAGCCCGAGGGCCCCAGCAAAGCCAGGAATTCCCGCGGGCGGACGTCGAGCGATACGTCGGAAAGGGCGAGCACCGTGCGCCCGCGCGCCGGGCGATAGGTATGGTTCACCCCCTCGATGACGATCTGGGCTTGGCCGTCCATGCACGCCTACGCATCCCCGGCGCTCCCCAAGGCGCCGCACGGCCGGCACCCTAACCGGAGTGGTCATTGAGACCAAGTCGAGTGGATGCCGCGCCTCCGCCCCGTCTTTCCGGGCTCTTCGCTGCGCTCGGCCCCGGAATGACGGGTCCGGCAAAAGCCGCTATATGTGAGCTTCAATTATTCGGCCGGAAACACGATGGAACGCTCGTTCAAGAAGGAAGTGGATGCGCTCCGCCTGGGCGACGGCGAGACGTTTCGCGGCGAAGGCATCCTCGCGGTCACCAAGGCGCTGTTGCAATCGGGTGTGAGCTATGTCGGCGGCTACCAGGGCGCGCCGGTGTCGCATCTGCTCGACGTCATGGTGGATGCCGAGGATCTGCTGGCCGATCTCGGCGTGCATGTCGAGACCTGCACCAACGAGGCCGCCGCCGCGGCCATGCTCGGTGCCTCGATCAATTATCCGCTACGCGGCGCGGTGACCTGGAAATCCATCGTCGGCACCAATGTGGCGGCCGACGCGCTGTCGAACCTGGCGTCGCCCGGTGTCATCGGCGGCGCGCTGATCGTGCTCGGCGAGGATTTTGGCGAGGGCGCCAGCGTCATCCAGGAGCGCTCCTACGCCTACGCCATGAAATCTTCGATCTGGCTGCTCGATCCCCGGCCCGATCTGCCGACCATCGTCGACATGGTCGAAAAAGGGTTTGAGCTGTCCGAGGCGAGCCATGCGCCGGTGATGCTCGATCTGCGCGTGCGCGCCTGCCACGTCACCGGCGAATTCATCGCCAAGGACAATAAACGCGGCGCCTATAGCGGCCAGCATCGCCTCGCCGGCCCGCCGCGGTTCGAATATGGCCGGCTCGCGCACCCGCCGGTGATTTTTACCCAGGAGCGGCTCAAGGTTGAGGAACGCCTGCCGGCCGCACAGAAATTCATCCACGAGAAAAAACTCAACGAGGTGATCCCGGGCGAGGCCAACGAGATCGGCATCATCGTGCTCGGCGGCCTCACCAACAATTTGTTGCGCGCGCTGGCACGGCTCGATCTGGCCGATCTCTACGGCGCCTCGCGCGTTCCGATCTACGTGCTCAACGTCGCCTATCCGCTGGTGCCCGATGAAGTGAAGGATTTCTGCATCGGCAAGCGCGCCGTGCTGGTGGTCGAGGAGGGCTCGCCCGAATATGTCGAGCAGCAGATCAATATGATCTTGCGCGGCGTCGATATACCGACGCGCGTGCTCGGCAAAGGCTGCCTGTCGCGCAGCGGCGACTACAATTCGGAAGCCATGCTGCGCGGCATCGCGGCGTTCCTCACGCAGACGCATCCCGCCGGCATCGATGCCGATGCGGTTGCCAAACGCGCGGAGGAGTTTCTCGCGCACAAGCCCGCGGCCGTGGCCGATGCCGGCGACATCCCGGCGCGGCCGCCGAATTTCTGCACCGGCTGTCCGGAGCGGCCGGTCTTCACCGCGATCAAGCTGGCGCAGCGCGAGATCGGTCCAACCCATATCTCGGCCGACATCGGCTGCCACTCGTTCGCGACGTTTGCGCCGTTCTCGCTCGGCAACTCGATCCTTGGCTACGGCATGTCGCTCGCCAGCGCCGCCGCGGTCGGCCCGAACATGGCAAAGCGTTCGATTTCGATCATGGGCGACGGCGGTTTCTGGCACAACGGGCTGATCACCGGCGTCGCCTCCAACATGTTCAACAAAGGCGACGGCGTGCTGATCGTGATGCAGAACGGCTACGCCTCGGCCACCGGCCAGCAATACCTGCCGTCGAGCGCGGCCAACCGCAGCGGCACGCCGACCGGCATCACCATTGAAAAGACGTTGCGCTCGCTCGGCGTCACCTGGCTGCGCACGGTGCGCAGCTACAGTGTCGCCAAAATGGCCGAGACGCTGAAGGAAGCCATGCGCACGGCCGAGCGCGGGCTCAAGGTCATCATCGCCGACGGCGAGTGCATGCTGGCGCGGCAGCGCCGCATCCGCGCCGCGGTCGCCGACAAGCTCAAGCGCGGCGAGCGCGTGGTGAAGACACGCTTCGGCGTCGACGACGAAATTTGCACCGGCGACCATTCCTGCATCCGGCTGTCCGGCTGCCCGTCGCTCACGGTGAAGCCCAATCCCGATCCGCTGCGCACCGATCCGGTGGCGACCGTGATCGAAAGCTGCGTCGGCTGCGGCCTGTGCGGCGAAGTCGCCCACGCCGCGGTGCTGTGTCCATCGTTCTATCGCACCGACGTCATCAGCAATCCGAATTGGTGGGATCGCGCGCTGTTTCGATTGCGGAGCAGAATGATCGGTTGGCTCGGCGGCACCGGCAAAACTGCTCCCTCTCCCCAGAGGGGAGAGGGAGCAGTGAGGGGGCTCGGGCCTATCGGCGATTCTCCCATGGACGCCCGAACCCCCTCACCCCAACCCTCTCCCCTCCGGGGAGAGGGAGTTCGCATCAGCGAGCCGCAAAGCAACGTACGTCCCCTCACCGTTCTCATCGCCGCGCTTGGCGGCGAGGGCGGTGGCGTACTCACCGATTGGATTGTCGCCGCGGCGGAGAGCCAGAATTTTCCGGTGCAGTCCACATCGATTCCTGGTGTCGCGCAACGCACCGGCGCGACCACCTATCACATCGAGCTGGTGCCGACGCCGGTGAGCAAGTCCGACAAACGCAGGCCAATTCTTGCGCTGGCGCCAGGCATCGGCGATGTCGATCTCGTTGTCGCCAGCGAATTAATGGAAGCCGGGCGCGCCATTGCCGGCGGCTTCGTCACGCCGGACCGGACCATGACCATCGCCTCGACCAGCCGCTCCTATCTGGTGGTGGAGAAGGTGGCGATGGGCGACGGCCGCTACGACCAGCAGCGGCTCATTCAATCGGTTGAGAAGAACTCGAAAGGCGCGCTTCTGCTCGATCTCGAAGCCATCGCGCGCGAAAGCGGCGCGATGATCAGTGCGGTGATGGTCGGGACCATCGCCGGCGCCGGCGCCCTGCCGATTCCGGCGGAGGCGTTCGAAGCGGCGATCCGCGCCGACGGCAAGGCGGTGGACGCCAATCTGCGCGGCTTCCGCGCTGGCTTTGACGCGGCGCGCCGCGGCTCGCATCTGCGCGCCGATCCGACGAAGCGTTACCAGGCGCCGGCTGCGTCGCTCGCCGATCTGGAAAATGAGATCGCGCGTATGCCCGAGGCGGCGCGCGCGTTCATGGCCGAAGGCGTGCGCCGGCTCGCCGCCTATCAGGACCTCGCATACGCGCGGCTTTATCTGGATCGCCTCGGGCCGATCCGCGATGCCGATGCCAAAGCCGGCGCTGACGGACAGTTGCTTGCGGAAACCGCACGGCATCTCGCCGTGCGCATGTCCTATGAAGACGTGATCCGCGTCGCCCAGGCTAAGATCGATCCGGCGCGGTTTGCCCGCATCGCCGCGCAAATGGGCATCAAGCCGGATCAGCCGTTCGCCGTCACGGAATTCCTCAAGCCGGGTGTCGAGGAATTCTGCTCGATCCTGCCGCCGTGGCTGGCGCGGCCGATCCTTGCGTTCGCCGAGCGTCATGCAAAATTCGCCACGGCTCATTGGGGCATGGAAATCAACACCGCGTCGCTCTCCGGCTTCCTGCGCTTCTCCATCCTCGCCAAGCTGCGGCGCTGGCGGCCGCGCAGCTGGCGCTACCAGGAAGAACAGCGTGATATCGGCAATTGGCTCAAGCTCATCTTGCGCGCGGCCCCATTGTCCGCCGCGCTCGCCATCGAGATCGCCGAGTGCGCCCGCCTCATCAAGGGCTATGGCGACACTCACAAGCGCGGCAGCGACAACTATCGCGTGATCGTGTCGCAAGTGATCGAGCCGACGCTCGCCGGCCAAATGCCGGTCCGGCAGGCCGCCGATGCGATCGCCAGCGCCCGCACCGCGGCGCTGCTCGATCCCGAAGGCGAAGCGTTGTCGAAATGCCTCGCCGCATTGTCGGCGCCGCCGGCCCACGCCATCGCGGCCGAATAAGCCCGGATTACGCGGTCTTTGCGGTATTTACCTCGAATTAACCACCCGCATTAATGCTGGTGCCATTGCGGGTGAAAAGCCGATGGCGCGCTTCGATTTTCCTATTCGCACGAAGCTCGCAATCTGGGCCGGCCTGGGCGTGCTCCTGGTCGCCGGCATGCTCGCCGAGCAACAGATCGGCGATCGCTTCGCCGCGCGCGAGCGCGCCGCCGCCAACGCCAAGCAGCTCGCCGCCGTCGAGGCGCTGCGCGCCGCCAAAGATCTGGCGAACATGCGGATCGAGACGCGGGAAATCCGCCTCGCGATCGCGCCGAGCGAGGTCGATCGCGCGCTGGAGCGCCTGCGCGCCGCCGCCGAATCGGCGACAAAGCACATCGCGATCGCGGCGCGGCTGAGCGACGATGCCGCCGACAAAGCAGGCCTCGACAAGATCGCCAGCCTCGCCAAGGACTATGCCGGCGTCGCCACCGAGCTTGCCGCTGCGGCGCGGGACTATGGCGACACCGTCGAGAAAATTCAGCGTGCCGCCAAGATCGGCGGCGAGATGGGCAGCCAGATCGAGACATCGACCGCCGCGTTGATCGCCGCCGCCGAGACGCGCAACGCGCAGGCCGGCGAAGAACGCCTGTGGGTCGGCCGGATCGACCTCGGCATGGGGCTGTTCGTGATCGCCGTGCTTGCCGGCGTGGCGGCGTTCGGCGCGGTGACGATCGGCCGGCCGATCCGCCGCATCGGCGAAGTGCTGCTCGCGCTCGCCCACGGCAACAAGGATATCGAAGTTCCTTACACGCATCGCAGCGACGAAGTCGGCGACAATGCCCGCGCGGCGCAGACATTCAAGGAAAAGCTGATCCGCATCGAGCAATTGGAAACTGCCGAGAAGGAGACGGCGCAGCGCGTGGCCGAACAGCGCCGCGCCGACATGCATGCGCTCGCCGGCACGTTCGAGGCGACGGTGGCAAGCGTGGTGCGCTCGGTGACGGCGTCATCGACCGAGCTCGAAGCGGCCGCCGAGTCGCTCGGCGCTACGGCGGGAACGACGCGGGATTTGACCGGCAGAGTGCTGTCGGCGTCGACGCAAGCCTCCGAGAACGTGCGGTCGGTTTCCGTCGCCACCGAGCATCTCATTGCCTCGGTCGGCGAGATCTCCCGGCAGGTCGAGGAATCGATGCGCATCGCCCACGAGGCCGTGGCGCAGGCCGAGAAGACTGACGGCCGGATCGCCGACCTGATCCGCGCCGCCGGCCGCATCGGCGACGTCGTCAAGCTGATCACCGCCATTGCCGAGCAGACCAACCTCTTGGCGCTCAATGCCACCATCGAGGCGGCGCGCGCCGGCGAGGCCGGCAAGGGCTTTGCGGTCGTGGCGCAGGAGGTCAAGGCGCTGGCGGCGCAAACCTCGAAGGCGACCGACGAGATCGGCGTGCAGATCGCCGGCGTGCAGGCGGCCACCCATGAATCGGTCGCGATCATCAAGGAGATCGGCGGCACCATCGGCCGCATCTCGGAGATTGCCGCTGCGATCACGTCGGCCGTCGAAGTGCAGTCGGCGACGACGCAGGAGATCGCCGACAACGTGCATGCGGCGACCGCGAGCACGGCCCACGTCGCCGCCGACATTGCCGAAGTCAACGACAGCGCCAGCGGCATTACCTCGGCGTCGTCGCAGATCCTGTCGTCGGCAAAAATGCTGGCACAGGACGGCAGCCGGCTTTCCGCCGAGCTGGAAAAGCTGCTCGCCGCCGTCTACGCCGCGTAAAGCGGATGGGCGAAGCGTCGTCCGCCGCGCTGATGCACGCGCAGCCCGGCTATCGCCCGAAATGCGCCGGTGCTAGCGTTGACGCAGAACGCCGATCAACGGCGATATTTATGACACAACAGGGAGGATGTCGTGAAAGCCTTCATCACGGTTTTGTGGCTCGCGTCCAGTCTCGCCACCGGCGCCGCGTTGGCGCAAACAATGCCGCCCAACGAAGCCGGCGTGACCATGGGGCATCTGCATCTCAACTCGGCCGATGTCGATGCCAACAAGAAAATTTTCGTCGGCATGGGCGGCACGGCGATCAACATGCCAGGCGCGCCGTTGCAATATGTGAGATTTCCCGGCGTCGTCGTGATCCTGAACCTGCCGGGCGGAGCGCCGCCGTCGAGCGGCCCCACCGAAGGCACCGTGATCAATCACGTGGGCTTTCTCGTGCCGAACGTGCAGGACGCCGTCGTCAAGTGGAAGGCTGCCGGCGTCGCCGTGTTGCCCGGCAACAATGGCAGGCTAGACCAAGCCTATGTCGCGACGGCGGATGGCTTGCGCGTCGAAATTCTCGAGGACAAAAATCAGACTGCGCCGATCGCGTTCCACCACGTTCATTTCTTCGTGCCGGCGGCGGCGATCCCCGACATCCAGGCCTGGTACGTCAAGAACTTCGGTGCGCGGGCCGGCATGCGCGGGCAGAACCAGGCCGCCGACGTTCCAGGCGCCAATCTGACATTCTCCAAGACCGATTCACCGACCGTTCCCACCAAAGGGCGCATCCTCGACCACATCGGCTTTGACGTGGTGGACATCGAAGCGACTGCGAAGACGCTTCAGGCCAATGGGCTCACGCTCGATCGCGGCATCGAGACGCTGCCGAACGGCGTCAAGCTATTATTCGTCCACGATCCGTGGGGCACCAATATCGAGGTGAACGAGCGGCCGCATCCGCTCTAGCCGGCGCGGCTTCTCAACCCCACGCCGCCTGAGCGGTCCGCACGCATAGCGCCAGCTTGGCGCGTTCGTCGGTTTCGCTCAAAGGATTGCCGGCGACGGTAGAGGCAAAGCCGCATTGCGGGCTGATCGCGAGCCGGTCCTTGTCGATAAAGCGCGTCGCTTCTTCGATGCGTTTGAGTAAGTCGTCTGATTTTTCGAGCATGGCGCTTTTCGAGCTGACGAGGCCGAGCACAACGCCCTTGTCCGCCGCGACGAACCGCAACGGCGCGAAATCGCCGGCGCGCGCGGTGTCGAATTCGAGCAGGAAATGGGTCACGCCGGTGACGCCGAACAAAGCCTTGGCGATCGCGTCGTAGCCGCCCTCGGCCAGATATTTGCCCTTGAAATTGCCGCGGCACATATGCACGCCGACCGCCATGAACGGCGGCGCCGATGCGATCGCGTCGCCGAGCGCCTCGACATAGAGGCTGGTCAGTCGCGCCGGATCGTTGCCGTCGGCGGTCACCCGTTGCCGCACGACCGGGTCGCACAGCATGGCAAGCGCGACTTCGTCGAGTTGAATATAGCGGCAGCCGGCGGCGGCCAGCGCGGCGATCTCGGCGCGATAGACTGCGGCAAGATCGCGGAAGAATTTTGCCACGCTGTCATAGACGCCCGGAACGGCATACTCGGTGCCGCGCCAAAAATGCATGGTTGACGGCGCCGGCAGGGTCACCTTTGGCATCGCCGCGGCGTTGTCGCGGAGGAAGCAGAATTCGTCGAGGGCGATCGGCCGCTGCCGCATCACTTTGCCGGTCACCAGCGGCGCGGTGAAGGTTAGCGTCTGGCCTTGTTCGTCGCGAAAGGTGAAGCGCGACTCGCTGATGCTCAAACCTTCGGTGCGCTCGACGAAGCAGCTCCAATATGACGCGCGGCGGAATTCGCCGTCGGTGACCACGGCAAGCCCCGCGTCTGCTTGCAATTTGATCGCGTCGCGGATCGCCGCATCCTGCGCGGCGACAAAGCCGGCTTCGTCGAGCGCGCGATCGTTGAAGGCGCGATAAGCCTGGCGCAGCGCAGGCGGGCGCAGCAGGCTGCCGATATGGTCGGCACGAAATGGCGGGCGATGCATGTGTTCTCTCGCGGCGAAATCCTTCTAGCACTGGTCGGCGGCCGTTGAATATGATGCGGCAGGGAGGACGACCATGACGGATCGCGCGGTCCGCGCCGAGGCGACACGGCAGGCTTGGCTCGTGACCATCGAGCGCCACCGCCACGATCGCGATGCGCCGGGCTCGGTTGATTATTGGTCGCCGCGTCTCGATACGGCGTCGCGCGACGAAATCCGCGCCATCCAGGACGACAAGATCGCTGCGGTGGCGCCGTTCCTCTACGAGAACAGCGACTTTTATCGCCGCCGCTTCGATCGGCTCGGCATGGCGCCGACCGACCTGCGCAACGTCGACGACCTGCAGGCCAAATGGCCGGTGGTCGACAGGCTGGAAATGGCCGAGGACGCCGCGGCGCTGCCGCCTTACGGCACTTATACGGCGATGAGCGACGCGTTGTGGGCGGAGCGCGGCTGGATGATGTTCTCGTCGTCCGGCACCACCGGCACGCCGCGGGTGTTCCGCTATTCCCATATCGACCGCGAATTATGGGCCTGGGCCAATGCGCGAGCGCTGCACGCCATGGATTTCCGACACGGCGACACGGTGTTCATGATCACCGGCTATGGCCCCCACGTCTGGGCCTGGGGCGTGCAATATGCGCTCGCCAAAATGGGCCTGCCGACCTTGCCGGGCGGCGGCATGGACGCGCGCGCCCGCGCCAATATCGTGATCCGCTTCAAGCCGACCATCGTGCTGTGCACGCCGTCCTACGCGCTGCATCTCGGGCGCACCTTGCAGGCACTCGGCACCGACCCGCGCGCGACGGCGGTGCGCACGCTGTTCGTCGCCGGCGAGCCCGGCATGAGCATCGCCGCCACCCGCGAGCGCATCCAAAATTTGTGGGACGCGCGGTTGGTCGAATTCTACGGCTGCACCGAAGCCTCGCCCCATGTCGGCGGTTTCTCCTGCCCGCATTCGCAAGCCCCCGGCGCCCCGGTGACCACACATCTTCTCGAAGACGTGCAGGTCTGGGAAACCATCGATCCGCAGACGCGAAAGCCGCAACGCGACGGCGAACGCGGCCTCACCGTGTGCACGAACCTGAATTCCGAATCCTCGCCGCAATTGCGCTTCCTAGTCGGCGATTACGCGACCTTCGACCGCGGCCGCTGCGCGTGCGGACGCACGCATGTACGCGCCGTCGGCTCGTTCGCCGGCCGTGCCGACGACCTCATCAACCTGCGCGGCATCAAAATGTTTCCGGGCCAGATCGAGCATGCCGTGCGCTCGATCGCCGGCATCGGCGACGAGTTCGAGATCGTGCTCAATACCAACGCCGACGGCCTCGACGTGATGACGGTGCGGGTCGAGCACGATGCCGGCGCAACGATCGCGGCCGCTGTGGCAGAAGAAATCCGCAGCCGCTGCGAAGTGCGCTCCGCCGTGGAAGTGCTGGCCCCCGGCACGCTGCCGCGCACCGAGTTCAAGGCCACGCGGGTGAAGGATCGGCGTGGCAAATCCTGAAAATAGCCGTTGGGCTAACCGGTCTCACGCAACGGACAAAAGAACGTCCCTTCGACCTCGACGATGTCGTTCTGGTTGAGGCGGCTGACTTCGACGATGGTGCGCGGCGGATAGGGCGGGCCGCCCCAAAACTCCTCCTGGATTTTGTTCACGAGCGGCCGATAGCGGTCCATGTCGGTCACGTAGACCACGAGGCGCGCCGCATCGCTCAAGCTGCCGCCGGCGGCTTCGACGACCGTCTTCATATTCAGAAAGGCTTGGCGGATGCGTGCCTCGTCACCTTCGACCAGCTTATTGATCGCCGGATCGATGCCGCGCATGCCGGCGACAAATACGAAATCGCCGGCGCGCACGCCGAGGCTCCACGGGCCGGTCGGCTTGATCGCGCCGGGCGGTGAAAGGAATGCGATGTCATGCGGCATTGAATGGGCTCTGAAGACTTCGACCGAGGAGTGCCGGGATCATAACAGCAAGTAGCCCACATGAGCGGAGCGACATGCGGGAGGGCGCGTGGAGATGGTGGCGCCGGATATCGCTTCGCTCATCCGGGCTCCGCTTTCCGGGCTACGCTTGCCCTTGCCGCTCGCCGCCATATTTCGCTATCCTGATCGTAGCGCGGGCGTAGTTCAGTGGTAGAACATCAGCTTCCCAAGCTGAGTGTCGTGGGTTCGATTCCCATCGCCCGCTCCAAGCCTTTCAGACGTCCGGCGCCGCCGAAACTTCTTATTTCAGGCTGGAGAGGCTGGTGTTCCAGGACAATGTCGCAATGACGGCGGGATCGCAGCCGTTCGATCCCGTAGCCGCCTGCCCGGTTCCCGTTATCAGGAAACAGCTTTGTTTCGATAGCGTCGTTGCGAAATAGCGCAGATCGAACGTCACGGCCTTGTAGGCGTAGGAAAATCCCAGATTCCAATACGTGTAGTCCGGCAGCTTGTATGCCGGCGAAGACGGCGTCGCCGTGGTGGTGCCGAAACCTTGGCGGCCGAGCTCGCCGGAGAACGACAGGCCGGAGTCGAGCGTGTATTTGGCCTGGATCGCGTTGTAATTTTCCCATGCGCCGGTGCGGCTGTAATCGGGTGCAAAATACGCGCTCACTCCGACCGTGAGCTTGGGCGTCAGCGCATAGGTCGGCGCCACATAGTATTCCGGATATGAAATATCGATCGCGCTGCCCGGATAGCTGTAATAGGCGATGCCGGCTTCGACAGTGAGCTGTCCGAATGTCGGACGGATGCCGACATAATTCGTCATCTGAAACTGGGAGAGTTTCGGCATGTCCACTGATGCCGTATTCACGCCGGCGAAGAAAATGTTGTAGGTCGCCTCGATATTGGTCGAGGCGCTCGGCCTGTGATCGGACAGGGTATAGCCGCGGTAATTGTAGTCGCTGGTGATCGCCGCGCCGAAATTGACGTCGAACGCGGACGTGGCATCCTTTGGCGGCGCCGGCCTTGTCGTCGTGGACGGCGCGGGCGGCGTCGCGCTATCCGCTTGCTGGGCCTTCACCGCAGGGGACTGAACACCGACGATCGCGGTTGCAAGCGCGCCCATCGTCGCCAACCGGGCGCGTCTCGGCACGGAAACAAGCGTCGGCACGGACCCGCTTGCCCGCTTGCTGTGGCAAACCTCATCCCTCGCGGTCGGGCCGGTCATTCCATTACCGTGGATTGCGCTTGAAAAAACGGCGCCGGCGAACGTCACGCAAAGCGGATTGCGTGCCTGAGATCGAAAATGGCTGGCGCCCCGGCATTGAATACCCCCGGTTCGCGAATCGAGGCATCACGCGACTTTTTATATTTTATATTATTCGACCGATCGGCGCAGCGAGCTCAATCGGCCCTGTGTGTATAGTCCCGGCTTCCCAAGCCGAATGCCTTTCGATTGCGTCGCCGGCTTTCGCCCCTTTGGCACGGTTGTGCCGAAAAGCCGCGCCCTGGAAAGGGGATGCGCCGCCGCCGCGTGGGTTTTGCCGCTGATTTTCTCTTTGCTCGGCCGCGCCACACCGGCTAATCTCTCCCTCAAGAGCCTCAAATGGCTCGTGCGGGGTGGAAACGATGGATCAGCAAACCGAAAAGCGCTCGGGCTGGAGCTGGTGGTACCTGCTCCTCATCATTCAATTCGTCGCGGTGTTGTGGCCGCCGTTCTATAACGCGGCCGAGCCGTCGTGGGCCGGCATCCCGTTCTTCTATTGGTACCAGATGCTCTGGGTCATCATCGCGGCCGTGCTGACCGCGATCGTCTATTTCGCGACCGAAGACTAGATCCGTCCCGTGCGGTCGCGGGATCAAACTATCAGAAACTCAAGCGATAAGACGTAAAAGCTGGGGAGGCACGCCGTGCAGGAAGTGAACTGGACTGCTCTGATCATCTTCATAGCGCTGTTCGGCTTCATCACGTGGCTGGGTTTTGCCGCCGCGCATTGGCGCAAGGGCGATCTCGATCAGCTGCACGAATGGGGCCTGGGCGGCCGGCGCTTCGGCACGCTGATCACCTGGTTCCTGGTCGGCGGCGACCTTTATACGGCCTACACCTTCATCGCCGTCCCGGCGCTCGCCTTCGGCGCCGGCGCCATCGCGTTTTTCGCGGTGCCGTACACGATCATGATCTATCCGATCCTGTTCCTGGTGTTTCCGCGGCTTTGGCATGTCTGCCACAAGCACAATTACATCACGCCGGCCGATTTCGTGCGCGGCCGCTTCGGCAATCGCTGGCTGGCGCTGGCGGTGACCATCACCGGCATCGTCGCCACCATGCCCTATATCGCGTTGCAGCTGGTTGGCCTGCAGGTGGTGATCGGCGCCATGGGCGTCGGCGGCGCCGCCGGCACTTTTGCGTCGGACCTGCCGCTGATCATCGCCTTCATCATCCTTGCGGCGTTCACCTATTCGAGCGGGCTGCGGGCGCCGGCCTCGATCGCCATCGTCAAGGACATCTTGATCTACATCACCGCTTTCGCAGCCGTGATCGTCGTGCCGATTCAGCTCGGCGGCTTCGGTCATATCTTCGCGGCGGTGCCGCCGGCGAAGCTCTTGTTAGCAGTGCCCGGCCCCAACACCACCGGCGCCTATGGCATCTACGCCACGCTGGCGCTCGGCTCGGCGCTGGCGCTGTTCCTCTATCCGCATTCCATCACCGGCATTCTGGCCGCATCGAGCGGACACGCCATCCGCCGCAACGCCGCGCTGCTGCCGGGCTACTCCTTCATGCTCGGCCTGTTGGCGCTGGTCGGCTTCTTCGCCATCGCGGCGGGTGTCGGCGCCATGCCGGAGTTTGCCGCGGGCTTCAAGCAGTTCGGCAATAATTTCGCGGTGCCGGCGCTGTTCCTGCACGCCTTCCCGGCGTGGTTCGTCGGCATCGCCTTTGCCGCGGTCGGCATCGGCGCGCTGGTGCCGGCGGCGATCATGTCGATCGCGGCAGCAAACCTCTACACCCGCAACATCCATCGCGAATTCATCAACAAGAACCCGACCGACAAGGAAGAAGCGCAGATGGCGAAGTGGGTGTCGCTCATCGTCAAATTGGGCGCGCTCATCTTCATCATCTTCGTGCCGACCCAATACGCCATCTACCTGCAGCTTCTGGGCGGCATCCTGATCATCCAGACGCTGCCGTCGGTGATGCTCGGCGTCTATACCCGCTGGTTCAACGATTGGGCGCTACTGATCGGCTGGGCCGTGGGTACCGCTACGGGAATTTGGATGTTCAACGCGGCGAATTGGGCCCCGAACTATCCGCTGATGATCGCCGGCCATGCGTTCCCCGGCTACGCCGCGCTCTACACCGTTATTCTCAACCTGGTGATCGCGATCGTGCTGACGCCGATCTTCAACGCCATGGGCGGTAAGCAGGTCGACGAGACGGTTGTGGCCGATTATCACGCGTAAAACCGGCTGCTCGGAGCCAGTTCCAGAAGCCCCGCCGCGGCAACGCGGCGGGGTTTTCTCATGAGGCGGGGGCAATCCTGCCGCTGCTCCGGTGCAACTCTTCGCCGCTAGCCCGGCCGTCCCGGACGTGGCAGGATTGTTTCGAACATCCGGCACAACGAATTCCCGGGGAGAAACATATGGCTTGGACGAAAGTAACCGATATCGCCTACGGACGGCTCAGGTCGCCCGATCTCGACGTGGCGGAGGAATTCCTCACCCGTTTCGGCATGCATCGGGCGGAACGCACCGCCAACGCGCTGTATATGCGCGGCACCGATCCAGCCCACCACCTCCACGTCACCGAGAAGGGCGACCCGAAATTCGTCGGCATCGCCTATTACGTCGACAACGAGGATGATCTGAAGAAGCTTGCCAAGGCGCCCGGCGCCACGGGCGTCGAAAACATCGACGAGCCCGGCGGCGGCAAGCGGGTGCGCCTGACCGAGCCGAACGGCTACCAGATCGAAGTGGTGTGCGGCATCGAGCAGGTCGCGCCGATCCCGGTGAAGCGGCAGAAGCTCAACTCGGGCGAGGCGCCGACCGCGCGCGCCGGCGAATTGATGCGGCTGCCCAGGGGCCCGGCCCACGTCAAGCGCATCGGCCATGGCGTGATGATGTCGTCAAAATTCCGCGAAACCGTCGGCTGGTTTCGCGAGACGCTGGGCCTGATCTGCTCGGACGACGTCTATGCCGAGAACAAGGATAATCTGATCGGCTCGTTCAACCGCTGCGACCGCGGCGACACTTACGTCGATCATCACGTCTTCTTCTGTCTCAATTCCGAGAAGACCGGACTGAACCATTTCTCTTTCGAGGTGCCGGACATCGACGACGTCTGCATGGGCCACGAGTACCTCAAGGAGAGCGGCAAATACGAGCACATGTGGGGCATCGGCCGCCATGTGCTGGGCAGCCAGGTCTACGACTACTGGGCCGATCCGTGGGGCCGCGTCCACGAGCATTGGGCCGACAGCGACCGCCTCAATCTCGCCAACGGCTCCAATCTCATTGCCGCCGAAGAAGCGCTGCGGTCGCAATGGGGCGAGCGGCCGCCGGAGAAATTCATCAATCACGTAAGCATATAATTTCTTCCCCTCCCCCTTGTGGGGAGGGGTAGGGGTGGGGGTCGCGAGGTTATTCGCAAACGTCGACGTTCGTTGTTACCTTCCGATCCCCACCCGTCCCTCCCCACAAGGGGGAGGGAGTAGACAGCTTCGGAGACGCCGCATGCCCAAACAAAAAATCACCGGCTCGTTCGTCGCGCTGATCACGCCGTTCAACAAGGACGGTTCGGTCGATTTCGCTGCGTTCCAGACTCTGCTCCGCTTCCAGGAGCAGCACGGCACCAAGGCGGTGCTGATCATGGGCTCGACCGGCGAGACCTCCATGCTGTCGCAGGAGGAAAAGAAGAAGATCGTCGTCGAGACGGCGAAGATGAAGTCGGCGAAAATGCCGATCTTTTACGGCTGCACCGGCAACAACACCGAATCGACCATCGCCAATGTGCGCTTCGCCAAGGACAACGGCGGCGACGGCGCCATCCTCGCCGCGCCCGCCTATATCTGCGCGCCGGAAGCCGATATCGAGCGGTTCTTCCTCGACGTCGCCGACGCCACCGACCTGCCGCTCGGCATCTACAACAATCCGCCGCGGGTGAAGAGCGACCTCAATTGGGACAATCTGATCCGCATCTTCAAGCATCCGAACTACGTGGTGCACAAGGAATCGACCGCCCGCGTCGGCCAGGTGGCGCAAGTGCTCGCCGCCAAGCCGGACGTATCGGTGATGTGCTGCGACAGCCCCAATCTCGGCCTCGTGGTGCCGACCATGAGTCTCGGCGGCCACGGCACCGCGAACATGACCGGCAATATCGCACCGGCCGAGCTGGCGGCGATCTCGACGCCGTGGGCGAGCTATACCGAGGCCGACAACTTCAAGCGCGAATATCTGCGGCTGTTGCCGCTCCTGCACTTCACCTATTCGGCGATCAATCCGGTCGCGGTGAAGTCGCTGATGAAGGCGCTCGGCATGCCGTCCGGCGACCTGCGCAAGCCGCTCACCGGCCTCGACGCCGAAGCGCTCGGCAAGGGCTTGCGCATCATCGCCGACCTCGGCCTCGACAAGGCCTACGGCTATAAGCTTAAAGCCCTCGCGGCCGTGGCGGCCTGACGCGCGAAGTGGACCTCGGCATAAGAGGTAAAAGCGCGCTGGTCTGCGGCGCGAGCCGGGGTCTCGGCAGGGCCTGCGCGTTGGCGTTGGCGCGGGAAGGCGTCAATCTCACCATCGTCGCCCGCACCCGCGACGTGCTTGAGCGTGCGGCCGCCGAAATCGCCCAAGCGACCGGCGTGAAGGTTGTCCCGGTCGCCGCCGACCTCACCACGCCGCATGGCCGCGCCGCTGCGGTCGGCGCCTCTTCGCAGCCCGATATCCTGGTGAACAATTCACAAGGGCCGCTGCCCGGCAATTTCCGCGACTGGTCGCGCGACGATTGGATCGCGGCCCTCGACGACATGATGCTGGGCCCGATCGAGATGATGCGGCTCACCGTGGACGGGATGTTGGGGCGCGGTTTTGGCCGCATCGTCAACATCGTATCGCGTAGCGTAAAAGTGCCGCAGGCCGAGCTTGGGCTGTCGAACGGCGCCCGTTCCGGCCTGATCGGCTTCGCCGGCGGCCTCGCTCGGCAAACGGCAGCGCGCAACGTCACCATCAACAATCTGCTGCCGGGCATATTCGACAGCGACGCCCAGCACCGCCATATTCGCGGCATGCTCGAAGGCACCGACAAGACATTCGAGCAGGTTTTTCGCGCACGCGCCGAAGCAAGCACGGCGAAGCGCTACGGCGATCCGGCCGAGCTCGGCGCGTTTTGCGCGTTTCTGTGTTCGACCCATGCCGGCTATATCACCGGCCAGAATCTGCTGATCGATGGCGGAAGCTATCCGGGAGCGTTCTAACTATGCCGTCATTGCCAGCGAAGCGAAGCAATCCAGTGCTGAAGCGCCGCCTGGATTGCTTCGTCGCTTCGCTCCTCGCAATGACGGTGTAAGAAATCGGTGACCACATGAGACAGATCGCAATATTAGTCCTGGCGTGCACCGTTCTCGCATTCGCATCGGCAGTATCGGCGCAGGATTATCCCACCCGCACCGTGACGGTGATCGTGCCGTTTCCGCCGGGCGGATCGGTCGACGGCGTGGCGCGCATCATCGTCGATCAGCTCAATCAGACCGTCGGGCCGCATTTCATCGTCGAGAATCGCGCCGGCGGCGCCTCGGGCAATGTCGGCGCCAATGTGGTCGCCAAGGCCGATCCGGATGGCTATACGCTCCTCCTCACCGCGTCGCTCCATGTCGTCAATCCGTTCTTGTACAAAAGCGTGCCGTTCGACGTGGTGAAGGATTTCACGCCGGTGACCTTGATCGCCGCCGGCCCGCTGATCGTCTCGACGACGCCCAGCGTGCCAGCGAACAATCTGAAAGATTTTTTCGACCTGGTTCGCAAGGACCCGCAGAAATACACTTTTGGCACCACCAGCATCGGCTCGGCCAGCCATCTGGTGATCGAGCTCCTCAAGCGGGAGGCCCATGTCGATACGCTGGTGATCGCCTATAAGGGCACCGGCCCGGCGCTGACCGATCTGATGAGCGGGCAGATCCAGTTGCTCGCCGACCCGATGCTGTCGTCGCTGCCGCAGGCGCAAGGCGGCCGCATCAAGGCGCTCGCCATAACCAGCCTCAAGCGCCAAGCGGCGGCGCCGGACATTCCGACGGTCGAGGAATCCGGCCTGCCGGGTTTCGAGTTCGTGTCGTGGTACGGGCTATGGGGTCCGAAGGATATGCCCGCCGACATCACCACGAAGCTGCAAACCAGCGTCGCCAAAGTTTTGGCTCAGCCCGACGTCAAGGCGCGCCTGACCGCGCTCGGCTTCGAGGCGATCGGCTCGACGCCGGATTATTTCACCAAATACATTGCAAGCGAAATGGAAAAGTACGGCAAGATCATTCACGACGCCAATATCAAAGCCGAATAGTCTTTGATGGGCGACGTGAAAAGTCGCGTCACAGATCCCAGCATCGGAAGCCTGTCTCTGGCTTGCTCCAGAACATTCGCTGCTCATGGACTAGTAGGACGAAGTCTGCTTGGTCCTGCGAGCGCTCGCACACGGCCTTTGCAATCTCCTTGTACACCCTGGTTTCCGGATAGGGCAGCACGTTGAGATCCTCGATCGCCCAGCGCTGGACGTTCAGCACATTGGTATTGGGCGAGGTATGGACCAGGTAAGGTTTAAGGTTGGCCGGTAACGAATCTCTGCCTTTATCGCTGGCGTAAATAGTCGCTTCGGTCAGATTGCCGGAGTAGAGCGCCGACGACAGATAGGAATCCCACAGATTGAAGAAGCTCAGAAACGGCATCATCCCGAACAGGACAAGCGCGCAGACGTGATACGGATGTCGATTGCCCCAAAAAATATCGCGGATAGAGAATCGCTGATTGCCGGTGAAAAGCAGAAGATCCAGCCCCGCCATGGCGGCCGTCCACGGCCAGATGATGTTGTTCCAGTCGTGGCCAAACGGTCCGAACATCGCGAGGATGAACGCGTGCATGGAAACAGCAAGGATAAGCGAAACCCGTCGGAATTTTCTTGTCAGCAATCCCACGCCGAAACCGACTTGTATGAATGGAGCGGCTATTCCCAAGGCATGCAGAAGGTCGCGGACGGCAGGGACAGCGCTAGTGATCGGCTCCACGATCCATGGAAAATCATAGTTGATGAAATTGAGGTTCAGCTTCTGGAGTCCGGAGAAGATATAGGTGGTCGCGACGATCAGCCGCGCAATGTTGAGTGCCCGCTCCCGGCCTTCGACGTCGTCATCGTCCCAAGAGAACAGCGCCAGTGCGGCGAGCAGAAAGCCGTATTGATAGATCCACGGCTGCAAGCGGGTCTGATCCAAAAGGCAAAAAACGGTGACGATGCCCAGAAACAAGAAAATGTACTTCTGTGGTCTCGCCGAAACTAAGATCGCGCCCGCCAAGACAAATAGCGCCCCGTAAAAGAAAAGGTCAGCCGGATAGATGGACGACGGTAGAAAGCTCAGTACGGGAGCCGGAGGATAGGTACGCGGCCCGATCCAGAGGCGAGAGGACATGACCAGCCCGATGCAAAAGACCAGCGCGATCATCGCTTTCAGCCAAAAAACGCGGCTGGCCGCGCCAAACAGAAAGCGGCGGTTTCTCGCAAGGATATTGTAGCCAACAGGCAATAGCGGTCGGACGACGGGAAGCCCTCCGATCACGGCAAGCATCCGCAGGTAGGGATACTGGCTTGCGATCTTCAGAATCGCCTGCGCGCCGCGATAGGTCTGACCATCCCGATCGACGACATGGATTTCCTTCTCGACGGCGTCTCGCGCGAACGGCATCGACTTCTGCTTGTGCATATCCTTCAAGTCAAACGCGTCTTGCCGGGTAGAACAGCACACCGCGTTCGCGAGCTTCGCGCACATCGGGCATTTTCCGTCGTAAAATGCCGTGATCCGGCTTGCTGTTGGATCGTTTGTCACAACTACGGCTACCCCACCCCCTGCGTGACCTAGGCAGTCCGTC
>Ga0210385_10000184_pt1 | contig 61455 bp, 70 predicted proteins | sample IncBWH26OmetaG_FD_160107 | JGI IMG/M metagenome (GOLD analysis project Ga0210385, IMG submission 160107) | Forest soil microbial communities from Barre Woods Harvard Forest LTER site, Petersham, Massachusetts, United States - Inc-BW-H-26-O ... | reverse complement strand
TCGTTTCTGGGATCCGCCGAATGTAGCATTGGTGAGTGAGCGATCGATGATGAATACCCAGGAAAACAAGCGTCGCGCCGCACAGGCCGCCCTGCCATGGCTGGCCCGCCATGAGGTCATAGGCATTGGTACCGGCACCACCGTGGCACCCTTCATCGAATTTCTGGCGGCCGATCGGGGCAACCTGAAGGCGGTGGTCTCAAGCTCCGATCAGTCCACCCGACTGCTGCGGGCGGCCGGCATACCGGTGCTGGACCTTAACGAAGTCGGGGAGCTGCCCCTGTATGTGGATGGGGCCGACCAGACCAACGCCGCCCGCCAGCTGATCAAGGGCGGGGGCGGAGCGCTCACCCGCGAGAAGATCATCGCGGAAGTCTCCAAGGTCTTCGTCTGCATAGCCGATGCCAGCAAGCTGGTCGACACCCTGGGCAGCTTTGCGCTGCCGGTGGAGATCATCCCCATGGCGCGCACGCTGGTGAGCGCCAGGCTCACCGCCATCGGCGGCCGACCGGTGCTGCGCGCCGGCTTCACCACCGACAACGGCAATCACATTCTGGATGTGCACGGCCTGAGCATCGGTGACCCGGTTGCGCTCGAGTCCGCGTTGAACCAGATACCGGGCGTGGTCACCGTCGGCCTGTTCGCCAAGCGGCCCGCCGATGTGCTGCTGATCGGCAGCGACACAGGTGTAAAACAGCTCTAAAGGGCGGTTTAATGGCACCTGTCCGTAATAACTACTGGGCAGGGGGATTCATGTCGCAGCCTTCGTTCGTCACTCGCGGTCTTGCCTCGATACTTGCACTGGCTGCCCTCAGCGTCTGTGGCGCGCAGGACACGAGTCCCGGTGCGCAATGGCTCACCTACAACAACCATCTGGACGGCCAGCGCTTCTCACCGTTGAAGGAGATCACCCCGGCCAACGCCACACAGCTGGGTGAGGTGTGCCGGGTGCAGATCGATGGCCCGACGTCGCTGCACTCGGACCTCATCGTGGTCGACGGCGTCATCTATACCGGTACCGGCCGCGAGACCGTTGCGCTCAATGCCACCACCTGCGCCCTGCTCTGGCGCTTCAGCTACACCCCTGACGATGACCGCAATTCACCTTCGACCCGCGGCGTTGCGGTGATGAACGGTCGCGTATTCCGCGGCACGGGAGATGACCGGCTGATCGCGCTGGACGCGGCCAGCGGCAAACTCCTGTGGAAGACCGTGATCGGTACCCCGGCCCTGGGGGAGTCCTCGGCGGCGGCGCCATTGGCCTGGGGTGGCGTCGTCTACATGGGCATCAGCGGCAGTGAACTGGGTGCGCGAGGCCGTGTCATGGCCTTCGATGCGCAGACGGGCCGCGAACTGTGGCGCTTCAACACAATACCGATGGGCAAGGAGGTCGGGGCGAACACCTGGCTGCGACCCGGCACCGCCAAGACCGGCGGTGGGGGCGTGTGGGGTGCGATGACACTGGACGTGGCGGCCGGCGAGCTGTTCGTGCCGGTGGGCAATCCATGGCCTGACATCGACAAGGCCTATCGCCCGGGTGCGAACCTGTTCACGGATTCCATCGTGGTACTGGATGCCCGCACCGGCGCACTCAAATGGTGGCACCAGGGCACCCCGGAGGACTGGATGGACCTTGATATGGTCGCACCGCCGGTGATCTATAGAGTCGCGGGCGGCCGTGACTACCTGGTCTTCGGTGGCAAGGATGGCTATGTGACCGCCGTCGACCGCGACACCCACCGGCAGCTGTTCCGCGTGCCGGTGACGACGATCGAGCACATGCCGAAGCTGCCCACCAAGGAGGGCATGCGCATGTGCCCAGGCTATGCGGGCGGCGTCGAATGGAATGGTCCGGCCTTCGATCGGCTCAATCACTCCTTGGTGACCGGAGCGGTGGATGCCTGTTTCACGGTCAAGCTCGGCAAGGCCAGCTATGCACCGGCGGGCATGAACTTCGGTGGCTCGGTCGAACCGGTCGGACCCACCACCGGCTGGATCACCGCCATCGATCAGGTCACCGGTGCGCTGCGCTGGAAGTACCACACCGAGAAACCGGTGGTCGCCGGCATCACGCCCACCGCCGGTGGCGTGACCTTCGCGGGCGACCTGGGTGGCACTCTCTTTGTCTTCGACAGCAGGACCGGCGCCGTCGTGAACAAGGTCCAGACCGGTGGCTCACTGGCCGGGGGCCTCGTGACCTATGAGGCCGGCGGCCATCAGTACGTCGCTTTCGCGGATGGCAATGTGTCGCGCAATGCCTTCGGCGCTTTGGGCCTGCCCAGTGTCGTCATCATGGCGCTGAACCCCAAGAGCCTCGGGACCCCGGCTGGCGTGGCCGGCGCGCCCAGCGCGGCGCCGGGTGCGGCGGCGGGTCGCAGGCTGTACAGCCAGGTATGCGTGGCCTGCCATGGGCCTGAGGGCAATCTCGTGCCCGACCACAGTCTCAGCGCGGCAGTCGCGCGCATGGGCAAGGCAGCTACCATCGCCTACATCAAGAGTCCGAAACTGCCGATGCCGAAGATGTATCCGGATTTGCTCAATGAGCAGAGCATCAGCGACGTCACCGACTATCTCTACGAACAATGGGGGCACCATGACTGACAGCAACGACAAGGCATTTCGCGCCGGCATGCAGGTCCGGCGCGAAATGTTCGGCCCGGGCGGGGCCGAAGAGCGCTATGCAGCGGCCACTGACTTCAACCGGCCCCTGGAGGAAATCGTCACCCGTTACTGCTTCGGGGAGACCTGGACCCGGCCGGGCCTGGATCGCAAGACGCGCAGCCTGCTCACCCTGGCGACCCTGACGGCGCTGAGCAAGCCCAACCAGATCAAGGTCCATGTTGTCGGGGCACTGGCCAACGGCTGCAGTGTCGAGGAGATCCGCGAAACTTTCCTGCACACCATGGTCTATGCAGGGGTGCCCTGCGGTGTCGAAGCCTTCAATGCCGCGGCGGAGGTTCTTGCGCGGCACGCCGCGGCCGGCAAACCATGAAGGTCGCGGTCGTCGGCGTCGGCAACATGGGCGGCCCGATGGCCGCCTGCATCGCGCGCGCCGGGCATGATGTCATGGTGTTCGACAGCTCCCAGGCACGCGCGCAACAGGTCGCGGCCGCGCATGGCTGCCATGCCGCCGCCTCCCTCCAGGATCTGGCCGGCGCCGAATACGTCGTGACCATGCTGCCGACGGGCCAGGTCGTCACTGACCTGTACCTGCGCGATGGCCTGGCGGGGCATCTGCGGCCCGGCACCATTGCCATCGACATGAGTTCGGCGGAGCCCTCGGGTACCCGCAGGCTCGGTGCCGCGCTGACGCCCCAGGGCATCGTGTTGCTCGATGCCCCGGTGTCCGGAGGCGTGCCGCGGGCGGTGCTGGGCACCCTGGCGATCATGATCGGTGGCGATGACGCGGCGGCCATCGAGCGTGCCCGGCCGCTGCTGCGCACCATGGGTGATCGGCTGTTTGATACCGGTGGCCTGGGTACCGGCCACGCCATGAAGGCCCTGAACAACTTCGTTGCCGCCGCCGGTTACGCGGCCTGCGCCGAGGCCCTCATCGCCGGGGAGCGCTTTGGTCTGGACCCGGGGCGGATGGTGGAGATCCTCAACGTCTCCACCGGCCGCAACTTTCACACCGACATGGTGCTGCGCGAGCATGTCATCGGCGGCAAGTTCGCCACCGGCTTCACGCTGGGCCTGCTGGCCAAGGATGTGAAGATCGCGGCGGACCTGACCCGCGATTTGGATTTCGATGCACCACTGGTGCGACTGGTCAGCGCCCGCTTCGATCAGGCCCGCGATGCGCTGGGCTATGCCAGCGACAACAGCGAGGCGATCAAGGCCTGGAAGGGGCAGCCGCCATGAAGTCGCGCACCAGCGACCGTGAGATCGATGCGGTGTACGGCCTGGAGCCGGTGTTCGAGCCCGCCGACACCGCGGGCTCGGCCGGTACGCCCGGTGGCACCGAGTTCCACCTCGTGCACTGCCCTTATTGCGGTGAGCCGTTCGAGACGCTGATCGATCTGAGCGGCGGCTCGCAGGCCTATGTCGAAGACTGCCAGGTGTGCTGCCAGCCCATTGAGTTTCGAGTGGCGGTGGATCCTGCCGGTGCCCTTGAAGCGCTGGAGACGCTTCGCGGCGACGGATAAGCTGCGCCTCTACCAGGGGGTTATATGGATATGTTGAGGATCCTGCGCCGGAATCTGGCGCTCACCTGCCTGGCAGTGGCCGTGGCGCAGGTTCCCGCGGCCGGCGCGGCCGATAAGCCGGAAGCGGCGCGCCATGTCACCGATCTGGTCTATGCCACGGTCGGGGGCAAGAACCTCGCCCTGGATCTGCATCTGCCGGCAGGGGTACGCCACCCCTCACTGCTGGTCTTCGTCCATGGCGGCGCGTGGACCACCGGCAGCAAGGCGCAGTACCCGACCTTCCTGCTGCAGCGTGGGTTTGCGGTGGCCAGCCTCGACTTCCGCTCCTCCAACGAGGCGCCTTTTCCAGCCGATGTGTTCGACATCAAGGCGGGGATCCGCTACCTGCGCGCCAAGGCCGGCTATTACGGCTACCGCTCGAATCGGATCGCCATCATCGGCGCCTCCTCGGGGGGACATCTGGCGACCCTGGTCGGGGTGAGCAATGGGGAAGCGGCACTGGAGGGGACCGAGGGCGAATACCTCAGCGAGTCCTCGGCCGTGCAGGCCATCGTCAGCTATTTCGGTGCCAGCGACCTGACCACCATCCTGGCGCAGTCCACCCCGGCGGGCCTGGCGGTGCGCGAACCGGCATTGAAACGGCTGCTGGGCGCGACCCCGGACCAGGCACCGGCACTGGCGAAGCTCGCCAGTCCGATCTTTCACGTGAACCGCAATGCTCCGCCCATCCTGCTGCTGCACGGTGATCAGGACACACAGATGCCCCTGAATCAGGTCTACGAAATGCAGTGGGCCTATGAGCAGGCCGGGCGGCACGCCGAAGTGCTGATTCTGCACGGCGTGGACCATGACGCCGGGCCCTTCTTTCGCGACGCCCCGGTGGAGCGCGTGGTCGAGTTCCTGAAACACAACATCACCCGCCCCTTCGAATAACTCAAGGACGGTGGCCGATCAGCCGATCGGCCCAGCTGATGAAGTACTTCACGTTCGGCGCATCGGTATGGCCGCCGTCGTGCTGACGCCAGGCCAGCGGCCCGTCCAGCAACCCCGTCCCGACCGGCGGCAATTGCGCATGCTGGTAGTCATCCCCGACGCCCAGATCCCTCGCCCCCAATAGCCGGTATACGGCGCCCGCCTGGACCGTGGCCATGTAGCCGCCATGCTGGTCCACCCAGCCCGGATCCCCGGCGGCAGGGCTCCCATAGCTCACGAACACCATGCGTGGCGCGCACAGCGCGATCAGCTCACCGGCATCGATCGGAATGTCGTTCGCAGTCCTGGCGCCGAAGCTGGCCTCGGCGGCGCCGTACTTGATGAAGTTGCCGGCCATCCAGTGATAGGCATCAAAGGCGGTCTGATTTTCCACCGTTTCACCGAACACGCGGCGATGCGGTTTGGTGCCGCTCTCCCCCGAGGAGGCCACCAGCGCCATGGCGAAGCGGGTATCGAAGGCCATGGTCACCAGCGCCGCCTTGCCGTAGCGCGACACGCCATCGATGCCGACATGATGGCTGTCCAGTTCCGGATCGGTCTGGATGTAGTCCAGCGTGCGACTGGCCCCCCAGGCCCAGGCGCGCAGCACTCCCCAGTCATCGGGCTTGCGCCATTGGCCCTTGTTCGATAGGCCGATCACGCCGCGGGTCAGGCCGGCGCCGCTGTCGGCTTGAATGCTGTTGGGTTCGAGCATCGCGACGGCCCAGCCATCGGCAATCAGCTGCTGCAGCGGCGGTGGGTTGCCATCCACGTCCAGCGGCGGCGGGCCGGGCCGTGGCGCACTGATGGGCTGCCATGCGGGGTGCGCCTGAAAGACCGCCTGCAGCGACGGATCGCTCTGCACCATCTGCGCCTTCCACACCTCGTTCATGCGCGCAAGTTCGGCCGGGGCGGGTGGATTGGGCGCCGGAAAGGCCAATGAACCGTACTGGAAGATGATGAGCACGGGCAGGGGCTGCCTGGCGCGGGCCGGCTTCACCAGCATCATCTGAATGTCGACGTTGATATCGGGGTCGGCCGAATTATCAACGTGGCCGACGAGTTTTGTGGCCGTGATCGGCGTGAACCCCAGAGACTCATGATCGACGGTCTGCACCACCCAGGTCACCTTGGGTGCGGTGGCGGGGATGCGCCCGTAGATCTCCTGCTCGAAGAGGGTCACGAGTTCCGGGCGGCGCTTGCTCCACCAGTCGCTGGCCGAGGTGACCTTGCCGCCCTTGGCGTAGGTCAGCGGATCCGGATAAACCGGATAGGGGTTGGCCTTGGCTTCGTCGTAGTTGACCGCATTGACGGGCGCGTTCACATCGTTGACCCGGCCGTGCCGCAGCTTTGTGATGCCGAGCTGATCCATCATCTGCTGATGATCCTGCTCGGCCGTGGGGCCCGAGCTCGGCGGAGCCTGGGCAGCCGCCGGCAGCGCAACCGCGAATAAGGTCAGGACCGCGATGAGCTTGTGCATTGCCGTGACTCCCTCGGACGCGCCCGCACGATACACTGGTGCGAATCATCCATCGAGCGATCAGCCCATGCGACACCGATTTTCGACGATCCTGCCATTGATCCTGTGCATCAGCGTTGCCGGAGTCTGCCGCGAGGCGCGCGCGCAAGCCGCCGCATCGGTGAGGGAACAGGTGATGGCCACTGAGCGTGCTTTCGCCAGGAGCATGGCGGATCGGGATCAGTCGATGTTTTCCCGGTTCATCTCCGCCGAGGCGGTGTTCCTCTCGGGCCCGACGCCGCTGCGGGGCAAGCCTGCGGTGGTCGCGGGGTGGTCCAAGTACTTCAAGAATCCTCAGGCGCCATTCTCCTGGGAACCCTCACAGGTCGAGGTGCTTGAATCGGGAAACCTGGCACTGAGCTCAGGTCCGGTCAAGGATCCCTCCGGCAAGCTCATTGGCACCTTCAGCTCGATATGGCGGCTCGAGGCACCCCGCACCTGGCGCATCGTGTTCGACAAGGGCAATGAGGTGTGCAATCCGTAGTGCCGGTTGACAAGCGCCCTCAATGTGTATCAGTCTACGGGTACACTTGAACAGTTTGCAGGCATGGTGGAAATAAAAATCGACCCCGCCGATGGCGTGCCGATCTACCGGCAGATCGTCAATCAGATCCGCTATTCGGTGGCCTCGGGCCTGCTCGAGCCCGGCGATGAATTGCCCACCATCAGGGCGTTCGCGTTACGCCTGAAGGTTACGCCGAACACCATCGTGAAGGCCTACGAGGAGCTTGAAAGCGCCGGCATCGTCCAGAAGCGACATGGCTCGGGCACCTTCGTGTCGGCGGAACGCACACGGCTTGCGGACTGGGAGCGCCGGCGCATCGTCGAGCAGCGCATCGATGCGCTGCTGACCGAGGCCCATCAGCTGGATTTCTCGGTTGAGGAATTGTTCAAGCTGATCCGCCGCCGGCAGGCGCTGATGGCGGACGGCAGGACACAAAACCAGGCAGCCGATGCGAGCGGATCATGACCATTCTGGTAGAAATTGAGGCCCTGTCGCGCCGCTACGGCTCGACGCTGGCCCTGGACAACGTCAGCCTGCAGGCTGAGGTGGGGCTGGTGTATGGCCTGGTCGGCGCAAACGGGGCGGGCAAGACCACGCTGATCAAGCATCTTCTGGGGCTGCTGCGCCCGCATCGGGGCACGGTGCGCGTATTCGGGCTGGATCCGGTGCGCGATCCCGTGGCGGTGCTGCGGCGTGTCGGCTATCTGTCAGAACAGCGCGACCTTCCCGAATGGATGCGGCTCGAGGAGCTGCTGCGTTACACGCAGGCCTACCATCCGAGCTGGGATCAGGCCTATGCCGAGCGACTGCTCGAGGACTTCGGCCTGGACCGTGGCAAGAAGTTCTCAGATCTGTCGCAGGGCATGCGCGCACAGGCCGGTCTGGTCGTGGCCGTCGCCCACCGACCCGAGCTGCTGGTGCTCGATGAACCCTCCAGCGGCCTGGATGTGGTGGTTCGCCAGGACATTCTGGATGCCATCGTGCGCACCGTGGTCGAGGACGGTCGCACCGTGATCTTCTCCTCCCACCTGCTCGATGAGGTGGAGCGGATGTGCGATCACGTCACCGTGCTGCACGAGGGCCGCGTGGCCGTCCAGGGACCGGTCGATGAGGTGCGCGCCACGCATCGGGTGAGCCAGGTGCGTTTCCCGAAACCTCTGGAGTCCACACCCCATGTCGAAGGCGCCCTGTCGATCGCCGGTGATGGCCGTTCGTGGAGCATCATTCACACCAGTGCGCTCGAGTCGCTGCGCGAGGCTGTGGCGCAGTCGCGGGGCGAGATCATCGAATCGCGAACCGCGACCCTCGAGGAGATCCTGATCGCGCGCGTCAGGCGCTCGAACCGGCAGCGGCAGGCGGCCTAGAGCATGTGGACTCCCGCCGTTGCGACCCTGTGGGAATCTTGGCGGCTGACGCGCCGGCGATTGTTGCTGGTCCCGGCGCTCGCCACCCTCTGCGGCTGGCTGTTGGCGAGAAACGGCGTGAGTCTGCTCACCTTCATCATCCTGTTCGCCGCGGCCACGGGCATGGCGCTGTCGCTGCCGTTGTTCGGCACGCGCCCCGCCTTCCCTTTATCCAAGTCGTTCGCCCGGCCGATACGCACTTCGGTGCTGGTCGGCACGCCGCTGGCCTACGTGTTCGCCGCCGCGGCGGCGTCCTATCTTCTGCCGGCCGCCGTCCTGCGCGTTGCGACCGGCGCGCCGCTGCCCTTGTTCCCCGCCGCCACCCTGGTCGGCGCGCTGGCGGTGCTGGTGGCGGGCGGCAGCTGGGTGACGCGCAATGCGACGGACCGGACGGGCCTGGCGATCGGCGCCTATGTCGTGGCGGGCCTGATGCTGAAGTTTCTGGGTCCGTTCAGGTATGCCGCCAAGGTCACCAGGGCCTTTTCCGTCAAAGTGGCGAGCCCGCAGCTGTGCGTGTTGTCGGCGCTGGACTATCTGGCCGTATTGCTTTTGCTTGCCGTCATCTACCTGTGGATCTCATTCATGGTCGCGCGGCAACGCGGTGGTGAGGACGAACCGTCCTGCGCGGATCCGAGCCCTGGTCGTTCGGCATCGGAGCGCGGCGACATCCTGGAGTCGATTCGCAGCAGCTGCGTGCAGGTGCTGCGCTGGCGTTGCCCGGTTTCCTCCCCGACATCAGCCGAGATCTGGTTCGAGATGCAGTACTACGGCATCCCGGTGCTGGTGATCGGCGCGCTGCTGGCCCTGTGCATCCCGGTGCTGATCCAGTGGGCCAACGGAAGCCACAGCGCAATTCCGCTGGTCATCGCGGCGTGCAGCTTCTGCGCCCCATTCCTGGCCGGGGTCGGTGCTTCGATCTGGAACCGGCGCAGTTCGTCGCGCGAGAAGGTACCCGCGTTCGAAGCGGCACGCCCCATCGGGACGGCCGAACTCATCGGGTTGCAGGTGCTCGTCACCACCCTGTGCATCTTTGCGGCATGGGTTCTCATGGCGGCGAGCGCCTGGCTATCGCTGCCGTTGCTCACGGACCTGCACCAGAACGGCTCCCCAGCCGCGCGCGCCCTGGAGCTCATACACCAATACGGCATCCGCCTGCTGACCGGGGCGATCGTGGGCTTCACATTGCTCGCCACCATCATTGCGTTGCTCGCGGCAGTCCGGGCATTCGCCAGCTCGAATGGAGTGCGCACCCTCATAGGGGCGCTGTGCGTGGTGCTCTATATCGTCGTTGTGATAGTCGCAGTGGCCCAAGGGTGGATCGATGCAATCGTGATCGACGTGCACCTGTGGGGGCTGGTCATTGTCATGCCGGCAGCAACCGTGATCATTCTGGGCAAGGCGCTTGCCGGTGGAATCCTGACAGCGCGTCAGGTGGCTGCGGCAGTGCTCGCCTGGTTGCTGTTTGCGGTCCTCAGCGTCGATCTGCTGCGGACCGAGGGCATGATGAATGCCGCCGCGGTGCTGGTGGCGCTGTCACTGGCAGCGACTGTACTGCCATTGATGGCGGTGGGAATCGCACCCTGGTCGCTGAGCGTGATCCGGCATGCCTGAAATGAAAAGGGTCGCCTCGAGGCGACCCTTGAGGTTTGGCTGGGGGACAAACCATTTTAGACCTGCAGCTGATTTGTCCTTATACGTCGCCCGGATTTTTTCGAACGAATTTTAGGGGTCGTAGTGGTGCGCCACCAGCATTACGGCGGCCATAATGCCTCCGCCTATTAATCCAAAACGCAAAGGTAATTGTCGAAAGCGGAGCGTCCGGTCGCCCATAAGGTGAAGCGTCAGATCATCCGTGGAAAGATACTGGCGAAGCCGCAAATATGCGTCGAGATTTGTTGCCCACTGAGGGAAGCGATCAAAACCCATGAGTGGCTTCGGTTTACCGAGCTGTATCCACAAATCGCGGTGATTCGATTTAAGCCTCAATACAAAGCGGCCTTGCACAATCGCGAACACGCCGAGGAGGCAAAAGAAGCTCGCGAGGTAAATGCCCAACATTGACATTGCCACTGCGAACAAAATGAACGCTAACGCCAAAATTGAGCGGCGTGCCGCAACAGCACAACAGGCAATTTATTCATAGCGCGTCTTCTCAAACCCATGCTAGAGCTCCACGACCTGCACCGCACCCTCATATTCTCCGGTAAGTGATTCCGCGATTTCCACTGCGCCATCAAGGGACTCACCGGGATGGCTTGCCGTAAGGATGTAGCGGGAATCGCCTGATCCATCCCCAACAACAAGTTCGTCAATGATGTCCTCGATGCGGGCACAGTCACTCCCCACTACCCCAACGTAGGCGACACCGTCTTTGATGAAGTCCTCAACCATGGCAGCAAGGGCGGGCGTATACCCGGACGGGCAGTTCAGGACTATTTTTCGGGCGTACATCGAGGTGGCGCTCCAACTAGCAACTAGGACGCCTAAACGCAGCAATCAAAGGCCGCAGAACTGCGGCAGCTTCGGCCAGTGAAATCTGTAATGCCACGCGCGTACATCAGCATTCCCGCGCACCCGAGGTTTGCCTATATTTGTTTTTGCTGCCGTCGCTACGGTGGAACGCGGCTCCGGATGCCACCCTCTACCCTCACCGGTTGGATCCCTGCGGGCTACCCGAGCACGACGTTTGAAACGCGCATTCCTATGGTGACGGGTAGTACGCCACTTTCAGGTTGGTGTCGCTTGCGGCTTCCCGATTCGAGTCAATTATGTGCCGGTGTATCCGCCTCGGAAAGACCGATGGCTGCATTGCCAGGACGACCGCTACGGCGCTTCCCGGTGGACCGGGTTCAGGGTCGAGACCGACGCGCTTCCAGGGAGCGTTGCGGGTGGGGGTACGGCAAAAAGCAAACAGCCAGTTAGCAGGTTTCCGCTAACTGGCTGTTTTCATTGGCTGGGGGACTAGGATTCGAACCTAGGTAAACGGAGTCAGAGTCCGTTGTCCTACCACTAGACGATCCCCCAAAACAGGACCTCTCGCGGCCGTTGCCCTTAGCGCTTGGAGTACTGGGTTCCGCGGCGGGCCTTGCGATGGCCGACCTTCTTACGCTCGACCTCACGTGCATCGCGAGTCACGAATCCGGCAACGCGCAGCGGCTTGCGCAGGTTCTCATCGTACTGGATGAGCGCGCGGGTGATGCCGTGGCGGATGGCGCCGGCCTGGCCGGTGATGCCACCGCCGGCAACGTGCACCGTGAAATCGAAACGGTTCAGCATTTCAGTCGTCTCCAGCGGCTGCCGGACGATCATGCGTCCGGTGACGCGCCCGAAAAACTCGTCCAGCGCGCGACCGTTGACGGTGATGTTGCCGGTGCCGGGGGTCATGTAGACCCGGGCGGTGGCGGTCTTGCGGCGGCCGGTGCCGTAGTTCTGACTGATGGCCATGAGTATTAAGCTTCCTGAATCTCTAGAGGTTTCGGCTGCTGCGCGCTGTGCGGGTGCTTGCCCCCGGCGAACACATGCAGTTTCTTGAACATGCGACGGCCCAGCGGGTTCTTCGGCAGCATGCCCTTCACGGCGATCTCGATCGCGCGCTCCGGATGCTCCTTCAACAGCTTGTCCAGCGCGATCGACTTGATGCCGCCGATGGCTCCGGTGTGATGGTAGTAGATCTTGTCCGAGAGCTTGCGGCCGGTGACGCGCACCTTCTCTGCGTTGACCACGACGATATGGTCGCCCATGTCCACATGGGGCGAGTAATCCGCCTTGTGCTTGCCCTTCAGGCGATGCGCGATCTGCGAGGAGAGCCGACCCAGGGTCTTGCCGCTGGCATCCACCAGGAACCAGTCGCCCCGGACTGCGCCCGATTTGGCGAATACGGTTGTCGTCGTAAGCATTTCCTAAAAACTCCGGCAGCAGGCCTTCGGCCGTGCCAAAAAAGGCCGGCAAGTGTACTCAAGCAGCCCGGCCATTGCAAAGCGCCCCAGGGCCGCCGCGTGGCCCCTCGGCTGCGCGCCCACCCTTATATAAAGCGTCGTAGGCCTGCCAGAAGAGCCCCCTGCCAGTCCGCATAATTGCTGCACCGCACTGGGATCTGTGACCTGGACTTGGCAGGCGTTGCCGAGCTTCGGCCGGCATTATGACCCCTACGGCTGCTATAGTGCGGGGATGCTTACAGGTTTGCGGCCTGCCCATGGGTTCTGAGCGCCTCCTCGATCCTCTAATCGCCGCTGCCGACCGGGCCCTGCGGGCCATAGCCGCCCCGGCTCATGCCTCCCGCCCCTACCCCGGTTCCCTGGGAACCTCCAGCCTGGATGAGGCCCAACGCCGCGAATCGGCAGCCCTGATGCGGGTCAATCATGCCGGCGAAGTCGCCGCGCAGGCGCTCTATCACGGCCAGGCCCTGGCGGCGCGCACCCCGGCCACCCGTGAATTGCTCCTCAAGGCCGCCCGTGAAGAGGCCGATCACCTGGGGTGGTGTGAACAGCGCTTGCGGGAACTGGGATCAGGACCCAGCCTGCTCAATCCGCTGTGGTACGCCGGCTCCTTCGCCATCGGCGCCATGGCCGCGGCATTTGGTGATGGCGCCAGTCTGGGGTTCGTCGCCGAGACCGAACGTCAGGTTGAGGGCCATCTGGATGGGCATCTGCGGCGCCTGCCGACGGCCGATTCGACCAGCCGCGCCGTGGTGGACGCCATGCGCAAGGATGAAATTGCGCATGCGGCCACGGCACGCGCGGCGGGCGCAGTGGAGCTGCCGGGCATCGTGCGCGCAGTGATGCGCGGCACGGCGAAGGTCATGACGATGACTGCGTACTGGATCTGAACCAAGACTTTTGATTGCCCCGCGCACTGCCGGCTTGCAGTTCTTCGGGCTTATGTATAAAAACCTGACCACAGCGCACGCGCTCGGGGGATTTGATTATGGATGAGAACGTCAAACCGCTCAGTGACATACCGGCGATCAATCGCTTTCTGAGCTACTGCCGCATTCGCACGGTGCCCTCGAAGACCGTGGTAATCCATGCGGGCGATCTGCCTGACGTTCTGTACTACATCATCAGCGGCTCGGTCGAAGTCATGATCGAGGATGAGGAAGGCAACGAGATGGTTCTCGCCTACCTCAACAAGGGCCAGTTCTTCGGCGAAATGGGGCTGTTCTACGAACAGCCCACGCGCAGCGCCTGGGTCCGCACCCGCAACCAGTGCGAGCTGGCTGAGATGACCTATCCGCGGTTCCGGCAGATCGCCGCGGAGAGCCCGGGGCTGATTTTCGAGCTGGCCACGCAGCTGGCGACGCGCCTCGACCGTACCAACCGCAAGCTGGGTGATCTCGCCTTCGTGGATGTCACCGGCCGGGTGGCGCACGCCATCATGGACCTTTGCGGCGAACCGGATGCCATGACGCACCCGGAGGGCATGCAGATCAAGGTCAGCCGCCAGGAGCTGTCGCGGCTGGTGGGCTGCTCACGCGAAATGGCCGGCCGGGTGCTGAAGGTGTTGGAAGACCAGGGGCTGCTGCGGGCCACCGGCAAGACCATCGTGGTCTTCAACGCCCGGCCCAAGACCAAGACCCGCCCCGTCATCGTTCCGGCCACTTCCAAGCCGCTGGGCGCGCGCACCGCGCGCGTTGAAGAAGACGATGACGAGGACGATGAGGACGACGAATAGGTGCTGCTCGCCGCCCTAGCGGGCGGCGTCGATGGCGGCGCGCATGGCCTTGATCGTCGCCACATAATCGGCACTGCCGAAGACGGCGGAGCCGGCCACAAAAGTGTCCGCTCCGGCCGCTGCGATCAGGCCGATGTTCTCAACCTTCACGCCACCGTCGATCTCCAGGCGCACCGGGCGCGACTGCGCATCGATGCGCGTGCGCACGCTCTTGAGCTTCTCCAGCGACTGGGCGATGAACTTCTGGCCACCAAAACCGGGGTTCACGGACATGATCAGCACCAGATCGAGCTTGCCCAGGGTGTAGTCCAGCCACTGCAGCGGCGTCGCCGGATTGAACACCAGGCCCGCACGGCAGCCCTGGTCGTGGATCAGCTCGATGGTGCGGTCCACGTGTTCGGTGGCCTCAGGATGGAAACTGATGTACGTGGCCCCGGCGCGCGCGAAGTCCGTGACGATGCGGTCCACCGGACTCACCATCAGGTGCACATCGATCATGGCATCAGGGGAATGCCGGTGCAGCGCCTCGCACACCATGGGGCCGATGGTGAGATTGGGCACGTAATGATTGTCCATGACGTCAAAATGGATCAGGTCCGCCCCGGCGTGCAGCACGGCATCCACTTCCTCGCCAAGGCGCGCGAAGTCTGCGGACAGGATGGACGGGGCAATCCAGCTGGTTTCCATTGCCTGAGTCTACCAGTATCAAATACCGCGGCGTTCGCGCACCAGTTCCCAGGCCTCGATGATCTGCTGGGTGCGCTGCTTGGCGTGCTCGATCATGGATTCCGGAAGACCGTTGGCTTTGAGCTTGTCGGGGTGATGCCGGCTAAGCTGCCGCCGATAGGCCAGGGAGAGTTCCTCGTTGCTGTTCTGGGGGGTGCATTCGAGCACCTTGTAGGCCTCGGCGAGCTGCGTTTCGCTGTTCACGCCCGCGGCATTGCCCATGCCGTCGGCATAAGCGCCACGGCGCATCCGCAGTACCGCCTCGATATGTGCGAACTCCATGCCACCCAGGCCCAGCACCGAGGACAGGTGCTGCAACACGCGGCGCGCCTGCGGCTGCAGGTCATTGCCCATCAACGCCGCGCGCATCTGGATCTCGATGAAGGCGCGCATCAGATCAGGACGGCCCCCGCAGCTGCGATACAGGGCGGCCAGCGCCGCATCCAGCGAGAACGGCGCGGACTTGCCCTCGGTGAAGCAGGCGATCGCCACCCGCACCTGCTCGGCGCTCAGACGCAGCTGCGACATCACGGCGCGCGCGGCCTGGATTTCCTGCTCGGACACGCGCCCATCGGCCTTGGCCACATGACCCATGACCTGGAAGGTGGTGCGAAAGAACTGCTCGCCGATCTGAGTCGCCGTGGCGCCCGACGCACTGCCCACGCCAGGGCGCCTGGCGATGCTCGGGGTGGCATTGGCATCGAACTGATGACCAATGAAGACGCCGATCGCCGCGCCGATGGGGCCACCGGCAGCGAGGCCGATGAGTCCGCCGACTGTTTTCCCGATCCATTGCATACGCTGATATATTAGCAACGAGGCTAAATTGCTGAAAAAACGATGACTTCCGGGACCGTCTACCGAACCGCCCTGAGCGGCATGAAACTCCTGCACGCGGGGAAGGTTCGGGACAACTATGCCGTGGATGAGCAAAACATGCTCATCGTCACCACCGATCGCATGTCGGCCTTCGATGTGATATTGCCCGATCCCATCCCGCGCAAGGGCTGGGTGCTCACCCAGATCTCCAATTTCTGGTTCGACCGCACCCGCCACATCGTACCGAATCACCTGACCGGGCGGCCCGTGGCGCAGTTGCCGCTGCCGGCCGCCGAGCTTGCGACACTGGAAGGCCGCTCAGTAATCGTCAAACGCCTCAAGCCCCTGCCCCTGGAGGCGGTCGTGCGCGGCTACCTGATCGGCTCGGGCTGGAAGGACTACCAGCGCAGCGGCAACATCTGCGGCATCGAGCTGCCCGAGGGCCTGTCGCAGGCGCAGCGTCTGCCCACCCCGATCTTCACACCCGCGACCAAGGCCGATGTGGGCGCGCATGATGAGAACATCTCCTTTGCCGAGGCGAGCGTGCTGCTCGGTGCGACGCTGGCGCAGCAGGTGCGGGCGACGGCGCTGGCGCTGTACCAGTTCGCCGCCGACTACGCCCGTGCGCGCGGCATCATCATCGCGGATACCAAATTCGAGTTCGGACTGGATGAAGCCGGTCAGCTCACGCTGATGGACGAGGTTCTGACACCGGACTCCTCGCGCTTCTGGCCCGCCGACACCTACCGCGTCGGCATCAGTCCGCCCAGCTTCGACAAACAGTATCTGCGTGACTATCTGGAATCGCTGGGCTGGAACAAGCAGGCACCCGGACCGACGCTGCCCGACGAGGTGATCATGCGTACCCGCGACAATTATCTCGAAGCCCTGCGGCGACTCACCGCCTAAGACGCCAGCACATGTCCAACTGGCCATGGGATTACCTGGATGCCGTGGTCTTCAGCCGGGCTTCCGGACGGCCCGGGGTGCTGCGCAAGCTGGCGCGGATCGGCCGCTATCCCTATGCCGTCCTGCGCGATGTCGCCGGCGGCCAGATCAACATGCGCGCCACCGCCCTGGTGTTCACCACGGTGCTGTCACTGGTGCCGCTGCTGGCCTTCAGTTTCATCATCATCCGTGAGCTTGGCGGGCATCATGCCGGGCGTGATCTGCAGCCCATCGTGCTGGAGTTCTTCCGTCCCGTGGGCGCCGGTGCCGATGACATGACACGCCAGGTGCTGGAGTTCGCCGGCCGGATGCGCCGCGGTGTGGTGGGCATCGTCGGCATCGCGCTGCTGGCCTGGTCGCTCATTGGCACGATCCAGAAGGTCGAGGACAGCTTCAACTATGTATGGCGGGTACCCCAGCCCCGCAGCCTGGCGCGCCGCGTCGGGGAGTTCCTCAGCCTGCTGGTGATCGGTCCGGTGCTGCTGGGCGGATTCATCGCGCTCTCCCACACGGCGCTGCTCGCCGGGCCGCTGCAGCTGGCCAACTCGCTGCCGCTGATCAACCGCCTGATGAATGTCGGCGTGCATGTCGCGCCCTATGCGATGGTGACGGTCCTGTTCACCTTCCTGTACATGTTCATCCCCAATACCCGGGTACGTCTGGGGCCCGCGCTGATCGGAGCGGTGGTCGCCGGCATTGCCTGGGCGGCGGTCGGCATTCTCTTCACGCGCTTCGTGGAATACAGCGCGCGCCTGACCCTGGTGTACGCCGGATTCGCGGCCGTCATCGCGGTGGTGATGTGGACCTACTTCGGCTGGCTGATCCTGCTGACCGGCGCGCAGCTGTCCTTCTACATACAAAATCCCAGCTATCTGCGCTTCGGCCTGCGCCAGCTGCAGTTGTCGGCCGCCGAACTGGAGCAGCTGGCGCTCACCGTGACCTTCCTGGTCGGCCACAACGCCGGGACCGGGCGTCCGCGCTATACCCTGGACGCGGTGGCGACGCACCTGGGCGTCACCGGTCTTGCGCTCGCGCCCCTCATAGGCGCCCTGGAGAATGCCCGAGTGCTGAAGCTCTCCGGCGAGGAGCTGCTGCTGGCGCGTGATCCGGCGCGGCTGGCCATCGCTGACATCATCGAGGCGGCCCGCCACCTGCACAGCGGCAAGCCGGTGAGCCGCGCGCTGGGCGTACCGGGCGTCAGCCAGCTGGTGGCGCAGGTGGATGCGGCGCGGCGCGCCAGTTGCGCCGGCCAGACGCTGCAGGAGCTGCTGCAGACCAGTCCCCTGCTGGTGTCCGAAGCAGCGAGCGGTGAAAGCGGCGAATGGCCGGCGCCCTCCCCGCCCCCCGATGCTACTCGCCGGCTATCGTCAGATCGTCGATGAGCACCGACCCGGTGTGCAGCGCACCGCGGTCATCCACATCACCGCCGATCGCCGCGATGCCCTTGAACATGTCGCGCAGATTGCCCGCGATGGTGATCTCGTGCACCGGATGGGCGATCACCCCATTTTCGACCCAGAAGCCGCTGGCCCCGCGCGAGTAGTCACCGGTCACCGGATTCACGCCCTGGCCCATCAGCTCGGTGACCAGAAGTCCCCGGCCCATCGTGCGCAGCAGCTGCTCACGGGTCGGGGCCGACTTCGAGGAACGGATGAAAAGGTTGTGCACGCCATCAGCATTGCCCGTGGTCTTCAGTCCAAGCTTGCGGGCTGAGTAGCTGTCGAGCACATAGCCCTGCGCCACACCGTCCACGACCAGCTGCCGGTCACGCGTGGCGACGCCCTCGCCATCAAAGGGACTGCTGGCCAGGGCCTTGGCGATATGCGGCCGCTCCTCGATCTGCACGAAGTCGGGAAATACCGGCTTGCCGGCGATATCCAGCAGAAAGCTGCTCTTGCGGTACTGGCTGCCGCCGCGTATCGCGCCGATGAAGCTGCGGAACAGGCCGCGGGCCATCTCCGGAATGAACACGACCGGCGCGCGCTGCGTCGGCAGGCGCACCGCGCCCAGCCGTGAAATCGCGTTCTCGCCCGCGCGTCGACCGATCGCCGCGGCGTCCTCGAGGTCCTGCGGATCCCTGGCGCTCGAGTACCAGAAGTCCCGCTGCATGTCCTCATCCTGACTGGCCAGCAGCACGCAGCTGATGGAATGCGAGCTGCTCGCGAAGCCGGACAGAAAGCCATGCGAGTTGCCGTAGACCCGCACGCCGCGCTGGTTGCCCACCGAGGCGCCCTCGGAATTGGTGAGCCGCCGGTCCACCGCCAAACCGGCCGCCTCGCAACGGCGCGCCAGTTCCACCGCCTGATCAGGCTCAAGGTCCCAGCGGTGATACAGATCCAGATCCGGCACCTCGCGGGCCAGGTCTTCCGGATCCGCCAGACCCGCACAGTCATCCGCGGCGGTGTAGCGGGCGATGGCGCAGGCCTTCTGCACCGTGGCGCGCACCGCCGCCGCACTCAGATCCCCGGTGCTCGCCGAGCCCTTGCGCTTGCCGAAGTACACGGTCAGTCCCAGGCCGCGGTCGCGCTGGTACTCCACCGTATCCACCTCGCCCAGACGCACCGTGGCGGTCAGGCCGCGCTGCAGGCTGGCATCCGCCTCGCACTGGTAGGCCCCGGCTCGCTTGGCTTCCGCCAGCACCTGCTCGATGACTGCTTTAAGCTCCGGAATCCGGGAGGCGTCGACTTCCTGCTGCATATGCCCTGCCGCTGCTTTGATGCAGAATTGTAGCCCAAGGAGCATGGTACCCACGTGAAGCGATTTTCCAGACCCGAACCGGATGCGGATTCACCGCCGCTGTTCGACGGCCCCAGCAAGAGCGTGCTCAAGCGCGAAGCGCATCGGGCCCAGGCGTTGGGTGAGGAACTGATCGCGCTCAAGGATGCGGAGCTTCGGGCCCTGCAGCTGCCCGAACCCCTGTACGAGGCCATTGTCGCCGCCCGCAGCATCAGCAGCCGCGGCGGCGGTGCCCGGCAGCGCCAGTACATCGGCAAGCTGATGCGTGAGATTGACCTGACACAGGTGCGCGAGGCCTTGGGGGCAAAGGCGGCCAAATCCGCGCAGGAGGCCCAGCGCTTCCAGCGTGCCGAGGGCTGGCGCAACCGACTGCTGGAGGGCGGCCCGGAGGCCCTCACGGCGCTGCGCGCCGCTTATCCGGCCCTGGACGAGGCGCAATGGCTCAAACGGCTGACGGCCGCCCGCAGCGAACGCCAGCGCACCGGGGCCGTTGGCGCTGCCTCCCGTGAGCTGTTCAGGGCGCTGCGGGAACTGCTCGACTAGCTTCGCTCAGCTACAATGTGCGATTGCGGCGGCGCCCAAGCAGGCCCCGTTAAGGAGTAGTCCAGTGTCAGTGTGGGTTGGCATCATCATGGGTTCGGCGTCGGACTGGGAGACGATGCGCCCTGCCGCGGAAGTACTGGATGCCCTGAGCATTGCCCATGAGGTACGGGTGGTCTCAGCCCATCGCACGCCGGATCTGCTGTTTGAATACGCGGCCAGCGCGCGCGCGCGCGGCCTCGAGGCCATCATCGCCGGTGCCGGGGGCGCCGCGCATCTGCCGGGGATGACGGCGGCGAAGACCAGCGTTCCGGTACTGGGTGTGCCGGTGCAGTCCAAGGCCCTCAATGGCATGGATTCACTGCTGTCCATCGTGCAGATGCCCGCGGGCATTCCCGTGGCTACCTTCGCCATCGGTGTGGCCGGGGCGACCAATGCCGCCCTGATGGCGGCCGCCATCATCGCCAACCGGCATCCGGAAGTCCTGCCGCGGCTGGAGGGCTTCCGCGACAAGCAGACCGCCAGGGTGCTTGAACAGCCTGATCCGCGCACCAGCCGCCCATGACAGTCGGCATCGTCGGCGCCGGTCAGCTGGGCCGCATGATGGCCCTGGCCGGCTACCCCCTGGGGCTGGACTTCCTGTTTCTGGATCCGGCCGAGCGGCCTCCGGCGGCGGCGCTGGCCCCGGTGCTCAAGAGCGACTTCAGCAACAGCACCGCGCTCGCGGCCCTGGCGGCCCGCTGCGAAGTGGTGACCATCGACTGGGAGAACGTGTCGGTTGCGGCGCTGCGCGAGCTTGGGCGTGAGACCCGCGTAAGCCCGCCGCCGGCGGCGATCGCAGCGGCCCAGGATCGCGCCAGTGAAAAGCGTCTGTTTGAAAAGCTCGGCATCCCCACCACGCGCTGGCGCGCGGTGAGCAGCCGCGCGCAGTTGTCGGCGGCAGTGCGCGACATAGGCCTGCCGGGCATGCTGAAGACCCGGCGCATGGGCTATGACGGCAAGGGCCAGGCGCTGCTGCGCACGGCCGCCGATGTGGAAAGGGCCTGGGCCGCATTGGGGCAGGTGCCGCTGCTGTACGAGGAGCTCGTCCCCTTTGATATGGAAGTCTCCGTCATCGGGGTGCGCGGCCGCGATGGCCAGTGCCAGGTCTATCCTTTGAATCACAACCTGCACGCCGGCGGCATACTGCGGCTGACGCGCGCACCCTGCGACCAGGCGCGCCTGAACCGGCTGGCGCGCAAGCAGGTCCTGGCCGTGATGGAACACCTGCACTATGTGGGGGTGTTGACCCTCGAATACTTCGTCCGCAAGGGTCGCCTGGTGGCCAATGAAATGGCGCCCCGGGTACATAACTCCGGTCACTGGACCATCGAGGGCGCGGTGACCAGCCAGTTTGAGAACCATCTGCGGGCCATTCTGGGGCTGCCGCTGGGCGCGACCCGCGCCAGAGGTTACAGCGCCATGATCAATCTGATCGGCACCATGCCGGGCCGATCGGACCTGCTGCGCCAACCCGGTGTGCACCTGCATGATTACGGAAAGGATGCGCGCCCCGGGCGCAAGCTCGGACACCTGACTGTGGTAGAACAGGATTCAGCGCGTTGCCAGCGGCGGGCGCGCCAGCTCATGGCCGAATTGGCCCCTGAGATTCACATCCCCTAGAATCGAGTCGCCATGTACCTTGAACTGTTCAAGCTTCGGGAACTACCGTTCCGGCTAAGCCCGGACCCGCAGTTCCTTTATTTGAGCAAACAGCATGCACGCGCCAAGGCGTACATGGAGTCGACGATCTGGTTCACCGATGGCTTCGTCGTGATCACCGGTGAGATCGGTTCAGGCAAAACCACCCTCATCGAATCCTTCCTCCAGGAACTGCAGCGCGACGTGGTGGTCGCACAGATCAGTCAGACCCAGGTCTCGGCGATTGATTTCCTGCAATCGGTGCTGGTGCAGTTCGGTTTCTCACCCTTCAAGATGAAGAAGGCCGAGCTGATCGCGACCCTGAACAGCTTCCTGGTGGAGCAGTACGCGGCCGGGCGCAAGGTGCTGCTGATCGTGGATGAGGCGCAGAATCTGTCGCTGAAGGTCCTGGAGGAGGTCCGCATGCTCTCCGGGGTCGAGACCACCAAGGAGAAGGTGCTGCGGATCATCCTGGCCGGCCAGCCGGAACTGAACCAGAAGCTTGATGCCCCGGAACTGGTGCAGCTGGCGCAGCGCGTCCGCCTGCGCTTCCATCTGGGCACGCTCTCGGCGACCGAGATGCACGCCTACATCCATCACCGGCTGGAAGTGGCGGGCGCCGGGGATCGCCAGATCTTCGCCGAAGACACCTACCCGGTGATCTATCGCTTCACCGGCGGTGTGCCGCGTCTGGTGAATACCCTGTGCGACACCGCGATGCTCGCGGCCTATGGCCAGAACCGCGACCAGATCGTGCTCGAGGACATCAACAGTTCGGTGGAGGAACTGCACTGGCGCGAGCCGCAGGCCCAGCCGAGCATCCCGGGACATGTCGCGCGCGGTTTTGAAACCAATGCCAGCCTCACGGACACCCATAAGGTCGTGCGCGAGGGCCAGCGTGCCGAACCGCGCTCGGGGCCGCCGGGCGATGGGGCCGGCGAGCTCGTGGGCCGCGTCATACTGGCCACCGAAGGGCACACCAGCCGCGAACTGCCGCTGAAGGTGGGGCGCGTCATCATCGGACGCACGATCGACAATGATCTGCAGGTGGACAGCCGCTTCGTGAGCCGGCATCACTGCCAGATCATCACCGGTGCCGAAGGCAGCGTCATCGAGGATCTCAACAGCACCAACGGCATCTTCGTGCAGGGCCGGCGCGTGCGCCGCTACAACCTCAACGATGGCGATGTGGTCGTGATCGGCAAGCACGAGATCATGTATGTCGATGAACGCCTGGCGCGCGCGCGCTTGAGCTCATCCGAAGGTGCGCCGGTCGTGCCGACGCTGGATAAGGCGCTCGACGACAGTGCCCATACTGAAACCGTCGTGGATCCTGATCGCGCCGCAAACCGGCGTTAGGCCGCATCCTCGTGCGGCGCCGGATCATCAGGCGGGGCGACCATGCCGGCCGTCGCCTCATCCAACGCCTCCGGTGCGTCATACTGGGCACGCAGGCGCCGATAGCTGCGCCGCCGCAGCAGCACCACCACGCCGGCCAGCACCGCCAGCAGACCGGGCAGGCCCAGCAGCACGCTCAGCGTCGGTGAGCTCTGCCAATAGCTGACGATGAGCGCAACCAGCCCGCCCAGCAGATAGGCCCAGGGCAGGCCCTCATAGACCGGGCGCGACAACTTGTGATGAGCGCGGCTCATGACACAAGCTTAACCGCCTTCAGCTCACTCGCGCGAGCGCCCCCGATCGAGGAACCCGAACATCTTTGACACCAGGGAGGGCTTCCAGCCTTCCACCTTGAAATCGCCGCGACGGGCCGGCATGTGGCGCTGCACCTCGGTCAGCAGATCCTTGGGCAGTGTCAGTTCGGATTCGGTCCTGGACTCGGGAGCCATGTCTACATCCTTTGGGCGGGGGTCGCCTGCTGGGGCCGAAATGTTCTGCGGACACCGTACGGGGAATGCGGGGGGTCAAAGTGTGCCGCACGTCACGCTTTTCCGACTGTAGGAGGATGGCGCCATTTTTCTCAGGCGCAGTCGGCAGGCGGTTCGAGTTATGTCGAGGACTAGCCGGTTCCGCCGACGGTCAACCCGTCCACCCGTAAGGTGGGCTGGCCCACGCCGACCGGAACGTTCTGGCCTTCCTTGCCGCAGGTCCCCACGCCCTCGTCGAGCTTAAGGTCATTGCCCACCATGCTGACCCGGGTGAGTACATCCGGACCATTGCCGATGAGTGTCGCGCCCTTCAGCGGCGCTCCAAGCTTGCCGTTCTCGATGGCATAGGCCTCGCTGGCGGAGAACACAAACTTGCCCGAGGTGATGTCCACCTGGCCGCCGCCGAAGTTCACGGCATAGATGCCGCGCGCCACCGACTTGATGATGTCCTCGGGCGCATGCGGACCGGGGCGCATGTAGGTATTGGTCATGCGCGGCAGCGTCACATGGGCAAAGGATTCGCGCCGGCCATTGCCCGTGGAGCGGGTGCCCATCAGGCGCGCATTGAGCTTGTCCTGCATGTAGCCACGCAGGATGCCGTTCTCGATCAGCGTGGTGCAGCCGGTCGCCGTGCCTTCATCGTCGATGTTCAACGAGCCGCGACGGCGTGACAGAGTGCCGTCATCGACCACGGTGCACGCCTCGGTGGCCACGCGCTCGCCCACCCGATTGGCGAAGGCCGAGGTGCCCTTGCGGTTGAAATCCCCTTCCAGTCCATGGCCGATGGCCTCGTGCAGCAGCACGCCCGGCCAGCCAGGCCCCAGGACCACGGTCATGGGTCCGGCCGGAGCGGCAATGGCCTCCAGGTTCACCAGCGCCTGCCGCACCGCTTCACGGCCCAGCTGCAGCGGACGATCCTCCGCCACCAGCTCGCTCAAGGAGAAGCGGCCCCCGCAGCCGCAGTAGCCCTGCTCGCGGCGCCCGTTCTGCTCGACGATCACCGACACGTTGAAGCGCACCAGCGGGCGCACATCGGCCGCCAGTTCGCCATCGCTGTTGGCCACCAGCACGACCTCATGCACGGCCGTGACACTGGCCATGACCTGCATGACGCGCGGATCGAGCGCGCGGGTTTCCTTGTCCACCCGCATCAACCAGGCGACCTTGTCGGCATCGCTGAGCGCGGCGACCGGGTCATCAGGCAGATACAGCTGGTGGCCGCTGCGCGCCTGCCACACGGCAAGCGAGCGCCCGTTGCCCTGTGCGGCAATGGCACGCGCCGCGCGCGAGGCATCCTCGAGCGCCGGCAGCATGATCTCATCCGAATAGGCAAAGCCGGTCTTCTCACCCGACAGAGCGCGCACGCCCACTCCCTGCTCGATGGCCGCACTGCCCTCCTTGACGATGCTGTCCTCCAGCGCCCAGGACTCCTCATGCGCCAGCTGGAAGTACAGGTCCGCGTAATCCACCGAATGGGACATCACCTGGCCGAACACCCGGTCCAGCTGCGCTTCATCCAGACCGCTGGGCGCAAGAATCACCTGGCGCGCGATGCTGAGCGAATCAACCGGTAGGGCGGAGGTGGCCATCTTCAATCCTTCAAAAAACCATTGGCTTCAGATTACAGCACCCGATGCTTGAGCGCGGGGAAGCCCTCGCGCACGCTCGCCTGCGCCGCGCCGTCGATCTCGGCCAGCACCACCCCGGCGCCTGCGGCCTGGCGGGCCAGCACCCTGCCCCAGTAATCCACGATCATGGCGTCGCCGTAGGTCTCACGGCCGTTGGCGTGCAGGCCCCACTGGGCCGCCGCCAGGACATAACAGAGGTTTTCCACGGCACGGGCCCGCAGCAGCACCTCCCAATGCGCCAGGCCCGTGGGCACCGTGAAGGCGGCCGGCACCGCCAGAAGCTGCGCGCCGCGCGCCGACAGCTGCCGGTACAGCTCCGGAAAGCGCAGGTCGTAACACACCGATAGCCCGAGCTTTCCGGCGGGCGTTTCGACGAGGATCGGCTCCTTTCCCGGCTCAAATGTCGCAGATTCGCGGTAGATCTCCTTCTTTTCCGGAATGTCGACGTCGAACAGGTGCATCTTGTCGTAGCGCGCGACCTGCCGCCCGTTGGCATCGAACACCACCGCGGCCGGCGCGACTCGCTTGGCCGTCTGACCGCGGATGGGCAGGGTCCCGGCGACGATCCACAGCGAAAGCTTCTGGGCGAGCTCGGCCAGCGCGTCCTGAATGGGACCGGCGCCGGGCGCCTCCGCCACGGCCAAGCGGTCCGCTTCGCGGGCCCCCATGATGGCGAAGTTCTCCGGCAATACCGCCAGGACCGCGCCGCCCGCGGCGGCCTCCGACAGCAGTGTCCCGGCGACGCCCAGGTTCTGGGTCACATCCGGGGTGGAATTCATCTGAATCGTCGCGACTTTCAAATCGGCACCACGTCGAACTGATCCACACCATATAACGCCTCGACCTGCATGCGTATGGGGCGTCCCACCTGATGTTCAAGCTCGGCGAGACTGGCTGATTCGTTTTCGAGCAGATGGTCGACCACTTCCTGGTGCGCCAGGATCAGCACCTCGCGACTGGCGAACTGGCGGCTCTGGCGCATGATTTCCCGGAACACCTCGTGCGCCACGGTCTCCGGGGTCTTGATGAAGCCGCGGCCCTCGCAGGCCGGGCAGGCCTTGCACAGCAGATGCTCGAGGCTCTCGCGGGTGCGCTTGCGGGTCATCTCCACCAGACCCAGGGGCGAGAGCGACACGATGTGCGTCTGGGCGCGATCCGTGGCCAGCGCCCGCTCCAGAGCCTGCAGCACCTGGCGGCGGTGCGCGGTATCGGCCATGTCGATGAAATCGATGATGATGATGCCGCCGAGATTGCGCAGCCGCAGCTGCCTGGCAATCGCCACCGCGGCCTCGAGGTTGGTGCGGAAGATCGTTTCCTCGAGGTTGCGGTGTCCGACGTAGCCGCCGGTGTTCACATCGATGGTGGTCATCGCCTCGGTCTGATCGATGATCAGGTGGCCGCCGGATTTCAGCGGCACCTTGCGATCCAGGGCCCGCGACAGCTCCTCCTCCACGCCATGCATGTCGAACAGCGGGCGCTGGCCACTGTACAGTTCGATCTGCACCGGACTGTCAGGCAGGAAGGTGCGCGCGAACTCCTGCATGGCCGCCAGTTCCGCCGCCGAGTCCACCAGCACCTTGGACACCTCCGGCACCAGCTCATCGCGCAGCACCCGCAGCGGCAGCGGCAGGTCCGCATGCACGATGTTGCCGGCCTCCACGCGTGAGGAGACCTCGCGTACATGGCGCCAAAGCTTCTCCAGGTAGGCCACATCCTCGCGCAGTCCGGCCGCATCGGCGGTCTGCGCCGCGGTGCGCACGATGTAACCACCCACGGCCTGTGGCGGCAGCACCGCCGCGATCGAGGCCTTCAGGCGCTGCCGGGTTGCATCATCCTCGATGCGCGCGGAGACGCCGATGCCTTCGCCGCGCGGCATGAACACCAGGTAACGCGAGGGCAGCGCGACGAAGGTGGTGAGCCGCGCGCCCTTGGTGCCCATGGGGTCCTTGACCACCTGCACCAGCAGCTCATCGCCCTGGGTCACCAGGCGCCGGATGTCATCGATGGGCGGCAGACTGACGACGGTATCGTCCGGCCTGACCAGCGCGATGTCCGCCACATGCAGGAAGGCCGTACGCTCCAGGCCCACATCGATGAATGCCGCCTGCATGCCGGGCAGCACCCGCGACACCCGGCCCTTGTAGATGTTGCCCACCAGGCCGCGCTTGCTGGCGCGCTCGATGTGGATTTCGGTGAGCGCGCCGTTCTCAACCAGCGCCGCACGGGTCTCGCGCGGACCAAGACTCACCAGCAGCTCGCTGCTCAAGGGCTGCTCCAGCACGGCACCCGCGCCGCCACCAGCAGTTGCGCCGTCTCAAACAATGGCAGGCCCATCACCCCGGAGTAGCTGCCCTGCAGTGATTCGATGAAGACGGCCCCGAGGCCCTGGATGGCGTAGGCCCCGGCCTTGTCGCGCGGCTCGCCGGTGTCCCAGTAGCGCGCGCGCTCAGTTGCGCTCGTAGCGCGCATGCGCACGGTGCTGGCGCTGGTCATGCAGCGCGTGCCCGCCGCGGTGACCAGGGCCACGCAGGTGAGTACCTGGTGTTCGCGGCCATTGAGGGCCTGCAGCATCGACAGGCCATGATCCCGATCCTTTGGTTTGCCCAGGCTCACCCCATCCAGCACCACGGTCGTGTCCGCCCCCAGCACTGGCAGGTCGTGCAGACGCTGCCACACGGTTTCGGCCTTGGCGCGCGCCACGCGCTCCACATAGGCGCTGAGCGCTTCCCCGTGACGGGTGCCCTCGTCCACATCGGCCACCTCGACCGCATGCGGCACCCCGATTTGCGTCAGAAGCTCGCGCCGCCTTGGGGATGCCGAAGCCAGTCGCAGCACGGGGCTCAATGACATCGCAGCTCCACAGCCTCGGGTCTCAATCACGATGATACGGATGTCCGGCAAGAACGCTATGCGCACGATACAGCTGTTCGGCCAGAACCACCCGTACCAGAGCATGCGGCAGGGTGAGCTTCGACAGCGACAGCTTGAAATCGGCACGCCCCATGACTTCGCTGGCGAGGCCATCCGGACCGCCGATCACGAACGCCACATCGCGCCCGTCGTTCATGCGCGCGGCGAGCCAGTTGGCAAGTTCGCGGGTACTCAGCTGCGCGCCATGCTCATCGAGGGCGACCAGGAATTCCTGAGGTTTGAGAAGCTCCAGGATGCGCCGCGCCTCGGCCTGCATGGCCTGGGCGGGAGCGGCACGCGCACTGCGCTGGCCGGCGGGCACTTGCGATACTGCGACCTTGAGGCTGCCGGACAGGCGCCGGGTGTAGTCGCCAACCACCTCATCCACCCAGGGCGGCATCCGCTCCCCCACGGCGATGATGCGGATGCGCACCGCCGCCGATCAGGCTTTGGGAGTGCGGGGTCTGCGCTTGCGCTTCGGCGGCGCGGCTGGCGCAGGCACCTCGGCCGTGCCCCACAGCCGCTCAAGGCCATAGAACTCACGGACCCGGGGCAGCATCACGTGCACGATCACATCATGCAGATCAACCAGCGCCCACTCCCCGTCGCGCGCTCCTTCCACGCCAAAGGGCCTGACGCCTGCGGCCTTGGCGTTTTGCACGACGCGATCGGCGATGCTGCGAACGTGACGGTCGGAATTTCCGGAGGCGATGATCAGGGTATCGGCGATGTCGGTCAGGCCACGCACATCCAGGGTCCTGACATTGACGGCCTTCATGTCATCCAGCGCCGCCTGGACCAGGCCGGGCACCGGTGAGGGGAGTGTTGCGGGGGGCGACTCGGTCGCGCGACGGGTTCGGGTACGGGTCGTAGCCATTGGCAAAGGTTGCAGCCTCCTTATAAGAGCTCAGCGTCCGCGCTGAGCATAACACCCGGTTTCCAGGATGATACTGCGCACCGGGTCCGGAACCAGATACCGCGGATCGCGCCCGGCTTCGATCAGCTGGCGCAGCTCCGTGGAAGAAATCTCAAGCTGTGTCGGGACGTGAACATAGACATTCCCCGCCACACGCGAATGCAGGTCGCGCACGCTGCCGGTGCCCCGGTCCACCATGACCTCGCCCAGCGGACCCTGCGCCGGCGCCCGCCAGCCGGGCCGGTGCACCACCACGATATGCGCGAGGTCCAGCACTTCGCGCCAGCGATGCCAGTTCGGCAATCCCAGGAACGCGTCCATGCCCATGAGCACGCACAGCGAACGGTCCGGATTCTCCTGACGCAGCTCCGTGAGCGTATCAACCGAATATGAAAGTCCGGTGCGCCGCACTTCGCGGTCATCCACCACGAAGCCGGCCTGTCCGGCCACCGCGGCCCGTACCATCGCCAACCGCAACTCCGCATTGGCACGGGTTTCGGCACGATGGGGCGGATTGCCGGTGGGCAGGAAGCGCACCTCGTTGAGGCGCAGCGCCTGCCACAGCTCGAAGGCCGTGCGCAGATGCCCGACGTGTATGGGGTCGAAAGTACCGCCAAAAATGCCGATGGGTTCCATGGTGTCCTGATCGTCAGCCCAGCGCGCGCGGCGTGGCGGTCAGTGCGCGCTGACCGCACAGATCCGCCGCCAGCAGCGCCAGCTCATCCCAGGCATCACCGCGCATGCGTCCCTTGGCCATGGCATCGGCACGCGCGGCGCGCGCCACCAGGGCCGCGGGCGCTGCGCCCAGCTGACGCCGCCGCGGCGGGGCACTGTTGAAACCATAGGCGCCGCGCGGCGGCGCCGTACCCGACTCTGCCGCAAGCACCGCGTGCAGCCCCTTCACGGCGGCCCATAACACCAGCGGCAGCTCGACCTCCTCGGCGCGCAAGCCGGCCAACACCCGCAACGCGCGCGGGCCATCGGCCTGGGTCAGTGCACGGTCCAGTTCGGCCACATCAAAGTGCGAGCTGTCCGTGGAACTTGCGAGCACCGCGGCGGCGTCGACCTGGCCATCCTTCGCCAGCAGCGCCAGCTTGCTGAGCTCCTGCGCGGCGGCCAGAAGATTGCCCTCGGTGCGTTCCGCCAGCAGCGCCAGCGCATCCGGGGCGATGCTGAGCGTGAGCCCGCGCGCGCGCGCCTGCAGCCACTCGGGAAATGCGCCGCGGCCGATGGGCCACAGCGCCAGCGAGGCGCCGCGCTCCTCGACCGCGCGCGCCCATTCGCTGCCGGCGGCCTCACGATCCAGGCGCCCGGTCAGGATCAGCAGCAGCGTGTCCTCCCCGGCAGTGTCGATGACGCGCTTGAGAACCTTGGCGCCGGTGACACCCGGCCGCCCCGTCGGCAGCCTGACTTCGACGATGCGCCGCTGCGCGAACAGCGACATCGAGGCCACCGCGGCCTGTACCGCGTCCCAGTCCCCGCCACGGTCCATGAAGTGCACGTCGCGCTCGCTGAACCCGCTCGCGCGCGCGCGCTGGCGTACGGCATCCGCCGCCTCGCCGGTCAGCAGCGGATCATCACCGGATATCAGGTACACGGGTAGCAGCCGCTCCCGCAGGTGCGCAGCGAGCGACTCGGGTTTGATCTTCAAAGGCGGCGGCAGCACGCGGGCTGGAACATGGCCTTTATGCTACCTGCGGTATATTGGGGTATCCAGCAAAACGAGCTGCAGCCATGGTTACTGTTAAAGGCCGCCGCCCGGCCCGCGGCGCGCCACGGACGCTGAAATCGGCCGCAAAACCCGGCGGCAAGCCCACCCGCAGTCCCGCGCGGCGCGCGGGCCGCGGCCGCCGTGACGGCGGCCTGTATCCGCCCATCGAGCCCTACAACAGCGGCATGCTGCGGGTCTCGGCCGTGCACGAGATCTATTACGAGGAGAGCGGTAATCCCCGGGGAAAACCTGCGGTTTTCCTGCATGGGGGACCCGGTGGCGCCACCGACCCGTCCATGCGCCAGTTCTTCGATCCCAGGCGCTACCGCATCGTGCTGCTGGACCAGCGCGGCTGTGGCCGCAGCCGCCCGCACGCCAGCCTGGTGGACAACACCACCTGGCACCTGGTGCTTGACATTGAAAGTCTCCGGGAACTGCTGGGAATTGAGCGCTGGCTGGTCTTCGGCGGTTCCTGGGGCTCCACCTTGGCGCTGGCCTACGCGCAGGCGAATCCGGAACGCGTCACCGAACTGGTGCTGCGTGGCATCTTCATGCTGCGCCGCTGGGAGCTGGACTGGTTCTATCAGAATCCCGGGGGCGCTGCGGCGCTGTATCCGGATCTGTGGGAGCGCTATGTCGCGCCCATCCCCGAGGCGGAACGTCACGACATGATCCGCGCCTACTATCGGCGCCTCACCAGCGCCGATCACAAGGTGCTCAACCAGGCGGCGCGCGCCTGGTCGATGTGGGAAGGAGCCACCAGCTACCTGCGCCAGAATCCGGACTACGTGGCCAAGTTCGCCGCCGATGGCGAATACTCAGCGGCCTTCGCGCGCATCGAGTGTCATTACTTCATCAATGGCGGCTTCCTGCGCCAGGATGATCAGCTGCTGGCCGACGTGCCACGCATCCGCCACATTCCCGCGGTGATCGTGCAGGGGCGCTACGATGTGGTGTGCCCGATGCGCAGCGCCTGGGATTTGCATCGCGCCTGGCCGGAGGCGCAACTGCAGATCATCGATGATGCCGGCCACTCGGCCTTCGAGGGCGGCAACACCCAGGCGCTGGTCGCGGCCACGGATTCCTTCGCGGCAGGGGTGCGCCGCCCCTAGTCGCCCGGTTGCAAATCCCATGTGTGTGAGTATACTCGTACACTCATATGGGAACCGCACCAGGCATCCGCCTCTTCACCCTGCAGCCCAGTTCGGGCGTGCCGATCTATCTGCAGCTCATCCAGCAGGTACGGCGCATGGTGGCAAGCGGCCAGCTGGCGGCGGGCGCCGAGCTGCCCTCGGTGCGCGAAGTGGCCAGCGAGTACACCGTCAATCCAACCACCATCTCCAAGGCCTACAGCCTGCTGGAGAACGAGGGACTGCTGCAGCGAAACCGCGGCAAGCCCATGACCATCGCGGCATCCCGACGCACCAGCGGTTCGCTGCCGCAGCGATTGAAGCAGGTGGAAGCTCAGGTTGACGCGCTGGTGCTGGCGGCCCGGCAGCTGCAGCTGACAGCCCCGGAACTGTGTCAATTCATCGACAGGAAAATGGGGGAGGACTCATGACTGAAGCCCTCGTGAGCACTCGGACACTGAGCAAGGCCATCGGCTCCAAGTCCATTCTGCGCGACATCACGGTGGACGTAAGCCCCGGCAGCGTCGTGGGTATCATCGGCAAGAACGGCGCGGGCAAGACCACGCTCATGGATATCCTGCTCGGCTTTTCGCCTGCGACGGCCGGCACGGCCCAACTCTTCGGCCATGACAGCTTCACGCTGCCCGCCGCGATCAAGGACCGGATCGGCTTCGTGCCGCAGCGGGATGAGCTGGTCAACAATCTCACCGGCAGACAGCATCTGGCGCTGACGGCGGCATTGCAGAAGCGCTGGAATCACGCGCTGATCGAGCGGCTCCAGGCGGCCTGGGAAGTGCCCCTGGACCGGGTCGTCTTCAAGCTCTCCGGTGGCGAACGCCAGAAGCTGTCGATCCTGCTGGCGCTGGGCCATGAACCGGCGCTGTTGCTGCTGGATGAGCCGGTGGCGAGCCTGGATCCGATCTCGCGACGCGAATTCCTCAGGGAGATGATTGCGATCGCCGGCGATCAGTCGCGCACCGTGCTGTTCTCCACCCACATCATTTCGGACCTCGAGCGCGTGGCGGATGTGATCTGGATTCTGCGCAACGGCACCATCGTGTGGGCGGGCCCGCTGGATACTCTGAAGGAGAACGTCGTGCGCCTGAGCATCCACTCGCGCCAGCCGCTGCCCAGGATACTGCCCTTGCCCACCGCGCTCACTCAGCAGGTCACCGCGGAGCGTGCCAGCGCCGTGGTCACGCAATGGAACGAGCCCGAGGCGCAGCGCCTGCGCCTGGAACTCAACGCCGATATTGAGGTGGAGCCCTTGAGCCTGGAGGACATTTTCGTGGAGTTCCACTCGTGAAAGGCATCGCCCGCGTGGTGTGGCTGCTGCTGTGGGGCGGCGGCCTGCAGAACTGGCTGATGGTGATCGGCGGCTGCATGACGCTGGGGAGCCTCGGTGCCCTGGCGGCTCATTGGCATCCGGTGCCGCAGACTGTGTTGGTGTTCCTGGGATTCATGGGCGTGATGCTCACGGTGATCTCCCCGTTTTTCGCCGATGCCATCAACTTTCGTTCAATCTGCGGCCCACGCTCGATCTGGCTGATTCCCCACGGCCGGCTGAAGCTGGCAGCAGGGGCGTTCCTTGCGCAACTGCTGCTGGCCGTATTCATCGGCGTGGCGGTCGGCGCGCTGCTGCCGGCGCCGGCGCACGCCACCGGCGCTGCGGTGATCCATGCGATGACGCAGGTGCTGGTGATGGCCTTCGCCTGCCTGACCCTTCATTTCCTGTGCTTCTACTGGGTCAATCAATACCGGCTGGGGATACTCGTCTTCCTGCCCTATGGCCTGCTGTTGGTGCTGCTGCCCGGGTTCATGCGCAGCCCTCTGGGCGCGCTGCTCGTGAGCCCGAATGGACTGGGCGCGGTCGCGACCGCCAGCGTGCTGGCATGGGTGCTGTTCGGCGTCCGGCTCGTCACCGTGCGACACATACGGGTGGCCGAGCGGACCGATCCGGTCGTCGGCACCTTTTCCGCCGCTGCGACCGGTGCCGAGGTCGCGGGCGCCATCCCGCGCTACAGCACGCAGCAGGCGATGACGATCCTGCTCAGCGGCATCGCCAATCCGCGGCGCGCCAGCATCCTCACCGCCCTGGCCAGCTGCGGTTTGTTTGCCCTCATCATGCTCGGCATCCTGCTGGGCAAACCGGCCGCCAAATCCGCGCTGATGTGGGGCTTCGTACTGTGCTGCTTCGGATCCCTGATCCCCGTCGCGATGGTGGACGCGCTGTCGCGCCGCGCCAGCTTCCTATGGCTCAAACCGGGACTGGATCGCGCCGAGCTCTTCAGGCTGGTCGAGAGGGGCAGCTGGCGCAGACTGCTGGTGGGCAACATCACGGCGTTCCTGCTGGCCGGCCCGCTGGTGATCTACGGCACCCGTTTCCAGCATCCGGGCATGATCCTGTTCGCCATTCTGGCGGCGCCGGTCGCCGCGGGTGCGGCCTTGCTTTACGTATGGCTGCTCCAGGTTCGAGGAACGGTATGGGGCGGGACGCTGACCATGATCACGGCGGGGTTGCTTCTGCTGCTGCAGATTTTATTCGGATCCGCCGCCTTCGTGAGTGGGCAAGCGGACGCCTCGCAGCTGCTGCTGCCCTGGCTGGTCGGGAGCGAGATTCTTCTGGTGCCGGTGCTGCGCCACCTCGCGGGACGCCGCTGGCAACGCATCGACTGGCTCATCCATAAGCCGGTACGGCTGAACCAGCCCTAGTAGCGCACTTCGCCGCTCAGGGATCCGTCTTCGCGAGTGATGCCGCGCGCGCGCAGCCACTGGCGCGCATCCTGCGCATCGCCCTCGAACCAGGCGCGGGTGCTGCCCAGGCGGAAGCTGTAGCCCCAGTCATCCATGTCCTGCATCATCCGCTCGCGTCCTACCTCCGCCAGCGCCTCGGCCAGCAGGACCTGCAGGTAGCACACCGCGGACTCTTCGGCATCATCACCGCCAGCGTCACGATCCAGGCCGGCGCGACGTTCAGGGGTCATGCAGATGTAGTGACTGGCCTCGTGCAACACCGAGTGCACCGGCGTATCCAGGCGCGCGTACAGCACATCGCCCTTCAGGCCCGCTTCACTCTCGCCCCAATAGGAGCCGGGAATGCTCTCGTTCGGTGCCGTCAGGCGCAGCGTCAGGCCATAGTGATGCAGCATCAGCGCCAGCTCGACACGATCCATGGTGGCCAGCTGCAGCATCGGTCCCGTGGTCCTTAAGCCCTAGAGAGTCGACAGACGCCGCATGACCACGTCCACCAGATCATGCGCGAGGGCCTCCTGCAGGATGGCCTCCTCGTTGTCCTTGGCCAGAAGCTCGGTCACCGTGAAGCTGTACTCACGGGTCGTGGAGACTTCCTGCTCGGCCAGCAGCTCCTTGTCGCCCGCGCTCACCGAGAAGCGCACGGTATAGGTCAGCTCATACTCGCGCGGCAGATTATCCGGTGATACCGAGAGCACGCGCTGGACGTGCTTGTCATCCAGGACATGCACGATCGCGGTGGCGGTCTTGCTATCGTCGGTGAGCTGCACACCCGATACCAGCAGCGCATTGCGCAGGCCCTGCACAAAATCGCTCTGGCGATCATGCGCATCCACGTATGAGAGCTTGAACTGCGTGGGCAGCGGCGCACGACCCTGCAGGTGAAATCCGCATCCGGCGAGCAGCACCGCCAGGCCCGCGGCCAGGGCCGCGAGCCGCACTGTCGTGGCTGCAGCTCGCTCACACAACGATATTCACCAGCTTGCCGGGCACGTAGATCAGCTTGCGCGGCTGCGCGGTGCCGACGAACCGCTGCACACGTTCATCGGCCATGACGATAGCGCGCACGCCTGCCTCATCGGCGCCGGCGGCGACACTGACGCGGGCGCGCATCTTGCCGTTCACCTGCACACTGATCTCGATTTCCTCCTGCACCAGCGCCGCGGCATCTGGCTCTGGCCAGGGCTGATCGATGAGCGCAGTGTCATGGCCCAGCGCCTGCCACAGGGCGTGACACATATGCGGGACGATGGGTGAGAGGCAAACGGCAACCACTTCGCAGGCCTCCTGGCGCACCGCGCGTCCCTGGGGCGAGGCGTCGGCGAAGCGGCCCAGCGCGTTGAGCAATTCCATGACCGCAGCGATGGCGGTATTGAAGGTGCGGCGCCGGCCAATGTCGTCGGTCACCTTGGCGAGGGTCTGGTGTGCGATACGCCGCAGCGCCTTCTGCGCACCATCCAGTTCGGCCGCCCGCAGGGGTTGGGCCGGTCCGCCTGCGACGTGCTCGTGAACCGCCGTCCACAGCCGCCGCAGGAAGCGAAACGATCCCAGCACCCCCTCATCCGACCACTCCAGGGTCTGCTCGGGCGGCGCGGTGAACATGACGAACAGGCGCACCGTGTCGGCCCCGAAGCGCTCCACCAGCTGCTGCGGATCGACCCCGTTGTTGCGCGATTTGGACATGGTGCCGAGGCCATCGAACTGCACGTCGACGACTTCGCCGCCGGGCAGCTGCGTGGTGTAGCGCTTGCTGCCATCCGCGTTGTCGGCGCTGGTGACCTGCGCCGGGTCGAAGAACTGGCGCCGCCCTTCGGCCGGATGGCGCGAATAGATCTCGTTCAGCACCATGCCCTGGGTTAGAAGATTGCTGAACGGCTCATCGACGCTGGGCAAGTCCAGGTCCCGCATGACCTTGGTCCAGAACCTCGAATAGAGCAGGTGCAGGATGGCGTGTTCGATGCCGCCGATATACTGATCCACCGGCATCCAGTAGCGCACCCGCTCATCCACCATGGCCTGCGCATTGTCGAAACTCGCATAGCGCAGGAAATACCAGGAGGAGTCGACGAAGGTATCCATGGTGTCGGTTTCGCGACGCGCGAGGCGGCCGCAGCGCGGGCAGCGGCATTCATAGAATGCGGGCGTCTTGCCCAAGGGATTTCCGCTGCCATCGGGCACCAGGTTTTCAGGCAGCACCACCGGCAGCTGTTCGTCCGGCACCGGCACGTCCCCGCAGCTTGCGCAGTGGATCAGGGGAATCGGGCAGCCCCAGTAGCGCTGGCGCGAGATCCCCCAGTCGCGCAGCCGAAACTGCACGCGCTTGCGGCCGCTGCCGCGCGCCTCAAGTGCCGCGGCGATGGCAGCCACGGCCGCCTGATAATCAAGCCCGGAGAACTCCCCGGAGTTGACCGTGATGCCGTATTCGCCGTAGGCGTCCTGCCACGGTGCGCTCACGGTGTCGTAGGCACCGCTGGCCGGCTTCACCACGGTCTGAATCGGTATGCCCGCGCGCATCGCGAATTCGAAATCGCGCTCATCGTGCGCCGGCACGCCCATGACGGCCCCTTCGCCGTATGCCATGAGCACATAGTTGGCGATCCAGATCTCGATCGGCCTGCCGGTGAAGGGGTGCAGCACATGCAGCCCGGTGCGCACGCCCTTCTTCTCCTGGATGGCGATGTCCGCTTCCATGACGCTGCCGCGCTTGCACTGCGCGACGAACTCGGCGATGTCGGGGTTGCCGGCGGCGACCGCGGTGGCAATCGGGTGTTCGGCCGCGATCGCCATGAAGGTTGCGCCAAACAGCGTGTCGGCGCGGGTCGTGAACACCTTGAGCGTGCCATCAGCGCCCATCAGGCGCGCCAGCTGCGCATCGTAGGCGAAACTGATCTCGGTGCCTTCGCTGCGCCCGATCCAGTTGGCCTGCATCAGCCGCACGCGCTCCGGCCATCCATCAAGCCCCCCGAGCGCATCGAGCAGCTCCTGCGCGTAGCGCGTGATGTTCAGGTAGTACATCGGGATCTCGCGCTTCTCGATGAGCGCGCCGGTGCGCCAGCCACGGCCATCGATGACCTGCTCATTGGCGAGCACGGTCTGATCCACGGGGTCCCAGTTCACCACACCGGTGCGACGGTAGGCGATGCCGCTCTCGAGCATGCGCAGGAACAGCCACTGGTTCCAGCGGTAGTAGGCCGGATCGCAGGTTGCAACCTCGCGCCGCCAGTCGATGGCCAGTCCCAGCGACTGCAGCTGCCGCTTCATGTAGGCGATGTTGTCGCGCGTCCACTTGGCCGGCGGCACGCCGTTTTGCATGGCCGCGTTCTCGGCCGGCAGCCCGAAGGCATCCCAGCCCATCGGCTGCATGACGTTGCGGCCCTGCATGCGCATGAAGCGCGCCAGCACATCGCCGATGGTGTAGTTGCGCACATGACCCATGTGCAGCCGCCCGGAGGGGTACGGGAACATGGACAGGCAGTAGTACTTGGGCGCGCCAGGCCGCTCACGGGCGGCGAAGGCGCCGCTGCGCTCCCAATGGTCCTGGGCGGCCCGTTCAGTGACCGCCGGGTCGTAGCTGTCCTGCATGTCGGATCAGTTCAGGCGCAGGGGCATGAATATCTGCTGGTCCTGGCGCTGGATAAGCAGCGCGACCGTCTTGCCGGCGATCTTCGCCGCCGCCACCAGCTCGGCGGTGCTGCGCACCACCTTGCCGTTGATGCCGAGGATGATGTCGCCGGCCTGCACGCCGGCCGCGGCCGCGGGGCCGCTGACCGTTTCGACCACCAGGGTGCCGTCGGTCTGCGCCTGCTGGCGTTCATCGGCGGTCATCACGTGGACCCGCAGGCCCAGACGTTCGGCCTGACCGCTGGCGGGGCCCGCGCCGGCCTTCGCCGCGGCGGTCTTTTCGCCATCATCGCTGACTAGGGCAATCTTTACGCTCATGTCCTGAGCCTTGCCGCCGCGCCACACCGACAGGCGCGCATCGGTGCCCGGATGCATGTTGGAAATCAACAGCGACAGCTCCCCATAGTGATCGATCATCTGGCCGTTGACGCCGAGAATCACATCGCCTGGCTTGATGCCGGCTTTTTCCGCCGGGCCGCCCGTCTCCACCCTGCTCACCAGCGCCCCGCGCGGCCTGCCCAGGCCGAAGGATTCGGCGAACGCGGCGTTCACATCCTGGATCTCCACGCCGATCCGTCCGCGCACCACATGACCGGTCTTGATGATCTGGTTCTCGACATTCACGGCGATGTCGATGGGAATCGCGAACGACAGGCCCATGTAGCTGCCGGTCTGGCTGAAGATCTGCGAATTGATCCCGACCACCTCACCGCGGGTGTTGAACAGCGGGCCGCCGGAGTTGCCGGGGTTCACCGCCACGTCGGTCTGGATGAAGGGCACATAGTTGTCACTGGGCAGGGAGCGCGCGGTGGCGCTGACGATGCCCGCGGTGGCGGAGTTGTCGAAGTTGAAGGGCGAGCCGATGGCCACCACCCACTGCCCGGGCTTCAACAGCCGTGGATCACCGATCTTCACCACCGGCAGATTCTGAGCGTCGATCTTGATGACGGCGACATCGGTACGTTCGTCCTGGCCAACCACCTTGGCCTGGAATTCACGCCGATCGGTCAGGCGTACGGTCACCGTTTCGGCCGAGGACACCACGTGGGAATTGGTCAGGATGTAGCCATCGGGGCTGACGATGAATCCCGAACCGGTGCCATGCGCGGGCGGTGAATTGCGCGGCTGGCCGCCGCCCTGATTGGGAATGCCGAAGCGCCGGAAGAAATCATTGAGCGGGTCATCCGCATCCGGGCCGCCGCGGCCGCCGGCCTGCGGGCGCTCGACCACCTCCACGTTCACCACCGCCGGTCCGTAGCGTTCCACCAGCCCCGAGAAGTCGGGCATCGTGACCGCAGGCGGCTCGGCCGCCCGGGACGGGGGCGCCCCCTGGGCCCAGGACACCCCGGAACTCATTCCGAATGTGACCCAAATGACTGCTGCGAAAACTGCCCCGCGGGCCGACCGTGAAGAGGTCATGTACGACTCCGAACCATTAGCGGCCAAGGTTATGTCTGCCCCGGCGGATATACCCCCAGGCCAGGATCGCTGCCAGCGTGGTGGCAGCAAGGGAAATTATCAACCAGTTTCCGACCCAAGCATAAGGTGGCAGACCCAGCATCGGGACCACCGCCGCATGCAGCACGGTCGGCACCCAACCAGGGGCCGTGACCAGGACCCGGCCGTCCGGCCCTATGATCCCCGAAATGCCGTCATTGGCCGCCCGCACCAGGTAGCGGCCCGACTCGATGGCGCGCATCTGCGCGATCTGCAGGTGTTGATGGCGGGCGGTGGAATCGCCGAACCAGGCGTCATTCGTCACGGTCACAAGTGCATTGGCCGTGCGCAGCATGTGCAGGTTGGAACTGCCGTATGCGTCGTCATAGCAAACGGCGGGCAGCAGCACCAGGCCACCGGCCGACAGCGGCGGCTGGTCCGTCCCGCCATAGGTGAACCCCTCGTAGGGCAGGTCCAGCAGCTGCAGCCATTTATGGGCAAATTCGGGCCCGGGAATGGCCTCGGTGAAGGGCACCAGGTGCATCTTGTCGTAGAAGTCGACGCTGTTGGCGCCCAGGGTCATGATGGAGTTGAAGAGCTCCTTCTTGCTGTTCTCGCGCAACATGCCCACGACCATGGCCGAATGGTGGTCCACGGCCTCGTGATAGCGCTCCAGCATGTAGTCGCCGAAGTGCTGCACGATGTCCGGCAGCGCCGCCTCGGGCCAGAAGATGACCTGCGCCCCTAAGGCCTGGCGCGTCAGGTCGCGGTAAGTATCGGCCTGGATGTCGATGTCCTGCCGCTGCAGCTTCTCATCCTCGGGTATGTCGCCCTGGACGATGGCCACGCTGATCGCAGGCCCTGAAGGATGGGTCCAGGGGATGCCGCGCAGCGCGCCGGGCACCACCCAGATCAGCACCAGCGCAGTGGCCGCCACCCTCTGTTCGCGCCGCGTTCCCCGCCACAGCGTCACCAGCGCGCCCGCCCCCACCAGCAGCAGCGCCGAGACGCCATAGACACCGAGCACCGGTGCGATGCCCGCCATCCAGGTCCCGGTCTGCGAATAGCCCAGGGACAGCCAGGGAAAGCCGGTGAGGAACCAGCCCCGGAACCATTCGACCACCAGCCAGGCGGCCGGCAGCCCCGCCATCCAGCGCAGCGCCCCGGCAGCTGGCAGCCAGCGCGCCACGGCCCAGCCCAGCACGGCGCCATACAGGGCCAGGATGCAGACCATGCCGCCCATGGCGATGAAGGCCACCCAGATCGGCGCCGCGCCGATGGTGTGGATGCTGATGTAAAGCCAGTAGGTGCCGCTGCTGAAGGTGCCGAAGCTGAACCAGAACCCCAGCGCCGCCGCGTGCCGGGGTCGCGCCCCCTGCCACAGGGCCATCAACAGGGCCGGCGACAGCAGCGCCAGCGGCCACAGGCTCAGGGGTGCAAATGCCGCGGACAATGCCACGCCCGCGGCGGCGGCCAGGGCCAGCCGGACACGCAGGTCCGCCAGCATCAGTCGGCCACGGGTGCCGGTGGCGTGGGCAGGTCGCGCGGACAGGTCACACGCAGCTGGTCGATGCGCCGCCGGTCGACGCGCACCACGCGCAGCTCGAGCCCCTCCAGGGTCACCGCCTCGCCCCGCCGTGGCAGACGCCCCAGGGTTTTCATCACCAGTCCGGCCACCGTGTCGAAGTCCTCATCATGGAAACGGGTGCCGAAGTATTCGTTGAACTCTTCCAGCCGCGTCACGCCGCGCACGGCGTACTGGTGCTCCGCCTCCTTGCGGATGTTCTGGTCGTCCTCCTCGATATCGAATTCGTCGTCGATGTCACCGACGATCTGTTCGATGACATCCTCGATGGTCACCAGGCCCGACACCCCGCCGTATTCATCGACCACGATCGCCATGTGATTGCGGTTGCGCCGGAACTCCTTCAGCAGCATGTTCAGCCGCTTGGACTCCGGGACGAACACCGCAGGGCGCATGAACTCGCGGATATCGAAGCGCTCCTGCTTGGCGGCAACCGTCAGCCGCAGCAGATCCTTGGCCAGCAGTATGCCCACGATGTCGTCACGGTCATCGTCCATCACCGGAAAGCGCGAGTGTCCGCTGTCGATGACACGCGCCAGCAGGTCCGGCGCCGGCTCCTCGCGCCGCACCACCGCCATCTGCGCGCGCGGCACCATGATGTCGCGCACCTGCAGATCGGCCACATCCAGTACGCCCTGGAGCATCGCCACCGCTTCGCCATCGATGAGGCCGTTCTCACGCGCCTCATGCATGCGGGCGATGAGGGCCTCACGATCGTGCGTATCACCCGCCAGAGTCTGAGTGATGCGCCGCAGCCAGCGGCCCGTGGTATTGCCGTCCTTTGACACCTAGAGGCTCCGGTAGGGGTTGGTGATGCCGAAGCGTTTCAATACCGCCACCTCACGGCGCTCCATGCGCCGTGCCTCATCATCGCGTTCGTGGTCATAGCCCAGCAGATGCAGCGCGCCATGAATCACCAGGTGCGCCCAATGCGCCTTGATGCCCTTGCGCTGCGCGCGCGCCTCGGCGCGTACCACCCTGGCGCAGATCACCAGGTCGCCAAGCGGTCGCGGCGCATTGCCTGCGGCCGGCGGCAGTCGTGCAACCGGGAATGACAGCACGTTGGTCGGCTTGTCACGACCCCGGTAGCGGGCATTGAGCCGTTTGCTCTCCGCTGGCCTCACCACCCGCACCGCAAGCTCCGCGCCGCTCGCGCGCCGACCCAGGGCGGCACCGGCCCAGCGGCGGATCTCCGCCGCGGTCGGCGCCCAGTCACGGCCCTGGCGCACGACCTCAACCAGCAGCGGCGCTCGGGCGCAGGCCGCGGGCGGCGGCTTCACTGCGCGTCACCCCGCGCTTCATAGGCCTGCACGATGCGTTGTACCAGCGGATGGCGCACCACATCGTGCGCATCGAAAAAGGTGAAGGCGACGCCCGATACACCCTTGAGCACGCCCAGGGCGTGGCGCAGGCCGGAGAGCTTGCCGTGCGGCAGATCGGTTTGGGTGACATCCCCGGTCACCACCGCGCGTGAACCGAAACCGATACGCGTCAGGAACATCTTCATCTGTTCCGGCGTGGTGTTCTGCGCCTCATCCAGGATGATGAACGAGTCATTCAGCGAACGGCCACGCATGAAGGCCAGCGGCGCCACTTCGATCACATTGCGCTCGATGAAGCGGGCGACCCGGTCAAAGCCGAGCATTTCGTACAGCGCGTCGTACATGGGGCGCAGATACGGATCGACCTTCTGCGTCAGGTCACCCGGCAGGAACCCCAGACGCTCCCCGGCTTCAACCGCCGGACGCACCAGGACCAAGCGCCGCACCCGCTCCGACTGCAGCGCCTCCACCGCCGAAGCCACGGCGAGGTAGGTCTTGCCGGTGCCGGCCGGACCGACTCCGAAAGTCAGGTCGCTGACCTTGATCTGCCGCAGGTATTCGCGCTGGTGGCCGCCGCGCGCGCGGATGGCGCCGCGCTGCACGCGGATCGAGGGGTCATCCGCATCGCGCCCCGCGGGATGCTCGGCATCGTTGGTTCGTTCATGCAGGGTCAGGTGCACCCGATGTGGCGTCACATCCTCATCCTTGGACATCCGGAACAGCTCGCGCAGCGTGTCCTCGGCCTCCGAAGCGCGCTCGCCCACCACCCGAAAGGTCTCCCCGCGCCGATGCACCTCGACGTTCAGACGATCCTCGACCAGTCGCAGGTTCTCATCCAGCGGACCACATAGTTTTGCCAGCCGCGCATTGTCGGCCGGCTCGAGCTCAAACTCACGCTGCATCACGTACCTTGAGCTGGCCGCGCAGCGTGTGCGCGCGCGCCTCGGTGATCGTCACATCGACAAAACGGTTCATGAGCGATTCGGGACCTGCGAAGTTGACCCAACGGTTGTTTTCAGTGCGGCCGGCGAGCTCGCGCGAATCGCGGCGCGCCGGACGCACCACCAGTATGCGCTGTAGCGTCCCCACCATCCGCTCGCTGATGAGGCGCGCCTGGGTTTCGATCAGCCCCTGCAGCTGCTCCAGGCGCTGCTGCTTGAGCGCCTGCGGAACATCATCGGCAAGCCCCGCGGCCGGGGTGCCGGGGCGGCGGCTGTAGAGGAAGCTGTACGAGGAATCGAAGCCCACGTCGGCTATCAGCTTGAGGGTGGCGGCGAAATCGCGCTCGGTCTCACCCGGGAAGCCCACGATGAAGTCCGAGGAGATGCTGATGTCCGGGCGCACGGCCCGCAGCTTGCGGATGCGGTCCTTGAACTCCAGCGCCGTATAACCGCGCTTCATCAGCGCCAGAACCCGATCCGAACCACTCTGCACGGGCAGATGCAGATGGTTGGCGAGTTTGGGAACATTCGCGTACGCCTCGATGAGGCTGTCGGTGAACTCCACCGGGTGCGAGGTCGTGAAGCGGATGCGCTCGATGCCACCGATGCCCGCGACATGATGGATGAGCGTCGCCAGGTCCACTTGCGCGCCATCCTCCATGGGTCCGGCGTAGGCGTTGACGTTCTGCCCCAGCAGCGTCACCTCGCTCACGCCCTGATCGGCCAGGGCGCGCACTTCGCCCAGTACATCGGCCAGCGGCCGGCTGATCTCCTCGCCGCGGGTATAGGGGACGATGCAGAAGCTGCAGTAGCGGCTGCAGCCCTCCATGATGGAAACGAAGGCCGCCGCGCCTTCGGCGCGTGGCGGTGGCAGTTCATCGAACTTCTCGATGGCCGGAAAACTGACATCGACGACGCTGCGCCCGCTGCGGCGCAACTGCGCCATCATCTGCGGCAGGCGGTGCAGGGTCTGCGGACCGAAGACCAGGTCCACGCACGGCGCCCGTTTCACGATCGCCCCGGCTTCCTGGCTCGCCACGCAGCCGCCCACGCCGATGATCACATGCGGCCGCGCGGCCTTCAGCGCACGCCACTCGCCCAGCAGCGAATACACCTTGTCCTCGGCCTTCTCGCGCACCGAACAGGTGTTCATGATGAGAACGTCGGCCTCGGCCGCGGTGTCGGTGGGAAGCAGGCCAGAACTGCTGTGCAGGACATCCGCCATGCGCGCGGAGTCGTATTCGTTCATCTGGCAACCGAACGTCTTGATGAAATAGCGGCCGGGCATACCTTGGAAAACCGTTGCGACGAGCGCGATTTTAGCGTGCCGGGCCGGTGCGGCGTGGTGAAACTGCTGCGCGTGCCGCCCCTGGGGGAGAGCCGGGCCGGTGGGAGGTAAAATACCTTAAAAAGCTCCATTTTCCAGAGCATAAGGTATTTTACGGTATACTGCGCCATGCCCTCCGCCTCCACCCCCACCCCTCGGCTCCTCACCATCGAGCAGGTGGCCCAGATCCTGAAGCTGCATGTGCGCACCGTGCGCAACTACGTGCGCAGCGGTTCGCTGAAGGCCACCCGCATCGGCAAGCAGTACCGCATCGGCCTGGCGGACCTGGAGAGCTTCACCGGACGGCCCTTGTCAGGCCCTGATGAGCGGGTCCTGTCTGAGGGCACGCAAGTGGACATCGCCACCGTGATCACCCTCGAGGGGGTCAGCGCCGAGCTGGCCGCAAGGATCACCAGCCTGCTGCTGGCGACGGCCGGGGTCCTGCGTTCGATCGAGCAGCCGGTGTCGGTATCGACCAGCTATGAGGAGCCGCAGAGTCGGATGCGGGTGCTGATGGCCGCGGACCTCAAGGGCTCCAGCGACTTGCTGTCCCTGATCCGGGCGGTGCTGGAACGGCCGGCACCCGCCGCACCGGCCTAGAACGGAATGTCGTCGTCGAAGTCGTGCTCGGTGCTGGTGGCCGGTGCGTCGCTGAACTCCCCGCCAGTGCTCTCACCCTTGGGCGCCGCGCCGCGGCCGGCCTCGCGGCCGCCTCCGCCGGCCTGGCCGCCGCCACCGCCCTGGCCCCGCCCGCCCAGCATCTGCATGTCATTGCCGACGATTTCGGTGGAGTAGCGGTCGTTACCGGTCTTGTCCTGCCATTTGCGAGTCCGCAGGCGGCCCTCGATGTACACCTGCGAGCCTTTTTTCAGGTACTCGGCGGCGACCTCCGCCGTGCGACCGAACAGCACCACGGTGTGCCACTCGGTTTGCTCCTTGAACTCTCCGGACTGCTTGTCCTTCCAGCTTTCGGTGGTGGCGATGCGCAGGTTCGCGATGCTTGAACCCGAAGGCAGGGCACGCACTTCAGGATCCTGACCCAGATGACCGATGAGAATGACCTTGTTGATGCCGCGAGCCATGGCAGACCTTCCTTAACCGCAAATCGTCTCCACGTAGTGTAGACGGACGGCGCGCACGGCGCGACGGCGTATGCTTGCCGGTTTGTTCACTTTTGACCCCCCGGGACGGGTTGTCCCGCCACAGCCATGCAGTACATCCGCATCCGCGGCGCCCGCACCCATAATCTTCGTGGTCTGGACCTGGATCTGCCGCGCGACCGGCTGATCGTATTCACCGGCCTGTCCGGTTCGGGCAAGTCCTCACTCGCCTTTGACACGCTGTACGCGGAAGGCCAGCGACGCTATGTGGAGTCGCTCTCCGCCTATGCGCGCCAGTTCCTGTCGATGATGGACAAGCCGGACGTCGACAGCATCGAGGGGCTCTCTCCCGCCATTGCCATCGAGCAGAAGGCGACCTCGCACAATCCACGCTCCACCGTCGGCACGGTCACCGAGGTCTATGACTATCTGCGGCTGCTGTTCGCCCGCGCCGGAACCCCGCGCTGCCCGGACCATGGCATTGATCTGACGGCCCAGACCGTCAGCCAGATGGTCGACCAGGTTCTGAAGCTCCCCGCCGACACGCCCATTGCCCTGCTCGCGCCGCTGATCAGCGACCGCAAGGGTGAACACAGCCAGGTGTTTGAAGACCTCGCGCGCCAGGGGTTCGTGCGCGTGCGCATCGATGCCCATATCCACGAGCTCGATGCGCGCCCGGAGCTGGATCCAAAGCGTAAACACAGCATCGAGGCCGTGGTTGACCGGTTGAAGGTGCGCCCCGACAGCGGCGTGCGGCTGGCCGAGTCCTTCGAAACCGCGTTGCGCCTGTCGGGGGGCCTGGCACACCTGATTCGCCTGCCCGGCAGCTCCCAGCCCGCCGGCGAAACGGTGGTGTTCTCCAGCCGTCATGCCTGCCCGGTGTGCGGCTACAGCGTGCCGCCGCTCGAACCGAAGCTGTTTTCCTTCAACAACCCGGCCGGTGCCTGCCCGGCCTGCGATGGACTTGGCGTCAAACAGTTCTTCGACCCGCGGCTCATCATCAGCAATGGTTCGCTGTCCCTGGCCACCGGCGCCGTGCGCGGCCGCGATCGCAACAACACCCACTACATGGAGATCGTGAACTCACTGGCCCAGCACTACGGCTTTGACGTGGAGACGCCCTGGGAGGACCTGCCGCAGAAAGTCCGCAAGGTGCTGCTGGAGGGCAGCGGCGGGGAGGCCATAGAGTTCCGTCAGCAGCAGGCCAACGGGCGCATGTCCCGGAAGCGCCAGAAGTGGGAGGGCTTCATGCCCTACATGGAGCGCCGTTATCGGGAGACCCAATCTGCGCGGGTGCGCGAGGAACTGGCCAAGTACCTGGGCACGCAGGCCTGTCCGGAGTGCCTGGGTACGCGACTGAATCGCACCGCGCGCTTCGTGTTCGTCGGCGGCTACACCCTGCCGCAGGTCGCGCACCTGTCGGTGGGCGCGGCCCTGGCAACCCTGCGCGGGCTGGATCTGCCCGGCTGGCGCGCCGAAGTCGCGGCGCGGATTCTCAAGGACGTGGGCGATCGGCTGCGGTTCCTGAAGGATGTGGGCCTGGACTACCTGACGCTGGATCGCAGCGCCGAAACCCTCTCCGGCGGTGAAGCGCAGCGCATCCGCCTGGCAAGCCAGGTGGGCTCGGGGCTGACGGGTGTCATGTACATCCTCGATGAGCCCTCGATCGGGCTGCACCAGCGCGACAATGCCCGACTGCTCGGCACCCTGGCGGCGCTGCGCGATACCGGCAACACCGTGATCGTCGTGGAGCACGACACCGAGGCCATCCTGGCGGCCGACCATATCGTGGATCTGGGACCCGGCGCCGGTGTGCATGGTGGCAGCGTCGTCGCCAGCGGCACGCCCGAGGACATCAAGCGCAATCCCGCCTCGCTCACCGGCCAGTACTTGAGCGGCGCGCGCTCGATCGCCCTGCCCCGGGTGCGCACGCCGCGCATTGCGGGCCGCAACCTGCGCATCCTGGGCGCCACGGGCAACAACCTGCGCGATATTGACGTGGAGATCCCACTGGCGCTGTTCACCTGCGTCACCGGCGTTTCAGGCTCCGGCAAATCCACGCTGATCAACGACACCCTGTTCAATCATGCCGCTTCGCACCTCAACGGCACGCCGCGCGAAGCGGCGCCGTGTCGCAGGATCGAAGGCCTGGAACATATCGACCGCGTGATCGACATCGACCAGAGCCCCATCGGCCGCACGCCGCGCTCCAACCCGGCAACCTACACCGGACTGTTCACGCCGCTGCGCGAGCTGTTCGCGGCCGTGCCCGAAAGCCGCGCGCGAGGCTACGACGCCGGCCGCTTCAGTTTCAACGTCAAGGGCGGTCGCTGCGAGGCCTGCGAGGGCGACGGCGTCCTCAAGGTCGAGATGCACTTCCTGCCCGATGTCTACGTGCCCTGCGATGTGTGCAAGGGCCAGCGCTACAACCGCGAGACCCTGGAGATCCGCTATCGCGGCAAGAACATTCATGAGGTGCTGGAGATGACGGTCGAGGATGCGCTGCGCTTCCTGGCCAACGTGCCCACCATTGCCGGCAAGCTGACCACGCTCAATGATGTCGGTCTTGCCTATGTGCGCCTGGGACAGAACGCCACCACGCTCTCGGGCGGGGAAGCGCAGCGCGTGAAGCTGGCGCGCGAGCTGGCCAAGCGTGCCACGGGCCGTACGCTCTACATCCTGGATGAACCCACCACCGGCCTGCACTATGCGGATATCGAGCAGCTGCTGCGTGTCCTGCACCGGCTGCGCGACGAGGGCAACACCGTGGTCGTCATCGAGCACAACCTGGATGTGATCAAGACCGCCGACTACCTCGTCGATCTGGGCCCTGAAGGCGGCGCCGGGGGCGGCCAGGTGGTGGCCACGGGAACCCCCGAAGCGGTGGCCGCGGTCAAGGCTTCGCACACGGCCCGATATCTGCAGCCGCTGCTGACATAACCGGTGATATTGCAAATGCGAACGGTTCTCATGATACTTCCACCATGGATACCGCCGTTCGCAGCCAGTCCGTCGACACCACGCTGCCCACCCCGTTGAGCAGCCTGCGCCCGGGCACCGCCGCCACCATCGTGGCCGTGGGTTCGGCGACGGATGGCGTGAGCCCGCTGGAATTGCGCCTGCTTGAGCTGGGCTTTATTGCGGGCGAACGCGTCGAAGTCGTGGCCGAGGCCCGTCCCGGGCGCGATCCTTTCGTCGTGCGGGTGGGCACTACCCAGTTCGCCCTGCGCCGCTGCGAGGCGCACAACATCTGGGTCGAGGACGCCCTGCCCCTTTGAGCGCCGACGCCGCCACGGCTGGCCTGTCCCTGTCGCTGGTGGGGGTTCCGAACTGCGGCAAGACCGCCTTATTCAACCGCCTCACCGGCAGCCGCCAGAAGGTCGCCAACTATCCAGGCGTCACCGTGGAGCGCAAGGAAGGCCGCTTCCTGGGGCGCGACAGCGGCCGGGCCTACCGCCTGCTGGACCTGCCGGGCGCCTACAGCCTGCAGCCCACCACCCTGGATGAGGCCATCACCCGCGATATCGTCCTGGGACGGCATGCCTCGGAGCAGCCGCCCGACCTGATCGTGTGCGTGGTGGATGCCACCAACCTGCGCCTGAACCTGCGCCTGGTACTGGAACTGAAGCGCTTGGGCAGACCGATGGTGGTGGCCCTGAACATGTCCGACCTGGCGCGCGCGCGGGGCTTCACGCTCGATGGCGCCGCCCTGTCCCGGGCCATCGGCCTGCCGGTGGTGGAGACGGTGGCGATACGCCCTGGCGGGGAGCGTGAGCTGGTGGCCCTGCTGGACAGGACCCCGCCCCCGCAAGGCGGCCCGGGACGCGTGGAGTTCAGCGGCGGCAGCGCCGCTGATATCCAGGCCACCCAGTCGCAGGTGCGCCAGATCCTGGACGCCATCGGTTATCGCGTGCCGGTGCGGCTGCGGCTGCTGGAGCGCCTGGACGCCCTGGTGCTGCATCCGGTCAGCGGCCCGCTGCTGCTGGGGGTGGTGCTGTTCTTGATGTTTCAGGCGGTATTCAGCTGGGCCAAATGGCCCATGGATGCCGTGCAGACCGGCATGGCGAGCCTCGGGTCCTGGGTGGGGGCGCACCTGGCCGATGGCCCGCTGCGCCATCTTCTGGTGGATGGCGTGATCGCCGGCGCCGGCAGCGTGCTGGTGTTCCTGCCACAGATCCTGATCCTGTTCGCCTTCATTCTGGCGTTGGAGGATTCGGGCTATCTGCCGCGCGCGGCCTTCCTGCTCGACCGGCTCATGGGCAAGGTCGGACTGTCCGGTCGCGCCTTCATCCCGCTGCTGTCGAGCTTCGCCTGCGCCATCCCGGGCATCATGGCCACGCGCACCATTCCGGCGGCCCGCGATCGGCTGACCACCATCATGATCGCCCCGCTGATGACCTGCTCGGCGCGCCTGCCGGTGTACACGCTGCTGATCGGCGCCTTCATTCCGCGCCGCGCGCTCGGACCATTCAATCTGCAAGGCGTCACGCTGTTCGCGCTGTACCTGTTCGGAGTCGCCGGCGCCATGGTGGTCGCCTTCGCGATCAAGCGCATCTTCATGCGCGGTGACTACCATCCCCTGATGCTCGAGCTGCCCGAATACAAGTGGCCCAATGTCCGCAATCTGGCACTGGGCCTGTGGGAGCGCGCCCGCATCTTCCTGGGTCGGGTGGGCTCGGTGCTGCTGACGCTGATGGTGGTTCTTTGGGTGCTGTCCAGTTTTCCGGCGCCGCCGCCCGGTGCCACGCAGCCTGCGATCACCTACAGTCTGGCCGGTCGAATCGGCCATGCGCTGCTGCTGGTCTTCGGCCCCATCGGTTTCAACTGGCAGATCTGCGTGGCGCTGGTGCCGGGACTGGCGGCGCGCGAAGTCGCGGTGGGGGCTCTGGGTACCGTGTACGCCATGTCGGCGGCCGGCCAGAACGTGGCCGGGGCGCTGCAACCCATCCTCGCGCAGGGTTGGACCGTGGCCACCGGGCTGTCGTTGCTGGCGTGGTATGTATTTGCGCCGCAGTGCCTGTCAACGCTGGCGGTGGTCCGCCGCGAGACCAACACCTGGCGTTATCCGGCACTGATGGCGGCGTATCAGTTCGCGCTCGCGTACCTGACATCCTTCATCACCTATCGCGCGGCACTGGCCGCGGGGCTGGGCTGAATGCTGTTGCTGCAGTGGTGCGTGGTCGTACTGCTGGTGGCGCTGAGCGCCATCTACAGCCTGTGGCGCCTGCTGGGAGTGAAGCAACGGCTGTGGCTGCTGGATCAACTGCTGCCCATGGCGCGCCGGGCGCATGTCGGCTGGCCCGCCCGATTGAAAGCCTCGCTGCAGCTGCAGGCCCTGAAGGGCTGCGGCAGCTGCGCGGCTAACGCCGACGCGGTCCCGACTCGAAGGTCTGACGCACCTCGCCATTGAAGATGCGTTCCTCGAAGCGCCCCGCGGTGTAGGTGGTGACCACCCGGCGCCAGAACTTCACGGCGCTGGGATTGCGCTGGTATTCGTTGATCTCCCAACGCCCGGCGAAGCGATCCAGGATCAGTTGCACGGCGCCGCGCCCCACGCCCAGGCCGCGGTGACTGCGGGCGATGAAGAACTCGCCCATGCGGTAGTCCACGGCAGCCCCGGCCAGGCGCGCCACCATGGCGAAGCCCACCGGCAGCTGCGATTGCGCAATCACCAGCGGATAGGCGTTGGGATCGCCGAACCATCTGGCCACCTGATCGGGCTCGCGATGACCCACCTCGCCCAGCACCGGAAAGATTCCGGTACTCATCGGGTCCAGGTCATCGATGTAGTCCCGGAACACCTTCGCGATCCAGGAGCGGTCTGCCCGCGAAGCACGGGCGTCTCGCAGACTGATGGTCAAAGTCCGATCCTTCAACAAAAAGCCCGGAGCCGTGCTCGCGCGCCGGTCCGGGCCATTTGCGAGCCCACGGTCAGGCTCGAACAGTAACTGCGACGTTACTTACGGCGAGCTGGAAGCCGGCGCCGAGGCCGGAGCAGAGGCAGCAGCAGCTGCATCCGCCGCCGAGCTGGCAGCAGAGGAAGCGGCATTGGCATCGGCAGCGGCAGAGGACGCAGAGGCAGCGGCCGAATCCGCGGCCGCAGGAGCGGTCGTGTCCTGCTTGGCGCAGGCGGCCAGCGCGAGCGCGGCAACGAGAGCGCTGAGAACGAGTTTTGTCTTCATTGAGCTGTACCCCGAAAAAGAAAAGGCAAACGGTGAGAGACCAAATTTAAAACTAACTAGTTAGTCTGGCGATTTCAGATCGCGGCGCAGAATTCTATAGAGTTACAGGCGGTTTTTAAACATTCGTGAACGCCCCGTCATGAATGCCCACCGGGCCCCGCGCCAAAATAGCGCTGGAACCGGCCTGCGCGCACCGTCTCAGCCACCGCCACGTTCCGCGGCGATGCTGCGACTACAATGGAGCATATCGCAATGAATGGCCGTGACAACCCATGTGGATGATCCAATGGCCCAGCCAGTGACCGACCTGGGGTCGCAGTACCAGGACCATCTGGCGGACCTCCAGGCACGCTTCAACAGTGCCCTGGAGGCCTGCGGGTACGAGGCGGCCCTGATCTATTCGGGCCTGCTTTTACCGGCATTTCGTGACGATCAGAGCTATCCGTTCCGGCCCCAGGCCTGGTTTTCCATATGGTCCCCGCTGACCCCGGCGCCGGACTGTTTCGTCTATGTGAAGCCCGGGTCAATGCCCAAACTTCTCATCTGCTCGCCAGAGGACTTCTGGTATGAAACGGCGTCCCTTCCTACAGGCGAATGGACCCGACATTTCGAAATACAACCGGTGGCCAGCCTGGCCGCAGCGCGCGCCGCACTGCCGCAGGATCTGTCGAGGGTGGCGCTGATCGGCGAGCCGGGAGCGGATATCGGCCCGTGGGGCCTCGCGGCCATCAACCCCGAAAAGCTGCTGCTTGCGCTGGATTTCACGCGCGCCGTGAAGACCCCGTATGAACGCTCGATGTTGCGGCTGGCGAACGGCCTGGGCGCCAGGGGCCACGTAGCGGCCGCTGCCGCCTTTGCAGCCGGTATGAGCGAATATGGCATCCACCAGGCCTTTCTGGCGGCGATGGGCCAGCGCGAGCAGGAATTGCCCTATAACGCGATTGTGGCGCTCAACGAGGCCGCCAGCGTGTTGCATTATCAAAATCTCAAACGTGCGCCTCCCGCAGCGCACCACTCGCTGCTGATCGATGCCGGCGCGCAATGGGCCGGCTACGCCTCGGACATCACCCGCACCTACGCCTGCGGCAGCTCCCAGAGCGCGAAGGATTTCGCCACCCTCATCAAGGCCATGGACGCGGCCCAGCAATCCCTGTGCGCCCAGGTGCGCGCGGGCGTGCAGTGGTCGCAGATCCATCTGTCGGCACACCGGGCGGTGGCCGCGGTGCTGCGCGAGGCCGAGGTGATCCATTGCGATGCTGAAGAGGCCCTGGCCACGGGCCTCTCAGGCGTTTTCATGCCGCATGGCATCGGACATCTGCTGGGACTGCAGGTGCACGATGTGGGGGGCCGGCAGCGTTCGGCCGCGGGCGGGGAGATTGCCCGACCTTCGGGCCACCCTTACCTGCGCCTGACACGGCGCCTGGAAGCCGGCTTCGTGGTGACGATGGAACCGGGGCTTTATTTCATCGACTCCTTGCTGGCGCAGGCGCGCGCCGATGCCCGCGGCGCCCGGATCAACTGGCAAAGGGTGGAAAACCTGCGCCAATACGGCGGAATTCGCATCGAGGATGATCTGGCGGTCACCGCGTCAGGCTGCGAAAACCTGACGCGGGACGCCTTCGCCGCGGCCTGATCAGCGCTTGGCGAGCAGATCGCGGATTTCGGTCAGCAGCACCTCTTCCCGGCTCGGCGCGGGCGCCGCCGCGGGCGCCGGCGGCGGCGGCCGCTTCAATGAATTGATGCCCTTGATCAGTATGAACAGCGCGATGGCGACGATCAGGAACTCGAAGATCGTCTGCCCGAAGTTGCCGTACTTGAGCAGCACCGGTTTGCCGGCCGGATCCAGGCCCAGCCTCACGGCCAGGTCGGTGAAATTGATGCCGCCGACGGCGAAGGCGATGGGCGGCATGATGATGTCCGCGACCAGGGAGGCGACAATCTTGCCGAACGCCGCGCCGATCACGACACCGACCGCCAGGTCGATGACGTTCCCCTTCATTGCGAATTCTTTGAATTCTGATGCCAGGCTCATAAGGACTCCTTGTTGCCGTAAAGCGAAGCGGCGGGGGGCGATTATGAGCGGAATCTACGGCATCGCGTGAGCGGGCGGCCGCTGGCCGCCAAAAAGCAAAAACCCCGCGCTTGGGCGGGGTCTTCACTCAAACAATTAAGTTTGCGTAAGGCGGCTAGGCGGCGGCCTTTTTGCGGCGCCGCGGCTTGGCTTCGGCAGCCGCGGGAGCGGCCTCGGCGGCCGGGGCCGCAGCCTTCTTGCGGCGGGTCGGCTTGGCAGCAGGCTTCTCGGCAACCACCACCTCGCCGGCCTTGTCCACCAGCTGCATGAGCGCCATGGGGGCGTTATCCCCGGCGCGGGGCACCATGCGCAGGATGCGGGTGTAGCCGCCGGCGCGGGCCTTGAAACGCGGCCCGAGCTCGGCGAACAGCTTCTCCACCACGGCCGTATCGCGCAGCCGCGAGAAGGCCAGGCGCCGATGCGCCTCGCTGTCGGTCTTGCCCAGGGTGATCAGCGGCTCGACGACGCGCCGCAGCTCCTTGGCCTTGGGCAGCGTGGTGCGGATGGTCTCGTGACGCAGCAGCGACACGCTCATGTTGCGCAGCATCGCGTGACGATGCGGGCTGTTGCGTGAGAGCTGGCGACCGCTCAGTTGGTGGCGCATATCTTTATCCTCAACTCGGGCGCATCAATCAGATGCTGTCCCGCTCCTCATCATGCTTAAGGCCCGCCGGCGGCCAGCCATCCAGGCGCATGCCCAGCATCAGGCCATGGCTCTGCAGGACTTCCTTGATCTCGGTCAGGGACTTCTTGCCCAGGTTCGGCGTGCGCAGCAGTTCCACTTCGGTGCGCTGCACCAGGTCGCCGATGTAATGGATGTTCTCCGCCTTCAGGCAGTTGGCGCTGCGCACGGTGAGTTCCAGCTCATCCACGGGACGCAGCAGGATGGGATCGAACTGCATCTCGGAAACCTTGGTGGCGGCTTCCTCTTCACCCTGCAGGTCGACGAACACCGACAGCTGATCCTTGAGGATGCCACCGGCGCGGCGGATGGCCTCCTCGGCGTCGATGGTGCCGTTGGTCTCGATGTCGATGACCAGCTTGTCGAGGTCGGTGCGCTGTTCCACGCGCGCCGCATCCACCGAATAGGTGACGCGACGAATGGGCGAGAACGAGGCATCCAGCTGCAGCCGGCCGATGGGCCGGGTCTGCTCCTCGAAGGCGGCGCGCGCGGCCGCCGGGCGGTAGCCGCGACCGCGCTCCACGCGCAGGGTCATCGACAGTTCACCGGCCTTGGTGAGGTTGGCGATCACCAGGTCCGGATTCACCACTTCGATGTCATGGTCCAGCTGGATGTCGCCGGCCGTCACCGGGCCCGGGCCCTTCTTGTGCAGGCGCAGTTCGGCGCTGTCGCGGGTATGCATGCGCAGCGCAACCAGCTTCAGGTTCAACAGGATGTCGACCACGTCCTCCTGCACGCCCTCGATGCTGGTGTACTCGTGCAGCACGCCGTCGATTTCGACTTCCGTGATCGCACTGCCGGGCATCGAAGACAGCAGCACGCGGCGCAGCGCGTTGCCGAGCGTGTGGCCGAAGCCGCGCTCGAACGGCTCGATGACTACGCGCGCCTGGCGCGGCGCAACGGGTTGCACCTTGACCACACGCGGCTTCAAGAACTCTCCAACTGATCCCTGCATAGCTTCTCACCTTGCCGGGTTGACCGGCCGCAGAAAACACCAAATCGGACGGTCAATAATCACTACCGTCCGACCCCTGCGGAACAAATCCGCAGGCTGCTTGAACTACTTCGAATACAACTCGACGACGAGGTTCTCGTTGATGTCGGGCAGGATTTCATCCCGCGCGGGTACCGTGCGGAACACGCCCTTGAAGGTCTTGTCGTCCACTTCAACCCACTCCGGCAGGCCGACCTGCTGGGCCATGGTCAGGGCGTTGGCGATGCGCAGCTGCTTGCGCGACTTCTCGCGCACCGTGAGCACATCACCGGCGCGCACCTGGTAGGAGGCGATGGTGACCACCTGATCGTTCACCAGGATGGCCTTGTGGCTCACCAGCTGGCGCGCCTCGGCGCGGGTGACCGCAAAACCCATGCGGTACACCACATTGTCCAGGCGGCATTCGAGCAGCTTCAGCAGGTTCTCACCCGTGGCGCCGCTGCGGCGCGCAGCCTCTTCGTAATAGTTGCTGAACTGGCGCTCCAGGACGCCGTACATGCGCCGCAGCTTCTGCTTCTCGCGCAGCTGCATGCCGTAGTCCGACAGACGCTGGCGGCGCTCGCCCTTGATGCCACCCGGGGGCACCTGGAACTTGCACTTGCTCTCCAGCGGCTTGACGCCACTCTTCAGGAATAGATCGGTGCCCTCGCGACGGGCGAGCTTGCACTTGGGGCCGACGTAACGCGCCATATACTTTAGTTCCTTGAGGCCTAGACCCGGCGCTTCTTGGGGGGACGGCAGCCGTTGTGCGGAATGGGCGTCACGTCCGAAATACTGGTGATCTTCAGTCCGCAGGTGTTCAGTGCCCGCACCGCCGACTCGCGACCCGGGCCCGGACCACCGACGCGCACTTCAACGTTCTTAAGTCCATGCTCCTGCGCCGCCACGCCGGCCTTCTCGGCGGCAACCTGCGCGGCGAACGGCGTGCTCTTGCGCGAGCCGCGGAAGCCACAACCACCGGAGGTCGCCCAGGACAGCGTATTGCCCTGACGATCGGTGATGGTGATGATGGTGTTGTTGAAGCTGGCGTGCACGTGCGCGATGCCGTCGAGCACATTCTTGCGCGCCTTCTTCGGCTTTTTCGGTCCACCGGTCTGGGCGGCATTGGCGGCGCCCTGCGGTTGTTTCTGTTCAGCCATTATCCTGTTGCCTCGTTACGCCTTGCCCGGCGGTGCGTTCAGCTTGACGGCCTGCTTGCGCGGGCCCTTGCGTGTCCGCGCATTGGTCTTGGTGCGCTGGCCACGGACCGGAAGCCCGCGACGATGCCGGATGCCGCGGTAGGTACCCAGGTCCATCAGGCGCTTGATGTTCATCGAAACTTCGCGCCGCAGGTCACCCTCGACCGCGAATTTGGCGATCTGCGAGCGCAGCGAGTTGACCTCCGCCTCGGTCAGGTCCTTGACGCGGGTGTGCGGGTCGACCCCGGCCGCCACGCAGGTATCCACCGCACGCGAGCGGCCTACGCCGTAGATGTGCTGCAGCCCCACCCACACGTGCTTGTTCATCGGAATATTGATGCCGGCTATGCGAGCCATAAGTTCAACCCTGTCTCTGCTTGTGGCGCTGGTCGCTGCAGATCACATAGACCACGCGCCGACGGCGCACGATCTTGCAGTTCTTGCAGATCTTTTTGACGGATGGACGTACTTTCATGAGGATGTTCCGTAGATATCGGCGCGCTTCGGGCTCAGCCGCCCGCCCCTGAACGGCCGTAGCCGAGCAGGTTCGCCTTCTTGAGCAGACCCGGGTACTGATGCGACATCATGTGCGCATTGAGCTGCGACACGAAATCCATCACCACCACCACCACGATCATCAGCGAGGTGCCCCCGAACTGGAACGGCACGCCCTGCTGGGAGACCAGGAATTCCGGCAGCAGGCACACCAGCGCCACGTACAGGGCACCCCACAGCGTCAGGCGCGAGAGCACCTTGTCGATGTATTCGCCGGTCTGCTGGCCGGGGCGGATGCCGGGGATGAAGGCTCCGGATTTCTGCAGGTTCTGCGCGGTGTCGCGTGAGTTGAACACCAGCGCCGTATAGAAGAAGCAGAAGAACAGGATCAGCGCCGCGTACACCACCAGGTGGGCCGGCTGGCCGTAACTCAAAGAGTTCGCCACTTTCTGCAGGATCTGACCGGTCCGGCCCGAAGCGCTGCTGCCGAAGAAACTGGCGATGGTCGCCGGGAACAGCAGGATGCTGGAGGCGAAGATCGGCGGGATCACGCCCGACATGTTGAGCTTGAACGGCAGGTGGCTGCTCTGGCCCGCGAACATGCGCCGCCCGACCTGGCGCTTGGCATAGTTGACCGGAATGCGCCGCTGCGCGCTTTCCACGAACACCACGAACGCCGTCACGCCGGCCACGATCGCGACCAGCAGCAGGAACTTGGGACCGGACATCTCACCGGTGCTCACCGCCTGGAAGGTATTGCCCACGGCATTGGGCAGTCCCGCGACGATGCCCGAGAGGATCAGCATCGAGATGCCATTGCCCACGCCGCGTTCGGTGATCTGCTCGCCCAGCCACATCAGGAACAGGGTTCCGGTGGTCATGGTGGCGGTGGCGGTGGCGAGCCAAATGCCGCCGCCGACCAGCACCATGTGGTTGTGATCCAGCGCCACCGCGGCGGCGAAGGACTGGAACAGGGCCAGCACCACGGTGCCGTAGCGGGTGTATTCGGTGATCTTGCGCCGTCCGGACTCGCCTTCCTTGCGCAGCTCCATCAGCGTCGGCACCACCATCGACATCATCTGGATGATGATGGAGGCGGAGATGTAGGGCATGACGCCCATGGCGAAGATCGACAGGCGCTGCAGGGCGCCGCCGGAGAACATGTTGGCGATACCCAGGATGCCGTTGGAGTTGTCCTGGAAGAAGCGCGCCACCGCATCCGGGTTGATGCCCGGCACCGGAATGAAGGTACCGATGCGGTACACGACCATGCCCGCGATCAGGAAGAACAGCCGGCCGCGTATCTCGCTGAAGCGTGATGCTTCACCGAGTGCGGCGGTCGGACTGCTGAGCGGGCTGGTGGCCACTGTTGCTTGCGTTCCTGCTTGCGAGACTTACTTGTCGACCGTGCCGCCGGCGGCGGTGATCGCCGCCAGGGCACCCTTGGTCGCACCGATGCCCTTGAGGGTCACGGCGCGGGCAATCGCGCCCGAGAGCACCACCTTGGCGACCTCGGCATGCACTGAGACCACCCCGGCGGCCTTCAGTGCCGCGAGGTCGATGACCGTGCCTTCCACCTTGGCCAGCTCCGACAGGCGCACTTCGGCGCGGGTCGCCTTCATGGCCGAACGGAAGCCGACCTTGGGCAGGCGGCGCTGCAGGGGCATCTGGCCGCCTTCGAAGCCGACCTTGTGATAGCCACCCTTGCGGGCGCGCTGGCCCTTGACGCCGCGGCCGGCCGTCTTGCCCTGGCCGGCCGAAGCTCCGCGTCCCACCCGCAGGCGGTTGCGCTTGGAGCCTGAGGCGGGCGCCAGTTCGTTCATTCTTAGAGCCATGTCAGGCCTCTTCCACTTTCAGCAGATGCACGGCCCGGTTGATCATGCCGCGGTTCTGCGGTGTACCCACGACAGTCACACTCTGATGCGGCCTGCGCAGCCCAAGGCCGCGCACCGAAGCCACGATGCTCGCCAGCTGCCCGTTCAGGCTCTTGACGAGCGTCACCTTCACCGAACCCGGACCGGCAATGCTCATGTGGTGAGCTCCTCGAGGGTCTTGCCACGCTTGGCGGCGATTTCCTCGGGCGAACGCACCTTCGAGAGCGCCTCGATGGTGGCCCGCACCACGTTGATCGGGTTGCGCGATCCATAACTCTTGGCCAACACGTTGCGCACCCCGGCGCACTCGAGCACGGCGCGCATGCCGCCCCCGGCGATCACGCCCGTACCATCCGACGCCGGCTGCATCAGCACCCGGGTCGCCCCGTGGCTGCCGCGCACCGCGTAGTACAGCGTGTCGTTGCGCAACGCCACGTTGATCATGTTCTTGCGCGCCTGGGCCATGGCCTTGGAGATGGCCACCGGCACTTCACGCGCCTTGCCAAAACCGAAACCCACCCGGCCCGAACCATCACCGACGACGGTCAGGGCGGTGAAGCCGAACTGGCGTCCCCCCTTGACCACCTTGGCGGTGCGGTTGACGGCGACGAGTTTCTCGACGAACTCGTCAGCCGATTGTCCTCTTTCCGGTCTTGCCATGATTGGGATACCTGCCTAGAACTCAAGACCCGCTTCACGAGCGGCTTCGGCCAGCGCTTTCACGCGGCCGTGATATTGAAACCCTGCACGGTCGAAGGCCACCTTGCTGATGCCCGCGGCCTTGGCACGCTCGGCAATGGCGCGGCCGACGGCCTTGGCCGCCTCCACGTTGCCGGTGGTCTTAAGGCCGGTGTTCACCGCGTCCTGCAGCGTCGAGGCCGCGGCCAGCACCTTGGCGCCTGTGGCATCGGTCAGCTGCGCATAGATATGCTGCGGCGTGCGATGCACCGACAGGCGGGCCACGCCCAGCTCGCGTATGTGCTGGCGCGTTTTGACGGCGCGGCGCAGGCGCCGGTCCTTCTTGCTGATCTGGCTCATTTCTTCTTGCCTTCCTTCAGCTCGATCTTCTCGCCGACATAGCGCACGCCCTTGCCCTTGTAGGGCTCGGGGGGGCGGTAGGCGCGGATCTTCGCGGCCGTCTCGCCCACGACCTGCCGGTCGATGCCCTTGACGACGATTTCAGTCTGGCTGGGAGTCTCGATGGTGATGCCTTCGGGCACCGCGAAATTGACCGGGTGCGAAAACCCAAGCGTCAGGTTCAACACCTTGCCCTGCGCCTGCGCGCGATAGCCGACGCCCTGCAGCTCAAGCTTGCGCTCGAAGCCCTTGGACACGCCCTCGACCATGTTGGCTAGGTGCGCGCGGGTGGCGCCGGCCAGCATGCGCACGGTGTCATCGGCGCCGTACTTGACGTTCAGAACCTTCTCCGCCTGCTCCACCGTCACGCCGGTCTTCAGCAGCAGGCTCAGGGAACCCTTGGCACCCTTGATCGTGACCTTCTCGGCGGAAACCGTCGCCGTCACGCCCTGGGGCAGGGTGACCGGAGCTTTTGCAACTCTGCTCATAACTTGCCGTCCGTTAGGCCACGATGCACAGGACTTCGCCGCCCTGTCCGATCGAGCGGGCCTGCTTGTCGGTCATCACGCCCTGCGGCGTCGACACGATCACCGTGCCCATGCCGCCGAGAACCTTGGGCAGCTCGTCCTTGCCGCGGTAGATCCGCAGGCCCGGACGGCTGACGCGCTCCAGACGGTCGATGACGGGGCGGCCGTCGTAGTATTTCAGTCCGATGGTGAGCGTCGTCTTCTGCCCTTCTGATTCCAGGCGGACATCGGCCACGTAGCCTTCCTCCTTCAGGACGCGCGCGATGGCGGTCTTGAGCTTGGAGGAGGCCATGCTCACTTCGGGTTTGCGCGCGGTCTGCCCGTTGCGGATACGGGTCAGCAGATCGGCGATCGGATCGGTCATGCTCATGCGGCTATTCCTTACCAGCTCGCCTTGGTCAGGCCGGGGATCTCGCCGCGATTCGCGACTTCACGGATCTTCGCGCG
>Ga0210385_10000182_pt1 | contig 61961 bp, 58 predicted proteins | sample IncBWH26OmetaG_FD_160107 | JGI IMG/M metagenome (GOLD analysis project Ga0210385, IMG submission 160107) | Forest soil microbial communities from Barre Woods Harvard Forest LTER site, Petersham, Massachusetts, United States - Inc-BW-H-26-O ... | reverse complement strand
TTTTCAGCGGCGAATACCCAGCCGCTCAATCAACTCCTTGTAACGCCCTTCATTGGTACGCCGCAGATAGTCGAGAATCTGGCGCCGCTGCGACACGAGCTTGAGCAAGCCCCGCCGCGAGTGGTTGTCCTTGATGTGCGACTTGAAGTGATCGGTCAGGTTGTTGATCCGCTCCGAAAGCAGCGCAACCTGGACTTCAGGCGAACCGGTGTCATTGGACTTGACGGCGTAAGTCTTAATGACTTCCGCCTTACGCGCGGTCGTAATCGACATCGTCACTAACCTCTTTGTCTTACGGCGCGACCTGTCACGCCGGTTAAATTAAATACGCGTCGGGGAATGATTTCACCGCGATCAACCTCGGCAATGGCCACGAGTTGGCCGCTCGAAGCGACCTGGACCATACCGCGGAAGATGGTGGCATCCCGTCCGCGCAACAAGACGGCTTGGCCTCTTGCGAGCCTTGCCGCGTCTGCCGGGCTTACGGCCAGCGCCGGGATGTCGTCCAGCGCGGTCTCAATCGGCAGGAGCACGTCAGCGAGGTGTCCCTCGCCAGCGGCTGCTCTATGGCACAAAGATTCCAGGGGTTCCAGCGAAATCATGTCGGTTTCGCCGAACGGCCCGACCCGGCCGCGGCGCAGCGCCGCGACATGGCCGAATACGCCCAGCAGGCGGCCAAGATCGCGCGCCAGCGAGCGGACATAGGTGCCTTTGCCGCATTCGGCCGAAAACATGGCATGGTTGGGGTCGGGCGTTTGGACGAGTTCCAGCCGGTGAATTGTCACAGGCCGTGGCGCGAGCTCGACGGTCTCGCCGTCGCGTGCCAGATCGTAGGCCCGCTCGCCATCGATTTTGACCGCCGAAAAGCGCGGCGGCACCTGCTCGATCGTGCCGGTGAAGCGTGGCAGTTCGGCCCTGATCGCCGCCGCATCGGGCCGGCTTTCACTGGTCGATACGACACGGCCCTCGGCGTCGTCGGTGTCGCGTTCCTCACCCCAGCGCACGGTAAACTGATAGGTTTTGCGGCTATCGACCACGAACGGCACCGTCTTGGTCGCCTCCCCGAGCGCGATCGGCAGACAGCCTGACGCCAGCGGATCGAGCGTGCCGGCATGACCGGCGCGCTTGGCCGAGAACAGGTGCTTGATCACCGCCACCGCGTGCGTCGAGGTCATGCCGATCGGCTTGTCGAGCACGATCCAGCCGTGCACGTCGCGCTTCTTGAATTTTTGCTGCTTCGGCGCTTGTTGGGGCGCCTCGTTGCCGTCTTGCGGCGGCGAATCGGAGAGCGGAGTGACTGGGTGGACCGTCATTATTCGTCCTTCTCGCCGTCGAGGTCGCGTTGGACCGCAGGCGTTCGCAAAAGCTTCTCGATCCGTTCTGCTTCGTCGAATCGCTCGTCGGCGCGGAATCGAATTTCAGGTGCGAATTTTAGGTTAACGCGCCGCGCGATCTCGCCGCGCACGTAACGCTTGTTGCGATCGAGCGCCTCGATCACCTCCTCCACGTCGCGACCGCCGAGCGGCATCACGTAGATCGTCGCCAGCCGCAAGTCGGGGCTCATGCGCACCTCGGGCACCGTGATCAGGTGCGCCTGGATCACCGGGTCATGGATGTCGCCGCGCGTGAGCATGTCGGCGAGCTCGTGGCGGATCAGTTCGCCGACGCGAAGCTGGCGCTGCGAGCCGCTCGAAGACTGATCACGATGCTGGTGGCGTGGCATTGCTTTGCTATTTTCGTCGTGAAGCCGGGTTTGAACCGCGCATTCACACTTTGAAATGGTGTTTGCGATCAGGACGTGGATTGGCGGACTAAAGTCCGTCTCGACGGTTACAGCGACCGCTGCACAGTCTCCACGCGGTAACACTCGATGATGTCGCCGGCCTTCATGTCCTGATAGTTCTCGAAGGCCATGCCGCATTCCTGGCCGGCGACGACCTCGCGCGCGTCATCCTTGAAGCGCTTGAGCTGGGACAGCTTGCCCTGATGCACGACCACGCTGTCGCGGATCAGCCGGACATTGGCGCCGCGCTCGACGACGCCGTCGGTGACGCGGCAGCCGGCGACACTGCCGACCTTCGAGACCTTGAAGATTTCGAGAATGACGGCGTTGCCGAGCATGGTCTCGCGCAGCGTCGGCGCCAACAGGCCCGACATCGCCTTCTTCACGTCGTCGACCAGGGCATAGATGATGTCGTAGTAGCGGATTTCGATGCCGGCCTGCTCGGCGGCTTCGCGCGCTTCCTTGTGGGCGCGAACGTTGAAGCCGATCACGGCGGCGCCCGAAGCTTCGGCGAGCGTGATATCGGATTCGGTAATGCCGCCGACTCCGGAATAGATCACGCGCGCGAGCACTTCGTCGGTGGACATTTTATCCAGCGCGCCGACGATGGCTTCGATCGAGCCCTGGACGTCGCCCTTGATCACCAGCGGGAATTCCTTGCGGCCGGTGGTCTTGAGCTGACTCATCATCTGCTCGAGCGAACCGCGCATGCCGGTTTGCCGTGCCGCCATTTTTTCGCGCTTTTGCCGGACGCGATAATCGGTGATCTCGCGGGCGCGGGATTCGGTATCGACAACCGCGAGTCGGTCGCTGGCTTCGGGCGTGCCGTTGAAGCCCAATACCTCGACCGGCATCGACGGGCCGGCGGCGACCACGGAATGGCCGGTATCCGACATCAGCGCACGCACGCGGCCCCATTCGGAGCCGGCCACGACGATGTCGCCGGGCTTGAGCGTGCCACGTTGCACCAGAACCGTTGCCACCGGGCCGCGGCCGCGGTCGAGCCGCGCTTCGATCACCGTGCCCTCAGCCGGGCGGTTCGGATTGGCTCGAAGCTCGAGCACCTCGGCTTGCAGCGCGATCATGTCGAGCAGCTTGTCGAGATTGGTTTTTGCCTTGGCCGAGACTTCGATTTCCAGGGTATCGCCGCCGAGCGACTCGACCTGGATTTCATGCTGCAGCAATTCGGTGCGCACGCGCTCAGGCTTTGCGTCGGGTTTGTCGACCTTGTTGATGGCGACGATGATCGGCACCTTCGCCGCCTTGGCGTGATGGATCGCTTCCACTGTCTGCGGCATCACGCCGTCGTCGGCCGCGACCACGAGAATGACGATATCGGTGATCTTGGCGCCGCGCGCGCGCATCGCCGTGAACGCGGCGTGGCCGGGCGTGTCGATGAAGGTGATGCGGCCGCCCGACGGCGCCGTCACCTGATAGGCGCCGATATGCTGGGTGATGCCGCCGGCTTCGCCGGCTGCGACTTCGGTCGAGCGGATGGCGTCGAGCAGCGACGTCTTGCCGTGATCGACGTGGCCCATGATGGTGACGACCGGCGCACGCGGCAGCAGGTTCGCCGCGTCATCGGGCGTGTCGAACATGCCTTCTTCGACGTCGGATTCGGCAACCCGGCGCACGGTGTGGCCGAGCTCCTCGGCGATGAGCTGGGCGGTGTCGGCGTCGATCGTATCGGTGATCTTCGCCATGTGACCCTGCTGCATCAGGATGCGCACCACGTCGACGGAGCGCTCGGCCATGCGGTTGGCCAGTTCCTGGATGGTGATCGTTTCCGGAAGCGTCACTTCGCGGGCGATCTTTTCCTTGGGCTCGCTGTCGCGGTGGCCGCTGATGCGCTGGACGCGGCGGCGGAACGAGGCGACCGAGCGCTCGCGCACTTCGTCGGCGGTCAGGGCGGTCACGACGGTAAGGCGGCCGCGGCGCTTTTCGCCGACGCTGCGCGTCGGCTTCGGCGCCGGAGCCGGACGCACCGCCACGCCGCCACGGCGGGGGCGGGGCGCTTCCTCCTCGTCCGCCTCGAGCGCAGGACGCGCGCCGGGCTTTGCTGCCGTGGTCGCATCGGTGCCGAAGCGCTTCTTGGCGACCTCGTCGGCCTTGCGCTTGGTTTCCTCGTCGTGCTTGCGGCGGCTTTCTTCGTTGAGCTTGCGGGCTTCCGATGCCGCCCGCTCGGCGCGCTCGATTTCTTCGCGGCTGCGGCGAGCGCGGGCGTCTTCCTCGGCGCGCTCGCGCTCTTCATGTTCGCGCAACTGCGCCCCGGCGAGCGCTTGGGCGCGCGCGCTGCGCTCCTCCTCGGTCAGCGTGCGCAGCACGACCCCGGACTTTGCCGCAGCAGAACCGGCCGCGGCCGCCGGTGCGGCGGCCGGAGCCTTTGCGGTCACCGGTGCGGCGGCGCGCTTCGGTGCCGCCGCGCTCCGATCCGGAGCTGCCGGCGGCTCTGCCCTGGCCTCGCCCGGGCCGCCGATGCGGCGTTTGACCTTTTCGACGACCACCGCCTTGCTGCGGCCATGGCTGAAGCTCTGGCGCACAACGCCTTGCTCGACGCCGCCGCGCTTGAGCGTCAGCGTCTTCGTCGAGCTCACGCTCAGCTTGTCACCGCTATTCTTGGTCGTCTCAGACATTCGTATCCATTTCTAAACGCGTCGATTTCCCGGGCCGGCTTGGCTCGCTGCCCCGAAACCGTTCAAGGCGCCGCAAACGCGCCAAAAACGTGTCGCTCGGGGGGCCGGCGAGCAGGGCTGCATGTATCACATTTGGGCGCCCTAGTGCCAAATCCAATTGCGCCGAGGTCAGGATGTCGATCGTCACGATCGGGTCGTGCTCCGGCTGGCGCCGCCGTGCCGCCTCGAGCTTGCGGACACCGTCGGCAGCGGCCTCGGCCGCATGGAGGAGAGCGATAACCTCCTCCCGTGCCAAAGTCGCCTCGACTCTGGTGAATCCGGTTGCGACCAGCCCTGCTTTGCCCGCCATGGCAAGCGCGTCGAGGGCGGAACGTTCGAGCAACTGCCCGGTATGGGCGACGAGATCCGCCGGCAGGCGAACCTCCCGCTTGAAACCGCGGGCCAGCGCCTTGCGCTTGACCGCGTCGGACAGCGCATCCTGAGTTGCCGTCACCCAGACGCCGCGCCCGGGTAGCTTGCGCTTGAGATCCGGGACCGCCTCGCCATCGGGACCGACGACGAAGCGGATCATATCGTCGACCGGCCTTACCGTGCGCGTTGCCACGCACATCCGTTCGAGCTCTTGCGCTCGCGGTCCGGTGTCGAGTTCGATATCGCGGGATGGGGCGATCATGCGTGGGCGGGTTCCTTACGGCTGCGCCTCGGCGGCAGGCGCCTCGGCTACGGGCGGCGGCGCGAGATCGGCCTCGCTGACCCAACCGGCCTTCAGCCGCGCCTGCATGATGATCGCCTCGGCGTCTTCGCGGGACAGCTCGAAGCCGTCGAGGATGCCGGGCTCGCGCTTTGACTCGCCGTCCTTGCGTTCGGTCCAGCCGGCAAGGTCGTCGGTGGCGCAGCCGGCAAGGTCCTCGACCGTCTTGACGCCGTTCTCGCCGAACCGCACCAGCATCTCGGTGGTGACGCCCGGTATGTCCTTGAGCGCGTCCTCGACGCCAAGCTCCACGCGCTTGGCATCGAGCTCGGCCTCGATCTTGGCGAGGTATTCGCTCGCGCGATTTTGCAGCTCGGCCGCCGTGTCTTCATCGAAACCTTCGATACCGGCGATTTCCTTGACGTCGACCATGGCAAGCTCTTCGACCGAATTGAAACCTTCCGACGCCAGCAATTGACCGATGACTTCGTCGACGTTGAGCGAGTCGATGAACATGCGCGTGCGGTTCTCGAATTCGGCCTGGCGGCGCTCGGACTCTTCCTGCTCGGTCAGGATGTCGATGTCCCAGCCGGTCAGCTGCGACGCCAGCCGCACGTTCTGGCCGCGCCGGCCGATGGCGAGCGACAGCTGCTGATCGGGGACCACGACCTCGATGCGCTCGCGCTCCTCGTCGAGCACCACCTTGGCGACTTCGGCGGGCGCCAAGGCGTTGACGACGAAAGTCGCGATGTCGATTGACCACGGGATGATGTCGATCTTCTCGCCCTGCAGCTCGTTGACCACCGCCTGCACGCGCGAACCGCGCATGCCGACGCAGGCGCCGACCGGATCGACCGATGAATCGCGCGAAACCACCGCGATCTTGGCGCGCGAGCCCGGATCGCGGGCGACCGCCTTGACCTCGACGATGCCGTCGTAGATTTCCGGCACCTCTTGGGTGAAGAGTTTCGACATGAATTGCGGATGGGTGCGGGACAGGAAAATCTGCGGCCCGCGCTGCTCGCGCCGCACGTCATAGATGTAGGCGCGGATACGGTCGCCGTTGCGGAAAACCTCGCGCGGCAGCATTTCGTCGCGGCGCACGATCGCTTCGCCGCGGCCGAGATCGACCACCACGTTGCCGTACTCGACGCGCTTGACGATGCCGTTGACGATGTCGCCGATGCGATCCTTGTATTCGTCGTATTGCCGGTCGCGCTCGGCCTCGCGCACTTTCTGCACGATCACCTGCTTGGCCGATTGCGCGGCGATGCGGCCATATTCGAGCGGCGGCAGTGGATCGGCGATGGTGTCGCCGATTTGGGCTGCGGGATGGCGCCGGCGCGCGTCATCGAGGCTGATCTGCATCGCCGGATTTTCGACGGTCTCGACCACCAGCATGTGGCGCGACAGATGCAGCTCGCCGCTTTTCGGATCGATCTCGGCGCGCACCTCGGTCTCGCTGCCGTAGCGCGAACGGGCCGCCTTGGCGATCGCGTCCTCCATGGCGCCGAGCACGATCCTTCGATCGATGGCTTTTTCCCGGGCGACCGCGTCGGCGATCTGCAGCAATTCAAGTTTATTGGCGCTTACGGTCGCCATCGGTCAATCTCCCTTGGCTTGGCTCGCAGGCTGGTCTTGTTCCAGCGCTGCATGGCCATGTCGTGGTTGGTGTCCAGTGTTTGCTTGGTGTTTTCGTCTTGTTGTTTGATGGTCATATGTTTTACGCGGCGCATGTTTGCCGTTGCCCGGCTCGTGCGTTTCGCGATCGCCGCGCTTGCTTCGCCGCAATGATTCCGAAATCAGCGCGTCGGTCAGCACCAGCTTGGCTTCCATCATGTCTTCGATCCGCAGCAAGTCGTCGGCGCCGTCGGGCGCCGCGTCGCCGCGGCGGATGCGAACGGCCTCGCCCTCGGTGCCGAGGAGTTGGCCGCGGAAGCGCCGCCGGCCGTTGACCGGGACGATCATCTCCACCTGGGCGACGTGTCCGGCATAACGGTCGAAATCCGAATGCCGCACCAGCGGCCGGTCGATGCCGGGCGAAGAAATCTCCAGCTGGTACGCCCCCTCGATCGGGTCGGCGATGTCGAGCACCGGCGATAGCGCGCGCGATGCAGCCTCGCAATCCTCGATCGCCATGGTGCCGTCGGGCCGCTCGGCCATGATCTGCACCGTACAGCCGGCGGACCCGGAAATGCGTACCCGCACCAGCCGATAGCCCAGTCCGGCAAGCACCGGCTCGGCGAGCGCGGCGACGCGCGCGGCGCGCCCCGGCTCGATGATAAGCCGCGGCTCGTCGGCAAAGGTCGTGGGCCCGTCGTTCATGCTCGTTACGGCCTTGAATTCCTGCAACATGCGTCCTGCAAGTGAACCGCCTGGCCTCAGGTAACAAACCGGCTTTAGGTAACAAAAAAGAGCGGGTCCCGGGGGAACCCACTCTCAAAACCGTTCGGTTATGAGGTATCCATAACGGACAGAGCAAATATAGCGCTTTGTCAGGCCGTTGCAAGGGCTTTCCAGAGATCAGTCCTCGGCCTTTCAGGGATCAGTAATCAGTAAACTGTAATCAATGACGTGCCGAAAGCCGCTCAGTCCTGATCCCGGCTTCTGATGACTGATGTCTGAAATGGGTGCCGCCGTCTCGCTGATCGCCGAACTGGAAGACGTCATCCAACGCGGCACCCGCGCAAAGCGCGTCGATACGCTGCAGCGCATTACCGCCCTCTTCCTTGATGGCGCCAAGAGCTACAGCGATGCGCATGTCGACTTGTTCGACGACGTGTTCGGTCTGCTCATCGAGGAGATCGAGACCAAGGCGCGCGCCGAGCTGTCGCGCCACCTTGCTCCCGTCGGCAACGCGCCGGCCAAGCTGCTCCGCACGCTCGCCAACGATGACGATATCGCCGTCGCCGGCCCGGTGCTGAAATATGCACCGCGGCTCGCCGAAACCGATCTCGTCGGTGTCGCAACAACCAAAAGCCAGGCGCACCTGTACGCCATCTCATCGCGGCCGGCGCTCGGCGAGGCGGTCACGGACGTGCTGGTGCGCCGCGGCGATCGCGAGGTCGCGCATCGCGTCGCCGACAATCGCGGTGCCCGTATTTCCCAGAACGGCTTTGTCAGCCTCGTCAAGCGCGCCGAAGACGACGGCATCCTGGCCGAAAAGGTCGGACTGCGGCCGGATATCCCCGAGCCGATGTTCCAGGAATTGCTGACCAAGGCGACTGCGGTGGTCCGCGGCCGCCTGCTCGCCGTGGCGACAGCCGACGGCAAGGCGGAAATTCACCGCGTGCTGGCGAAAGTCGCTAAGGAAGTTGGGGCGCGGGTCGGTCCACGCGATTACAGTGCCGCGCAGCGCATCGTGCTCAGCCTGGAACGCGCCGGCAGGCTGAACGAGACGGCGTTGGCGGCGTTCTGCGGCGACAGCAAATTCGAAGAGACGGTGGCCGCGCTGGCAATGCTGGCCAAGGTGCCGATCACTGTCGCCGAGCGGTTCATGGGCGGCGAACGGCCCGATCCGGTGCTGATCCTGTGCCGGGCGATCGGCCTGAACTGGTCCACGGTGAAGGCGATCATCATGCTGCGGCCCGATGCGAAAAGCGCGTCTCATGGGCTCGATTCCGCCTTTGCCAATTATGAACGGCTTTCGACCTCGACGGCGCGGCGGGTGGTGCGCTTTTGGCAGGTCCGGCAGGCCGGTTAGTTTGCCGCCGCCCTAAATCTTCCGGAAAACCAGAAAGCACGACGCGCGCTCCTCGCGTGCGGCCTTGGCGTGGTAGCGCGTATGGATGAAGCCGGGCCAAGGCCTGCGCCAATCGTCGGCACACTGCGCCGTCCATTCGAAATCCGCCGAGCGCAACAGGCGCTGCAAGGTCCAAGCGGCATAATCGGCAATATCGGTGACGAAGCGGAATTCGCCCCCGGGGCGCAAGATGCGGGCGAGACGCGACACCATTGCGTCTTGCACAAAGCGCCGCTTCCAGTGCCGCCGTTTCGGCCAGGGGTCGGGGTGAATGAGGTCGATGCGCGCCAACGCGTTTTCCGGCAGCCACGCAATCAAGTTCACGGCGTCATCGAAATGCAGCCGGATATTTTGCAGGTTGCCGCTTTCGATTGCGGCGAGCGCTTTGGCCATGCCGTTGACGAAGGGTTCGACGCCGATGAAACCTGTGCGCTGCCGTTCTTGCGCTTGCGCGATCAGGTATTCGCCGCCGCCGAAGCCGATCTCGAGCTGAATGTCGTCGACCGGGCTCGGAAACAGCGTGCCGAGCCCGGCGGCAGCAGGGCGGCTGAGATCGACGGCGAGCCGCGGCAAAAGCGTCTCGATCAGCCGCGCCTGGTGCGGGCGTAGCTTGTGCCCCTTGCGCCGGCCGAAGAAGGCGCGATCCTGATGCTGTTCCGGACTCATGAGTCGTCATGGCCGCGCTTGTCGCGGCCATGACTATAGAGGTGACGCGCAGTCAGCGCAGCGCGCGTTTGAGCGCGTCGGCGAGATCGGTGCGCTCCCAGGAAAAACCGCCGTCTTTTTCAGGCGCGCGGCCGAAATGACCGTAAGCGGCGGTGCGCTGATAGATCGGCCGATTGAGCTTGAGAGCGCGCCGGATATTGGTCGGGCGCAGCGGGAAAATCTCCTGCAGCGTCTTGGCGAGCTTTTTTTCGTCCGCTTTGCCGGTGCCGTGGGTGTCGACATAGAGCGACATCGGATCGGCAACGCCAATCGCGTAAGCAACCTGGATGGTGCACTGATCGGCGAGACCGGCCGCGACCACGTTCTTGGCCAGATAACGCGCCGCGTAGGCCGCCGAACGATCGACCTTGGTCGGATCCTTGCCGGAGAACGCGCCGCCGCCGTGGGGCGCATAGCCGCCGTAGGTGTCGACGATGATCTTGCGCCCGGTCAGGCCGCAATCGCCGTCCGGGCCGCCGACGACGAAGTTACCGGTAGGATTCACCAGGAAGTCAGCGTCTTTCTTGGGCATCCAGCCTTTTGGCAGCGCGGAAGCCACCGCGTCACCGATCAAATCCTTGACCATGCCCGGGGTGTATTTCTTGCCGTTGCGGTTTTGCGCATTGTGCTGGGTCGAGACCACGACCTTGGTGCAGCCGACCGGCTTGCCGTCGACATATTGCACCGTCACCTGGCTCTTGGCGTCCGGTTGCAGGTCGAACAATTGCTTGGCGCGACGCTTTTCCGACAGCACTTTGAGAATCTTGTGCGCGAAATAGATCGGCGCCGGCATGAACGAGCCTTTTTCGTAGACTTCGCTCTCGGTGCAGGCGTAGCCGAACATCATGCCCTGGTCGCCGGCGCCTTCGTTTTCCTCGCCCTTCTTTTTCTTGGCGTCGACGCCCATGGCGATATCCGGCGACTGGCCGTGCAGCAGCACTTCGACGTCGGCGCCGTGGTAGGAGAAGCCGTTCTGGTCGTAGCCAATATCCTTGACGACGCCGCGCGCGATTTCAGTGATGAGCTCGCGATCGACCACGGCAGTTCCGTCGATCTTGCGGAACAACTGGCCGCGGCCTTCGCCGGCGACGATGATCTTATTGGTCGTGCACAGCGTCTCACAGCCGAGCCGGGTATTGATCAGGCTGTCATCGGCGATGCCGAGCTTGACGTCCCGCTCGATGAAGGCATCGAGAATGGCATCCGAGATTTGGTCGCAGACCTTGTCCGGATGTCCTTCCGACACCGACTCGCTGGTGAACAGATAATTTGCACGTTGCACTGCGAAACACTCCCCTCGTAAGGCTGCCCCGATCGCCTTGAACCTTATCTGTTTTGGCGGCCAGAGCTGCCAGCGCCGGTGAACTCCCGCGCCGATCCATAGGGGGTTTTTGCAGCGTCCCCCTGCGCGGTCAAGATGTGGGCTGAGAGTGGGCGGCCGTGGGCGTGGCGCCGCAACCGGCTTCAGTGCTTGTCTTCGGCGATTTGCTCGACCAGGTCGACGATGCGCCGGCGCAGCTTGGAATCGCTGATGCGGGTAAACGCCTTGGTAAGCGCCAGCCCATCCGAGGTCGCGAGAAAATCGGAGACATAGGCTGGCGAGGGCGCCTCACCCACGTGGTCGTGACGCGTTCCCAGCTGAACATGCGGCGCGCCCTCGAAGAAGAACGCGACCGGCACCTGGAGGATGTGCGAAATCTGCTGCAACCGGCTGGCACCGATACGGTTGGTGCCTTTCTCGTATTTCTGGACTTGTTGAAAGGTCAGACCGAGAGCGTCGCCGAGCTTCTCCTGGCTCATCGATAGCATCATCCGGCGCATGCGCACGCGGCTGCCGACGTGTTTGTCGATTGGGTTCGGCGCCTTTTTGGCGATCATATAATCCGCTCCTCTATCAACGCTGTTTATAGCAATGGCCAGCGATAATAATTCCGTTGCAATCGATAGCAACTATTACGCGACTTATATGCCGATGGTTCGGCATCAACTCATTCATAAATGTGATAAACTTCCCTTTTTACGTGCTGCGCTGCCAAAGCTTGCGCGTGACGGTTGAGAGGGGGCTCGGCTGATGCAACCCATAATTTTTATTTATGGGCCTCGATATGCCCCGCCCATCTTTATTCGGGAGTGCCGGATCGGAAGCGACGGCGCACGACGACGATCAGTGCGAATGCGACGATGATAATGGCGGGCGCATCGCCAACACGGGCATAGAGCGGCGCCCGAATGGATCGCGGCAGCGGCGAGTCGATCACGCCCTCGCGGCCCAGCGGCAGTGAATTGACGATCCGGCCCAGCGGATCGATGACAGCGGAGATGCCGGTATTGGCAGCGCGAACGAGCGGCAGACCTTCCTCGATGGCGCGGATGCGCGCCTGCTGCAAATGCTGGTAAGGCCCGGTGCTGATGCCGAACCAGCCGTCATTGGTGACGTTGACGATCCAACCGGGCCGTTGGCCGCGCGGTACGATATCGTCCGGAAAAATGATCTCGTAGCAAATCAACGGCAGCGCAACGGGCGCGCCAGGAATCGCGATCGGCCGGCGCCGGTCTCCGGCAAGAAAACCGCCGCGCTGCTTGGTGAGCTCCTGAAAACCAAGGCGTCCGAGGACACGCTCGAGCGGCAAATATTCGCCGAACGGCACGAGATGGACCTTGTCGTAGAGCGCGACGATCGAGCCTGAATGGTCGATGGCGTAAATCGAATTATAGACCGCCGGTGCGGTCGGATTGACAGGTTCGGCGACGCGCACCGCGCCGGTGATCAGCACGGCGTTCGGTGGCAAAAGCTGCGTGATTTGGGCGAGTGCATCGGGCTCTCGGGCGAGGAAGAACGGAAAGGCCGATTCCGGCCAGATCAGGTGCGTCACGTCTTTCATGCCGGGAGAATCCGGACCTGACGCGCGATTGGACAGAGCGATGTAGCGGCTCATCACCTCGCCTCGGGCCGCATAATTGAATTTCACGTCTTGCTGCAGATTCGGCTGCATGATGCGCAGATGCACCTTGTCGACCAGCTGCGTCGGCAGGCGGGAAAGCCGCAGCGCGCCCCAGCCGCCAAGTCCGACAAGCACCGCGATGCCGAGCACCAGCGGCAGCCACGGCCGCGGGTTTTCGGCGCGGTCGTCGACGAGCGTAGCGGGGCTGGCAAACACAATGATGGCGATGAAAGTGAGGCCCCACAGCCCGATCAGCGAAGCGCTTTGCGCCAACGGCAGCGGAGCGGCGAGTGCGTAACCGAACGCGTTCCACGGGAATCCCGTCAGAGCGTGGCCGCGCAGCCATTCCGTCGCGGTGAGCGTCACGCCCAAAGCCAGGATGCGTAAGCTTCCGCGCGTCCAAAGAAGGCGCGCAAGGGCGACGCCGATAGCCGTATAGATGGCGAGCAATGCCGGCAGGCCGATGACCGCAAACGGCAATAACCAGCCGAAGGTCGGCGCGTCGACCAAAAAGGCGTAGCCGACCCAGTAGAGGCCGGCGACAAAATAACCGAAGCCAAAGCACCAACCCGTCGCGGCCGCTGCGCCCACGCCGCCCCAACGCCCGACGCCGGCGCCGTCGATCAGCCAGACCAGCGTCGGGAACGTCAAAAACAGCACTGGCCAGAAATTGAACGGCGCCATCGCCAGCGCCGACAGTGCGCCGGCAACGAATGCAATCAGGCCGCGCCGCCAGCCCCAGGCCAGCACGATCGAATTGAGCAGCCCCTTCGGCGTCACGGCGTGCGTTGCGTGTTCGTATTCGGCCGATTGGCCTCGTCACGCGGCGATGGCGGCGACGCCGGACGCGACACCGCCGCCTTCACCGGCATGGGCAGTTCGCGCGCCGCAGCCGGTCGGCGGTCCTTGCGGCGATAAATCCTGACCCGCTTGACCCGGCGCGGATCGGCATCGAGCACTTCGGCCTCGAACGGCTCCGGTCCATGCACCAATTCGCCGCGCACCGGAACATGGCCGGCGCGAATGACCAGATAACCGCCGAGCGTATCGACGTCTTGCGCGGCATTGCCGACGTCGAACTCGTCGCCGATCACGGCGCGGACGTCGTCGAGGCTGGCGCGGCCATTGGCGAGAAACGAGCCGTCGTTTTGGCGCGTGACCGCGGGCATCTCGCGCTCATCATGCTCGTCGGCGATATCGCCAACAATCATTTCGACCAGGTCTTCCATCGAGACCAGTCCGTCGGTGCCGCCGTATTCGTCGATGATCAGCGCCAGGTGAATGCGCGTCGCCTGCATCTTGGCGAGCAGGTCGAGCACCGGCATGGATGGCGGCGCGTAGAGGATTTCGCGAACGATCTTCGCCGCCGACAGTGGCATCGCCAGATCGACATTGCCGAAGTTGAGCGCGACCTGTTGCGGCGTTTCGCCTGCCGGAGCAATTGCCGGATTGATCGAAGCCCGCGCCGCCATGAACGCAATCAGGTCGCGGATATGGATCATGCCGGCCGGATCGTCGAGCGTGTCGTTATAGACCACGAGTCGCGAATGTGCGGCGACCTCGAACACGCGAACGAGTTCGCCGATGGCGATGTCCTGCTGCACGGCAATGATATCGGCGCGCGGCACCATGACGCTCTCGACCCGGCATTCGCGCAGCCCCAAGATATTCTTGAGCATGGCGGCTTCTTCCGGCGAGAAGCCGGACTGCGGCTGCTCGGCGGTGAGAACGTGTTCGAGGTCGGCGCGCGTTGCCGCGGCTTTCCAGCCGAACAAGATGCGCATGACGCGCGTCAGCCAGCCTTCCTGCGGCTCATCCGCTTGCGCCACGACCATCGGCAGACCGCGATGCTCGCTGTCGGGCGGGTCGCTGCGCGTCGGGGTTTGAGACATGGCTGTAGACTTTGGCTCCGGGCTTTGGCTTCGAACTTAAGTCCGATCTTGCGTCGGATATTAGCGCTTGCTTCCAGCTTTTTTCACGACCTTGCCCGGATGCCGATAAGGATCCGGGATGTTGAGGCGCCGCAGGATTTTACGCTCGGTCTGTTCCATGGCTTCCGCGTCGGTGTCTTTGTCATGATCGTAGCCGGTGAGGTGCAGGAAACCATGCACCGCAAGGTGGGCGAGATGATGAGCGAACATCTTGCCCTCGGCACGGGCCTCCCGCGCGATGGTCTGGTAGGCAAGCACGATGTCGCCGAGGTGCGCCGGCTCGTCCGCGGCTTGCTTGCTCGGAAACGACAACACGTTGGTGGCGGCGTCGATGCCGCGCCACAGCCGGTTGAGCTGACGGATCGCCGAATCATCGGTCAGGACGATAGCAAGCTCCGTCCCGGTTGTTGACACCGTGGCGGCGGCCTGGGCGACGGCGCGCCGCACGATCGATCGCGCCTTGGCGGGTTCCTGCCAAAGGTCGGAGTCGACCAGCACGTCGATCTTGAGCTTTGCCCGTGGCGCAGGCGTCATTCCGGCCGCTCGCGCTTGCGTGCCGAGGCTTTGTCATAGGCCTCGACAATGCGCGCGACGAGCTCGTGGCGGATCACGTCGACGGACGTGAAGCTGACGTGGCCGATGCCCTCGATGCCCTCGAGGAGTCGTACCGCATCAGCGAGTCCCGAAGTCTGGCCCGACGGCAAATCCACCTGACTCGGATCGCCGGTCACCACCATGCGGCTGCCTTCGCCAAGCCGCGTCAGGAGCATCTTCATCTGCATTGCGGTGGTGTTCTGCGCCTCGTCGAGGATCACGGCGGCGTTCGACAGCGTGCGGCCGCGCATGAAAGCGAGCGGCGCGATCTCGATCTCGCCGCTTTGCATCGCGCGCTCGACGATGCGCGCATCCATCAAGTCATAGAGCGCGTCGTAAATCGGGCGCAGATAAGGATCGACCTTCTCGCGCATGTCGCCGGGCAAAAAGCCGAGCCGCTCGCCGGCCTCGACCGCCGGCCGCGACAGCACGATGCGATCGACGTCCTTGCGCTCGAACAGTTGCACGGCATGCGCGACCGCAAGCCAGGTCTTGCCGGTTCCGGCCGGGCCGGTGGAGAACACCAGCGGATGACGCTTGAGCGCCCGCACATAGGCGTCTTGCGCGGGCGTGCGAGCGCGGACGCGGCGCTTGCGCAGATTGATTTCCTCGAAGCTGTCGCGCGCGGCCGCAGGATCGAAGTCGAACAGCGAGCCTTGCGACAGCGCGAGCCGGACCGCGCCGTCGACGTCGCCCTGCACCAGTTCGTCGCCGCGCTTGAGCCGCTCATAGAGGCTTTCGAGCACCCGCCGCGCCAGCTCGCAGGCCTCGTGGGTGCCTTCCAGCGTGACGTGATTGCCGCGCGAATTGGCGACGACGCCGAGCCGGCGCTCGATCAAGGCGAGGTTTTGGCCGTATTGGCCGAACAAGGTGGAGGCGAGGCGATTGTCGTCGAAGGTCAGTGCGATTTGCGTCGCATTATTTTGTGCGACGATGACCGATTCGTCCGTTCCGGGTGTTCGCAATTCAGGCTCCTGCGCCGAGCAAGGCTGGCTGCTGCGTTGGCTGTTGTTCCGGCTTTTGCACGAGCACGCCGAACAGACTGTTGCTGGAAACTTCGGTGACGGCGACTCGAGCAATGGTGCCGATCAGTGATGACGGCGCCGTGACTTGCACCGGCTGCAGATAAGGCGAGCGGCCGACCAGCTGACCGGTATGGCGGCCTGGACGCTCGAACAGCACATCCATCGTGCGGCCCACACAGCCGCGATTGAACGCCGCTTGATTGCGATCGATGACGTCCTGCAAGTGCTGCAGGCGGTCGGATTTTGCGTCTTCCGCCACTTGATCGTCCATGTCGGCGCCGGGCGTGCCGGGCCGCGGCGAGTATTTGAAGGAGAACGCGCCCGCATAGCCGACCTCGCCGACCAGGCTGAGCGTGGCGGCAAAGTCATCGTCGGTTTCGCCGGGAAAGCCGACGATGAAATCGGAGGTGAGCGCCAAATCGGGCCGCGCATCGCGCAGGTGATCGATGATTTCAAGGTAATCGGCGCGGGTGTGACGGCGGTTCATGGCGGCGAGCACGCGGTCGGAGCCGGATTGCACGGGTAAATGCAATTGCGGCATCAGCTGCGGCAGATCGCGATGCGCGGCAACGAGATCGTCAGTCATGTCGCCCGGATGACTGGTCGTATAACGCAGCCGGTCGATGCCCGGCAGCGCGGCTGTCTGTTTTAGCAGCCGCGCCAAAGACCACGGCCGTCCGTCAGGCCCCTCGCCGTGATAGGCGTTGACGTTCTGGCCGATGAGCGTGACTTCGCGCACGCCGGCGTCCGCCAGCCGCTCGATCTCGGCGAGGATTTTGTTCGCCGGCCGCGACGTCTCCATGCCGCGCGTGTAAGGCACGACGCAGAAGGTGCAGAACTTGTCGCAGCCTTCCTGCACCGTGACGAAGGCAGACACCCCCCGGCTGCGGATCGCGGTGCGGTCCGGCGCGGCGAGGTGATTGAATTTGTCGTCCACCGGGAACTCGGTATCGATCGCTTTGCCGTCGCGCGCGGCGCGCGCCAGCAAGTCGGGGAGGCGGTGATAGCTCTGCGGCCCGACGACGAGATCGACGGCCGGCGCGCGGCGGATGATTTCCTCACCTTCGGCCTGGGCGACGCAGCCGGCGACCGCGACCATGATGCGCCGGCCGTTGGCGGCCGCCGCGTCCTTCATGCGGCGAACGCGACCAAGCTCGGAATAGACTTTCTCCGCCGCTTTTTCGCGGATGTGACAGGTGTTGAGGATGACCAGATCGGCATCGTCCGCGGTTGCGGTCTCGACATAGCCCTCCGGCGCCAGGGTGTCCGCCATACGCTGCGAGTCGTAGACGTTCATCTGGCAGCCGAACGATTTGACGTAGAGTTTTTTCGCTCCGTTCATGCCGGGTGGTCGGCCTAAGCCCCTATATGTACGCGCAAATTGCGTTTAGTGGCGACGTCACCACAGCCTATGGTCTAGCCGGATTCCCGGCAAAAAGGAATTGCTTAGTCCATCGGCTGGATATTGGCGTCCTTGATCACTTTCGACCACTTGGCGATTTCCGACTTGATATAGGCATCGAGTTCCTCAGGGCTACTGCCGCCGTTGGTCATGCCGAGGTCGGCGAAGCGCTTCTTGGTGTCGTCGTCGGCCAGCGCTTTGCGTGCCGCTACGTTGAGTTTCGCCAGAACCGCTTGCGGCGTCCCGGCCGGCGCCACGATGCCCCACCACGTTTCCGCCTCGAAACCGGGCAGCGCCGACTCCGCTACCGTCGGAATGTCGGGCGCTGACGGCGAACGATGCGCGCCGGTGACCGCGAGCGCGCGCAACGTGCCGGCCTTGAGGTTTCCCATCACGGCGGAGAGGTTGGCGAACATCAGCGGGATTTGTCCGGCGAGCAGATCGTTGATCGCCGGCGCTTCGCCGCGATAGGCGACGTGCACCATCTTGATGCCGGCGACATATTGGAACAGCTCGGCCGTCATGTGCGGCGTGGTGCCGAGGCCGCCGGTGCCGAAATTGATCTTGCCCGGATTGGCCTTGGCCATGGCGATGACGTCCTTGACCGAACGCGCGGCAAACGACGGATTGACCACAAGTACCAAAGGCGAAGCACCGGTCAGCCCCACGCCGGCAAAATCTTTCGCCGGATCGAGTGTCACCTTGCGATAAAGATTCGGCGCCACCGCATAGGTGGTCTGGCTGCCCATCATCAGCGTGTAGCCGTCGGGCGCCGACTTTGCTTCGTCCTCGGCCGCGATCATGCCGCTGGCGCCGGTGCGGTTCTCGACCACGATCGACTGGCCGAGAATTTCCGACATTTTCTGCGCCATGATCCGGGCAGCGATGTCGGTGCCGCCGCCGGCGCCGAAGCCGACCAGCATCTTGATCGGCCGGTTGGGATAAGCCGCGTCCTGGGCATGCGCGGTAATTTGGCAGAGGCTCAACGCCAGCGCGGCAGTAACTGCGACCCGCAGCGATCGCGTGGCCTTCATGACATTCCCCTCCCTCGCGTTCCGAGCACCGGACGCATTTTTTAATCGTCCGAATGCATCAGCCGAGATCACGACGCAGTACCAGCGCCGAAGCTCCGTTTTGATAATAGCTCCGGCGCCGCCCGACGTCGCGGAAGCCGGCGCGGCGATACAGCGCACGCGCGGGGGCGTTGTTTTCATCGACCTCGAGAAACACCGCCCGGGTGCCGAGACCGGCTAGGCGCCGCAGATGCAGATCGAGCAGCGGCCGCGCAAAACCGCGGCCGCGTTGGCGCTGAGCGATGGCGATCGAGAGGATTTCCGCTTCGCCCGCCGCCATGCGCGACAGGATGAAGCCGATCACCGTTTTGCCCGTCATCGCCCGATGAGCGACGACGGTTTTTTCGATCAGCAGCCGGTAGACTTCGTCCTCGCCCCAGCCGCGCTGGAACGAGGCGGTGTGCAGGGCTGCGATCGCTCCGGCGTCATTCGGCCGCGCTTCAGAGAGCGTGGGCGCGGCCCGGCCGAACAGACGGGCGACGAAGCGCATCATCGGCGCGGCAGTTGCGCGGCATTTTGCGGCTGCGCATCGGGTGCGCGCAGATATTGCGGTACTGGCGGCGACTGGCCTTCCGGAATTGCGGCGCCCATCCGTGCCACCCACTCGATGTCGGGCGCGCCGCCGGCGTCGACGTGCAGCGGCTTGGCGTCGGTGACGGCAAGCCCGTCGGCGACGAGTTGCGCGGCCGAGCCGACGATGCGGGCCGGCGCCGCGGCCGCCGCGCGCACCGCTTCGTTCAGCGGCGCCAGCCGCGGACCGGTGACAGTGCGGCCGCCGGCGGCGAAGACTTGGAGATAGACGTGGGCGTGCCGCGCATCGATGGCGACGACCACCGGAGCGTGGTCGTCGTCGGCAAGATACGGCGCCGCATAAGCGGACAGCGTCGACAGGCCCACCGCCGGCTTATCGATCGCGAGCGCGATACCGCGCGCCGCCGCAATGCCGACCCGCAACCCGGTGAAACTGCCGGGTCCTGTCGTCACCACAACGCGGTCAAGATCGGGAAAGACCGTGCGCGCGTCACCCATGATCCGGCGGATGAGCGGCATCAGCGCTTCGGCATGGCCGCGCAGCATCGGCAAGCTCTCGCTCGCGATGATGCCGCCTTGCTGGGTGTCAAACACGGCCGCCGAGCAGGCCGCCAGCGCCGTATCAATCGCGAGTACGCGCATGGCGCACTTAATCGTCGCGTGCAGCGATGCCGATCACATCGGCCGGACTTCGGTGACGTCGGGCACGAAATGTTTCAGCAGGTTCTGGATGCCGTGGCGCAGCGTCGCGGTCGACGACGGGCAGCCCGAGCAGGCGCCTTTCATGTTGAGATAGACAACGCCGTCCTTGAAACCCTTGAAGGTGATATCGCCGCCGTCGTTCGCCACCGCCGGCCGCACCCGCGTCTCGATCAAATCCTTGATGGTGGCCACGGTGTCGGCATCGGCAGCATCGAAGAATTCCTCGCCGTCGCTCGATGCACCGTCGCCGCTGCCGTTGAGCAAGGGCGCGCCCGACATGAAATGTTCCATGATGGCGCCGAGGATCATCGGCTTGAGCTGCTGCCACTCGCCGGCGCTTTTGGTCACGGTGATGAAATCGGAGCCGAAGAACACGCCGCTGATGCCGGCGATGCCGAACAGCCGTTCGGCTAGCGGCGACTGCGCCGCCTGCTCGGCGTCGCGCAGGTCGAGCGTCGTGCCTTCCAGCACCGCCCGTCCGGGCAGGAATTTCAAGGTCGCCGGGTTCGGCGTCGCTTCGGTCTGGATGAACATTGTCGTTTGTCCTCAGTCACTTGGCGCCGGCCCGATGCGACCGCGCCATGACTCGTGTAACGCCACACTAGCACACTATTACGTGGCGAATTGCCTAGGAAGTTCAAGTGCGGACGCGGGCGGACAAGTTACCTAAGAGCGCACGAAACCGACGATATCCTTGACCGCCTTCATGGTTTCGCCCGCGAGTTTTTGTGCCCGGGCCGAGCCGTCCGCGAGTATGGCGTCGATCGCGGCGGGGTCGTTGAGGAGCCGCTTCATTTCCGAATTGATCGGGCTGAGTTTTGTGACGGCAAGATCGGTCAGCGCCGCCTTGAAGGTCGAGAACTGCGCGTTGCCGAATTGCTTGAGCACCCCGGCGCGGGTCGTGCCTTCGAGCGCGGCGAAAATGCCGACCAGGTTGTCGGCTTCGGGCCGGGTCTCGAGACCCTTCTCTTCGCTCGGCAGCGGTTCCGGATCGGTCTTGGCGCGGCGAACTTTCTGCGCGATGGCGTCGGCATCGTCGGTGAGATTGATGCGCGATTGGTCGGAAGGATCCGACTTCGACATTTTCTTGGTGCCGTCGCGCAGCGACATGACGCGGGTCGCTTCGCCGGTGATCAGCGGCTCCGGCTGCGGGAAGAACGCATCGCCAAAGCCCTTGTCTCTGATCGACTGGCCGAAATCGTTGTTGAATTTCTGCGCGATGTCGCGCGACAGTTCGAGGTGCTGTTTCTGGTCCTCGCCGACCGGCACGTGGGTGGCGCGATAGACCAGAATGTCGGCCGCCATCAGGGTCGGATAGGCATAAAGACCGACGGAGGCGTTCTCGCGGTCCTTGCCGGCCTTTTCCTTGAACTGCGTCATGCGATTGAGCCAGCCGAGGCGGGCGACGCAATTGAACACCCAGGCCAGCTCGGCGTGTTCCGCGACCTGGCTCTGGTTGAACACGATGTGTTTCTTGGGATCGATCCCACAGGCGATGAAGGCCGCGGTGACCTCGCGGATGGCCTTCGGCAACTCGATGGGATCCTGCCACACCGTGATCGCGTGCAGATCGACGACGCAATAGATGCAGTCGTAGCGGTCCTGCAGCTCGACGAAGCGCTTGATGGCGCCGAGATAATTGCCGAGGTGCAGATTGCCGGTGGGCTGCACGCCTGAAAATACCAGCTCTTTAAACGCCATGCGCGGTCTCCGGGGAGAGCCAGCGTCAATTGCCATGGTCCCGCCTTGCCCTGCAAGGCCCGGCCGTTATAGTGCCGCGTCCCAGCGCGAGATTTCTCATGGTTTCAGCCCGTTACGACGTTCTCGGCATCGGAAATGCGATCGTCGATGTGATCGCCCGCACCGAGGAAAGCTTCCTGGTCAAACAGGGCATGAACAAAGGCACCATGGCGCTGATCGACGAGGGGCGCGCCGAAGAGATTTACGATGCGATGGGTCCGGCGGTCGAAATCTCCGGCGGCTCGGCGGCCAACACCATCGTCGGGCTTTCGAGCCTCGGCGCGCGCGGCGCGTTCGTCGGCAAGGTCAAGGACGATGAGCTCGGCCGCGCCTTCAGCCACGATATCCGCGCCGCCGGCGTGGCGTTCGCGACGCCGCCGGCGTCCGACGGCGCCTCGACCGGGCGCTGCTATGTGCTGGTGACGCCCGACGGCGAGCGCACCATGAACACGTTCCTCGGCGCCGCCCAGGATCTGCATCCCGCCGATATCGATGCCGACATGGTCGCTGCGACCCAGATCATCTACCTCGAAGGCTATCTGTGGGATCCGAAGAACGCCAAGGATGCGTTTCTCAAGGCGGCAAAAATCGCGCACGCTGCGGAGCGCACCGTGGCGCTGTCGCTGTCGGACGCGTTTTGTGTCGACCGCTGGCGCGACGAGTTTTTGCAATTGATGCGCTCGCGCACCGTCGATCTCATCTTCGCCAACGAGGCCGAGTTGGCGAGCCTTTATCAAACGTCCGATTTCGATACCGCGATCAAGGCGCTGCGCGCCGACATCGATGCCGCGGTGGTCACGCGCAGCGAAAAGGGTTGCCTGGTGATCGGCCCCGACGGCATCGAGGCGGTGCCGGCTTTTCCGGTCGAGCGTGTCGTCGATACCACCGGCGCCGGCGATCTGTTCGCCGCCGGATTCCTTTCCGGCCTCGCCCGCGGTGCCGATGATCGCACCTGCGGCCGCCTCGGCGCGCTGGCCGCGGGCGAAGTGATCCAGCATATCGGCGCGCGCCCGGAAACCTCGCTCAAAGACCTCGCCAGCGACAGCGGCTTGTCGGATTGAAGGCCGATTATCGCGGCGGCGCCGCTCGCGGTAACCAATTGCTAACGATAATTCGTTAACGACGGATCAACCGCTGGGCGGAGGATCCGATATGGGCGAGCGCGCGGACGAACCCGACAAGATCGAGAAACCCGAAACGTCGAATTCGCCTGCCGGCGAGTCTTCCGCGGGTACGGGTGACTCGACCGAGCACAAATTGCCCGTCGTATGGTCGCCAAAGCTCGATGCCGGAGCCGGCATCGAGGATGAATTTTTTGATACTGACGCCGCACCGCCGCCGAACGACGAAGCGGCGTATGGCGAAGCGGCAAAAGAAGAACCTGGCGCGACGGCCGCTCCCGCGATGCAACCGCGCTCATGGCGTTTTGCGATGCTCGCGGCAACGATCGCACTGGCCGCGGCCGTCGGTTCGTTCGTCGGATCGTTGACCGGTGCCGGCATCGGCCGGCTCGTGCCCGAAGCGGCCCCGATCACGAATACGGCGGATGCGGGCAGCGTCTTGCGCGCGCTGAAATCCCAAGTCGCGGAACTTTCCGCCATGAAATCCAATCTCGACGGTTCGATCCGCAACGCCAATACCCAATTCGTCGCGATTGCCGAACGACTCGATCGGGTGGAGCGCGCGGCGACCAATCCAGCGGCGCAACTCGCCCACATTGCCGACGCCGTCGACCGGCTCAATAAAATCAACGCCGCGCCGGAGACCACGAGTTCGATTACGCCCATGACCATTGCGCCCGGAACCGCGTCGCCGGTTGATCCGAAGATTACCGACCGGCTCGTCGAAGATTGGGTCGTGCAGGACGTCCATGGCGACCGTGCGCTGGTCGAAGGCCGCAACGGCAGCCTGTTTGAGGTCGGCGCCGGCAGCATCCTGCCCGGTGTCGGCAGGGTCGAGGCGGTGAAGCGGCAGGACGGCCAATGGGTCGTCGTCACCGCGCGGGGCTTGATCACTTCGGGCCGTTGATCTTCGGTCGCCGATCTTGGGCCGCGGCCTGCCGGCCGTCATAGTTTGACGCCGCATTCCGTGGCAAATTCTCCCTGCTGACTGCGCTGCGGTCGCGGAGGGGAGGCGTTGCAGCGATGCGGTTAAGTCTTCTTGCCGGCATCCGTGGCGTCGTTGCCGTGGCGCTTTTAGGTTTTGCGTTTCCCGCTATCGCCTTTGCGCAGGCGGGCGAGCAGCCCGCGCTGAAACCGGCACCGCCGCCGGACATGACGCAGAATTGTCCCGGCCTGGTCGCGGCCGGTCGGCCGCGCGTCATTCCCGCCGCGTTCGATCTTGCCGCGCTCAATGCCGACCAGGTGCGGCTCACTTTCATCGGCCACGCCACGTTCCTGATCGAGAGCCCGCAGCTGGTGCGGATCGCGACCGACTACAACGACTATGTGCGGCCGCCCGTTCTGCCCGACATCGTCACCATGAACCACGCCCACGACACCCACTTCACCGACCATCCCGATCCGGCGATCAAATACGTGCTGCGCGGTTGGGGGCCGAGCGAGAGCGAGCCGGCGGTCTGGGACGTAAAATATCGCGACGTGCGCGTGCGCAACGTGCCGACCAATATCCGCAGCTTCGGCGGCGGCACCGAGCGCTACGGCAATTCGATCTTCGTCTTCGAGATCGCCAATCTGTGCATCGCCCATCTCGGCCATCTGCACCACACGCTGTCGCAGCAGCAGCTCAACGAGATCGGCCGGGTCGACGTGGTGATGGCCCCAGTCGACGGCAGCTACACGCTTGATCTCGACGGCATGATGGAGGTGCTGACCGCGCTGAAAGCGCAAATCATCATCCCAATGCACTTTTTCAGTCCGTACACGCTGGCGCGCTTCCTCGACCGGGCGCGCCAGCTTTGGCCGGTCGAGCAGGCGGAAATCCCTTCCGTTTTGCTGTCGAAATCGACATTGCCGGAGAGCCCGAAGGTCTTGGTGCTGCCGGGGCATTGACGCTAGGATCGGCGAAGCAACGAGGACATCGTCGATGCTGAGCGCCGAACAGAACGATCTCATCACCCGCACCGCGTCCGGTACCGCTGCCGGCGATCTGATGCGCTGCTACTGGCAGCCCGCCGCGCTGATCGATGAGCTCGCCGGCAACCGGCCCGTAAAACCAGTGCGGCTCCTCGGCGAAGACCTGGTCGCCTTCAAGGACGACAAGGGCCGCTACGGCCTGATCGGGCGGCATTGCCCGCATCGCGGCACCGATCTGGCCTATGGCCGGCTCGAAGACGGCGGCCTGCGCTGCGCCTTTCACGGCTGGCTGTTCGACGTCAACGGCAAATGCCTGCAGACGCCCGCCGAGCCGGACAACAGCAATCTGTGCGCCAATATCAAGCAAAAATCTTATCCGGTGGTGGAGAAGAGCGGCATCCTGTGGGCCTATCTCGGCCCCGGCGAGCCGCCGGCGTTTCCGCAATTCGACTGCTTCGTCGCGCCGTCGACCCACACCTTCGCCTTCAAGGGCATGATCGATTGCAACTGGCTGCAGTCGCTCGAAGTCGGCATCGATCCGGTGCACACCTCGTTCCTGCATCGCTTCTTCGAGGACGAGGATCCGGACAAAGGCTACGGCCGGATGTTCCGCGACACGTCTAAAGATTCCGACATGCCGATGACAAAAATCATGCGCGAATTTCCGCGGCCGCGCATCGAGGTCGAGCCGACCGATTACGGCTTCCGGCTGATCACACTGCGCCAGATTTCGGACGCCAACGCCCATGTACGCGTGACCAACCTGATTTTCCCCAACGCCTTCATCATTCCGATGAGCCGCGAGATGACGATCTCGCAATGGCACGTGCCGATCGACGACGTGCGGCACTACTGGTACGCGATCTTCACGTCGTTCGGCGCGCCGGTGAACAAGGACGAGATGCGCCGCCAGCGTCTCGAGCTCTACGAATTGCCCGATTACGTGCCGCGCAAGAACAAGAGCAACGACTACGGTTTTGACGCCCACGAGCAGGAGCATGCGACCTTTACCGGCATGGGCGCCGACATCAACGTGCACGACCAATGGGCCTGCGAATCCATGGGCGCCATCCAGGACCGCACATCGGAGCATCTCGGCACGTCCGACAAGGCGATCAGCGCGTATCGGCGCCTGCTGCGCCAAGCGCTCGATCAATCCGGCAACGGCGGCAAGCCGATGATGGTGCTCGATGCCGCGGCGGCGGCGAAGATCACCGGCCCGGCCTGCGTCGACGGCATCGGTGCTGCCGGCGACTGGCAGGGCTATTGGCAGCGCACCGACGCCAGCCGGCAAGAGACCAAAAGCTGGGCCAACGGGCACTGAATGGCCCGACGACCTGCGGCGACGAGTTTTGTCGAGCGGCACGGCCTATGGACCGGCGAACAAGCGCGCGCCGCCAAGGCGGCAGTGCAGGCGATCAAGAAACGCAAGCTCGAGCTGGTGCGGTTCTCGTTCGCCGACCAGCACGGCGTGCTGCGTGGCAAGACGGTGCTGGCCGAGGACGCTCCGGGTCTGATGCAAGCCGGCGTCACCATGACCACGACGCTGCTCGCCAAGGACACCGCGCACAAGACCGCTTTTCCGGTGTTCACGCCCGGCGGCGGCTTCGACATGGCGGAAATGCAGGGCGCCGGCGATTTCGTCATGGTGCCCGACCCGGCGACGTTTCAAGTTCTGCCGTGGGCGCCGAATACCGGCTGGTTCCTGTGCGATATGTTTTTCCCAAACGGCAAGCCGGTGCCGTTCTCGACGCGGCAGATTCTTCGCGACGCGCTGGCGCGGCTCAAGACCGCGGGCTTCGATTACCTCGCCGGCCTGGAAGTCGAATTCCATCTGTTCAAGCTGGAGAATCCGCGGCTGACGCCGGAGGACGCCACTTGGCCGCCGCGGGCGCCCGAGGTGAGCCTGCTCAACCAGGGCTACCAGTATCTCACCGAAAGCCGCTTCGATCAGATCGACGCGGCACTCGAGCCGATCCGCCGCGGCATCGCCGCCCTCGGCATGCCGCTGCGCTCGGTGGAAGTCGAGCTGGGGCCCAGCCAGTGCGAATTCACCTTCCGCCCGCAGCGCGGCCTCGACGCCGCCGACACCATGATCCTGTTCCGCGCCGCCATCAAACAGATCGCACGGCGCCACGGGTTGCTGGCAAGCTTCATGTGCCGGCCGGCGCAGCCAAATCTGTTTTCCTCGGGCTGGCACCTGCACCAGTCGCTGATCGAGCGCAAACGCGGCAGCAACGCGTTTGCCGGCAACGCACGCGAGGGGCTCTCCGCAACCGGCCTGCATTTCCTCGCCGGCCTCCTGACCCACGCCCACGCCGGCGCGGCGTTCTCCACCCCGACCATCAACGGCTACAAACGCTACCGCGCCTATACGTTGGCGCCCGACCGCGCCATCTGGGCGCGCGACAATCGCGGCGTCATGGTGCGCGTGCTCGGCCAACCCGGCGATCCGGCAACGCACCTGGAAAACCGGATCGGCGAGCCGGCGGCGAACCCGTATCTCTACATGGCGGCGCAGATCTACGCCGGCCTCGATGGCATGGCGCAAAAGCGCGATCCTGGGCCTTCGGCGGATACGCCATATGAGGCCAAGGCGCAGCTTTTGCCGAAAGATCTCGGCGAAGCGCTAGTCGCGCTGCGGGCGAGCGAGGTGTTTCGAAAAGCTTTCGGCGAAGCCTTCGTGGACTATTACGTCCACATCAAGGAGGCCGAACTGGCGCGCTTCAAAGCCGAGGCCAGCGGCGGCGAAGTCACCGCCTGGGAGCAGAACGAGTATTTCGATTTGTTCTGAGGGAAACGCCTACACATCCACGCTGGCGACCAGCGCGTTGGCTTCGATGAAGATGCGCCGCGGCTCGACCTTGTCGCCCATCAGCTCGTCGAAGATCGTATTGGCCTCGTCGATCTCCTTGACGTTCACCTGCAGCATGGTGCGGGCGTTGGTGTCCAGCGTGGTTTCCCACAATTGCTGCGGGTTCATTTCGCCCAGCCCTTTGTAGCGTTGCAGCGCGATGCCTTTGCGGCCGGCCGCCATCACCGCTTCGAACAGGCTGACGGGGCCATGAATGGGCGTCTCTTCGTCCTTTCTGCGCAGCATGGCCGGCGGGGTCGGGCGCGGGAAGACTTTCTGCAGCGACGGCGCAAACTCGTCGAGCTTGCGCGCATCGGCGGAGCCGAGCAGCGCCTGATCGATCACGGTGACCTCTTTGACGCCGCGCACCGTGCGCTCGAACTGGAAGCCTGAGCCTTCGGTGAATTGGCCTTGCCAGCCGCGTTCGGTTTCCTCCGACAGCGCGTCGAGCCGCTTGGCGATGTAGGGCACCGCGGCCATGGCCTTCTGCGGATCGCCGAAAATGTCGCGATTGAGCACGCTCATGATCGCCGCCTGTTCGACGACTTGGCGATTGTACCGGCTGTGCAGGCCGCGCAGCAGATTGCGGATCGAGCGGGCGTCCTCGACGAGCTGGCGCAGATCGTTGCCGGCGCGCACTTCGCCCGATGACAGCCGCAGTGACGTGTCTTCGAGCCCGGTGTCGATCAGGTAATTCTCCAGCGCGTGCTCGTCCTTCAAATATTGCTCGGACTTGCCGCGCGAGACTTTGTAGAGCGGCGGCTGGGCGATGTAGAGATGGCCGCGGTCGATGATGTCGCGCATCTGCCGGTAGAAGAACGTCAGCAGCAAGGTGCGGATATGGGCGCCGTCGACGTCGGCGTCGGTCATGATGATGATCTTGTGGTAGCGCAGCTTGTCGGCGGTGAATTCGTCGGCGCCGATGCCGGTGCCGAGCGCGGTGATCAGGGTGCCGATCTGCTCGGACGACAGCATCTTGTCCATGCGCGCGCGCTCGACATTCAAAATCTTGCCGCGCAACGGCAGCACCGCCTGGAATTCGCGGTTGCGGCCCTGCTTGGCGCTGCCGCCGGCGCTGTCGCCCTCGACGATGAACAGCTCGGACTTTGCCGGATCGCGCTCCTGACAGTCGGCGAGCTTGCCGGGCAGCGAGGTAATGCCGAGCGCGCTCTTGCGCGTCATCTCGCGCGCTTTTCGCGCGGCTTCGCGGGCTGCCGCCGCCTGGATCACCTTGCCGACGACGATCTTGGCCTCGCTCGGATGCTCCTCCAGCCACGCCTTGAGCATGTCGTTGATGGCGCCTTCGACCGCGGGCCGCACCTCGGACGAAACCAGCTTGTCCTTGGTCTGGGACGAGAATTTTGGGTCCGCCACCTTGATGGAGAGCACCGCCGTCAAGCCTTCGCGGCAATCGTCGCCGGTGAGCGCGACCTTCTCCTTGCGCGCGGCGCCGCCGGATTCGGCATAGCCGGTAATCTGGCGCGTCAGCGCGCCGCGGAAGCCGGCCAGGTGCGTGCCGCCGTCGCGCTGCGGAATGTTGTTGGTAAAGCACAGTACGCTCTCGTGGTAGCCGTCGTTCCACCACATCGCGCAGTCGACGGCGACGCCGTCGCGCTCGGCCTTGATGACGATCGGCTGCGGCACCAGGGGCGTCTTGTTGCGGTCGAGATATTTGACGAAGGCCTCGACGCCGCCCTCGTAACGCATCTCCTCGCGCTTCTCGACGGCGTGGCGCATGTCGGACAGCACGATGGTGACGCCGGAATTGAGGAAGGCGAGCTCGCGCAGCCGGTGTTCCAGCGTGGCGAAATCGAACTCCGTCATGGTGAAGGTTTTCTTCGACGGCAGGAACGTCACTTCGGTGCCGCGCTTGTCGTGCGCGGCGCCGACCACGGCGAGCGGAGCGACCGCGTCGCCGTCGCGGAACTCCATGAAATGCGCCTGGCCGTCGCGCCAGATCGTGAGCTTCAGCGAACTCGACAGAGCATTGACCACCGAAACGCCAACGCCGTGCAGGCCGCCGGAAACCTTGTAGGAATTCTGGTCGAATTTTCCGCCGGCGTGGAGCTGGGTCATGATGACCTCGGCGGCAGAAATGCCTTCACCCTTGTGGATGTCGACTGGGATGCCGCGGCCGTCATCGCGCACGGTGCAGGAGCCATCGGGATTAAGCGTGACCACGACGTCCTTGGCGAAGCCTGCAAGCGCCTCGTCGATGGCGTTGTCGACGACCTCGTAGACCATGTGATGCAGGCCCGAGCCGTCGTCGGTGTCGCCGATATACATGCCCGGCCGCTTGCGCACGGCATCGAGACCCTTGAGCACCTTGATCGATTCGGCGTCGTAATCGGAGGGCGCAGCAGGGGTCGGTTTACGGGCGGGTTCGGCCATGCCAGGGAACTCTCAGATGGGCTTGCGGATGAGCTTTCGAATCGCTTGCGAAAAGCACGAAAGAATCGCTTTTCGTTGTACACGAAAACGGGGTTGGATACAGCACAAAGTGGATGCCGGTAAGATATTGTCAAATCGCCATTTTTCAAGGATTTCGCGTGGCGATTCTGGGGCTCGAATCGGGGCTTGAAAATAGCCGTCGCGGCGGCGGTAAAATGGCGGTGTGGGGGTGCTCTTTTACGGCGTCAAACCGTCGCCCCGAAACTGTCTGCAGTTTGCGACCAGGCGCTTCAATTGGGATCAGGCGCGCACGTACCGGCGCTGCGGCTTGGTGGGCAAAAGGTGGCGCTCGGCCGGCTGATAATCGGGAACCGGACGCTGGAAACAGTTCAGCGCAGCGGTCCAAAGTTCCACACGATCCAAATCCTCGTGCAGGCGCTCAATCGCCTTGGCGAGATTGCGAACGATCTGGTCTTCTGCCGGTCCCGGCATGGTATTGGGCCCTGTCTCGCAATCGACGTTTCTGCTCCCGTGATATTAAGAGGACTCCTCGCACTCTGGTTCCGGTGCTGCCCCCTGCGCATAACAGATTGGCAAACAAATCTTTGTGGAACCGCTTTAAGTTCCAGAGTCAGATATTCGGCCTCCGCGGTTCCAACCGGCCGGAAGCCACTTCGATGATCATCGCGTCATCGCCAACTTCGACAAAAAGCGCTGGATCCGCGCCCGTCATCCAAACCTGGCCGCCGAGCTGCGCGAGCTCGACATGCAGTGCGGCGCGCCGGGCGGGGTCGAGATGCGCGACGATTTCGTCGAGCAGCAGGATCGGAGCAAAACCCGTCATCTCGGCGATCAAACGCCCATGGGCGAGGACGAGGCCGATGAGCAGCGCTTTCTGCTCGCCGGTGGAAGCGTCCGCGGCGGCGATGCCCTTGTGCGCGTAGGTCACCTTGAGATCGGTCAGATGAGGGCCGTCGCTGGTCCGGCCCGCGGCGGCGTCGCGGGCGCGATTGTCGCGCAGTACGGCGCGATAGCGTGCCTCGATCTCGATAGCCGGGTGCTCGGGGATCAACTTTTCCATCCAGCCATCGAGCGCGATCTCAGCCGGCGGAAAGGCTGAGCCTTTGCGGCTTGCCAGCACGGCGTCGAGCCGACGCACGGTCTCGACGCGCTGTCCGGCGACCGCGACGGCGAGTTCCGCGGTCTCGTGCTCGACGGCGTCCAGCCAATGGGCATCGGGTCGTGCTTCCTCCAGCAGGCGGTTGCGCGAACGCAGCGAGCGCTCGAGCGCGTTGACCCTGCTGCCGTGTTCGGCATCGACCGCGAGCGCGAGCCGGTCGAGAAAGCGCCGGCGCTCCGACGGGGCACCGACGAATAGCGTGTCCATGGCCGGCACCAGCCACACCACGCGCAGATGATCGGCGAAGGCCGCGGCCGAGCCCACAGACTCCCGGTCGATCCGGCATTTGCGCAAGACCGCTGCGCCGTCCTCGAGCGGCCGCTCGATGCCGGTACCCAAGGTGGCGAGGCCCAGGGCGCCTTCGATTTCGGCTGAGACCGCCCACGAACCGTCGCCCTCGCTGAACGCCACCTCGTCGAGATTGGCGCGGCGCAACCCGCGACCCGGCGCGAAGAAGGAAATCGCCTCGATCAAATTGGTCTTGCCGGCGCCGTTCGGCCCGACCAGCACGATGGTCTTCGCGCCGGTTTCAAGCGAAGCCGCGTGATAGTTGCGGTAATTGTTGAGCGTGAGTTTCAGGATCATCAGTAATCAGTGGTCAGCAATCGGAATCCCAGCGACCAAGATAAGCTTGATAGCCCGAATTCCAAACTTTCTGATCACTGATGACTGATTACTGATCCCTACACTCTCATCGGCATCAGCACATAGAGCGCGCCGTGCGGATCCTTGTCCTGGATCAGGGTCGGCGATCCAGGATCGGCGAGCTTCAGCACGGCGGCTTCGCTCTCGATCTGTGCGGCAATATCGAGCAGGTAGCGCGAATTGAAGCCGATATCGATCGGGTCGGACGCGTATTCGACCTCGAGCTCCTCGTTGGCGCTGCCGGAATCCGGATTGGTCACGGACAACAGCAGCTTGCCGCCGGTGATCGACAGCTTGACGGCGCGGCCGCGCTCGCTCGAAACCGTGGAGACGCGATCGACCGCGGCTTCGAACTCTTTCTTGTCGACCACCAGCTCCTTGTCGTTAGCGAGCGGAATGACGCGGGCGTAATCGGGGAACGTGCCGTCGATCAGCTTCGAGGTCAGGATGGCGTCGCCGATGGTGAAGCGAATTTTTCCAGACGACAGCTCGATCGCGACCTCGGCTTCATTGTCCTCCATCAAGCGCTGCACTTCGCTCACCGTCTTGCGCGGCACGATGATGCCGGGCATGCCGACGGCGCCCTTGGGCAATTCAAGCTCCATCTGCGCCAGCCGATGGCCGTCGGTCGCCACCGCGCGCAGCGTCTGCGCCTTGGCTGAGCCTGCGGCGTGCAGATAAATGCCGTTGAGGTAGTAGCGCGTCTCCTCGGTCGAGATGGCGAACTGGGTCTTGTCGATCAGGCGCTTGAGGTCGGAGGCCTTGAGCGTGAATTTGTGCGTCATCTCGCCCGGCGCGAGATCGGGGAAATCGCTCTCCGGCAGCGTTTGTAAGGTGAAGCGCGAACGGCCGGCACGGATCGCCAGCGCCGCGCGATCGCCGGACGATTCCAGAACGATCTGCGCGCCCTCGGGCAGCTTGCGCACGATGTCGAAGAACATGTGCGCGGGTACCGTGGTCGAGCCGCCGGGCCCGACCTCGGCCGCGATCGTGTCGGTCACTTCGACGTCGAGGTCGGTGGCCTTCAGGCTGAGCTTCGAGCGATCGGCGCGCAGCAGCACGTTGGCGAGGATTGGAATGGTATTGCGGCGCTCGACCACGCGGTGGACATGGCCCAGCGACTTCAACAATTCGGAACGCTCAACGGTGATCTTCATCGCGAAATCCGTTCACGCGCCGGTTGACGGGCGGATGACAAAAGTGACCCTGCGGAGGGCGTTGCGCAAGGCCGGCCCGCCCCCGACCCGGCCTTTTCCCTGCCTTTCACCCTTTTTGCAGGCGATACCCATCAGTCCTGAAGCTGGCGCTTGAGCCCCTCAATCTCTTCGGCGAAGGTGGTGTCGTTGCCGGCCAGCGCCTCGATCTTGCGCACGGCATGCAGCACGGTGGTGTGGTCGCGGCCGCCGAACCGGCGCCCAATCTCGGGCAGTGAGCGCAGTGTCAGGATTTTGGCGAGGTACATCGCCACCTGCCGCGGACGTACCACGTTGGCGGTGCGCCGGGACGACAAAAGATCGGCGCGGCTGACATTGTACTGGCGAGCGACGACGCGCTGGATGTCCTCGATCCGCACCCGCTTCGGTTCCTGCGGGCGGATCAGGTCGCGCATCTCGCGCTCGGCCATTTCAAGGGTCACCAGCTGGCCGCTGAGCTTGTTGTGGGCGAGCAGCCGATTGACGGCGCCCTCAAGATCGCGGCCGTTATGGGTCACCGCCTTGGCGATGAAGGCGAGCACCGGCGCCGGCACTTCGAAGCCGGGATGATAGAGGCGGGCGGCGGCGATCCGGCTCTTGAGGATTTCGAGCCGCAATTCTTCGCCGAGCGAACCGATCTCCACCACCAGCCCGCCGGCGAGCCGGGAGCGAACCCGATCATCAAGGCTTTCGAGGTCCGCCGGCGGACGATCGCTGGCAATCACGACCTGGCGGCCGGCGTCAATGAGCGTGTTGAGCGTGTGGCAGAACTCAGCCTGGGTCGAGCGGCCTTGGAGGAATTGCAGATCGTCGATTACCAGCACGTCGATGGCGCGCACGGCTTCCTTGAAGGCTAGCGTCGTCTGGGTCTTCAACGCCGACACAAAGCCGTACATGAAGCGCTCTGCGGTCAGATAGAGGATTTTGCGATCGGCGCCGTTGCCGGCCCAGGTGATCGCCTGCAGCAGGTGGGTTTTGCCTAAGCCCACGGCGGCGTGGATGTAGAGCGGGTTGAACATCAGCTGTTCGCCACGCCGGCTGGTCGCGACTTGCTTTGCCGCGGCGTGCGCCAGCGTGTTCGAGCGGCCGACGATGAAATTCTCGAAGGTCAGACGCGGATCGAGCGGCGAGCCGCCGAGCGCTTCGTGCACGCTCATGAACGGCGCGCTGGCGCGGCTTTCGACGCCGTCCATGGTTTCGCGCAGCTCGCGCGACAACGCCGCCGGTTCTGCGGGCTTGGGCTTCGTCACTGGCGGCCGGATTGCCGCGGAACGAACGCTCAGCTCCAAGCGGGTGATGGTGGCGTCCTCGGCCTGCCATCTGGCGAGCACGTGCTCGCTGTAATGCGCCTGAATCCAGGTCCGCAGGAAACGCGTCGGCACCGACAGCCGCACCGTGCCATTGTCCGCGGTGTCCAGCTCCATGCGGCCGAACCAGCTGGTGAAGACATCCTCGCCGAGTTGTTTACGGAGCTGGTCCTTGACCCGCTGCCAGCGCTCCCGGTCGGTGCTCGTCATTTTGGCCTGCTACTTTTCTTCGAAGGTTAGAGTTCAACCGAGCAACTCAGGCGAGGCAGGCCCCACCATGCCGGAAACGGGCGGACACAACTCACATACTGAGAGGGTGATGCGCGGCGGGCGGAACCTATCGATCGCAGCCGCCGATCGGTGAAGGGCAGGTTCAGCCGCTTGGCTTGGTGGTGCCGGGCTGAAATGTGAATACAAAAGGCCAACGGACTTCGGGCCAACAGACTCTGGGCCAAAAGACTCTCGGCAAAGACGTGCCCGCTGCCGATTCCAATGGTTGGATTGTCGCCATCATGCCCCCACCTCCACCGCTCCCAGTCCGATGGTTGTCACTGAATGCCGCGCAGGACGTTTTGCGCGACCGTCAGAAGCTGCCTGCGTGTTTCACCTGCTTTATAACGCTCATAAGCAGGTTTTCTCGTTGAGAATTCTCGACTATGGTGGCGTCAGAACCGCACGCAGTTGGACACAGCTCTCCCGCACCCATTTTTTTCGATGAGTTTACAGTCAACCCGTTTGTGATGACCTTCGAAACCGAAGGGAATAAAAAGGTAGCACGCAGTTCTCGGCTCGCAATAGAAAAAACCGCGCCAACATTGGACTTCTACCGAGGCGCGGGCTGGACTGCGTTGCCGATGACTCCCACAAGACATTGACTCAACGGGCTGATTACAGTTCGATGACAGCCCAAATCAGCCCAAAAACGAGCGCGACCAAACAACGGATCAAATAAGACTCGACTCGGCGGAATCGGGGATGACTCCAACCCCCGAAATTCATGTGCCCGATAAGCCTTTCATCATACAACAATTCTCGTTTTCGAATTTTTAGGGTAACCCTCGCGGCAAGCGCGCGGAGCAAATAAAAAACGATGCGGCGGACGCGCGCAAAAAGCGCAGATGGCTTTTGCGGCCATTTTCATGGGCTTAAGTGACGATTCTGCAACAGTTTGGTGGCAATCCACGGCGAATCGCGCGTGAATTGAGAATGATCGCTGTCCGGAACGTCTACAAAATGTCGGGTGCCGAGCGCCGACCCGCCAACTTCGGAACGTTGTCCGGCGTTGCGCTTCAGGCGCCGCGCGCTGACCCCACTACCCTAACGGCTATTTGCCGAGCTTGGCAATGCGGTGGGCGAGCCGCGAGACTTTGCGGCGGGCGGCGTTGCGATGGACGATGCCGGTGCGCGCTGCACGCACGAGAGCCGGCTCGGCTTCAGCCATGGCGGCGACGGCCGCAGGGCGGTCGCCGGCCGTGATCGCCTCTTCGACCTTGCGCACCGCGCTGCGCATGCGGGTACGCCGCGACTTGTTGATCACGGTGCGGCGGGCGATTTGGCGGGCGGCTTTCTTGGCAGACTTTGTATTAGCCATGGCGTATCGGACGTGGACCTATTGAGGACGTGGACCTGTCGATTCAGTGTATCTTGAGGAAGCGCAGGCCAAACGCCTGACGCCTTGGGTCGCGCTTATAGGGGGATGGGGCGGCGGCGTCAACGCAGGGCTATTTCCTCTGCTATGCCACGCGCTTGGCGCGCACCGCGTCGTAGCCGGCAATGACAGCAGCGCGGTCGGCCGCCGGGAAGGCTGCGAGCGGTGGCGCCATGCGGGCCCATTGCGGCTCGTCATGAATATGGGCGACCAGCGCCTTGATGCCGGACACCAGCGCCTTGCCGTCGAACAGCTTGCGGATGGCGACCGCTTCGCCGAGCGCCGCGGCGTCGCCCGAGCGATAGGCGCGGGCGCACAGATCGGCATTGAGATTGGCGGTCGCCGAGATACAGCCGGCGAACGGGCCGGACCGGGCTTCCGGCAGCGCCGCCTCGGTCGAGGGGAACACCTTGAAGCGCGGCGAGACGCTGGCCGCCTCGCGGGCGTAGGCCATATCGCCGGACGAATCCTTCAAGCCGACGATACGCTCGCCGTAGCCGTCGAGCAGGCGCCGGATCAACGCGACATGCCAGTGCAGGCCCGACTGGGCCGGGAAATGATAGAGGTAGATCGGGATCGGGCGCGCCGTGGTGGCGGTGACGACGGCGTCGATATAGGCGACCAGGCCATCATCGGGCACGCCTTTGTAATAGAACGGCGGCAGCACCAGCGCGCCGGCAAAGCCAAGCTCGGCGGCATGCCTGGTCAGCGCGATGGCGTCGGCCAGCGCGGCGGCGCCGGTGCCGACCATCATACGGTCGAGCGGCAGACCGCTTGCCGCATAAGCGCTCATGACGCGCTTGCGCTGCTCCAGCGAGAACGAGGTTGCTTCGCCGGTGGTACCCAAGACGTTGAGCCCGTCGCAGCCGTTGGCGAGCAGGAAGCGGGCCAGCGCGGTCGAACGCGCGCTGTCGGGTTCGCCCTTGTCGTCGATCGCGGTGGTGATGGCAGCGATCACGCCGCTAAGCGTCTTTGTCGTCGTCATGGCTACTCCATACCCCGCCTTTTTAACGGTCGGGGTCGTTCCGGTCGATAGACAATCGGCCTATGATCGCCGGCCGTTGCCGCGAAAATTTTGGCCGGTCCGGAGTCGAAAATGCACGAGGTCACCAGCGATCATTGGCACGAACCCGAAGGGCTCAAGAATGCCGGCGTCGGCGCCTGGCAGCGGCCCAACACGCCCTATGACAACTTCATGGAGGCGCAAGGCATTCCGATCTTCCGCGGTATCGGCGTACGCCGCGTGCAGGACATGCCGCTCAAACCATGGCCGCGCATGGGCGGCCGCGGCACCTTCATCCAGCTCTACGGCACCGAGGGAAAATGGGGCTGTTACGTGGTCGAGGTGCCGGGCGCCGGCGCGCTCAGCCCCGAAAAGCACATGTACGAGGAGATCATGGTGGTGGTCGAAGGCCGCGGCACCACCGAGATCTGGGCCGACGGCCAATCGAAACCGCACACATTCGAGTGGCAGCGCGGCTCGATGTTCTCGATCCCGCTCAACACCAATCACCGCATCGTCAACGCGGCGTCGTCGCCGGCGCTCATTCTGGTCGCGAGCTCCGCGCCCAACGTGATGAACGTTTTTCGCGATACCGACTGGATCTTCAATTGTCCGGTCGCCTTTCCATCGCGTTTCGACGGCAGCCAGGACTTCTTCAAGCCCAAGGACGACATCGTGCCCGATCCGCTGCGCGGCCTGGCGCTGCGCAAAAGCAATTTCATCCCCGACATCATGAATGCCGATCTCTATCTCGATAATCGCCGTTCACCGGGCTATACGCGGGTCGAGCCGCATATGGCCAACAACGTGTTCTACGGCTTTGTCGGCGAGCACCGCACTGGGCGCTATTCCAAGGCGCACGCCCATATGTCGGCGGCGGTTCTGGTCTGCCTCAAGGGCAAGGGCTACACCTATACGTGGCCGCGCTCCGACGGCATGACGCCGTGGCGGGACGGCAAGACGCAAAACATCTACCGGCAGGATTACGAGCCGGTCGGTCTCGTCACCGCCGCCCCCTACGGCGGCGACTGGTTCCACGCCCATTTCGGCATCAGCAAGGAGCCGCTGCGCCTGATCGGCTGGTACGGTCCCAACAATCACCGCAAAGACAAGCCCGGCGTGCCCGGCGAGAAGGATACCGACGAGGGTGCGATCGACGTCACCGAGGGCGGCACCGCCATTCCGTATTGGCTCGAGGACCCATTCCTGCGCCGGGAATACGAGGAGACGCTCAAGAGAGAAGGCGTCACATCGCAAATGGGCGAAGAACTGTACCGCCCGCCCGCGGGCGATCGCGCGGCGGCCGTTGCGTGACGCCGCGCCGGCGCGGCGGCTGGGTGCAATGCCTCACGCTGGCCGGCGCTGCGATTTTTTTCGCCGGCGCGGTTCGCGCTGACGACATTGCGGCTTTTTATTCCGACAAGACGTTGAAGATCGTCGTCGGTCTGCCGCCCGGCGGCGGGGCGGACGCCTATGCGCGGCTGGCGCAGCGCCATCTGCCCCGCCACCTGGCTGGCGCGCCGTCGATCGTCGTCCAGAATGTGCCGGGTGCCGGCAGCCTCAAATCCGTCGTCTATCTCGACGCGCAGCCCGACGACGGCACCGTACTGGCCACCTTCAGTTCGGGTCTCTTGACCGAGGCGCTGACGTCGCCCGAGCGCGTCAAAATCGATTTCCGCAATTACGCCTGGATAGGCAATGTCAGTGAGGACGTCCGCGTCTGCTATCTTTGGCATGCCGCCGGTGTGCGCAACTGGCAGGATTTTGCCGCGCGCAAGGAGGTCGTGTTCGCGGCGTCGGCCGCCGGCACCGCCGGCAATGTCGATATCGCCGTGCTGCGCGAGCTGCTCGGCATCAAGGTGCGGCAGGTCGACGGCTATTCCGGCAGCGCCGACAAAAGGCTCGCGGTCGAGAAGGGCGAGGTCGATGGCGATTGCGGCGGTTGGACCGCCATGCCGCAGGATTGGCTGCGCGACGGCAAGATCGATGTGATCGTGCGGCTGTCGCCGACATTGCTGCCGGATATGGACGCGAAAATTCCGTTCGCGGGCGATCTGCTCAATAGCCAGCGTGATCGCGAAATTTTTAATTTCCTCATCGCGCCGGAAAAGCTCGGCCGTCCGTTCATGATGTCGGGGCGGGTGCCGGCGGAGCGTGTCGCGGCGCTGCGCCAGGCGTTCGGCGCCATGGTCGCCGATCCGGCGTTCCGCAGCGAAGCGGCAAAACTGCGTCTCACCGTCACACCCATGAGCGGCGAAGACGTTGCGCGCGACGTTGCCGCGCTCTATGCCGCGCCGCCCGATCTCCTCGTCAGGGCCAAGACCATGGTGGGCGAATAGCGACGGCAGGTATCCGGCGACGGCAAGCCTAGTGCACCACGATCGTGGTGCGACCCATGCCCTCGCGTTCGACCAGCTCGAACAGGATGGCGGCATGGTCCGGATCGAGCCGCACGCAGCCGTGCGAGGCCGGTCCGCCCAGCCGCGAGATTTCGTAAGTGCCGTGAATGGCGTAGCCGCCATGGAAGAAGATCGAATACGGCATCGGCGAATTGTAATAGAGGCGCGAGAACCAGCGCCGCGCCATCATTTGCGGGTGATAGCTGCCGGGCGGCGTGATGTAGCCCTGCCGGGCGGTCGACACCCGCCAGTTGTAGCGCGGCATGCCGTCGACGCTGACCTCCATGGTCTGGCTGGCGCGGTCGATATTGACGACGACCGAGGCCTCGGCGCGCTGGCCAAAGGGCAGGAAAACTAAAATCCATGCGGCGATGGCAGCCGCGCAAAGCAACCGGCGCATTGCAATCCCCCGGCATAGTCCTCGTCGACAGTGCGGGTAACATTGTAGCGTTGCCGAGCCTTGCAAAAAAGCAGATGCGATAACAACGGTTAATCGCCTCCGTACGCCAATGGCCATGAAACTGCCGGAGCTTTTCCGCTAGACTTTCGGCGATGCCCTTCGATCTGTTCAGCATTGGCCATTCGAATATTCCCAACGAGCGCTTTATTGGGCTGCTGCGCCACGCCGGCGTGAACGCCATCGCCGACGTCCGCTCAACGCCGTTCTCGCGCCGCTTCCCGTGGTTCTCGGCCAAGAGTTTGGCAGCGACGCTGGCGCAGCATGACATGGCCTATATCGCGTGCGGCGAAGCGCTCGGCGGCCGTCCGCGGGATGCCGCGCTTTATCGCGACGGCGTCGCTGACTATGAGGCGATGGCGCGGCAGACGGACTTTCAAAAGGGGCTCGACCGCTTGCTCGCCGATGCGGCGCGCTCGCGCGTCTGTCTGATGTGCGCGGAACGCGAGCCGCTCGATTGTCACCGTTGCCTCTTGGTGGCGCGCTCGCTCGCCGAACGGGGGCTCACCATCGGGCACATCCTGCACGACGGCACGGTCGAGCCGCATGCGGCGACAGAACAGAGGCTTTTGGCGCTGAGCGGCGCAAGCGATGACTTGTTCGTAACTGGACAGGACGAACGACTCGCGGCAGCGTATCGCAGCCGCGCCCGTGCGGTGGCATACCGGGCGACGGCGGGGGCGAAGTCCGTCGTGGAGATAAAATGATGCTCGCTCCGCTACGCGCGCTCGCCGTGCTGCTGGTTCTCGGCGCCGGTTCGGCGCTGGCCCAAGACGCCGGCACGCAGAACCGAGCAGCCAGCACCGTGGATACCACACCGCCAGGCACGCTCGAGAAGGTGACGCTGCCGCCGCTTTCCAATCCCGACGCCCCGAACGTCCCGGCGAAAGAATTGTTCGCCCGCAAGCTGACACCGCTGGCCGGTCCGGCGCGCGCCATCGGCGGCTACGCCAAGGGCTGTATGGCCGGTGCCGAGGAACTGCCGATCACGGGCCCGACCTGGCAGGTGATGCGGCTGTCGCGCAATCGCAATTGGGGCAACCCGGAGCTGATCGATTTCATCAAGCGGTTTGGCGAAAACGCCAAGAAGGCCGGATGGAACGGGCTTTTGATCGGCGATATGGCGCAGCCCCGCGGCGGTCCAATGCTGAGCGGCCATGCCAGCCACCAGATCGGGCTCGATGCCGATATCTGGTTCAGCCCGATGCCCGACCACGTGCTCAGCCGCGAGGAGCGTGAGATGAACGGCGCCGTCAACATGGTGGCGCCGAGCGGTCGCGACGTCGACCACAGCGTCTGGACGCCGGTCCACACCGCGCTGGTGAAGGCCGCCGCCGAGGATCCCGAGATCGCGCGCATTTTCGTCAACGCGGCGATTAAGAAGGAAATGTGCAGCGAGGCCGGTTCGGATCGCGCTTGGCTTGCCAAGGTGCGGCCGTGGTGGGGGCATGCCGAGCACTTCCACGTTCGGCTCGACTGCCCGCCCGACAGTCCGCAATGCGAGTCGCAGCAGCCGGTGCCGCCCGGCGACGGCTGCGGTCATGCGCTTGATTACTGGTTCACCGATGGCGTGCTGCATCCGAAGCCCCCGGAAAAGCCGCCGGGACCGCGGACCGGCCCGACGCTCGCCGCGTTGCCGGCGGCCTGCAAACAGGTCGTGAAGGCGCCTTAGGTCTTTATCTAAAAGGCGGTGTTGAACACCGCGCGCTGGGTGGCGGCGGCGCCTAGGGTCAGCGCGGCGGCGCAAACCACGATGACGAGGGCGTAGAGGTAAGACTTCTGCTCCGGCGTCTTCATCAGCCGCGGCAGGCCGAGCAGCAGCACATAGGCGCCGTAGAAGCCGAGCAAGATCAAAAAGCGCAGGCCCGGCAGCAGCAGGAAAATTCCAGCGAGCCAAACCGGCGTGTAGGAATAGACCGCCAGCTTGAATGCGTTGTCGAAATCCTTCTGCGCGCCGAACAGGGGCGCCAACAGGTCGATGATCAGCGCCAATATGAGCACCATGGCGAAGGCCATCGCATAGGCGAAGATCGCGCCGAAGCCGCCATTGAAAAGCGATGCCCGCACCAGGCCGGTTCCCGGGACGACCATGCCGATGAGATTCGAGCCGATGAAGCCGAACACGGCGGGAATAAGCGCCAGCACCGCAACATAACGGCTCAACAGATAAGCGGGATCGCCAGACTCGCGCGCGATCAGTGCCCATTCGGCTGCCGGGTCGATCAGCATCGCCTTGGCGCGCGCTGCGGGATTCATGGCGCTCTAAGCCCCGGCGTCGGCGCGGATCAAGGCTGCGCCCTTTTCCGCGATCATCATGGTCGGCGCGTTGGTATTGCCCGACGTGATCGTCGGCATTACCGAGGCGTCGACGACGCGCAGCCGCTCGATGCCGGCGACGCGCAGGCGGTCGTCGACCACCGTCATCGGATCGCTCGGCAGCCCCATCTTCGCGGTGCCGATGGGGTGAAAAATGGTGGTGCCGATGTCGCCCGCAGCCTTGATCAAAGCCTGCTCGTCGTCATCGTGCAGCTGCGGTCCCGGCAGATATTCATCGGGATGAAAATTTTTCAGCGCCGGCTGCGCCACGATGCGGCGCGTCAATCTGATCGCGTTGGCGGCGATGCGGCGGTCTTCGTCGGTGGCGAGATAATTCGGCTTTATGCGCGGTGCATCGACTGGATTGCGCGAGCGCAGGCCCACAAAACCGCGGCTGGTCGGCCGCACATTGCACACGCTCGCGGTGAAGGCGGGGAACGTGTGCAGCGGCTCGCCGAAGCGGTCGAGCGACAGCGGCTGGACGTGATACTGCAGATTGGCGCGTTCCTGGTCGCGGTCGGAACGGGTGAATAGCCCGAGCTGCGACGGCGCCATGGTCAGTGGGCCGCGCCGCAACAGCGCAAATTCGGCGAGCATCCGCGTCATGCCGAATCGCGCGTGATAGCGCTCGTTGAGCGTGGTGATGCCATCGACCTTGTAGATCATGCGCAGCTGCAAATGATCTTGCAGATTGGCGCCGACGCCCGGCCGATCGAGCACGGGGGGGATGCCGAGCTCCTGCAATTGCGGCGCCGGCCCGACGCCGGATAGCATCATGATCTGCGGCGAGCCGATCGAGCCGGCGGCGAGAATGACTTCGCCGCGACAGCGCGCGGTCCGCGCTTGCCCGCCTAGCGTCCAACGCACGCCGGCGGCGCGCCGGCCGTCGAACACAATACCTTCGACCAGGCAGCCGGTCTCGAGCCGCAAGTTGGCGCGCTTGAGCGCCGGCTTGAGGAAGGCGCTGGCCCCCGACCAGCGCCGGCCGCGCTTCTGGTTGACGTGGAAGGCGCAGATGCCCTCGTTGTCGCCGCGGTTGAAGTCGGGAATGGATTTGATGCCGGCCTGTTCGGCGGCGGCGCGGAAGGCATCAAGCAGATCCCAGCGCACCCGTGGCGCCGCAACGTGCCATTCGCCGCCGACGGCGTGCGCCTCGCTCGCGCCGAGGAAATGATCTTCGTGACGCTTGAAATACGGCAGCACGTCATCCCAGCCCCAGCCGCTCAAGCCGAGCTGGCGCCAGTGATCGTAGTCGGCGGCCTGGCCGCGCATATAGATCATGGCGTTGATCGACGACGAGCCGCCGATCACCTTACCGCGCGGATAATTGAGGCTGCGGCCGTTGAGGCCCTCTTCGGGCTCGGTCTTGAAACACCAGTCGGAGCGCGGATTGCCGATGGCGAACAGATAGCCGACCGGAATGTGAAACCAGATCCAGTTGTCGCGGCCGCCGGCTTCGAGAATGAGCACGCGCTTGTCGGCGTCGGCTGAGAGCCGATTGGCCAGAATGCAGCCGGCCGATCCGGCGCCGACGATGATGTAGTCGTATTCGCCTTCGATAGGCTCCGCCGCGCTCATAGGTCCTCCTGCGCGGAAAGGATAGCACGGCTGTCCGGGCGGCAAGGGCCGTTGCGCTGCGACCTCGGCGTCGCTTGTCCGCGCCCCGCCGACCGCCTATTGTTCCGGCACGACCGACGGTGCGCTGGGCGCGCGCCGTAAAGACCCGGAACGACGGTTCCCCGAGGTGGTCGTATCGCTCTCACGGGTCATGTGTTTGATCCGGCGCGCAGTGTTGGCGCGCCCAAAAACTGTTGGAGAACCGTCGTGCTCACCAGAAAAACCATCCTGGCGGCCTTTGCCGCGGCCGTTGCTATGACTGCCGTGCCGTTCGCGGCACAGGCGCAGGACAAATCCATCACGGTCTTTGCCGCGGCCTCGATGAAGAATGCGCTCGACGACGTCGATGCCGCCTTCACCAAGCAAAGCGGCATAAAAGTCGTCGCCAGCTATGACGCGAGTTCGGCGCTGATGAAGCAGATCGAAGGCGGCGCGCCGGCCGACGTGTTCGTTTCCGCCGACTTGAAATGGATGGACTACGGCTCGCAGAAGAAACTCATCAAGGACAATACGCGGGTGAATTTGCTCGGCAACACGCTGGTGCTGATCGCGCCCAAGGATTCCAAGATCGATAAGGTGACGATCGCGCCGGGTTTCGATCTCGCAAAACTTGCCGGCGATGGCCGGATCGCGACGGGCGACGTGAAGGCGGTGCCGGTTGGGATCTACGCCCAGGCCGCGCTTGAAAAGCTCGGCATCTGGTCAGCCGTCGAACCCAAGATGGCCATGACCGCGAACGTCCGCGCCGCGCTGGTGCTGGTCGCGCGCGGCGAGGCGCCGCTTGGCATCGTTTACTCGACCGACGCCAAGGTCGAGCCGGGCGTGAAAGTCGTCGGCACCTTCCCGGAGGATTCCCACGACCCGATCATCTATCCGGTCGCGGCGACGATGGGCGCCAAGCCAGAGGCGACGGCGTATCTGGCGTTCCTGCGCTCGCAGGCGGCGAAGACGATCTTCGAGTCCTACGGCTTTGCCGTTTTGATGAAGCCGACGTCGTGAGCGGAAGCACTACTCAGGCACGCCGTGCTCAACCTCACGCCCGCTGAATGGACGGCGGTCGCGCTGTCTTTGCGCATTGCCGTGGCGGCGACCGCGTGTGCGCTGCCGTTCGGCCTCGCCGTCGGCTGGCTGCTTGCGCGCACCAATTTTTGGGGCAAGAGCGTGCTCGACGGTGTCGTCTTCTTGCCGCTGGTGATGCCGCCGGTCGTTACCGGCTATCTCCTGCTTATCTGGTTCGGCCGCAAGGCGCCGATCGGTGCCTTTTTGGACAGTCATTTCGGCATCGTTTTTTCGTTCCGCTGGACCGGCGCGGCGCTGGCCTGCGGCATCATGGGCTTTCCCTTGATGGTGCGCCCGATCCGGCTGGCGCTGGAGGCGATCGACCGCAAGCTCGAAGATGCGGCGGCGACGCTCGGTGCCAACCGGCCTTGGGTGTTCCTCACTGTTACGCTGCCGTTGGCCTTGCCGGGCATCATCGCCGGCGTGGTGTTGTGCTTTGCTCGGGCGCTCGGCGAGTTCGGTGCGACCATCACCTTCGTGTCGAATATCCCCGGCGAGACGCAGACGATTTCGGCGCTGATCTACACCTTGACGCAGGTGCCCGGCGGCGACGCGGCCGCTGGCAGGCTGGTCTTGATCGCGATCGTATTGGCGTTCGCGGCGCTGCTTGCCTCGGAATGGCTGGCGCGGCGCGCCAGCATCCGTTTTCACGGGGAGTGATCGTGCTCGCCGTCGACGTGGAGAAACAACTGGGCGCGCTGAAGCTTGCCGTGCGCTTCGACGCGGCACCCGGCGCGACGGCTTTGTTCGGATCTTCGGGCGCCGGAAAAACGTCGGTCGTCAATATGATTGCTGGGCTGCTGACGCCCGATCGCGGCTCGATCGCCATCGACGGCACGGTGTTGTTCGATGCGGCCCGCGGCATCGACGTGCCGCCGCATCGGCGCCGCATCGGCTACGTGTTCCAGGAGGGCCGGCTGTTCCCGCATCTCAGCGTGCGGCAAAACCTCGACTATGGCCGGCGCATGAGCGGCCGGCCGCGCGAGTCATCCGAATTCGAGCGCATCGTCGCGCTGCTCGATATCGGGCATTTGCTCGATCGCCGGCCGCGTATGCTGTCGGGTGGCGAGCGCCAGCGCGTCGCCGTTGGGCGGGCCTTGTTGATGGGCCCGCGCCTGTTGTTGCTCGACGAGCCGCTGGCTTCGCTCGACGTCGCGCATAAGCGCGAAATTCTGCCTTATCTGGTGCGGCTGCGCGACGATGCCGGAATCCCGATGGTCTATGTCAGCCACACCGCCGCCGAAGTGCGCCGCATCGCCACCACCGTGGTGCGGCTCGATGCCGGGCATATGGTGGCGGCGGGCGGGCTCGAGCTCCTCGACGACGCCGACATCGACGGCTTGGACTGAATTCGGCTTCGCATTCGGCGAAGGCAGCCGCGAATTTTCATGCGCTGTTGTCCAAAGCCGTAACGGACTATGCTGCGCGGCTGAATGACCCTTGCTCCATCTCTGCCGGTTAAGCACGCAACGGCGTTGGGCGTGTTGTGCGGCGCCGGCTCGGCCTTGTTCTGGTCCTTCGGCTTCGTTGCCGCGCGCCATGGCGTCCTGGTCGGATTGTCGCCGTTGGTTCTGTCGCTGCATCGGTTCGTCTGGTCCGGCCTCATATTTCTCCCCTTCATGGCGGCCAGCGGCTTCCGCGATCTCGGCGGTGTCGGCTGGCGGCACGGCATACTGCTGACCGCCTTCGGCGGCCTGCCGCTCGCGCTATGGAGCTATTTTGGCTACGTGTTCGTGCCGCTCGGCCACGGCGCCATCATCCAGCCGTCCTGCGCCGCGGTCGGCGGGCTGATCCTGGCGCGGATCGTGCTCAAGGAGGCTTTGCCCTGGCGCCGCATTGCCGGCGCGCTGACCATCGTGCTCGGCCTTTGCGTCATCGGCGTCGAAGCGCTGAGCACCATGGGCGCGCAAGGCATCACCGGCGACCTGTTGTTCGTCGCCGCGGGAATCTCGTTCGCGATCTTCGGCATGCTGCTGCGGCGCTTTCGAATCGCGCCGCTGCGGGCGGCCGCCGTCACCAGCATCTTGTCGCTCGCCGGCCTGCCGCTCTTGCTGTTTTGCTTCGACAACATGGTGGCGGCCGGATTTTGGGAAAATTTAATGCAGGCGTCCGTGCAGGGCTTTTTTGCCGGCGCCGGCGGCACTTATCTGTTCACCCGCGCGGTCGAACTGCTCGGCGTCAGCCGCGCGGCGCTCTATCCGTCGCTGGTGCCGGTGTTTGCGCTCGTGGTCGGCGCCGTCACAGTGGGCGAATTGCCGAGCGTTTGGCAGCTCATCGGGCTTGCCATCGTCATCGCTGGCTTCCGGCTAACCCAGAGAAATTAATCTTCCGGCCCGGCATATTTGCCGGCGGTGTGCGGAAACATCGACTTCACGATCTTGAAGCGCGAAATATCGACGGTGGCGTCCATGTGCAAAAAGATCGCCGCGTCGCGGAAAATCTTCTCGACGCCGAAATCGAGCATGACGCCGTTGCCGCCGTGCAATTCGAGCGCATGCTGCGCGACTTTGAGGATTTCCTCCGAGGCGAACACTTTTGCCATGTTGCACAAGGTGTCGGCGTCCGGCGCGTTGTCGTCGACGGCCTTTGATGCGCGCGCCAGCAGCGCGCGCACGGCTTCGATCCGGGTCGCCATGTCGGCGAGCCGCAGCGCCACCGCCTGATGCTTGATCAGGATGCGGCCGCCCTGCACGTAGTTCTGCGTGTAATCGGCGGAGAGCTCGAAGGCGCGCACCCCGACGCCGAGATTCTTCGCCGCCTGGATGATTTTTCCAGGCCGGAAATAGACCGCGGCCTTGCCCAGCGCATCGCCCTCGACCAACAGATGGTCCGCCGGCACCCGCATGTCCTCGAACACCAATTCGCCGTTGTTCATGAAGCGGCAGCCGACGGTCTCGTTGCAGCGCGCGATGGTCAGCCCCGGCGTGCCGCGCGGCACCAGAAAGCTCGACGTGCCCTGCATCATGCCGACTTGCGGATTGGTGTTGGCGTAGACCACGAACAGGCCGGCGTCATAACCGTTGGAGATGAATTGCTTGCGGCCGTTGATCACCCATTCGCCATTTTGCTGCACGGCGCGCGTCTGCATCGCGGCTTCCGGCACGTTGTAGGGCAGCCAGCGGTCGGAGGCGCCGCGCGGCTCGGTCAGGCAATGGGCGAGCAGGAACTGCGGCTCGGCCATCAGCCGCTTGAACCATTTTTCCTGCAAGTGCCGCGGCGCCAGATTGCGCAACAGCACCGAGACTTTCCAGTTCTGCACCAGCTTGTCGGCGAGGCCTGAATCGCCGCGTGCGATCTCTTCGGCGATCAGCGCAAAAGTCTGCACCTCGCTCGCCCGGTCGAGCTCGATGCCGCCAAACTCTTCGGGCACGCCGAGCGTCCGGATGCCGACCTTCTCGGCGCCTTGCAGGATTTCCGGCGGCAGCCGGTCCTCTGGCGTCATCGACCACTCGCGCTGCCAATTGCCGCGGATGAAGGGAATGATGACGTCGTCGACGAAATCGCGGCAGCTCTGCCGCATCAGGCGCTGTTCTTCGGAGAGCTCAGACATTAAAGCATCCTCGTCATGCCCGGCGTCATGCCAGGCATCTACGTCTGTCGAGGTGGAGAGCGTAAAGACATGGATGGCCGGGACAAGCCCGGCCATGACGGCGAGGAAGGATCACGCCGCCTTGCGGCTGGTCAGAAACTCGCCCATGCGATCGAGCGCCTTCAATATATTTTCCGTCGAATTGGCGTAGGACACGCGCATATAGCCTTCGCCGAGCACGCCGAAATCCGGCCCGCCGATCAGCGCGACGCCGGCGTCTTCCAGAAGCGCATTGGCGAGCGGCTTGGCCTTCCAGCCGGTGCGCTTGATGTTGGGAAAGGCGTAGAACGCGCCCTTCGGCGTGGCGCATGACGTGCCGGGAAGCTTGTTGAGGCCGGCGACGACGATTTTGCGCCGCTTGTCGAACTCGGCGACCATTTTCGCTGCTTCGTCCTGTGGGCCGGTCAGCGCCGCAAGTCCGGCATATTGCGCCGAGGCATTGACGCAGGAATGCAGGTTGACCGCGAGCTTGCGCGCGTAGTCGTAAAGTTTTCCAGGCCAAATCGCGTAGCCGAGTCGCCAGCCGGTCATGGCGTAGGTTTTCGACCAGCCGTTGAGCAGGATCAGCCGGTCGCGGATCGACGGATACGACAACAGGCACACATGGGTCTCGCCGTCATAGACCATGTGGTCGTAGATCTCGTCCGACATGATGGCGACGTCGGGATAGCGCTCGAGCCCGGCGACCAGCTTGTCGACTTCCGCTTTCGGTGTCACGCCGCCGGTCGGATTGGCGGGAGAATTTAGGATAAGGAGCCGCGTCTGCGGCGTGATCAGGCTCAAGGTTTCTTTCGCGGAGAAAGCAAATTCATTTTCTTCGCGGATCGGCACCGGGATCGGCCGCGCGCCGGTATATTCGATCATCGAGCGATAGATCGGAAAGCCGGGATCGGGATAAAGAATATCCACGTCCGGCTCGCCGAACATCAGGATCGACATGAACATGGTCGGCTTGCCGCCCGGCATGATCATGACACTGTCGGGCGACACGCTGACCTTGAAGCGCTTGTGCAGATCGGCGGCTACCGCTTCGCGCAACGGCGCAATGCCGACCGCGGGCGTGTAGCCGTGGTGGCCATCGCGCAACGCCTTGATCGCCGCCTCGACGATGAAATCCGGCGTGCGGAAATCGGGCTGGCCGATGCCGAGATTGATGATGTCGCGGCCCTGCGACATGAGCAGCATCGCCCGCGCCAGCACGGCGAAGGCGTTCTCCTCGCCGATCCGGTCGAAGGCTGCAATGGTCTTCAGCATGGCGTATCCCCGCGCGTCTTGTCCGCGGGGGCAGTTCAACAAAATCGGCCGTCAAATGCAAACGTGCCGGCACCGCAAAACAAGAGCCCCGGACGAATGTCCGGGGCTCTGATCACTTCAACCGCGTGATGGAATTCAGCGGATCACGTTGTCGTCCGCGCCGGACTCGCGCGAATAGACGCTGCCGCTGCGGGTCGCGCCGTTCGGATAGGTGCCGATATCGGTGGTGGGCGCGGGCGCGCCTGCGGTCGAGTTCTGCAGGCCCTGATACGAGGCTGGGTGATGCTTCGCCGCAAGAGCCGGCGTCGCGAGCAACGCTACGCCCAGCGCGGACAGAACCAGCTTGGTGCTGAGGGATTTCATTCTTTGCTTCTCCGATTACGGTCACCCTTGGCCGTCTACGTACACTGGATTTTGCGTTGCACAAGTCTCGTCTGGTCACCCGCATGTCACGACATTGTTAGCCGAATTCAGTTAGTTAACGGGAATATTACGGCCACGACGAGGCTGTTTATATTGCAGTGCAATAAGCACAAAAACGAGGCGCAAAAAATCCTGAATCGGCACAAAGGATTGCGCGCAAAATCGTCGAGCTTGCCCTTATCCGCGCCGCGCAACGCTCGCCATGGCGTAAAATCGCTATATCTACCGAAAGAAAATTCCTGGATTTGCGTAAATCGCATTGCAGGCATTTGAGTGCTCAAGGGAATAAATCGCGGAGACGACGATGGCGAAAAATGGCAAGCCGCACGAACAACACCAGCGCCGTCTGCGCTCGCAATTGTGGTTCGACAATCCGGACAATCCGGGCATGACCGCGCTCTATCTCGAGCGCTATCTCAATTACGGCCTCACCCGTGCCGAATTGACCTCGGGAAGGCCGATCATCGGCATCGCACAGACCGGGTCCGATCTCAGTCCGTGCAATCGCCATCATCTCGAGCTCGCCGAACGGGTGCGCGCTGGCATTCGCGATGCCGGCGGCATCGCGATGGAGTTTCCGGTGCATCCCATTCAGGAAACCGGCAAGCGGCCGACTGCGGCGCTCGACCGCAACCTCGCTTATCTCGGCCTGGTCGAGGTGCTGTTCGGCTATCCGCTCGACGGTGCCGTGCTGATGACCGGCTGCGACAAGACCACGCCGGCGTGTTTGATGGCCGCGGCCACCGTCAACACGCCGGCCATCGTGCTGTCGGGCGGCCCGATGCTCGACCATTATCTCAACGGCAAACGCATGGGCTCGGGCACCTTGATCTGGCAAGCGCGCCAGGATCAGGCCGCGGGCAAGATCGACTACAAGGAATTCATGGAAATCGTTGCCCAGTCGGCGCCGTCGATCGGCCACTGCAACACCATGGGGACCGCTTCGACCATGAATGCGCTGGCCGAGGCGCTCGGCATGTCGCTGCCCGGCTGCGCCGCAATTCCGGCGCCTTATCGCGAGCGCGCGCAGATCGCTTATCTGACGGGCGTGCGCGCGGTAGAGATCGTGCGCGAGGATCTCAAACCCTCCGATATTCTGACGCGCGCCGCGTTCGAGAATGCCATCGTCGCCTGCTCGGCCATCGGCGGCTCGACCAACGCGCCGATTCATATCAATGCCATCGCCCGGCATGTCGGCGTCGAGCTTGAGATCGAGGATTGGGAGAAGATCGGCTACGACGTGCCGCTCCTGGTCAACATGCAGCCGGCGGGAGAATATCTCGGCGAGGAATATTTTCGCGCCGGCGGATTGCCGGCGGTGATGCACGAATTGCTGCAGGCCAAGCGCCTGCGCGGCGACGCGCTCACCATCAACGGCAAGACCTATGCGGAGAACGTGGCGCGGGCAAAATCGAGCGATGCCGACGTCATCCGGCCCTATGCCAAGCCGCTCAAGCCCCATGCCGGCTTCAAGGTGCTGCACGGCAATCTGTTCGATTCCGCGATCATGAAGACGAGCGTGATCTCGGACGAATTTCGCCAGCGCTACCTGAACAACGCCAAAGATCCGAATGCGTTCGAGGGCCGCGCCGTGGTGTTCGACGGTCCGGAGGACTATCACCATCGCATCGACGATCCGGCGCTGCAGATCGACGAGCACAGCGTTCTCTTCATGCGCGGCGTCGGCGCCATCGGCTATCCAGGCTCGGCCGAGGTCGTGAACATGCAGCCGCCCGCGGCGCTGATCAAAAAAGGTATTACGTCGCTGGCTTGCATCGGCGACGGCCGGCAATCCGGCACATCGGGCTCACCGTCGATCCTCAACGCTTCCCCGGAAGCGGCGGCCGGCGGCGGGCTGGCGCTGCTCAAGACCGGCGATCGGGTGCGCATCGATCTCAACAAGGGCACCGCGGATATTTTGATCTCCGATGCCGAACTGACAGCGCGGCGCGCGGCTCTGCAGAAAGAGGGCGGCTATCACTACCCACCGAGCCAGACGCCATGGCAGGAAATCCAGCGCGCCATGGTGGATCAGCTCGCCGAAGGCATGGTTTTAGAGCCGGCCGTCAAGTATCAGCGCGTGGCGCAAAAATTTGTGCCCCGGGACAATCACTGATCCGGCGTCAAGAGAGACGCGACAAGGAGACGTCATGAGCAGGCTGTACGGTCCCAACCATCGCGCGCTGCAGGATCGCTTCGACATGCGCAGGCTGGCCGACAATGTCGAAAAACGCGTGCTGGTCACCGAGATCACGGCGGAGCACAAGGCGTTCATCGAGAGCCGCGACATGTTTTGGCTCGCCACCGTCGATCACGAGGGCCGGCCGACGGTGTCCTACAAAGGCGGCGAACCGGGCTTTGTGCGCGTGCTCGACGGCACGACGCTGGCGTTCCCCTGTTACGATGGCAACGGCATGTTCTATTCGATGGGCAATCTTGTCGGCAACGACAAGGTCGGCCTGCTGTTTCTCAACTTCGAACGGCCGCATCGTATTCGCGTGCAGGGGATTGCGAGCGTGGATGACGACGATCCGCTGCTTGCAGATTATGCCGAAGCCCAGCTGGTCGTGCGTGTCGCGGTGACCGAGATCTTCCGCAACTGTCCGCGTTACGTGCACCGCTACCGCAAGGTCGAAGAATCCGAATACGTGCCGCATCCGGGATCGCAGGCGCCGCTGGCGGCTTGGAAACGCGTCGACGACGTGCAAGCTTCGCTGTCGAAACGCGACCAGGACAGAGTCGCGCGCGAAGGCGGCCTGATCACGCGCGCCGAATATGAGACATACATGGCGCATGTCGCCGACAGCGACAAAGGCTGATCGAACTGCAACATCACGGAGATTGCCATGCCGGGCTCTCGTCCATCCACCGCCGACAAGCGTAAGACATTTCGCAAGCTGCATGAGGCCGGCTGCTTCGTCATTCCCAATCCGTGGAATGTCGGCAGCGCGCGCTATCTGCAAGGCTTGGGCTTCAAGGCGCTGGCGACGAGCAGCGCCGGCCACGCCCATGCGCAGGGCTTTGCCGATGGCGCCCAGAGCCGCGATGACGTGCTGGCCCACTATCGCGAATTGGCGGCGGCGACCGAGGTTCCGCTCAACGCCGATTTCGAGAACGGCTTTGCCGACGATCCGGCCGGCGTGGCCGACAGCGTGACGCGCTGCATCGCCACCGGCGTCGCCGGGCTCTCGATCGAGGATTCGCCGAATAATTCCGCTACGCCGCTCTATGACTTCGATCTCTCCGTGGCGCGGGTCAAAGCGGCGCGCGCCGCGGTCGATCGCGCCGGCGGCGACGTGGTATTCACCGCGCGGGCGGAAAATTTCATTCGCGGCGTGCCCGATCTCGACGACGCCATCCGACGCCTGAAAGCCTACGCCGCGGCCGGCGCCGATTGCCTCTATGCGCCGGGCATCAAGACCCGCGAGCAGATCGAGGCGGTGGTGAAAGCCGTGGCGCCAAAGCCGGTGAACTTCCTCAACAGCGGCGCGTTCGGCTTCACGGTCGACGACATTGCGGCGATGGGTGTGCGCCGCATCAGCGTCGGCGGCTCGCTCGCCCGCGTGGCGATGCACGCCTTCATCCGCGTCGCCACCGAGATCGCCAAGGACGGCAAGTTCGACGGCTTCGCCGGGCTCATTTCCAATCCCGAGTTGAACAAATTCTTCAGCGAGGATCGCAAAGAATTTTCGTCATGACCGCGTCGGAACCGCATCCGCAAACCGGCCAGCCCATCGGGTTGCCGGTCGATTACCCGACGCCTGCGCCGCGGCCGGGCCCGGTGGCGTTGAAGGGCCGCTATGGTCGCCTCGAAAAGCTCAGAGCCGATCACGCAGGCGATCTGTGGAAGGTCTTTGCCGGGCAAGATCAGGTCTGGACTTACATCGCTACCAGCGGTCCGTTCGCGAGCTTCGACGAGTTTGCGCCGTTCATTGCGATGCGCGCGGGGGCGGATGACCCTTACGCTTACGCGATCGTCGATGCTTCCGATCATGCGATCGGCTATTTCACTCTGATGCGGATCGAGCCGGAGATGCGAGTCATCGAAGTCGGCCATGTGCTCTATTCGCCACGGCTGCAGCGCACGCCGCTTGGCACCGAAGCGCAGTATTTGCTCGCCCGATATGCGTTCGAGACGCTTCGCTATCGGCGCTACGAATGGAAATGCGACGCGTTGAACGCGGCCTCACGGCGTGCAGCGCTGCGCTATGGCTTCATCTACGAGGGCACATTCCGCCAAAACATCATCGCCAAGGGCCGCAATCGCGACAATGCCTGGTTTTCCATGCTCGACAGCGAATGGCCAGCACGCAAGCGGAACTTTGAACGCTGGCTGGCGCCGGAAAATTTTGATAGCGAAGGGCGGCAAAAACTCAGCCTCACGGCGTTGAATAAAGCAGGGCGAGGGCGAGAAACACGAGATGAGCATGAGTAACCGATTGCAGAATAAAGTCGCGCTGGTGACCGCCGCCGGCCAAGGCATTGGCCGCGCGATTGCGGAGACTTTTATCGCCGAAGGCGCTGCCGTCATCGCGACCGATGTCGTCGACGACAAGCTTAACGGCTTGAAGGCCAAGAAAGCCATCAAGCTCGATGTGCGTTCGCAAGGCAATATCGACGCGCTTGCCGCGGACGTTGCGCGCGAATTCGGCGCGCTCGACATCTTGGTCAACTGCGCCGGCTATGTGCACCAGGGCACGATCTTCGATTGCTCGGACAAGGATTGGGATTTTTCATTCGATCTCAACGTCAAATCCATGCATCGCACGATCAAGGCCTTCCTGCCGGCGATGCTGGAGAAGAAAAAATTGGGCTCGATCGTCAATATCTCGTCGGCGGTGTCGTCGATCCGCGGCGTACCAAATCGTTACGCCTATGGTGCGACCAAGGCGGCCGTGATCGGGCTAACCAAAGCGGTCGCCGCCGATTTCATCCGGCAGGGCATCCGCTGCAACGCCATCTGTCCCGGCACGATCGAATCGCCGTCGCTCGATGACCGCATCGCGACGTTATCGCAGCAGACCGGAAAGTCATCGGACGTGGTGCGACAGGCCTTCGTCGACCGCCAGCCGATGGGGCGGTTGGGGACGGCCAACGAGGTCGCCTTGCTCGCCCTCTTCCTCGCCAGCGATGAGGCGAGCTACATTACCGGCCAGACCCATCTCGTCGACGGCGGGATGGCGCTGTAGGGAAAGCTGGCAGCCGGTAACCGATGCACATTCTCATCACCGGCGCCGCCGGAATGATCGGGCGCAAGCTCGTGGCGCGTTTGGTTGCCGCGGGCACGCTCAACGGCAAACCGATCGAAAAATTCACGCTGATCGACGTAAGCGCGCCGCAAAAACCGCAAGGATTTGCCGGCGACGTCGCGACCAGTGCAGCCGATATTGCCGACGCCACGGCAGCGCGTGCCGCCGTCGCCGGCCGGCCGGACGTGATCTTCCATCTCGCCGCGGTGGTATCCGGTGAGGCGGAGCTGGATTTCGAAAAAGGCGTCCACGTCAATCTCGACGGCTCGCGCGCGCTCATCGAAGCGATCCGCGCCGCCGGCGAAGGGTATTGCCCGCGCGTGGTCTTCACCTCGTCGATCGCGGTGTTCGGCGCGCCGTTTCCGGATGCTATCGCCGATGACTTTCACTTGACGCCGCTCACGTCCTACGGCACCCAGAAGGCTATCGTCGAGCTGCTCCTCGCCGATTACACCCGCCGCGGTTTTTTGGATGCCATCGGCATCCGGCTGCCGAGCATCGTGGTGCGGCCGGGCCGGCCGAACAAGGCGGCGTCCGGTTTCTTCTCGTCGATCATCCGCGAGCCGCTTAACGGCGAGGAAGCCGTGCTGCCGGTCGAGGACAGCGTGCTGCATTGGCATGCGAGCCCGCGCGCCGCGGTCCGATTTCTCATTCACGCCGCCGGCGTCGACCGCGAAAAGCTCGGCCCCCGCGTCAACCTCACCATGCCCGGCGTGTGCTGCACCGTAGCCGAGCAGATCGCTGCGCTGCGCCGCATCGGCGGCGACAAGGTCGCCGCCCGCATCCGCCGCGAGCCCGACCCGCTGGTGGCGCGGATCGTCGCCGGCTGGCCGAGCCGCTTCGATCCCCGGCGCGCGCTGGCGCTGGGCTTTCAGGCGGAGGCCTCATTCGACGAGATCATCCGCGTCCATATCTCTGACGAATTGGGCGGCAAGATCGCGTCTTGATGGCTCGATCAAAGCCCTTCCCACGGCTCGGAGGGAGGGCTTATTGGTGCGGCCATGCGCTTCGTTTCAACGCTGATCCCGGCCACCTTGGCCCGCCGCTACAAGCGGTTCCTCGCCGACGTGGTGCTCGAAAACGGTGACATGCTCACCGTCCATGTCGCCAATCCGGGCGCCATGACCGGCCTCGACCGGCCGTTTTCGCGCGTCTGGCTGTCCAATTCGGAAAATCCCATGCGCAAGCTCCCCTTTAACTGGGAGCTTGTCGAAGCCGATTTTGGCAACGGCCCGGAGCTGGTCGGGGTCAATACCAGCCACCCCAACGTGCTGGTCGCCGAGGTCATCGAGACCGGATTGATCCCGCAACTGCGCGACTACGCTTCGGTCCGGCGCGAAGTGAAATATGGCTTGAATTCGCGGTTCGATTTTCTGCTCGAAGGCCCTGGCCGGCGGCGGTGCTACCTGGAAGTCAAGAACGTCCATCTCATGCGCAAGCCGGGCCTGGCCGAATTTCCCGATTGCGTGACGGCCCGCGGTGCCAAGCATCTCGACGAATTGGCGGCAGCGGTCGCCGGCGGCGCCCGCGCCGTGCTGCTCTTTGTCATCCAGATTCCGTCGGCCGAACGTTTCACCATCGCCCATGACATCGATCGGGCCTATGCGGCGGCGTTCGACCGGGGCCGCGCGGCGGGCGTCGAGATGCTGGCATGGCGCTGTGCGGTCACGGTCGACGGCATCGAGATTGCGGCCCCGGTTCCGATCGTGACCGGCTAGCTTGGTCGCAGATTGCTTGCGTTGGCCGTGGGTATGCTTACATTGCGGCTGAATATCCACGGGCATTTCCTCTCCGCTCTCATGACCTATGTCGACGCGGCCTGTGCGCCGCTGCGCAAGACCGGGCAGATCAAGATCCACGGCGCCGCCGCGTTCGAGGGGATGCGCAAGGCCGGCCGGCTGGCGGCCGAATGTCTCGACATGCTGGTGCCTGAGATCAAGCCCGGCGTCTCGACGGAGCGCATCGACCGGCTGGTCTACGAGTTCGGCCAAGATCGCGGCGCCATGCCGGCGACGCTGATGTACCGCGGCTACCGCAAGGCGACCTGTACCTCGGTCAATCACGTGGTCTGCCACGGTATCCCCGGCGAGAAGCCGCTGCGCGAAGGCGACATCGTCAATGTCGACGTGACCTTGATCCTCGACCATTGGCACGGCGATTCCAGCCGCATGTACGCGGTCGGTGAAATTCCGCGCCGCGCCGAGCGGCTGATCGAAGTCACCTATGAGGGCATGATGCGCGGCATCGCCGCGATCAAGCCCGGCGGCACCACCGGCGATGTTGGCCATGCCATCCAGACCTATGTCGAAGCCCAGCACATGAGCGTGGTGCGCGATTTCTGCGGCCACGGCCTGGGCCGGCTGTTCCACGACGAGCCGAACATCGTTCACGTCGGCCGGCCGGGCGAGGGCATCGTGCTCAAGCCGGGCATGTTCTTCACCGTCGAGCCGATGATCAATCTCGGCCGCGCCCACGTGAAGGTGCTGTCCGACGGCTGGACCGCGGTGACCCGCGACCGTTCGCTGTCGGCGCAATTCGAGCACAGCGTCGGCGTCACCGAGACCGGCGTCGAGATTTTCACGCTGTCGCCGAACGGTCTCGACAAGCCGCCGTATCCGGCCTGACAGCGGCCCGGCCGCCGCAAGGCGATTGCAAAAATTCCTAATCTGGTCATCCTACGCGGCATCGGCCGCGGCGATTGCGGACGCGGCGGGACAGGGTTGCGTGCGAAGTCCCATGCTGGAAAAGAAGCGCGACAGCAAAGCCGGCCTCGCCGAGGCCACGCCGCACTATCACGGCCATCGCGAACGGCTGCGCCAGCGCTTTCGCGAAGCCGGCACCGACGCTTTGTCCGATTATGAGCTGTTGGAATTGTTGCTGTTCCGGGCGCTACCGCGGCGCGACGTCAAGCCGCTGGCCAAATCGCTATTGGAGAAATTCGGCTCGTTCGCCGAAGTGATTGCCGCGCCGCAGTCGCGGCTGCGCGAGGTGAAGGGGCTCGGCGACGCCGGCATCACCGAATTCAAGATCGTGCAGGCGGCGGCGAGCCGGCTCCTTCGGGGCGCGGTGAAAAAGCGGCCGGTGCTGTCATCCTGGTCGACCGTGCTTGACTATTGCCGCACCGCGCAGGCGTTCGCCGACCGCGAGCAGTTCCGCGTGCTGTTCCTCGACAAACGCAACCAACTCATCGCCGACGAGGTGCAGCAGACCGGCACCGTCGATCACGCGCCGGTTTATCCGCGCGAAGTGGTCAAGCGCGCCCTTGAGCTGTCGGCGACCGCGATCGTGCTCGTGCACAATCACCCCTCGGGCGATCCGACGCCCTCGCATGCCGACGTGCAGATGACGCAGCAGATCATCGCCGTGGCGTCGCCGCTCGGTATTTCGGTGCACGATCACATCATCGTCGGCAAAGAGGGACACGCGAGCCTGAAAGGATTAAAATTGATCTGAACAGGCCGGCATCGGCCTGTTGGTAAACCTAACAATAAAACAGCCTGTAACGGGAGGAACACCATGAAGCGCTGGGCAATCATCGCAGCATCGTTGTTTATTTGCAGTATCGGTCTGTTGGTTGTGCCGCCGTCGCGCGATGCGGCCGCACAGGCCGAGGCCGGTTGGATCACGTTGTTCGACGGCAAGAATCTCGACAATTGGAGCCCGATCGGCACCGCCAACTGGAAGCTGGAAGACGGCGCGCTCGTCGCCGATAGCGGCAACGGCTTCATGGTTTCGAAGAGCGACTACAAGGATTTCCAGCTCCGGGTCGAATTCTGGATCGAGGACAAGACCAACAGCGGCGTCTTCATCCGCTGCACCGATCCCAACAGCGTGACCGGGAAGACCGCCTATGAGGTCAATATCTGGGACACGCGGCCTGAGCCGAAATACGGCACCGGCGCGATCGTCGACGTGGCTGCGGTCGATCCGATGCCGAAAGCCGGCGGCAGGTGGAACGTCTATGAGATCACGGCGAAGGGCGACACGTTCACTGTGATCCTCAACGGCCAGAAGACGGTCGACGGCGCCAAATCGGACAAATTTGCCTCAGGCCGCATTGCGCTGCAGCACGGTAAGGGCGTGACCGACGAAAGCGGCGTCGTCAAATTCCGCAAGGTGGAGATCAAGCCGCTTTAATCGCGCCGCCGCAAAGTCAGGCCGCGCCGCTGTGTGGCGGCGCTGCCGGCGGCTCGCCATTGCCTACCCCATGGCCGGCGCCATTGCCGTTCTTTGACGGCCGCGCCTCTTTTGCCTTGTCGGCGTCGAAAGTCTGCTCGGGACTTATGCTGCGCCGCCGCATCGAGCGCTCGGCCGATATTTCGCTTTGCAGCCGGGCGTAGTCGGAGCGGGTCGCCTCCAGCGCGCCTTCGGCGACCGCGCGCTCGGCGCGTTCGCGCTCGATTGCCGAATTGAGCTGCTCGATGCGCTTCTCCGCCTTGGCGTGGTTGGCCGCGGCTTCGGCCTTGAGCAGATCGATGCGATCGGTCAACGACTTGATCTTGTCCTGGGCATGGGAGAGCGCGCTGTCGCGCGCCTTGACGGTTTCCGACAACACATTGCTACGGTCGGTGAGCGACAAGCGCGTTTGTTCGAGTTTTTTGTTCTGGCGGTCATGCGCCTCGTTGGCGGCGGCGAGTTGCTCGGCCTTCTTCTCGGCGCCGCTGCGGCCAAGCACCGCTTCGACCAATTTGGCTTCGGTGGCCCGGATCTCCTCGGTGCGCGCCACCAGGCTTTGGCGCATTTCGCCGAGCAGCTTTTCCGCCGCGGTGGAGCGCGAGCGCATGGCATCGAGTTTCAGGGTCAGCGCATAGACTTCCGATTGCCGCCGCTCATTGGCTTCGTCCAAGGTGGTGGACAGCTTTTTGCGCTCGTCCTCGGCCGCGGCCAGGCTGTGCTCCATCTGTTGCAGACGCGCGCGCGCCTCGGACAAGGCATTCTCGATCTCGGCGAGGCGGCGCGAGGTCCGCGACGACTGGGTCAGGGTCTGATCGAGCGCCGTCTGCAGGGAGTCCTTTTCGTTCTCCAGAAGCGACAGCTTTTCGCGCGCCAGGTTGGCCGCCGATTCCGATTCGATAATCCGCTTCTCCGCCGTGTCGGCGCGTTCCTGCAATAGCCGCTTCTCGTCGCCCAGCGACCGGCCGTTGCTGGCCTCTTCGCCCAATTGCTTTTCGAGATTGGCCAAGGCGACGCGCATCGCCGCGATCTCGCCGCTCAGCCTGGTCTTGTCGCCTTCCAGCTCCTGCGCCGACTGCTGCGCCGCCGTCAATTCGCGGGTCAGGCGGTGATTGTCGCCTTCGAGCTCCGACGAGCTGTTTTCCAGCCCTTCGAATTCGTTGCGCAGCGTCTCGTGGTTCGAGCGCAGCTCGGTCAGCGCGCCGCGTAAGCTCGCATTGTCGAATTTTGACTGTTCCAGCGTGCCGAGCAGCTTGTGCAGCGGATCGACCAGCTTGCCGAAGGTTTCCTTCAGCTCGTCGAGTGCGCTGAACTGAAGCCCGGTGTCGATCAGTAAATGCCGCAGCGCTTGGTTGTCTTCGCCTATGCGCTCGCCGATATGGGCGAATGGCGATTTGTCGTCTTCGGGACGGTCCGGGCTGCGCGGCTTGGCCGGCAACACCGTCAATGTCTCAGATGTCGATGAAACGCCGGCGCGCGACAGAAAGTCGGATACTTTACGCATCGACCAAACCCCACAATTTACGCATGTTTAACCATAGCGGTTATCGCACCGTGGGACAACCGGAATGCCGTGCGCGACGGCGCAACGTTCGCAAACATCGTAAACAACCGGCGGGCCGGCCGGCGGCTGTTAGTTTCATTGTGACGGTTTCAAGTATCTGAATGCCGCCAACGAGATAGCCACCGCGGAACTTCTGGCAGCACGGCCGGCAGCTAGGCTTGGCCGACCGCTTTGCCGAGAACTGCTGCCGCGTCGGCAGGCGCGCTGACCGCGGACCAGGCGATGTAACGGTCCGGTCGAACCAGGATGAGGCTTGCTTCGTAGGCCTTGCGACCGTCGCGATAGCTGTCGCGAACGACCTTCAGCGGAACATTGAGCGCCTTGGCCGCGTCGATGAACGCTTGGACGGTGCGGTCATCGGCGTCGAAGGCAAGCAAAGTGAAATCCGGGCCGAGTTCCTCGAACACGTTGCGGCCGGAGCTCAGAAGCTGCGGCGGCAAGTGGTGGCCGGCGCGCGCCGTGAAGGTGTGCGAGCCGTGGGCGCTGCTCACGCCGCCTGGCGGTCCGAACACGATCGGCGATCCTTCGTAGTTGGGCTCATAGGTCAAGACCCGCGGCGCCGCGGCGTTAGCATGTTCCTTCCAGGCGTGCTCGAACTCTGCGCGATCGCGCTGGGGATTATGGTGGTCGAGAAATTCTTTGTCTCTTTGGATGCCCGCCTCGATGAAATCTTCGGCCGTTTCCTTGAAAATAGGGCGCCTTTCTTCGGTGTAGGTCCCCAGCAATGCGTCGCTGCCCCAGCCCTTGAGCTTTGCCGCGATCTTCCAGCCGAGATTGACCACGTCGTCGAGGCCGTTGTTGAGGCCATAGGCGCCGTAGGGCGGATGCGAATGGGCGGCGTCGCCGGCAATGAAGACGCGGCCGACCTGATATTTTTCGGCAACAGCGATGCGCAGATCCCAGAAGCCGACATAGTCGAAGTCGCAGGCGAACGGGAAGCCGGCGACTTTTTGTAACAGGCCGTGGAAGTCGTAATTGTCTCGCGTGGTATTGGCCGGCACCGGCGAGTGGAAGAACCAGCTCTCGCCGACATCGACCCGGCCGAAGAACTGCCAATAGCCGCCCAAATCGGGATGGATGACGCGATAGGTGGAACGCGGCGGAAAGCGCT